>BLYN01000153.1_pt1 | contig 35426 bp, 41 predicted proteins | sample 7848601 | NCBI WGS metagenome assembly BLYN01 (sample SAMD00058756, study PRJDB5105) | groundwater metagenome | biome: groundwater biome; feature: underground water body; material: groundwater | place: Japan:Gifu, Mizunami | collected 2014-06-26 | depth 300 m m
ATGGAACGAGGAGAATTGGCAAAAGCTGCCTTCAGAGCGCGAGTCGGATATAAATCTCTCCCTTGAACCCGGGCTTTACGTTTTGAACGTATTTGTCAAATGGGAAGAGAAAGGTGATGTATTCTACGGTTTCCTGGTGCAGGTATATGATCCGGAAGCCAAAATTACCAATAAGGTTAGCTCTGGCGAAAAGACTGCCGGATTTGAGGTTTTTCTGGCAATAACGACACTTTTATTAGTAATTACAATCAGGCGAAATAGGAGAAAATAATTAGAAACTTGCCCCTAAATCAAACGTAAAGCAAGCGACCGATAAAAATACCAAATCCATGAACATCTCCGGCGATGCCCTGGACTTCCAATCCGGCCGGTCCGTGACTGAAGACGATAGGGGTTGTGTGCATCGTCAGAGCGGCTTGAACCTGCATGACAATTTTGGTACCAAAATTAGGGGCACGGTACAGCTCTATAATATTTAAGATGATTTCTCCTACCTTTACTCTCTGTTTTTTAAAAAAATAGCGTATAATTTTTATAATAAGTATTAAATTGCCTAATTATAATTTATATTGCTTATAATTTTACGATACAACATTTTAACGATTAAAACTCATATCATCCGAGCATTTACATTATTAAAACAAAAACGACCTTCTGATACCCCTTCTATACCACCCCCCACGAATAAAGATATATAAGAATTAAAGGTAATCCCTTATATCGAATCTTTGAAACCAGCCATCAATACAAGTTGTTCCTATATTAGTCCCATCATGGAAACTTTCAAATATATTATTGATTTTATGCAGGTCTTATCAGCCTCACATCCGACAAATTAATCGGGCTACCATGACCATTCCATCCTTTCAAGAGATGATAAATACCAACAATACAAAGGATAAGTTCTCCAGATTTTAACAACAGTTCAGCTTCATCAGGTTCTACTCTTGTCCTGCTTCCCTCTACGATTCTGGTTTTTTTCTTCAAGTTATTTGATCTTTCAACTTGCATTGCAAATATCATCAATCGGAAAATCCATCTTAGAAACATTTTTTAGAATCAAATATCCAAGATCCTCAACCATTTTTCTGACATCCATCTTATCTACATAAACATATTTCCTCATAGCCAATACTCGCCCAAGTTCAGGTTCATCTTTCAATAATTTTCCTACTTTATTCAACAATATAATATTCTTTTTCAATCGAAGAATACTTACTTCATCCAGATTCTTTATTGTCTTAGTTTTGAATCTCCCGCCAGCGATTACACCATGACTTAAAAATACCATACCAGCAGATATTTTTGTTGTTGTATGACCATTCCCGGTATAGATTTTGACTCCGTCTCCGCATATTTCTCTTACTTCATCGATAACTTCCACAATATTCATTGCTTCTGAATCTGTCGACCGACATACACCGGAAAAAATCGGAGTCATATCAATGGAAACAGCCCTCAAGTCTGCAAAACCAATTGTATGATATCTGCCGTGATAATTTGATAAAATACTTTTGATTCTTGCATCGATTCCCATTGTATCGAGGACTACGCACTCGATTTTTTTGTTTGAAAGTTGCTCTAAACACTGGTGAATAAATTTAAATTCGAGTTTGAGAGTTGCAGCTGAAATGTAACGCTGAATAAAGTATTTCAAACTAAAAAACTCTTCTGAATCTCGATATCTGAAATTCCGTCCTAAGAATCCAATGGAATCATAAAGTCGCTTGGCAAATTCTTCTTCTGTATATTCTATCCAGAATAAGCCATCTGTTTGTTTTTTGAACAATTCATCATGCGATTTGAACCATGAAGGATTTGAGCTTCGGATATAAGTTGAAACCTCTCTCAGAATGTCAGATAGATCATTCCATTTTGTTGGGAGTTTATCATCTGGCGGTTCTAATTCTGTAGTTGGAATGTCAAATTGCGGAAAACCATTTATTGGATAAGTACATGAAATAAGTTGATCTAAAATTTCAGACGTTAAGTAACAATCATTCAGGTTCAACTCAACTTTTCTCAGACGTTCACCGATATCCTGAAAATAATAACTTTCGTCGAAAGTGATTTTACCTTTTCTAATATAATCAATGAGTCTACTGATGGCTATAAGTGGTATCACATCTGCATTACCATGATTGATAGCCTTCGTCAAATCGGGTTTCCAGGTTATTGACGTTTTTCCTTGTTCGTTCAATTTGTCCCAGGCCAGTTCTCCAGTAGCTAATTTATAAACAGTTTTTGCTTCATTTCTTTGGAATTTGACTCCAGTTGTCATATTATTTGTAAGATCATTAAGGAATTTCAGTATTTTTCGATATGCATCGGTGTGGTCTCTTAATAATTTCATTCGTGCAAGGATTTCCTCTTCTATCAGTACATTTGAATGTTTTTTTATATCCTTGGCATCTATTTTAGCCGAATCGTCCAAATTCTTAAATTCGTTGCGAAATGCATCTAAAGAATCTTCACGCAGTTATTTTCAGTTTTTTGCCTCGATACATTATCTGATTGAATTGTACGACCATGTTTATGGATAAGTTCAACAATAAGAAGATCTTTACATTCGATAATAAATGAAGCCTGTATTTGAAAAATCAATTTTGCCTGAGCCTCTAACTGCTGGTTTGGAGGAATAGAACTCAGAAGATTTTTTAAGAATTTTCTTTTCAATATAATTTCTGGATAATATCGATTTGCATCGACATTATAGGTGGAAAATGCCTCTTTTGCTTCGACCAGACGTTTATAAATTCCTTCGATATCAGCACCGCCATATATTTTCAGGTCTGAAAATGTGAATATGGTATTTAGGGATTCACGATTTTTCTCAAGTGAATAGTTTTCAGGGAATGTGATTTTTTTGGCTTTGAACCAATTATCCTGATCTGAACCAAACATTGAGAGGATTTTTTGATTTGTGTTTCTATAAAATGTGCTTTTCGCTAATGGTTCCTTATTTCTTTCTATTCTTTCTTCGGCGGTTTCTCTTTTCCAAGATAGATGAATTTGGAGAATTCTTTGTCTGTTTTTATCCATGTAGATAATCGCTTTCTTAGTCCTTGTGGTGTAACATGTAATAATTCTGCCAATCTTGTTAAATCATTTCCAGTGTATCCTCCTTCCGTTTCTTGTTTTTCTTGGAGAAATCTTAGAACTTGTTCCCGATATATCATCCATGTCAGATATAGCGAAATATATAAAAGATATTTTGATTACAGTTTAAATTATATTTTTTAGTTTCCATGATGGGACTAATATAGGAACAACTTGAATAGCGATTAGATTTTAAGAAGTAGTAGTAGTAATTTAAATAGAATGAAATCTTATACATAAAGTATACTTTAAGCTGAGGAGAGTAAGATGAAACAGCAGAACTCAACAGATGCAAGAATGAGAATAAAAGAGGTCAAAGAGATAGACAAGCTACCTGCTGAACTGAGAAAACATTATGAAGATAGCATGCGCCACAATTATGATTTAATGAAACGATTAGCCCAAATGTAATGGTCTGACTTTCCTTTTTAGCCATTCTTCTATTTCTTCAACGGTGCATTCGTAATTAGCTATTTTTACTAATGCATTAAGTATTTTTTCATTCTCGGCGTGTATATGGTATCCTTCTTCCCTAAGTAGAATATCTGCTATCAAATGTCCAGTTCTTTTATTACCATCATGAAAAGCATGTTTTGCTGTGATGAGATCCAATGCTAAAGCTGCCTTCTTGATTACATCTTTTTTTCTGCCAAGCAGATAAACGAGGTATTCAATAGTGCCCATGTCGAGAACACTTTTTATACCGCCGAGTCTTTCGATAGCATCATCATGGAGTATAATGATATGCTCAGTAGTCAATCTGCTTTCAGTAATAGGCTTCACGGGTTTAGATAGGTTCATAATCGTCGCAGGTCTGCTAATTGTTAATGCTATTCTTGAACATTAAAATGTTTGGCTCACTTTCTTTGGGAAAAGAGATAACTGTAAATATAGCGATAGTCGGGCTGCGAAGAACTGGCAAAACAACGCTCATGCTCCAGGCGATGGAAAAACTGGGAAACAGTGCAGCTTTCTTTTCCTTGATGAAATACACCCTGCTTTAATTCATCCAATCTTTTCGAAATTAAAAACCTCTGCGCTACCTTTAAAGCAGACTATGAGACAGTGAGCAATTATCTTTTTTATCTTCGCTCGGCATTTCTCATAAAGGTCGCCGAGTCCTATTCAAAAAGCCCCTCAAAGCGAGCAAGACGGAACAAGAAGATCTACGCAGTCCATCCTTCGATAGCGTTCGCAGTTCTTGGATATGATAAAAATATGCTGATCGAGAAGATACTTGGACAATATGTTGAATCCGCTTTTGCCGGAGTTTTTTTCTGGAGGGATAAGCAGAAAAATGAGGTGGATGTGATACTGGAAAACAATGTGCCTTCTGGATTTTTGGATTGTGCCACAATCAGTATCAATAAATAGTTGCATCGTCATTAAACGTACTTGAATGAAGCTCGATATCCTGAGATCAGAAATAAAAGGCACGGTCAACGCTCCGCCATCGAAAAGCTATACCCACAGGGCTATAGCGATAGCTGCGCTCTCAAAAAAAGCGACTGTCAACAATCCTCTTATTTCAGCAGATACAAAAGCCACGATAAGAGCATCTGAAGCTTTCGGGGCAATTATTGAACATAAAAAAGACTCACTTTTTATCAAAGGGTTCGATGGGAAACTTAAGACCCCGGATAATGTGCTCGATGTCGCCAATTCAGGCACCACGCTTCGCATAATGACAGCAGTTGCTGCACTTGCAGAAGGCGCAACAGTTCTTACCGGCGACGCCAGCATTCGGAGCCGACCCAATACACCGCTCCTTAACGCACTCAATGACCTTGGCGCTGAGACGTTCTCCACGCGCAATAACGGCATGGCCCCAATAGTTGTACGGGGGAAGATGAGAGGGGGACGGGTATATATCGACGGTTCGATAAGTTCACAATTCATTTCGGCGCTGCTCATAGCATGTCCTTTTGCTAAGACTGAGACAAGAGTGATGATAAAAGGGGAGATGAAATCCCGACCTTATGTGAACATAACTATAGACATGCTCAAAGACGCAGGAGCAAAAATTATCGCAGATGGACCAAACGCCTTCACCATTGCGCCTGAACAGGAATATAACCTGAAATCTTATAACGTTCCGGGTGATTTCTCTTCTGCGTCATATATGATGGCTGCAGGCGCGCTGTGCGGTGACGTGACAATAAGGAACCTCTTCCCCACGGAACAGGGAGATTCAGCGCTCATAGACATTCTCAGGAATATGGGAGCGCAGATAAAGTGGGATGAGAAAAAAGGAGAGGTCAAATTGAGCCGGAGCGAACTGCATGGCATAAGTGTGGATGTCGGTAAGACTCCAGACCTTGTTCCTACTCTGGCAGTGCTTGGTGCTGCATCCAGAGGCACGATGGTCATTGAGAACGCAGAGCATGTGAGATACAAGGAGACTGACAGGCTCCATGCAATGACAGTGGAACTGAAAAAAATGGGCGTGGACATAAAAGAGGAAAAGGACAGGTTGATAATCAAAGGTGGTAGGTTGAAGGGGGCGCAGGTGCACGGCTGGGACGACCACAGGATAGTTATGGCGCTGGCAGTTGCAGGGATGGTCGCAGGAGGGACGACCATCGATACAGTTGAATCGGTTGGCATCTCGTACCCCGGATTCTTTGAGGACCTAAAAAAGATAGGAGCAGGCGTTTCTGAAGCCCAATAAATAGCAATATAAGAGAAGATAATCATGAGCAAGAAAGCAGCAGTCATAAAAGGTGACGGCGTAGGTCCTGAGCTTGTCAGCAGCATGCTCAGGGTAGTTGAAGCCGCCGGTACGAATGTTGAATTTATCATGTGTGAGGCAGGAGCGCAATGGTGGGAAAAGAACGGCGGAGACTCGCTGATACCACAGGAGACATGGGATATACTGAGCAATACGGATGCCGGGTTTAAAGGACCTACAACCACTCCCGGAGGCGCAGGTTCCCCAAAGAGCGTGGCTGTGTCCATCCGCCAGAAGTTCAACCTTTACGCCAATGTGAGGCCGATAAGATCATTCCCGAACACCCAGAAACCTCTTGGAGATGTTGATTTCGTATGTGTGAGGGAGGGCACAGAGGGACTGTATTTCGGGAAGGAAGTACAGTTGACCGACGACGTTTTTATCGCGATCCGGAAAATCACGCGGCCTGCATGCAGGAACGTGGCGCGGTATGCATTTGATGAAGCTGTGCGGCGGGGATGGAAAGCCGTGGTGGCGATACATAAGAGTAACATACTCAAGCTGACCTGCGGTACATTCCTTGAAGAGGTGGAAAAAGTCAAGAAGGATTATCCCGGCATAGAGCTTGAGGAATACCATATCGATAACATCGCGCAGCAGCTCATTAAGAACCCGCAGAGATTCAACCAGAAAGTCCTCCTCTCTACCAACCTTTTCATGGATATCCTGAGCGAGGAGTGCTCAGCCCTTGTGGGCAGCATCGGGCTCATCTATTCTGCGAATATCGGAGACTGCTATGCCATGTTCGAGCCAGCGCACGGCTCTGCGCCAAAATACGCAGGTCAGGATAAGGTAAACCCTGTGGCTACAGTGCTTGCAGGGGCATGGCTGCTTGATTATCTGGGTGAGCATGAGAATTCAAAAGCGATTTTTGAGGCGACCGAGAAAGTGATATCAGAGGGAAAGAAAGTTACCTACGATATGGGGGGGCATTCTAAGTCAAGCGAGATGGTGGATGAGATAATCAGGAAATTAGCTTAATTTTTCTTCTCACACTGGAAAAAGGACATGTATTTTCCGGTGGATTATGCCTGTCCATAAACTATATATACCTTTGTTCGTATATATACGAATTATAGTGGGCAGGACAGACTTTTTTTACACACCACCCTCTAACCTGCCCACTACCTCCTATTGTTGAAAATTATCTTCCGGGTGCATTCCTGTTCTGTATATGCGCTATTTTCTCTTCAAATTTCAGGTTAATTATTTCATTCAGGTGCAGTCCTGCCTCTTCAGACGTGAAACCGAGCGCAAGCCCGAGAAGCTGGCTGAAGTGGAGTACAGGTATATCAAAATTTTTTCCCGCTTTTTCAAGCTCAACCTGACCTGCATCGTACTGAAGGTGGCAAAAGGGACATGCGTCTATAATGCAATCAACTCCCGCCCTGATCATCCTGTCAAACTTGTACTCTGTCATCTTGAACGAGGTTTCAAGCATCGCAGACCGCACTCCTCCCCCTGCGCCGCAGCAGCTCATCTTACCTTCATACGCGACACTTGTCGCGCCTGCAGCCTCCACAAGCTCATCAAAGAACACGGGGCACTCTGCGCTGCCCAGCTTTCTTTCCTTTGTGGGTTTCAGGAGATGGCATCCATAGTGCACGGCAGCCCTTATTTCAAGAGGCTTCTCTACCGCATCGCCCAGTGTCTTCACGCCAATATCAGTGTGGAGGAACTCGATTATGTGCCTGACTTCGATCGTGCCCCTGTATTCCTTACCTATTTTATTAAGGTGGACGTTCACCTCGTTCCTGAGCCCTGTGTCGCTTTTCAGGATATTGTTGGCATCCATCAGCGAACTGAAACACCCGTTGCATATTGTCAGTATGTCTGTATCCTTTTCTTCTGCAAGTACGAGATTCCTTGACGCAAGGGTGAGCCATGTGATCTTATCGAACGAGCGGTATATCCCCGGAGCGGGGCAGCATGCCGCCTCCACAAGCTCGCTCCATTTGACCCCGAGCCTGTCAAGGACAAGCCCGGTGGCCTTTTCAATGCCTGGATAGCGGTTGGTGATAAGGCATCCAGTGAAAAGAGATAATTGCTTCATCTTTTTATCAGCTCGCCGAATCCAGTTGATCTAAGAAGTAATTTTACGTGCTTGAGGGCATTTTTCCGGGCGGCTTCATCTATGCCGAGCCCTATTTTTTTTCTGAACTCCATATGCTTATCATCAATAGGGATGGACTGTCCGGTCTTAATAAAAAATTTGCATATCTTTCTGTGAGCTGGAAGTATCTTTCCTTTTTTCACGGCTTCGCTCCTGAGTGTGAGTACGGCGTCAGTGACCTTTATCCCTCGTGGACACCGCTCCTGGCAGTTGTAGCAGGTGGTGCACATCCAGAGTTCCGGCTGGTCTGAGATGTCTTTCTTGACCGAGTCCCTCACTATCTTCCTGATGTTCAGGCTCGTATACTTACCTGAGGGGCAGCTCGCATGGCATGTGCCGCACTGGAAACATGTAAGTATCTCGGTGTTTTTCATTGGATGAAATATGGGTAAACTTATATTTAAGGGTTTAACACACAGGTATCTTCCCGTATGCCAGTTCCATGCAAAATGCCTGTATGTTCGCAAGCTCCCGGTCTATGACCTCATTTATCTCGTTTCTTACAGATTCCACTGACCCGCGCCCCATGATGACCTGCGCTGCCGCTATCTTCGGCTGGTCTATGGGTTCTCCTATCTGGCTCAGAAGCCAGATGTAAACCTCTTTGATGTCAGGCACATTAAAATAAATCTCATTAGCTATCCTGTGGCTCAGCACGTTGTAGATCTTCCCCACATGGCTCACCGGGTTCTTGCCTGCTGCGGCTTCACTGCTCACAGGTCTGTTCAGCGGGATGACGCCGTTCACCCGGTTCCCGCGCCCCACCTGACCGGAATCAGCATCTTCTGCCGATGTGCCAGTGACAGTGAGGTATATCCCGCCCATCCCGCGTCCCTCACGGTCAAGCGTATTCAGCAGTACTGAAGTCTCAAGTTCAGTTCGTTCAACAACATAGAGCTTTATCTCCTCAAGCAGTTCATCCTTTTTCTTGAAATATTCCGCCTCAGAGCCGATGAACCTGTCCACAAGCGGGTCTGCAACTGTCATATTCAATTTGTCCCCTTCCCTGAGCCCCATGACCTTGACATCCTCCCCGGATTCAGGAAACCGTTTTTTAAAATCTGGGGAATTCAGGTATCTTTCAGTCTCAAGCACAAGGCTCTCCGTGGGCGTCATGGGAGCATATCCCACAGCAGCAGAAGTATCGTTCGCCCCGAGCACGGCATCTTTGCGCTTGAATATATCTGTGAGTTCTGCAGAACCATGGGCGATCTCGACCTGGTAATCCAATGAATCACCGTAAACAAATCTCAGGTTATCATTCAACCATTTTTTAGCAGTATCTATTGCAATATTCTCAACATCGATAAACTCACCCTCAACCTCAAAAGTAGCCCTGTCGCCAAAGATGATACGCATGGGTTTAAGTATCACGCCACCGCCGAACTTTGTTTTCACTTCTCCAGCCACAAGCATTCCCTTATCAATATTGTGATGCATGATGGCTCCGAAACGCTCCATGTATTCCCTGCACAGTTCCACAGAAACCTGGTTCATTATTGAATCGCAGATATAGTCGGGATGTCCAAGCCCTTTCCTTTCCACTATTTCGACTTTGCGTTCTGTTATCGGAGTTGCACCGAGTTCCTCAATTTCTATATTTCGCATATTCATCCTTTCATTTTGAGGTTCCTCTGTCAGTTTCCCATAATTTTTTATTGTATTCCTGATAATTTCAATATCTTCCTCATTTGTCTTCCTGATCTCTTTGCAGGGGACTCCCATCACCACTGTGTTCGCAGCGACCTTATAATTCGGTCGGACAAGCGCGCCTGCGCCGACTATTGCATATTCGCCAATTTCCGCCCCGTTCAGTATCGTTGCGTTCATACCAATAAGCACATTGTTATTTATAAGGTTTCCATGAACGATGCTTCCGTGCCCTATAATTACACCATCCCCGATCTTTACTTCGTTCTCGTCAGAATGTATGACTGCGTTATCCTGGATACTGCATCCTTTCCCTATTCTGATTTCCGCCCTGTCGCCTCGGATGACCGAGTTGAACCAGACACTTGACCCCTCGCCTATGGAAACATCCCCGATGATGCACGCGGTTTCTGCTATAAAAGCGCTTTTCGATATTGAGGGTTTCTTATTCCCGAACCGATAAATCATATCAACACCTGAGGTTCTATCTCCCAGTTATACAGGAACTTACTCAGATAAATAAGTATTTAAACGGATGGTGGTGCTGAACCAGATGCGCCGCAGTGGGGGTTTCTGGCTCAGGCTCGGTGATGTGAATATATTGCAGGATCCGGGGCCTGGAAGTCTTGTGATGGCGCATAAGCACGTTCTTAAACCTTCTTCACTTGATGCAATAGTCCTGTCCCACAGGCATATTGACCACTCCAATGACATCAATGTCATGATAGAAGCAATGACAGGAGGCGGTTTCCATCCTCGCGGACGCGTGATCGTTCCCGGGGACTGCCTGAATGAAGACCCGGTAGTGCTCCAGTACGTCAGGCCGTTCACTGAAATAGTCGAAATAAAAGAGGGTATGAAATTACCTATTCGCGACATTAACATATTATTCCCCATAAGAACCATGCATCCGGTGGAAACTTACGGGGCAATATATGAATTCAATTCCATGCGACTTGGTTACATCCCTGACACTGAATATTTCCCGGAGCTTGCGCAGGCATACAGAGGGGTTGATCTCCTTATTATCAATGTTGTAAGAATGACCACGGATAAAAGGATAAGGCACCTGAATATCAACGAGGCGGCAAACCTGATAGGGTCTATAAAACCGAAAGTGGCCATTCTTACCCACTTCGGGCTTCAAGTCCTCAAAGCGTCTCCAGACCATCAGGCAAAACTCATCTCTGAAAGAACAGGTGTCAGGGTCATCGCAGCATATGATGGTTTGAGCGTAAGTTTTGAAGAAAAAAAAGGTTTTAAATAGTAACAGCACGACAATAATATCGGAGGCTGATCATGTCCAGAGAAGATTTACTTCAAAAAGTCAAGACTTCACGCCCGTCCGTGACCGTTTTTGGTCTTGGTGGTGCGGGATGCAACATCGCAACATGGATTGCTGATAAGAAACTTACCGGCGGTAAAATAGTGGCCGCCAATACCGATGCCACTCATCTCAGTTCGATGACCAGGGCAGATAAGATAATGCTGCTCGGTGAAAAGCTGTGCAGGGGGTACGGATGCGGCGGATACCCTGAGAGGGGCGCAGAAGCTGCAAGAGAGAACCTGGCAGAAATCAAGCAGGAACTGGAGGGCACAAATCTTCTATTCCTTGTGGCAGGTCTCGGGGGCGGCTCAGGCACAGGCGCAATACCTGTAGTGGCAGCCGTAGGAAGGGAAGCGGGTGCTCTTACAATTGCATGCGTGACCTTACCATTCACGATTGAAATGTCCAGGCGCGAAAAAGCCCGAGACGCCGTAAAATCGCTTGCAGAAGTCTGCGATTCAATAGTTGTCATCGACAACTCAAAGCTCAGGGAAGTAGCAGGCAATCTCCCGCTTAAGGATGCCCTGGCAGTGGCAAACGCTCTTGTGGGTTCATTTGTAAAGAACCTGACAGATACCATTACACAGCCAAGCCTTGTCAACCTTGACTATGCTGACCTTCGGGCAGTGATGGAGCGCGGAGGCATTGCATCCATAGGAATAGGCGAAGGCGACGGTGATAACCGCGTAGAAAAAGCTGTCTCCCAGGCGCTGTCTACTCCGCTGCTTGATATCACAGATATATCCACGGCTTACGGAGTTCTCATACACATCGTGGGCGGTGAGGATATGACCCTTGATGAAGTTGCGATCGCAGGTGAGCAAATAATGGATAAGGTCCCTTACACAAAACGGGTGATATGGGGAGCAAAGGTTGACCCAAATCTTACAGGTTCAGTTCGCGTGATGGCTGTGCTCACAGGTGTAACATGTCCGCTCATAGGCGAGGTCGTGGTAAGAAAAGAGCCGGTCAGACTTCCAAGAGAGGTTGTGAAGCCGATAAGGGAAGCAATGGAGCAGATGGTACAGGCGCAGGAGACACCAAAACCAACTGGTGAAAAACCATCAAGAATGGAAATAATCAAGAAAGCTGCAGTGTTCAGCAAGGAAAGGTAGGAGTTAACTCCTGCTTTTTTATATTTTTTATCAGAGAGGTTAAATTTAAAGGTTGTAAGATGGCACAGAATAGCGAGAGAAGAAAAGGTATTGCAAAATCGCTGTGTACATGCCTCGTCCTTAAGTACGGGGTTTGTGACTGCAACAATAGGCGTTCTCGTGCATCCCATGGGATATCATGAGCCAGAGTAACAATTATATAGCCAAAAGTGGGGCACGTATAAAAATATAGAGAGTGAGACACGCAATCGACAATACTAAGGCTGGTTTAAAAAATTGAGTTTCTATGCAGTAACTCCTACAACTGGCACGTCAATGTTAATTTTGCCAAGAGATGCAATAGACATTCTTTCTGATACGCCTACAATCTCGATTCCGTATATTCTGCCTTCTTCATCAAGATCTACGAGGATGCCTTCCTCGATTTTTCTCGTCTTGTGCACCTTGCCCTGCTGGAATTGAATATACAGACAGTCTGCATCCTTATCGTAAGTTATATTCATGTTTCCTCTAACCAGTAAACAGTTATTACAATTATATTATCTATATCATCTTCCTTTATATATACTACTTCGAGGGTTTTATCCCCAATAGTTTTTCTTGCCAGTTTGCGCCTGCCAAAGCTATCACTGGTCTCATCTGGGTTCAGGATAGCGGATTCTACATTATTTTCATCTATTCCCCTTTGCTGCATCCTGAGGAGAGCATGCTTTGTGATTATCATAACGAATTATTTTTGAGATATTTCAAAATGTTCTTCCCATTTTTCTAAAAAATTATTTACTGCTTTTCCAATAGAATCAGAATGCTCTTGTTGCATAATGATGAAAAAAGCCCTCGCCGGCCCTCTTTTATATCTCAGGCAAATAATTTGGTTATCATTTATTTTTAATTTCTTGATTAGTTCTCCTGATTTTTCATCAATGGCATCATTAAATTTTTTACCTCGATTGGCATGCTGATAAATAACCAAACTTTGCCCATGTCCATTATTAAAATAAGCATCAATTTCGCCAAAATAAACATGTTTTATTGATTTATCTTTGTTAAGATCAATGCCATTATCCGGGTCAAAGAATATTAGCTTGCATTCGGATAGACGCTTAATACTATTGTTCAGCCAATCTTTTCTGTCAATTTTATTCAAAAGCTCGCTATAAAAGACGGTTCCATCTGGCAAAATCTTACCCTCCTCAATTTGCCTCACGCATCTAAAGTCAGGGTTTCCATCAATGTCTAACCAATCAATGATTATTTTTTGTAATTTTTTGTAACGTTTTTCATCGCAATCCTTAATTCTTTGAGCATATTTCTTGGATACTTTACTTTTTGCTTCATATTTTGTGCATGGGAGTAAATAATCATAAAACTTACCGTCACTGGATTGTCCCTCTTTTGCAACAGGCGAAGTAAGATACCAATTTATGCCTAATTTGAGTTCAGTCTCAGATGCAATAAAATCAAGCAATCCGTACTTCCCAAAATCACCTACATCTCCAACATAACGATTTTGCATTAATTAATCCTCCTTTCGCTGAATACGGATTCTTTTAACTCTATATAAATTTGTTCTTATAATCTACCCACCTCTCAGCGCTCCTAATCACAGCCTTCTGCAACTTAGCAACTTATCTTCCTGTTATCCATTATATCATATTAGTTCCGTGCCCCCTCCGATTAACAAAAGCCAATGCAACAAATAAGCTATAGAACCCTCATGCACCCGCGCTGAGATGCTCCGCACCTTCCAATGCGGAGTCCGTGACTTATATGGTATCAATAGTGAAAAATGAAGAGGTAGAGAAATGTTTGAGAGAACTTCTAAAATCAGAAGGCTATGAACTAAATAAATCAAGAACTCATGGAGAAAATGGTGTGGATATTCTGGCCAAAAAAGAAGGAGAGACTATTTATATAGAAGTAATTGGCTACAAATCTTCTGGTTCCACACGCGCAAGAGATTTCTATGAAATTTTCTTTAGGGCAATATCGCGATTGAACGATGACACCACAAATTGTGTTATCGCTATACCTAAACAAGCTGAAATAGGACTACCACAGCGTGCGAGACAATACCATGTTGCTTGGGAACGAATCGGAAAAGCTTTCCCAGAACTTAAAATTTGGCTCATTGATATAGAGAATAAAACGTATAAAAGAACTGATTGGGACGAATGGCTCAAAAATAAGTAATATTTTTATAATCTTGCAAGCCTGCAGAAATAAAGTATAAGACAAATCAATACCTATAAAGCAATTGAAAATACCGAGGTTTCAAATGCCAACACTAACTGCATACATCGAAAAAGATCCTGAAACAGGCTTATACGTGGCGATTGTCCCGGGAATTCCTGGCGCCCATACCCAAGCAGAGACTCTAGATGAACTTCAAGAGAACCTTAAAGAGGTACTGGAATTGTGCTTGGAAGAAATGGAGCCTGAGAACAAGCAATATTTGCCTCAATTTGTCGGAATTCAGCAAGTTGAGGTGAGTGTTTGAGCAGGCTTCGGATAATAAATGCCAGAAAAATGGAGAAGTTGCTGCTTAAACTGGGTTTTGAGAGGGTACGCCAGAAAGGGAGTCATGTGTTTTACAGGCATCCTGATGGAAGAACTACCAGTGTACCGCATCATCCCGGAAGAGATTTAGCACGTCCATTAATAAAAGAAATTTTAAGAGAGATAGAACTTAGTGTTGGGGAATACAATGAGTATCTGAAGAAATTATGATACCTCTCTTACATCTTATTTCTGTGCCCCTAAATGCCTATAAAAGTCAAGGCAACAATAAACGATAGAACCCCTCATGCACCCGCGCCGTGATGCTCCATTTTTTAAAACGGAGTCCGTGACTTTTTATCTTTTCATCACCGCTCAAAATTGAAATTCTGTTTCACTATCTTGAGCGCACAGTAATTCCCGCACATGGTGCATGCTTCAGTATCCTCTGGTGAACGGCTTTCCCTGACCGCCCTCGCATGAACAGGGTCGATAGCAAGCTCGTACATCCTGTCCCACTGCAGGTCGCGCCTGGCTCTTCCCATGTCAAGGTCTCGTTCCCTGTCGTTGTTCTTCACCATGTCGCCTATATGCGCCGCTATTCTGGCGGTTATCACACCCTGCCTCACATCATCCACATTGGGAAGCGCAAGGTGCTCGGCTGGCGTCACGTAGCAGATAAAGTCCGCCCCGTATGCGCTTGAGAGCGATGCGCCGATTGCAGCGACAATGTGGTCATAGCCGGGAGCGATATCTGTGACAAGCGGCCCCAGCATGTAAAAAGGTTTGTCCCCGCTCAGGCGCTTCATGAGCTTCACGTTTGCCTCTATCTCGTCTATCGGTATGTGTCCCGGTCCTTCCACAATGGTCTGCACCCCTGCAGCATGAGATCTATCTGATAACTCCGAGTTCATGATTAGCTCCTGTATCTGGGCGCGGTCAGTGGAGTCGTGTATCGCCCCGGCGCGCATGCCGTTGCCCATGCTTAGAGTGACCTCGTGCTCTTTCATTATCTCAAGCAGGTAATCGAACTCGCTGTACAGCGGGTTCTCCTTCTCGTTGTGAAGCATCCATGCTGTCATGAAGGCACCGCCGCGGGAGCATAATCCTCCGAAGCGTCCCTGATTCTTGAGCCGCTCCACTGTTATGAGGTTGATGCCAGTGTGGATAGCCATGAAGTTTGTGCCAAGCTTTGCCTGTTCTGCCGTTATCCTGAAGAGTTCATCTTCCTTCATGTCAACGGCGCTGCCGTATTTGCGTATAGCCTCTATGAAAGCCTGGTACAGCGGCACGCTTCCCACAGAGAGGGTTGTGGATTCGATAACTTTTTTCCGAATATCATAGAAATCGCCTCCCGTTGAAAGCTCCATTAGCGTGTCTGCGCCCGTGGCTTCTGCGACCCTTGCTTTTTCTATCTCCATGTCGATATCCACTATATCAGATGATGTACCTATGGATGCGTTCACCTTGGTACGCAGCCCCTTCCCTATCCCGCATGGTTTTGTATAGCGGTACGGGCTCACAGGGACGACTATTCTTCCGTTCGCTATTCCCCGGCGCACGAATTCGGGTTCGACTCTTTCTTGCGCTGCAACCTGTTTCATCTCTTCTGTCAGGCTTCCTTTTTTTGCTTCTGCGATAAGGCTCATAAGTATTACCTGGGTTTTGGAGGGATGCGATTATAGATAAATGTGTTCAATCAATTAATTTGAATTTAACTCAAGTAAAGTTGATTTTCAGTTCCCATTCGTCAGCAGGAATATGCTCATTATCGCAAAAACAACACCTGCTGCAACCCTTATGTTCACCGCTTCACCCAGAAAAACCACACCCAGCACCACGCTTACAAGCAGACTCATGTTCACAATTGGCGAAACCTTTGACAATGGACCGCTCTCAAGTGCAAGGAAGAAAATTATTGTCGCAACCGCGGCGGCGATACCTCCTGCTATCCCGTATTTTATGCTGTTCATATCCATATTGAAATCGCTTTTCGTGATAAAATACGCACCCAGGAGTATCTGCGCAATGAACTGCACTGTGATGAAGACCATGGAGGAAGCCACAGGGTTGTTGCCAGTAGATGATAACTTAATGAAAAATTGCATGATCCCGTAGAGGATTACGCACGCCACAGCATAAATGATCCAGTTCATAGAATAAACAGAAGAACCCGGAAAGTGATAAAGATTACTTCACACCTTATCCCTTATCGTCCTTGCGAGTTCGTCAAAAGCAGGCGGTCTTATCTGGAAGACATCGATGCCGCCGGGGTATTCTATGGGTCTTCCGTCTGTGAATATCAGCACGCCGTTAGTATTCTCGGACAGTTCACCTATTATCCCTGTCGCACGTTTACCCATCTCATCCTGGGTTTCCTGTATCTTTTTCACAAGGTACTCCCTCCATTTATCAAAGTCAATGTCCTTGCCATAGAAACCCTGATGGATTTCCTTTATCTCCGGTAAAAACGATTTTGAATATTCATCGAAAAGGAGTTTTATAAGCCTTAGAGACTCGATCTTATCTATGCCCCTGAGCTTTGCGCCAGCGTCTGTAAGGGATTTTATTAATTTATAATGATTGCTTTCTTTCCCGAAATTTTCAAAAAATTCAATACCCTTTGTCTCATCCTCGTTCATACCTTCAACATACACCACATTGATATTCCCGTATGTTGACCTGAAATATTCTATCTTTTCCCTTACCTCGCCCCAGAACCTTTCCACCTTCGCCCTGTCGATATCCATTTCCAGAGCCAGTTCTTCAAAGGGCAGGGTGGGCACAACGTAGAGTTTCCTCTTCTCTTTGAAGCTCCATGCCTCTGGTTTCTCGATTTTGCCTAATTCTGCCATGGTTCAATCCTTATGTTCGAAGAAATATAAACATTTCCTGTTAATGGAGCTGTCAAACTCCAAAGTTTTTTATACGTCCCGGCCATTATCCCGCCATGCGCAAAAAACAGAAAGACTGGGCTAAGGATATGGCATATGAGCGCATCCTCCGGCTTTTCGAGCTTGCAGATATGGAATTCAAGACGCATTCGGAGCGCAGCGACAGGTACGTGCGGCTGGCAAGGCGCATCGGGATGAGATACCGCGTCAGGATGCCGCCAGAGTTGAAGCGGCAGGTATGCAGGCACTGCCACTCATATTTAGTCCAGGGCACGACGGCGCGCACAAGGCTTCAGGGGACGCATATATCCACAACGTGCCTTGCGTGCGGAAAACAGATGCGAAGACCTTATTGAAATACCATGAACACATCTGTGGTTTTTAGAATGTAATCGGCGAAAATCCTATCTTTTCATTAACTACCCTTTCTGCCCTTATATCCGTCTCGATTATGAAAACCTCAAGCACCATGAATGCCTCTACCTCTTTCCTGATGCACCCCATCGTGAGCCCTCTGCTGCTTCCCGCAACCGCGTGCAGGTGTATCTTTGGCGCCCCGTTCTCAAGGAATATGTTCCCCGCGCCCACTATCTCCCGCACATCATCAAAAGAAGACCATACAGTTACCGGGGGAACAGACTTTTCTTTCGGTCCTGTAACCAGTTGCGCCTTCCCTGCCGCTCCCAGTATCATGAAAAAGGCTGACCTTATGTCCTCCCTGACCGCCAGCCCGGTCAGCTCTTCTATCAGGTCTTCACCATGGTCGACCCTTACCACAAATATCCGACCTATTGAACCTTTCCGATAATCCATGCACAGAGTACATCATGCATAATTTAAAACTTGCGATTATGAAAATATCTTAAAAATCTAATTGTGATGAAAGAATGTGCGAAAAATGGGTTAAAAGCAGACAAAAACTATATACCCCAAACAACATTTAAGCCAGGGCTGGGCCCGTGGTCTAGTCGGCTATGACGTCGCTCTTACACAGCGGAGATCCGGAGTTCGAATCTCCGCGGGCCCATTTAAACCACTTTTTCTCACTGTGAAGCGTTCCCAATGTTGTGGTCATCTCAACAGCCCATTCACCCAGGAATGTTATGAAGTTCCCCTTATCATCTTTGACCTTGATAACCACTGACGAAATAGATATACCGTCAGCAGGAATCGTTGTCGGAGAAACTTCAAGAACCAGTCCTGCCATATTTCCGGCGAAATTAACTTTAGCAATAGCTTTTTGTATACCTGATTTAGATGTTTATAAATATCTTATCACCCTGTTTTTTAATAAAAAGGTTTGCTGCATTCCTCTTGTTCACAGCGATCTCCAGATACCCGTGGCTTCCGATCAACGCCAGCGGCTCGCCTTCCCTGCAAAACCCATAAGACCTCTGGAATACAACCCGTTTATTCTCTATTTCCATCACGTCGCCTGGTTGAAAATCAATTAAATCGGATGAGATATTTGTCACAATATTCCCGAATTCGTCAATGAATATCACTTTGCCCTCCAGCGAATCTTCCTTTTTCTTTATCGACCCGAAATCAAGGTCAACAAAATCTGAAATCAACTTTCCAACTTCACTTATATCCATCCCTTTTGAGATATGCGCCCCCAAAGGTGCGAATATATCCCTGCCGTGAAAAGTCGAAGATACATTTTGATCGAATAGATCTTTATTTGTGATCTCATACACCCCAATTTTCCCCATGCTCCTTGCGGCTGGAATGAGAAGCCCATTATCCGGCCCTATAAAATAATGGACGCCAAAATCCCTGGATTCCGCCCTGACAGCTATGGGACGCCGTTGTGTCCCTACTCCAGGGTCAACCACGGCAATATGCACAGTACCTGGTGGAAAATACCGCACACACGACATCAGCATGAAAGCCCCGGCGCGCACGTCGTGGCGCGGGACTGAATGGGAGATGTCCACGATGTTTGCGGCGGGATTTATACCAAATATCACACCTTTCATAGACGCAGGGTATAAATCCCCGAAATCAGTAAGCAGCGTTATTACCATATAATCAAAAAAGTACTCTGGAAATATATATGTCTTTTGCGGAGTCAAGAACCGCCGGGTACTGCTTGTCGGATTCTATTAGACAATCCGAAGTAACCGTACCGCAAAGGTCGCAAAGAGCGCAAAGTACTATGAGCAGCTATTGACATGGAATAAAGAATCGACCACAGAGTCGGCTATGAACTGCGGTTCATAAATGAACATGAAAAAGCATATGCAACAATAGTTTTTCATACCAGGACACAGAGTTCACAGAGATGGATTGTTTTTTCTCTGTGTTCTCTGTGCGCTCTGTGGTTTTGCATATCAGGCTTTCCCGGGACTGAGCGGCTTGACAAAATTTCCCTACCCTGAGGTGCCGGGGCGCGGTTGGGGGCGCCTGAGTTGATGGGATAGGCTTTATTGTTTGGGGAGGGGAGGACAGGCCCCTTATGGTTGTGGGAGCGGCGGGGTTAGCTGATCAATTCACATATATTTTTAAAACCACACGCTTATATATATACTAAGTTAGATGTCTTATCCTGTCAAAAAATGCTTCCGCTTGCAGGATGAAGAAGGGATATGGAAACGATCGATAAGAAAGCGCTGAGTGAAAGGGATATCTGCACCAAATACATTACTCCGGCTATTGTTCAGGCAGCGAAAGATAATAATCATGGTATAGGGGATGGCATGCAGCAGGCGCTTGTGTATGCCGAGATGATGGATGTGCCATTTGTCTATAGCACAAATGGCGATGCGTTCATAGAACATGACCGCACTGCTAAATCCGGACAAATCGAAAGAGAGCTTCCACTTGATGCTTTTCCATCACCGGAAGAGCTGTGGAGGCGATACTGTGCATGGAAAGGTATTGATGAAACGAATAAGCAGATCGTTACCCAGGATTATTACACTGACAGCAGCGGCAAAATTCCCCGCTATTACCAGCTTGTCGCCATAAACCGCACTATAGAAGCGATTGCGAGAGGACAAAACCGCATACTCCTGGTCATGGCTACAGGTACTGGAAAGACCTTTACGGCATTTCAAATCATCTGGCGCCTTTGGAAATCACGCACGAAAAAGCGCATTCTCTATCTGGCAGACCGCAATATCCTGATCGATCAAACGAAAACAAATGATTTCAAGCCATTTGGCTCTGCAATGACAAAGATTGAGAATCGAAATGCAGACAAATCATACGAGATATACCTCTCGCTTTATCAGGCAGTTTCGGGCCCCGAAGAATGGAAAAATATCTATAAGCAATTCTCGCCGGATTTCTTTGATCTTGTGATAGTGGATGAATGCCACAGGGGAAGCGCGGCTGAGGATTCGGCATGGCGCGAGATACTTGAATATTTCTCATCAGCAACGCAGATAGGGATGACCGCCACGCCGAAGGAAACAAAAGATGTCTCTAACATTCATTATTTCGGTGAGCCGATATACACTTATTCACTCAAACAGGGGATAGATGATGGTTTCCTGGCGCCGTATAAAGTTGTCAGGATTGACATTGATAAAGACCTCACAGGATGGCGTCCTGAGAAAGGAAAGCAGGATAAATATGGCGTCGAGATAGAAGACCGCATTTATAACCAGATAGATTTTGACAGGGCACTCGTGTTAGAACAGCGTACTGCGCTTGTAGCCAAAAAGGTCACGGAGTATCTCAAAGCAACGGATAGATTTGACAAAACCATTGTGTTTTGCGAAGATATAGACCATGCTGAACGCATGCGTCAGGCGCTTGTGAATGAAAATGGCGACCTTGTGTCTCAAAACCGGAAATATGTTATGCGCATTACCGGGGATAATGAAGAAGGTAAAAAAGAGCTTGATAATTTTATTCTGCCTGAGAGCAAATATCCAGTGATAGCTACCACATCCAAACTCATGAATACAGGAGTGGACGCGCAGACCTGCAAACTCATAGTTATCGATCAGCGTATCCAGTCTATGACGGTTTTCAAACATATAATCGGGAGAGGAACTCGGATCAATGAGGATTTCAATAAATACTATTTCATGATAATGGATTTTAAAAAGGCGACTGAGCTTTTCGCCGACCCGAAGTTTGATGGCGATCCAACGGTTGTTTATAAGCCTGGACCTCATGATCCTCCAGTGCCTCCTGACGAACCTTTTGATAGCGTTAAGAGATCAAAATTCGTTGTGAACGATGTGCCTGTTAAAGTTGTCGCGGAGCGTGTCCAGTATTACGGGAAAGACGGCAAGCTGATAACGGAATCGCTTAAGGATTATACCAGAAATACAATGAGAAAGGGATATGTATCGCTTGATTCGTTCCTTACCCAATGGAGCAAAGCCGAGAAAAAGAATTTGATACTCCAGGAGCTTGAAGGGCAGGGGCTGCTTCTTGATGCGCTGGCAGAGCAGGTGGGACGTGATTATGACCCATTCGACCTTATCTGCCATGTGGTTTATGATAAACCGCTGCTGTCACGGCGCGAGAGGGCTGAGGCTGTGCGCAAGAAGAATTATTTCTCGAAATTTGGAGAGAAGGCGCGCGCGGTTCTGACGGCGCTTCTTGATAAATATGCAGATTCAGGGATAGAGAATATCGAGAGCATGGACGTTCTCAGGGTGCAGCCGCTTAACCAGTTCGGGACGCCGCTTGAGATAATAAGCCTGTTCGGAGGGAAGGAGAAATATCTTGCGGCGCTGCGCGGGCTTGAGTCGCAAATCTATATGGCTGAGGCTTGAGTATTTGTGTGGATTTGACAGGATTTACAGGATGGACAGGATAATTTTTATCATGTATTCTGTGAATCCTGTTCATCCTGTCCAAAAATCAAATGATAAAAATCATGACATAGAACACGGATTGCGCGGGTGACGCGGATGCGCACAGATCCGTGAAAATCCGTCTGATCAGTGTCATCCGTGTTCGATTCAAACTAAATCTCGAAAACATGGGAAAAAAAAACGATAACAACTAACTCAAACGAACTCAAAACGAACTCTCCCGTGAGTTCGTTCCAGTTCGTATCAGTTCGTTGTTTATATTTGACATATAGAATAAAAACCGCAGATAAACGCAGATGAACGCAGATTTATTGCCTGGGATTCTGCTTTTTTGCTGCTAATGTTGTATTAAAGAAAAAAAGGAATGGAGAATAATGGCTGTCAGCACTACAATCAAGACCATACAGGACATAATGCGAAAAGACGCTGGCGCAACTGGGCTGCTGACCCGGAAGGAATTACGGGCGAGGAACTGCTGGATTTTGTGAATAATGAACTCTTCAAGAGCCTGAAAAACCTGCATGCGCAGTCTGACAGGCGCGGGCTTGTGGTGCGCGAGGTGTTCGAGGACGCTTACAATTATATGAAATCCGGGACGCTGATGCGCCAGGTAATCAACAAGATAAACGAGATCGATTTTAACATCTCTGAAGACAGGCATCTTTTCGGGGACATCTACGAGCAGATACTGCACGACAACACCCTGGCGCGCCCTCTGCGGGATTATGGCTCGGCTGATAGAGTGGATGTGATCGTCACGAATCCGCCGTTCGGAGGCATGGAGGAGGACGGCATCGAGTCCAATTTCCCCGCCGCTTACAGGACGCGCGAGACTGCTGATCTTTTCCTTCTTCTTATCATGCACCTCCTGAAAGAAGGAGGGCGCAGCGCAATCATTCTGCCTGACGGCACGCTGTTCGGCGAGGGCGTAAAGACGCACATAAAGGAAAAGCTGCTTGCGGCGCGCGCGCCGGGGGAGTTTGCAGAGGGCTGGCGGCGCATTAGCGATAATTTTGATTTGCTGTATGATGCGCCGGAGAATGTGGGCGCGCTGCGGCAGGCGATTTTACAGCTTGCTGTAATGGGGAAGCTTGTGGCGCAAGATACGAATGATGAGCCGGCGTCAGTTCTAATGGAAAAAATTAATGCTGAAAAAGAACGGTTGATTAAGGGAAAAAAGATCAATAATGTAAGGGCTTTGCCAACAATTGATGAAGATGAAGTCCCATACAACTTGCCTGAAGGATGGAACTGGGTTCGTCTTGGAGATGTATGCCATGACTGGGGACAAAAGAAACCTGATGTGGAATTCACATATATTGATGTATCTGCAATTGATAAGGAACATGGTATAATATCTGAAGATGTAAAGATTCTCAAGCCAAATGAAGCTCCTTCACGAGCAAGGAAGATAGTCTCTAAAGGGACTGTAATTTATGCAACAGTTCGCCCCTATCTTTTAAATATTGCAATTGTTGATAAAGAAATCGAGCCAGAACCAATTGTAAGTACCGCTTTTGCCGTATTACATCCGTTATCGGGAGTTCTAAACAGATACCTATATTATTATCTTCGAAGTAAGCCTTTCATTGCTTATGTTGAATCGGAGATGACAGGGATGGCATATCCAGCCATCAATGATGGAAAGCTCTATTTGGGTTTAGTGCCACTTCCACCTTCTAACGAACAGCGCCGCATCGTCGCTAAACTCGACCAGCTCATGTCCCTGGTATGAAAAACTATTGTTGCATATGCTTTTTCATATTCATTTATGAACTGCAGTTCATGGCTGACTCTGCGATAAGCTTGAAGCCGGACTCCTGCGCTCGCAGGCGGACAGCGAGAGATTGATGGAGGCGGTCGTGGGGCGGATGCTGGCGGGGGAATAAACTTTGGAACACGGATTGCACGGATTACACGGATGCACATTGATCAACAAAATATGGTCGATGAATATCGTTTCCAGATAACAAATCTGCGGTTAAATTTTTCTAAGTATCAAATAAAAATAAAGAAAACATATATACGATATTAGTAATCTATTAACACTGCATTAATATGGTAAAAGCTATAGTGAATATAAACGAAAGAGCCAACAGGGTATTAAATATAGTAAAAGCAAAACATGGTTTGAAAACCAAATCTGAAGCTATTAATAAAGTGGTAAGTGAGTATGGAAAATCACTTCTTGAACCTGAACTTCGGCCTGAATTTATCGAAAAAATCAAAGCAAGGCAAAAAGAGAAAACAGTAAAGATATCCAATTTTAGCAGCCATTACGGCTTAGATTAAAATGTATTCTCTCGAAGTAAGGGAAAGCGTTGACCGGATATTCTCAAAACTCGCAAAGAGAGATCCGAAAAAGATGAGGATAATCGAGAAAAAGATAAAACAGATTTGTGAAAAACCTCTGCATTTCAAACCCTTAAGAGCGCCGATGCAGCATTTACGAAGAGTCCATGTTGATAAAAGCTTTGTCTTGACCTATTCAGTCAATGAAAAAAATAAAGTCGTGATAATAGAAGATTACGATCATCATGATAAAATCTATTTATCGTAATTTTTTATAAAACATGATTGTCCTGAAAAAGTTCCCAACACCTTGAGCCATCGGAGGCAAAGTATGTCTTTTTTCAACTATAATCGCTAATCTCTGGATTGCCTCTTCGCTGGTATCTGCAATCAAAAATTCAACATCAACTAATTTCGATAGCAATCTAAGGAATTCTTCCGCTTCTTTTTCGGTAAATGCAGGATAAACTTCTGCAAGAATTGTCCTTCCAGTTATTCCATCTTGCCTCTTCTTGATAATCTCCTATACCCTGAACCACGACTGCATCTCAGTTCCACCATTTCCTGATAATCCTTATCACCAAATCGCTTATAGAAAGTAACACCAAACGGTAATACTGTGCACCCATCCGTGGCTAATATTTTACGTCAAAAACCAGACTATTTTACAGTCCCGCGACATACGTTACGGAATTACTTCACCAAAAGCGAATCTGGTTTTAATTTCGCGAATCCGTATTTTGTGCGTTTCCCCCTTTTTTGCTCTTTTCACGAATACCACAAAATCGTTGATTTATAAGTTTCTTTCCAATAACATATATCTCTGCGCTCTGTTTGCGGGAAGCTTCGGGAGAAAAAGCCTGGACTTTCTCAAAAAGCCCGCGCACTTTGTTCAGGAAATCGGGGAACATATCACCCTGGAACACCTTTACCGCAAACCCTCCCCCGGGTTTCAATATCTTTTTTGCACACTCAAGAGCAGACGATGCAAGGTCGATGGAGCGGGCATGGTCATAGCTCCAGTTCCCTGATAGGTTGGGGGATGCATCACACAGCACCACATCCGCGCCTTCTTTTTTAATAAGCCCTCTTATCTTTTCAACAGTAGCATCAATGCGGATATCACCTTTTAACGTCTCCACGCCTTCTATCTCCTTAATAGGCAGAATATCCACACCGACCACTTTTCCACCGGATATTTCTTGTGCCACCTGGCACCATCCGCCCGGCGCTGCGCCCAGGTCTACGACAGTGCTCCCTTTATTGATCAGGTTGAACCGTTCGCTTATCTGCCTGAGTTTATATGCTGCGCGCGAGCGGTAACCCTCCTTCCTGGCTTTCCTGTAATAATAATCCCTTCGGTCGCGCGGCATGTTATCTTATCCCCACGTACACCCACTGGTCGTATATACCCTTTTCATCGGTATTATCTATCATTTTTCCGGTGACATGGGCTTTTTCAAGGGCACTTCTGAGGATTTCCATCTCCTCCTTTTTATTCACCGTAAGCAGGATCATCCCCCCGGGCTTAAGGAGTTTTACAGCTTCGCTGATCATTTTTTCCCATATTCCCCTGTTGAAAGAGTATATCGTCCCAAGCATGAAACCTGCTATGGTATCGAAGCTTTTTTCCATAAAAAATTCAGAAAGCCTCGTAGCATCTATAACTATTGTCCTGCCGGTATATAGAACATTATGCTCAAGCCCCTGGCATATCTGGCACCTGTCATAATCTATACTCAATGGGTCATATCCTATTTCATGCAGCTGCAGTGTGGACATGCCGTTCCCGCAGCATATTTCGAGGATGTCACCCTGCAGTTTATTTTTATCAAGTATCGCCTTCAATCTGATATTCCTGCTCTGGATATACACCATTTCGTAGGGCTCTTTGGTGCTGAGGCAGTTCTCGCACAACTGTCTGTTCACAAGGGCATGCGAATAGTATTCAATTACTGCTTCACCGAATTTCTTGCCTGTAGTCCTGTATGTTTTATTCAAACTCAAATTCCTGGCAAGGGCAGAAAAATATTTGCTACTCTCGTTTGGAACAGGTACTGAGGATACTATATTCGTAAAAACCGCTCTTTCCTCCGGAGACTCGTCATTTCCCGGGCTTAATAGAATAAGACCTATCAGGTGGTCATTCTCATCCAAAACCTCCTCCAAATGCGCTTCAGGGTCTTTCTGGATGTTCTCCAGATACTGCAGAGACAGGTTATTATTTTTTAAGGCTGCATAGCTCTCTTCGACAAAATATACGTTTTCGCTGGGATTAAGGCACAGAATATCATGAATTAGCATAATTATTCAGCATTTTCTTACTTTTTTGTAGGAGTCGAGAACCCGAAGGGTTTCGTCAATTGCCTTCATCAGGTTCGTCATCTTTATAACTTGAATCGCCTACCATGGCTGCGCTTATTGAATCTATCCCGTCCATCCATTCTGCAACAAGCCCTTCCGGTATATTCTCAAGGTCTTTTTCCTTCAGCTTCCCACCTGCAAGGATATTCGCGCCGATTTCCGCGACATTCCCCAGCGCTGCGCCCATATTATCCACCTTTTCCGCCTCCAGGGCGCCCTTTATTAATTTACCTAATGAACCGGTTTTTTCAAATGCTTTCTCAACATAACATTCACACGATGCAAAAACCCCCATCAGGGAGAGTTGCGTCGATTCCAGCATAATATCAATATCCTCATTTATGGGTTCGATCTTTTTCAGGACAATTTCCTTCACTTGCGCAATGTTCCCCAGGGCATCATCTTTTGATGACGCGTTTTTATCATATTTCGCAATTATCTTAAGACAGGCAAGCACGACGTCATCTTCCATATAAACAAAAACCGCCCCTTTCTCCTGGTCATCTATCTTAAAACCGCTTTCTTTGACTTTGTTTATCCAGTTTTGCCATCGTTCTTCTGTATAGAACGGGGTTACATGTTTTGATTCCGGCATAATTTTCACTATTGTCCTGTATTGCTTATTAATTCATTCTTTCCAAAAGGTTTTGTAATGTAATCATCAGCCTTCAAAACATGAAATGTGCTTCCTCTATTTTTACTTTCCGCCCATATCTTACCGCTATCCCAAGCCCCCTTTGCGGACATGATGCGTGCCGGGGCGATCCAGGAGACAGAAGAATGCGCTGAAAAGGAAGGATCTATGCAAAAAAACTTAACCTCAGAGATGCCTGACTAAAGCAGGATAATTGATGCGAGGGGAGGGATTCGAACCCTCGAACTCCTACGAGATTGGACCCTAAATCCAACGCCTTTGACCTGTCTGGGCTACCCTCGCATTTTGCGCCATAGATTGCATAAGTTTTATATTGCATAAAGCTTTGGTCTCTCAATTAAATTGAATATATAAAATGACAGTTAAAGGAATTTACGTTCTTATCCTCAGATTGCATAATGATATTGATATTATAGTTGGAAAACTCGGGGAGTTTAAGTTCAAGACAGGTTTCTACGCCTATGCAGGCTCAGCCCTTGGAACAGGAGGTTTCAAACGGGCAACACGGCATTTCAATGTGGCTAATGGTAAAAACCATGTAAGAAAATGGCACATCGACTATCTTTTGCCTCATTCTGAAGTGATATGTGCAGTCCTGCTATCCACGGATGAAGCTCTTGAATGTACAATAGCAAAAAAGTTTGCTGAAATCTTCAAAGATATCACTGGTTTTGGATGCACAGATTGCGCGTGCAGGTCGCATCTATTCTTTTCTGAAACAAATCTCGAAAACAATGTTGCAAATATCTGCAATAAGGTTACTGGAATCGAAAGTATCATAATAAGACCGAACATTTAAGGATAAACATGGACATAGGAATTATCGGTGGTTCTGGATACACTGGCGGTGAACTGCTGCGCCTGCTTGCAGGTCATCCTGAAGCGAACGTTGTCGCAGTTACGTCCCGAAGCAGGAAGGGACAGAAAGTAAGTGATACGCATACCCATCTTCGCAAAATCTATGAACTTGAATTTGAAGACCTGGGCGCGGATGATGTGGCATCCCGTTCTGACGTCGTGTTCACAGCCGTGCCTCACGGCACTGCAATGCAGGTCGTTCCGGCGCTTCTTGGGGCGGGCGTGAAGGCAATAGACCTCAGCGCGGATTACCGGTTAAAGAAAGAGGTTTTTGAAAAAGTATATAAAATGAAACACATCGACCCCAGGGACGCCGTGTACGGCATCCCGGAACTTCATTCCGAAATTCCAGAACAGAAATTTATTGCAAACCCCGGATGCTACCCCACAGGCGCATCGCTTGCAGCCGCTCCTCTAGCTGATGCAGGGCTCATAGAACGTGCGGTCTTTGATTCAAAAAGCGGCATATCAGGCGCAGGCGCGGAGCCCTCCCTGGTATCTCATTATCCCAACATGGCTGAGAATATTCAGGCATACAAGCTTACAAATCACCGCCACCGAGCAGAAATTGTTCAGGAACTAACACGACTTGATGGGACGCTCAAAAATATCAGTTTTACCCCTCATGTGATACCATCAGTGCGCGGGATATTGACTACGGCGCATATTTTCGTTAAAAAAGAAATTGAGATAGATGAATTGGTTGATATATACAATAATTTTTATAAAAACAAGCCGTTTATAAGGCTTATCAAAGGGATACCGATGCTGGGCGGCGTGCGCGGCTCCAATTTCTGCGATATCGGCTTTGAGATAGAAACAGAAAGTGACCGAATAGTTATTATATCAGCAATAGATAATCTTGTTAAAGGAGCATCCGGTCAGGCGATACAGAACATGAACCTTATGTTCGGATTAGATGAAACGATGGGTCTGTGGGTGCCTGCGACTGCTCCATGAGGAGACTATATGAAAGTAAAAGATGCGATGAATACGGATGTAATTACATGCAAACCAGATGACCCTGTAAGTACACTTGTAGAACTGTTCAAGAATAACCACATAAGCGGCATGCCCGTGGTAGAAAATGAGAAAGTAGTTGGAATAGTTTCAGAAACCGATCTGCTAAAATTATTTAAGGCGCCGGAAATCTCAGTTGATATGTTCCTTCCAAGCCCGTTCGAGATAATAGAGATTCCTATAAGGAGCGTTATACGGTTTGAAGAATTCAAGAAAGCACTTGAGGACGTACGTATGAAGCCAGTGAAGGATATCATGAAAAAGAAAATTTATTCCATATCACCAGATTCAACTTTAGAGGATGCATCCAATACAATGGTAAAATATAAGGTAAACAGGCTTCCTGTTATTGAGAATGGAAAACTTGTCGGTATCCTTGTGAGAAGCGATATAATCAGCGGATTATCAAAAGAACAGGAATAATTTTCTTATGAAAAATATCGAGGGCGGTATCTGCGCGGTAAGAGGAGTCCGGGCAAATGGTATAAAACAGGGAAAGAGCGGTCTTGCCATTATGGTCGTTGATGCCAGGCGGCTTACTTCGTCTGGAGTTTTCACGCGTAACAAAGTCATAGCTGCACCTCTTGTTATTACACGGGAAGCGCTTTCAAAAGGAGAATTGAAAGCCATCATTGCCAACAGCGGATGCGCCAATGCGTTCACGGGCGAGAAGGGCATCCAGGACGCAAAATGGATGGCAGGGCTCCTGTCAAAAAAACTGAAATGCAGCCCCGAAGAGATCGGTGTGGCATCTACGGGTATTATCGGGCGGTACCTGGATAAGGCATGGCTTGCGGGACATTTTGATGAGGTCTACGACAGCCTTTCAGATTCAAAAGATGCATCTTCTTCATGTGCCCGCGCAATTATGACAACAGACACCGCGATGAAAGAGGTTGCCGTAGAACTCGACAACGGAGTGCGGATAGCTGGCATAGCCAAGGGTTCGGGGATGATAGAACCCAACATGGGAACAATGCTTGCGTTTTTATACACGGACGCGGCTTTATCAACGAAAGCCCTTGATACCTGCCTGAAAAAAGCCGTTGATAAGAGTTTCAACATGGTTGTGGTAGACGGTGACACGAGCACCAATGATATGGCGCTCCTTACTGCCACTGGGTACACGGAATGCGACGAAAAAACGTTCCAGGACGGGCTTGACCTTGTGTGCATCAGTCTTGCAAAGATGATAGCAAAGGACGGCGAAGGCGCGACAAGGCTTATAGAAGCAAGAGTGAGCGGCGCAAGGACAGAGCTGGATGCAAGAGTGGCTGCCAAGGCCATCGTACGCTCGCCACTTGTAAAGACCGCGATATACGGGAAAGACCCGAACTGGGGAAGGGTGATCGCAGCAGCCGGATATTCGGGCGCTGATGTCGACCAGGACAGGATATCGCTTAAGTTCTCTGGAAATAATAAAATGGCTCTTCTTGTTGATTCAGGCACGATAGTCGAAGGAAAGCTTGAGGAGCTAAAGAGCATTATGGAGAGCAGGGAGATACTCATCGAAGTTGAGCTTGGTATCGGTGAAAACAGTGCGACTGCGTGGGGCTGTGACCTGACATATGATTATGTTAAGATTAACGCCATGTATACGACATGATATTGAAAAGCCTTTAGAAGTGGATGCTCACATTTTTTCTTCAAATACGAATTTGCAGTGGTTATGCCCTTTCCCGAAGCATTCTATTTCTTTGAAGGTATAATCAATGTCAAGTCTGCTTGAAAATATACTCTCTAAAATCCCTTCGTCCATGGAGCAGAGCGTTTTCCCCACGTTGGGCATCTTACTGCAGTGGTAGCATTCTGTTACTATTACTGTTGGAGGGCTGCTGTTAATGATCTTCATCTCCCCCAGTTTCTGTGATTTCCAGAATTCTGAAAGTTCCTGTAATAACCCAAATGTGTCATTGGATTCTAACTCAGGTCCGAGCCTGGCGCCTATATCCCTTCCCAGCCGTTTCATGATAGGTTTCGGGTCAAAACCGTATGCCTCCATACCATATCTGACTGTTTGAAAAATATGCATCATTAAAGAATCCCCATTCAGCCCGGATATCTCAAAAGTATCCAGATTCTTATGATAGTGCGTCATCATGGGCATTTCTGAATAGGCAATGCACACCGAATTCAGAAAAAAATATTTTTTTCTTTTATCACTGGGAGATGATTTTTCCTGGATAAGATTTAGCTCCTCAAGGTCATCCAGGTGTACCGATATGGTTGATTTGGCTTTTCCGGATTGCTCCACAAGGTCATCGAATGAGGCAGCTCCTTTTCTCAACATCTCAAGTATTTTCAGCTTGACAGGGCTATCCAGGGCAACTATACCGTTTTCGGTAGAATAAATCATCATATTCCGGTCGTTACCCATGATTTCTAAATGGTTTTAGTAATATAAATAATGTTCGTTTTTGTACGAATATAGACAGAAATATTTAAATATGGGGTAATTATTCAAATAACCGGTCAAGCAGCCAGTTGGGGTCGAACTTTACCAGGTCCTTATAGCCCTGACCCACCCCTAAGAACAATATGGGCTTGCCTGTAGTGTATGCTATGGATATGGCTGTCCCACCTTTTGCGTCTGCATCCTGTTTTGTCAGTATCGTACCGTTAAATGGGACTGCGCTGTTGAAAAGTCTTGCGCGCTCAACAGCATCGTTTCCCGCTACCGCTTCATCCACGAAAATGATAAGGTTCGGGTTGTTCACCCTGCACACCTTTTTTAACTGGTCCATCAGGTTGATATTGGTATGCATCCTTCCGGCTGTGTCAGCAAGCACAATATCCTTATGTTTTGCCTTCGCGAACTGGATGGCATCGTATATTATCGCGGCCGGATCTGCGCCTTCCTGATGTTTTATAAGTTTGATCCCAAGTGACTCCGCATGCCTCTCTATCTGCTCGATGGCCCCGGCGCGGAAGGTATCACCTGCTGCGATCACCACTGAATATCCCTGCTCTTTGAAACGCTCAGCCATCTTTGCTACTGTTGTGGTCTTGCCTGTGCCGTTCACTCCCACGAAAACGATGGTTACAGGTTTTGCTGAGCTTTTAATAAAAGCATCAAAATCAAAGGAGTCCACGGAAATTACCTTTGAGATCGCCTGTCTGAGAGCGTTTTCTACGATCTTCCCCGTATCCGAGCCGATCTTCCTGCGGCTGCCCACGAGTTCAGTTTTTACGTTATCCACTATTTTTTCGGCAACAGGCAGCGCCACATCGCTTTCAAGAAGCGCCATCTCAAGCTCCCACAGATGGTCCTTGAGGCTTTTCTCTTCGATGATGAATTCCTGCTCGATAACAGCGGCTTTGATTTTTTGGATAAAGCCGATCTTTTTGAAACCGCTGAGCTTTTCTTTGAGCTTATCGAACATATTTATTCGGCGCTCAAGGGCATCCGTGACTGCTGCTGCATCTGAACTGTCTTCTCGATGTTTTGCATCTCGTATGCGATCTTTGCGAAAGCGCTGTTCATCTGTTCAAAGTATTTTGTAAGTTCTTCTTTCCTTTTTTCAAGGAATACTTTAGCATCTTCTGTTTTCTTTTCAACGCTAACTCCAGCGCCGATACCTATCACGACTTTATCCGTGCTGGTTAGTGTTGCATTGACAAATGAACCGAAACCGATAGGCACAAGGGTCTCTTTTCCCGCAGTCTCGTCTTTCAGGGCCGTAATGGTCGAAAGTGCAGTCTCAAGGTCTTTTATGGTTATCTTTAACATGTTTATCTGCTGACCTATCGCCTCAGCCTGGTACTGGTACTGCTGGTGCCGTCCTGCAAGTTCCTGAAGCTGCTGCTGTGTCAATCCGGCATCACTCATGCTTTGACCTCTTCCACTCCTTCAATCTTTATCAGCCTGCGCTCGAGCCCGTGTTCGCTTCCTATCAATGAATAGGCTTTCTCCATTGCGTTTTTCTTATTCTGGGATGTTACTTTCTTGGAGAAGTGTTCCCATTTTTGTCCTGCTTTGAATGTTCCTTTAACGGTAAAATCCATAATATCACCTTAATTGGGCTTTGTGATATACTCACTCGGATATATAACTAACTTCTTAGATAGGCAAAACAAAAGATATTAGCAGGATTAAACAAACATGGATTTTATGGGATATTCAGACTTGCTTTTGATCGGACTGGGGATATTCATGCTGTTAGATTCCTTTCTGTCGATACTTCTGGGAGACCGCTACATGCGGTGGGGTCTTGGATATACTCCTGCGTTTTACCGGAGGCTGATGGAACGCATATACAGTCTTCCACCGGCGGCCATTCTGGGATTAAAGTTATCTGAAATGGCAGCAGGTGCAGTCTTGTTATTTACCGGGCTATCATGAAGAAGTTAGAAATGCAATCACTACCGCGCCGCATCTACGGCATCGATTTCAGCGGGGCAAAGGACGCAGGCAAGAAGATATGGGCAGCAGGGGGCAGGATCGAAGGAAGCGTCCTTCATATCGAAGAACGCTTGAGAGCCAGTGAACTCCCGGGTGCAGGAAGTGAGCGAGAAGGGTGTCCGTGGATTTATCGCAAAAGAGACTGATTCTGCATTCGGGCTTGACTTCCCTTTCGGATTACCGCTTGAGATGATAAGAGAGAAAAGCTGGCCAGAAAGCAGCTCCTGACAGAGAGCTCAAGCGCGTCACTGACGTAGAATCCAGAACCCCTTTCTCACCATATAATCTGCGGGTATATCGCCAGACCTACTACGGCATTTGCGAAGTCCTTTCCCCACTGGTACAGGAGAAGAAGGCATGCGTTCTCCCTATGCAGCGCCAGCAGTGCGGCAAGCCGTGGATTCTTGAGATATGCCCGGCTTCAACATTGAAGAAAAATCTTCGATAATATAGAAATGTTTAATGCAAAAAGAGGCGCGCCTAATGTTCAAACTCGGCGGCGGCTTAAATGGAGGGAGGGTACTGGAAATCGGTTTTGCGCCGCCAGCAGCGAAGAACTGTGCAAGCACTTCATTTGCAAAATGTGGTAACCGCTTATCTCTGGATCTGCGCCCGGATTGGTTTGAATCCACTCTCTTCCATTCCATTCTTTCATGTCGCTTGAAAGCCAGAGTTCCTCAAAGTTTGATAAACCTAAGATGATCATTCTATTTAAACGGGTTTATCAAATTAGCTCCCCTTATTCTTTGGAGCGCCTGCACAGAATATCTGGGCTGGCGGCAGGTTGACCACTTCCTTGAATACTTCAAAAGCCTCACTTGTCCAGTCCTGCATTTCATTGGCGAAATCTATCTCAGACTCTGTATTCTTTCCCTTCTCGATGAGTGGAGCCAGTACCTTGTCAGAACTCTCCATGATCCTTGGGCGGATATGCTCCTTCGTCACGCGCCTTGCCTGCTTATCCCTTGGAGCAGCGACCATTGCCCCGGCATAGGCATGATATGGAATGTGAGGCTTCCACTCTGTCCACAACATGAGTACTGATCATTACCTCATAAGCAGGCAAGCCCCGTTCCCTTGCACTTACTTCCCCCTCACATACTCATCTATCGCCCGAGCCGCCTTCTTTCCCGCGCCCATGGCGCTTATCACGGTCGCAGAGCCAGTGATGGCATCCCCACCTGCATAAACTCCCTTCTTCGTGGTCTCACCGTTATCTTTTGCCACTATCGTCCCGTGCTTTGTGATCTCAAGCCCCTTAGTCGTTCGAGGCACAAGCGGATTTGGTGATGTTCCGATAGCGATCACCACAACGTCAGCCTCAATCTTATGCTCTGTCCCGGGCGTCGCCGCCGGTCTGCACCTGCCCGACTCATCGGGTTCGCAAAGGTGCATGTTGATGCACTCCACGTGCGTCACCCAGTTCTTCCCGTCGCCGATTATCCTCACCGGGTTTGTGAGAAGCCTGAAAATGATCCCCTCTTCCTTTGCGTGCTCTATCTCCTCTGCGCGCGCAGGCATCTCCTCTTCACCGCGTCTGTAAACGATAGTGACCTCCTCTGCTCCAAGGCGCAGCGCGCACCTGGCAGAGTCCATAGCCACGTTGCCGCCGCCCACAACGAC
>BLYN01000104.1_pt1 | contig 35041 bp, 37 predicted proteins | sample 7848601 | NCBI WGS metagenome assembly BLYN01 (sample SAMD00058756, study PRJDB5105) | groundwater metagenome | biome: groundwater biome; feature: underground water body; material: groundwater | place: Japan:Gifu, Mizunami | collected 2014-06-26 | depth 300 m m
GCATGAATTGAAAACCAGAATCCAAGGTAACCAAAAGTGATGCAAACACCAGAGCATCCTCTTGATGCCTCGGCGCTTTTAGCCCGGCGGTTTGTGACTTCCGCAAATCTCATGCTCTCCAAAGAGAAGGGATATGCGGAAACCCTCTCAAAATGCTAAAATTTTGGTGAGAGTTTAGCTCCCGATATAAGATATGTGGGGAATATTATAATTTTCCCATCTTCTTAAGTAATTCTGCGTTCAGCAAACTTGCTCCTGCCGCGCCCCTGATGGTGTTGTGCCCCATACAGATGTAGCGTATCCCGGGGCGAATGCGTCCAACCGATACTGTCATTCCACCGCCCAGGTTCCTGTCCAGGCGCGGCTGAGGACGGTCTTTTTCTTCCTTCACCTCTATTACCGGTGTCGGCTCAGTTGGCAGGTCTGATAGTCCGGGGTCAAAATCCAGGAAGGCTTTCTTGACATCTTCAGGTGACGGGTCATCTGCCATCTCCACCCAGAGCGCTTCGGTGTGCCCGTCCATTACCATAACTCTATTGCAGCTTGCGCTCACCTTGAATGGCGCATCTATTATCTCGCTCCCGTTAAATTCCCCGAGGAGCTTCTTTGTCTCGATCTCCACCTTCTCCTCTTCTTTTTCAATATAAGGGATCACATTATCCAGTATCGCCATGGAAGCCACGCCGTCATATCCTGCTCCGGATATTGCCTGCATGGAAGCGAGGTATATTTTCTCTATCCCGAACTTCATAAGAGGTTTCAGGGAAACTGTCATCATAATGGTGGTGCAGTTGGGATTCGTGATAACGTAACCGTCCCATTTGCGTTTATCCTGCTGGATATCGATAAGCCCGAGGTGCTCGGAATTCACTTCCGGGATGACGAGCGGTATGTCCTTCACCATGCGCAGAGCGCTGGCATTGCTTGCAACAGCGAAACCCGCCTTTGCGAACTCCGGTTCAACGGTTTTCGCAAGGTCTGGCGGGAGGGCGGAAAAAACGATATCTGCATCCACTTTTTTCGGGTCAACAGGCACTACTGTCATGTCGGCCGCCTCTTCCGGGACTTTGCTCTCAAGCCTCCAGTTCGCAGCGTCAGCATATCTTTTACCTGCGCTCTTATCTGAAGCGGCAAGTGACGTAATCTCAAACCATGGATGCCTGCTTAACATCCCTATGAATCTCTGACCTACGTTCCCTGTTGCGCCAAGTACTCCCGCTCTGATTTTTGCCATAGCTGACCTTACATTGTTATAATCAGTGTCGTTTTATTCCATTGATATATAAAATTAACGGTTTACATTCTTTTTATGGGGCTATGTTATCCAACTGGATGAAATGAAGGACAGGACGATAACCATCAGTGGATTCTCAAAGACATACTGCGTCACAGCATTGAAGTTCCCTGATTCGTATTATAAAGAGCTTGCAAGCATGTATGAGAAGTGCTGAAATACCTGAAAGCAGTTTCTTCAAAGGCGAAGCAGGAAAGCATAAGCTGCGCTTTACGTTCTCGAAGAAGGAAGAAATGCTAATGGAGGCTGCGCGGCGGCTTAAGGGATTAAAACTGTAATGGAAAATACAAAATATTTTTATTATGTATAAGCTATATATAGTCATGTGTTTAAACAACTTCATCAGGTCTATATCGTAAAATGAAAATGTTGGCTCTTCAGCTAAAGAATGCTGAAAAACGTGCTGATGGGAAAAGGCATATTATATCCAATAAGGAGATCACATGAAGATAGTACCTTCAGGAATAAAAGGGCTGGATTCAGTCCTCAACGGAGGGTTCAATCATCCCTCCACTGTGTTAGTGACAGGAACGGCAGGAGCAGGCAAGACCACATTTGTCATGCAGTCTCTCGTCAACGCCGCAAGAGACGGGCAAACATGTCTTTTCATTTCAGCCATCTCGGAACCTGTAGCAATGATGGAGAGCTTCGTTTCCAGTTACTCATTTTTTGATTACTCCCTGATTGAAAAGAAAAAGATACGGCTGTTCAACATAGAGAAAGACCTGCTTTCTGCAGGCGCGCCTGAGGTAATACGGTTCATCGAAGAAAAGATCCGGATGCACAAGCCTGCCTTGCTTGTCATCGACCCGGTATCTGTGATCGCGGAATCAAGACCGAATGAACTTGATAAACGTCTTTTCCTTTTTGAACTCCTCACGAGGATGAAAAGCTGGAACCTGCTTGTCCTTCTCACAGGAGAGTTCTCCCTGGAAAGCCTGAAACAGAGCCCTCTCTCCTACCTTGTTGACGGCATACTGCACATCTCCGAGGAGACCGTTGGAGAAAAAAGCGAGCGCTACCTGAGAGTTATAAAGATGCGCGGAAGAAAATATATTTCAGGCAGGCACACATACAAAATAAGCAATGACGGGATAACGGTATTCCCCAGGCTCCTGCCTGTAGCAGAGCCCGAAAAAGTGTCATCAACGCTCAGGATAAGCACTGGCGTGGAAGGTCTGGACAGGATGCTCAAAGGCGGTTTATTGAAGGACGATGTGATGCTGTTCTCAGGCGGTCCCGGTACAGGCAAGACTATTTTCGGTCTTCACTTCATATACGAAGGCGCTACCAGAGGAGAGCCCGGCTTAATAATCTCACTGGAAGAATGGCCTTCGAAATTGAAAAGGAATGCAAAGACTTTCGGATGGGATTTTGGAGAGCTTGAGAACAAAGGTCTGGTCAAATTCATGTTTTTCTCTCCCGCGCTCTTCCACGCGGATGAGCACGCCATACTGATAAAGGATGTACTGGAGAAAAACAATATCAAAAGGGTATTTTTTGATGGTATTGAGGACCTGGTAACACCCATGCCTGATGTGATAAAGCGAAGGGACTATATACATTCCCTCATCGATTACTTCTCGTCGCAGGGCGTTACAACACTTTTAACAAGCGAGCTCCCTGAACTGTTCGGCAATATCCGGCTTACCCTGGAGACACTTTCAGGCAGTGTGGATACAGTAATATTACTGAGGCAGGTGGAAGTTGAAGGACATTTGAGAAAAGCATTGAGCATTCTAAAGTGCCGCGGCTCAGATCATGATAAAGAGATAAGGGAATTTGAAATAACTGGCAAAGGGATAGAAGTAAAAGTTGCCATGAAAGGATACGAGAATGTGCTGGCAGGCATGGCAAGAAGACCCCCGTCTGATGTATTCAGGGAAATGTTCGGTGGTAGAAAACCATGAATCCTTTCTTGATCCTTCTGTGGATTATTTCAATGATCCCGCTGTTTCTTATTCCTTACAGCATAGCATTGTTTTATAGAAAGTGCTTCAGGCGAAACACATATCCATACCTTTTCATCGTGTCATTGCTACTGTTATCAGCCTCTTCGCTCGGTTATATGTATCAGTCTTTTCCCTATGGGATGCTGTTTTTCGCTCTCGGGGGCATTCTGCTTGGGGGCACAAGCCTGAGATTGGAAAAGGTCATGACAGGGAGGGGGAAATGATACCTGAATCCGGACTTTTTCTCCTGGGCATAACTGGCTTCCTCGTCTTATATGCAGTGCTGGCGCACCTTTCCGCAAGGATGGGAGAAGGATTGGGTCTGCCCGGGTATTACATGCTTTATTATATTGCTATTTTAGTTCTGATACTGGCTGCGCTATACGGGTGGTATCAATACACCGGTGAAAAAGGTTCTGATGATATGCTGCTAATTCTGTTAATAATTGGAAATGGGCTCGCTGTTGCTGCGTCTTATAAGTACTGGTGGTGGTTAAAAGACGAACTCTGGATAAAGAAGACAAAGGAGAAGAATAAATGAGTAAAAGAATAATGGTAGTCGATGACGAACCGGATACTGTAGACCTGGTAAAACTTGTGCTTGAGACAGAGGGGTTTGAAGTGACAACCGCATACAGCGGGGAGGAGTGCCTGAAAAAACTTGAAGATGCAGTGCCTGACGCAGTTCTCCTTGACATAATGATGCCTGAGATGGACGGGTGGGAAGTATTCAAAAAGATCAGGGAAAGGTACGAGAACCTGCCTGTTGCCATGCTCACTGTAAGGAACCAGGATATCGATATAATGCTGGGTCTGCATGTGCTGAAAGCTGATGACTATATCACCAAACCTTTTGGAAGAAAAGACCTGGTTGAAAGAGTCAAAAAGCTGGTCAGAAATTAATGATCTGGGCAGAGAGTACAGTAGGGGTCGGGACGACCGTACATATCAGACTGCCAGAGAGGGTTGATTCCTGAATATCGAACACAGGTGATTTTTCTCTTCCACAAGCTCCCTTATCTTATCTTCTCTCGACAGATAAGTAGGATAGACTTTGTCGTCTATTTCGATCGTGAGGTCGCCGTCATAACCCGAGTTCCGAAGCGCCATCAATACCGAATCCATGTTCTTCCTGAGGTACGAAGGATAGTGCGGTTTGCCATTATGCGGGGCGCCTGTATGTACGTTGATCATCCTGTCTGCGAGTTCTTCTATGAATGACATGGCGGTTTCAGGCGAGACGATGAATCCATGCACCACGTCAAAAGTGAAAAAAAGCCCGGGGAATTTTTCAAGCACGCTTTTCATTTCATCAGGCGTGGAGCACATGCTCTGCACACCCGGCATGCTGTTCTCAAGTGATAATTGAATGCCCAGGCGGTCTGCCTTTTCCTTGCTCACCTTCAGATATTTCAGGAACTTCTCCCAGTCCTCGTTGGTTGGAGTGCGGTGGACGGTGCGTTTGCCTGGATGGATCGTGACTACTCTTGCTCCTATCTCCCGGGCAAGGTCAAGCGACCACAGCGTCTCTCTTATTGTGACCTCATGCACATTATCGTTGATCGAGGCAGGATTTAGATCAAGCACCGGAGCATGGAGAGTACATCCGTCAGGCATCATGGAGATTGTTTCCTCAAGTGCTGCCAAGGCTATCGAATCATTCCTGTCCTTCCAGAAATCGGGAGTCTCAGCCCAGAACTCGACGCTCTTTATACCAGCCTCGAGCAGCATCTCCATTATGTCATATACACTGTATTCCCACAGGAACAGAGAAGCGCACGAGAGTCTCATTCTATACCCCTGATCAATATTGGGGCTAAGGCTATATATTGATTTCAGTTAATTGTCTTTGAGTGGCGAAGCTCAACTGCAATTCCTTTCCCACACTCTTTCATTTCCCAGCCGCTCATCTGCGCTCGCCCGACACCGAAGAACCTTTCACCTTCCACGAGCACCTCATCACCGGGGCGTATCTGCGGGTCTGCACCTACCACACCGGGCGCGAGGATGCTGCTGTGGGGCGTGAACTCGCCTATCTTTACCCTGTAATGGGTTTGGTCGGCAAGGCGCAGTCCTCCCTCAACTGTGAGTGCGATAGTCCCGTATTGAGGGATCAATGTTGCAAGCTGTTTTCCTGAGAATAACTGGAATTTCGGGAATGGCGCTTTAACGACTGCACCGGATACAAGTATATCGCCAACTCCTTTTCCGAACTGGTAATCAGCCGCCGCGCGCATGAGGTCAAGTTTCGCCTCTTCCCCTGACCGTTTTTTAACATTCTCAAATACTGAAACAACATGTTCAAGTTTTGCGAGGGATGCGCGCGAAGTCACCCCTTCATCTGCAGTATAAACAAATTCAAGCCCCAGCTCATTTTCCACTCTTACGCATATTTCCAGGTACGCGCCGTGGACGTGTGCTACTATATTTTTATACCTGTTCTTCTGAAGATACGAGCGCAGGCAGCCGCCAACCCAGGCTCTCTCTTCTCTGTCCCAGTAGCCTGTGACCGGGGTGTCGTAATGCGAAGCAGGGTACATCAGTTCAAGCTCGCGCGGGACGACGCCCATGGGAGAGGTGATAATTACTTCATGCACATATTTCCTGTACTTTCCCAGGGCATTGATGAATTTCTGGTGGGAAGTGGAAATAGAGTAAGGTTTTTTTGCGGAGCAGGGAAGGAGCACAAGAGTATCCAGGGCTGGCGGGGTATATCTTTCAAGTACCCTCTCTGCGAACCGTCTTATCTCTACTCTGTTCATGGATTCCGCAGTGTTGGCATAAAGCGTGCCTGACCTGAAGAGCGGCGTCCTTTTCTCAATGAATGTTTGTTCTGCATCTACGAGACGCAGCGCTGCTGTGAGCCAGGGGCGCACCCTGCACTGGCGCTCCACATATTCGCGAAGATGACCCGATCTGATGTGTTCGCGGATTGTACGCATCTCTTCGCCAAGTTTTGATGTATTGTGGCGCGATAGCAATTCATCTCTCTCTTTTTTGGGGAGTTTGATAAGTTCCTGCGGCGTGCTCGATGAACATGCAGGGCAGGCGCAGGGGAATTCGTGCAATCTGTCAAGATGGTATTCGCCTGAGTTCGTAAGATAAATGTCCTGGTATCCTTTAATCGTCGGGAGAGTCTCATCCACGATATCAACGCCCATGTACACGAGCATTGAGAGGTTCGGAGGTGTTGCAAGGGCGGGCGCGTACAGAAGTGAGCCGGCACGCGTGTTCTCCTTTAACCTGATGATTGAATTTACGAAGTCTCTTGCATGGTTCTCAAGCTGCTTTGCTGCGCCCATGACGTATAACTCTGCTTCTATGGGTTTCTGGTAAAAGGGATGGACGACGATGCCTGTGTAACCTGAGCATGCTTTTATTTGCGTCAGCGAAGCAGAGGTGTCGAAGGAGTTCTGAAGTTGTTCGATGATCTCTTCCTCTGTGTGCAGGGGCAGGGATTTATGAGGAGCGATGACGATTTTTTTGGAGATGTCTCCAGTGTTCTCTGTTTTTTTCCACATGGAGCCAGAGTCTATTATTGGAGAATCCTTCTCATGTATCTGTATAATGGCAGGGGTTGAAAGCTCCCTGTCCAGAGACAGTTTGCCGAGCCTGGCGGCGCCGTCGCGATGGGTGATTTCGAAGATTTTGGACATTTGGGCTCATGTGCGGAATTCAACCGCAGATGAACGCGGATGAACGCAGATATTTGTTAATTCGAAGTGCTATTAGGTGAGACTTTTATTTAAACATGAGCCAGAATAGTGCCAAATTTGACCTCATGAACAGACTCATACCCCCCTTAGTCAAGGCATGAAATCCTGACTGGAACACGGATTTCACTGATTACGCGGATTCACACGGATCAAAATAATGAGGGGATAAACATAAGGGCGCACGCATAAGGCATGCGCCCCGGCAGTCTAGTGACAGACTGATATCTGATCGATCACACCAATTAAGTCATTGTATCGCTCGTTATTTAAATATATTGGTTGCTTGAAGTTTCAAAAACAATACTTTCGCACCGCTTGGATATTGTTCAAATAGTCTTAAGATATGGTAGAAACCAAGCCGGGGTAGTCTAGCCAGGTAAGGCGCCAGACTGATAATCTGGTTGATCACACCAGATCATCGCGGGTTCGAATCCCGTCCCCGGCGAAGTGATCATCCTTACTATCCTGTAAATCTTGTTAATCCCGTCTAATTTCGAAGTGTATATGTAGTATTAATCTGTATGCTCTCTTGGTGATTCTATGCCACTTAAAAAAGGTGTTTATTTAATAGAATGTGTTCCCAAGGAAGACAATTTAAGAGAGGGAGCATTGCTACATGATTTTCTAAACATGCTTCTTCCAGATAGGATCGAATATCACGAAGTTACCGATAAAGATAATTTTATAGATACACTAAAAAATAACTCCAAAGTTGTTCATATCTCGTGTCATGGGACTACTGATGAAAATGGAAATTTTTGTATGATAATGCCTGATGATGAACCTTTTTTTCCAAATGAATTCTACAAGAATGACTACCTGAAAGGACGAAATGTTGTAATAACAGGATGTGGTCTGGGGAGGGCAGGTTTCTCCAAAGAATTCTTAGAACGGACTCAGGCTGAATCGCTATTGTCACCCGTGAATATAATTGATTTTGCTGATTCGGCAATGTGGTGTGTGAATTTTTATTACCATTTATTCACAAGAAATTCTTTCTCTTTCGATAAGAGCTATAAATACATGAAAGACAACTTTTATGTTCCTGGTGCAATGAAGCAATGGGGTTGGAGAGAAGAATAGAGTATTATGTTTTTATCTCCCCTCACTTCCTCAACACCCAGCACCACAGCGGAATAAACCTTATCTTTCTACCCTCCATCTCCTCCTCCTCAAAAAGATCATCTATGAAATATACTTTCTTCGGGTTTTTTATTTGTTCATTCGTATGATATTGATTATTCTTAAATCTTTCGCAGCATCTTATTGATAATTGATCAATGTAGCTTTTTGCGCTATCTGCGTCATCAGAGGATGCTCTTTTTCATACACAAACGTGAATTCTGCCTCTGGATTCATCTCCATCAAAGCAAGCGTATTCTGGAGCGCCACTGTCAGAGCCTGATAATCCGGCTCATCCGTCACTTCAGCATTGAAAGGGTATGTTTCGTTAAGCTCAACAGGATAAGCGCCAAAGGGCGCCTTGAACTCAAGAACACGATCGAAATTGCTTTCATTCTCCTGCCGCTTTGCTCTTATCAGCACCCTGCCATCAAGCCTGAAATTCCCGAGCCTCTTCCTGAATCTTACCATTTCAGGTCTTAATGCGGATTCTGGACCGCTATAGAAAAAAGTTGCTCTCGGCGCCGGTTGGAACTGCTCTATCCACTCAGAATATGAAAGCGCGCGCCGCAGCCCGTCCAGCAGCCGGGGATGCGCCCTGCACCTTTGCTCCACAAGCTCCCACAGGCTTCCCTCCTTTATTGCCTGCTTGACTTCCCGCATCTCGGCGAATGTAGCGTAGAGATTGTGGCGCGCAAGCAGTTCTTCCCTGTTATCGCTCTTTATCAATTCTTCAGCATCATGAGAAGAGCATATTGGGCAGGAGCACGGCAGGTACTGGAGGTTATCAAGATGGTACGTTCCCCGCACGGTCATGTACCTTCCTTCCCTGGCGTAAAGCGCATAGGATGCAGAGTCGAAAAGGTCGCATCCAAGCGCCACAGCAAGTGAGAACATCATCGGGTGACCTGCGCCGAAAAGATGCACGGGCGCGGCAGGAGAAAGGCCTTTCTTCGAGGCCACGATCACATCCACAAGGTCTGCGTAGCGGTACGACTCCATGAGAGGCACAACAGCGCCCAGGGGATAAACGTCAAAATCAGCGGCGCTCAACTCCCTTCCAGCCCTTTCTCTTAACTCAGGGAACGAGGAGCCCTGCACCGGCGCAGCCAGAAGCATATCCTTCTTTAATTCAAGGGCTTCCTTTGCTCGCTGCAGGGTTATTCCAAGCTCTGATTCTGCCCGTTCCCATGAGACATCTGGCGGCGTGGGTATGTCCAGGGGTACGCCGATATCAGAGCCTATCTCCTGCTGGAACCGGACTATCTGTCTATTATCCACTTCCACCTCGCCATAAACCGATAATTGATAGGAGCCAGAATCAGTCATTATGGGTCCGTCAAAACCGATGAGCGAGTGCAGCCCTTCGGTGAGGGCGCGCTTCCTGAGATGCGGCTTGCGGTAAATGATATAGGAATTTGTAATAATGATCTGCGCGCCGAACTTGCGAAGCTCTGAAGGTTTAATGGTCTGGATATTGGGATTGACCACTGGCATGATGGTCGGTGTCTCAATAATCCCGTGACGGGTTTCGAGGCGCCCGATCCTGCCGCAGATGTCTTTGTGGGTAATTTCGAAGATTGGGGGCATGATGGGTATGATGGGATGGAGGGGTATATTAGTGTGAGGATTGAAGGACGAAAAAATAACAATCATTTTATAGGAAGCAACATATCATAAAACCCCATGAGTCACGACTACAGGGCGCTTGGACTGAGATCCGGGCTTGAGATCCACCAGCAGCTCGACACAAAAGAAAAACTGTTCTGCGGCTGCCCAACGCTTCTTCGTGACACAAAGGAATCAAATTTTGAATTTTTCAGGTACCTGCGCCCCACGCAGAGCGAGATGGGCGTTGTGGACAGGGCGGCGCTTGAGGAAGTGAAGCTTACAAAGAAATTCATCTATAAAGCCTACGATACCACATGCCTTGTCGAAAACGACGAAGAGCCGCCGCGAGAGCTGAACCCGGAGGCTGTGGATTTTGCGCTCATCATCGCCCGCATGCTCAATATGAACATCGTGGATGAACTCTACACTATGCGCAAGATCGTTATCGACGGCTCAAACACCTCAGGTTTCCAGAGGACAGGGCTTGTCGCTACAGGTGGTTACATAGATTCTTCTGCAGGTCGCGTGGGAATCGACGTGCTGTGCCTTGAGGAAGAAGCTGCGCAGAAAGTGGAAGACCGCGGCGGCTCTGTCATATATTCTCTTGATCGCCTTGGCATCCCTCTTGTGGAGATAGGAACGGCTCCAGATATCGTTTCTCCGGCGCATGCCCGAGAAGTAGCAGAGAAGCTCGGCATGATCCTGCGCTCAACAGGGAAGGTAAAGCGCGGTCTTGGCACCATACGGCAGGATATCAACATCTCGATAGCAGAAGGCGCACGGGTAGAGATAAAAGGGGTGCAGGAACTGGAACTAATAGAGACAATTGTGGAGCGGGAAGCTGCAAGGCAGGCAGCCCTTCTTGAGATAAAAAGGGAACTCAATAAAAGGAAGGCAGACGTATCTGATAAAATAATCGATGTGACGTCTGTCTTTGAAGGTACTACATCCAGGGTGATACTGAAGGCATTAAAAAGCGGTGTAGTATATGCGGTTAATTTACCCGGATTCGCGGGGCTTGTGGGCAGGGAACTCCAGCCCGGCAGGCGGCTGGGGACAGAGTTCTCTGACCGCGCCAAAAAATCAGGCGTGGGAGGCATATTCCACACAGATGAGCTGCCTAATTACGGTATAACAGAAGACGAAGTCAATGCTCTCAGGAAAGCTGTGGGGGCCCAGCCGAACGACTGCGTTGTAATGGTCGCCGATTCAAGAGAAAAAGCGAAAGGAGCAATGGAAGCGGTCATAATTCGCGCAATGGAAGCACTTGAAATAGTTCCAGAAGAGACAAGACGCGCTCTTCCAGACGGCAATTCTGCCTATATGAGACCCCTTCCAGGCGCAGCGCGCATGTATCCTGAGACGGACGTCCCACCTGTGGAAATAACGGAATTGCGGGTCAGCAGCATAAAATTACCAGAACTCATTGAGGAACGAATAGCAAGGTACACAAAGCAGTTCAAATTGAACGAGGAACTGGCCGGTCAAATGGCGCGTTCAGGAAACTTCGTTCTGTTTGAGAGAATAATGCTGCAGGTTCCTGATGTTAACGCAAATGTAGTTGTACGCACGCTTGAAACTGTTCTATACGAGCTTGAGAAAGAAGAGGTGAATGTCAATAATATCAAAGAAGCTCATCTCCTGGAGCTTTTCAGGTTCCATGCTGACGGAAATATCCCGAACGAAGCTGTCAGCTTCGTTCTGAAATTGATAGCAGGCAAGCCTGAATTGACCATAGAAAAGGCTGTTGAAATGCTCGGAATAGGAGTGGTTGAGAGTGGCGAACTTGAAGCTGCCATTGATAAAATAATTGAATCAAGGAGGGATTTCATCAAAGAGAAAGGAATGAACTCAGTTGGTCCTCTGATGGGAGTGGTAATGAAAGAACTCAGGGGAAAAGTAAGCGGTCAGGAGATAAGCAGACTCTTAACAGAGAAAATATCGAAAAAATTGGAAACGTTTAAGTGAATGGTCTGCCTTCACAAAAACTAATGCGGATCCCGATGAAAAATATTTTACTAATTGCAGTATTATTTTTTACTTTTTCGGTCGCTGCTTCCGGCGCCACCGAGATCATATTGAATGATATCCAGAGACCTGACAGCGCCATTCTTTTTATCGTGGACGGGCTGAGTTCTTCGTATTTTTATCCTGAACTGACACCATACGCCCTGGATGGGACCGAGCTTTCAAAAGCAGTTACCTGGAACCTGACATTTGGAACAAGGCTTCTGGACATCAGGACACCAAACCCTTCGACATGCCCTGCCCATTCGGTCATTGTGACAGGCTATTCAGGGGCTAACGAAGAAATGGTGGGTTACCCGGATGCGACCATCTATGATATAACAAGGCAGCACGGTTTTGTGAACCTGGCTGTTATGGAAAAAGGGGATTTCCAGAACCTTCGCGATGAGCAGGATATAATATTGTTCGCGCAAAACAATTCGATAGATAAGCCGCTGATATCTATCCAGGCAAATAAAGCCCCTTCTGGCATCTACGAATTAATGTATGACTGGAAGATGAAACTGCCGGAGTATCTTGAAAACAGGAAGGGCAGGGAGAAATATTCCGCTTACAATAAATGGGGTATAGACGCGGCTAATGCTGTTGCAGGAAACATGAGAAAGAACCACCCGTCACAGAGATTCCTCCTGACAGTGAATGTGGGGGCAATAGACAGCGGGGGTCATAATCTCGGGGAAGATGATTATTACCTACTGATCGAGGAACTTGACAGGGATATCTATCCCTTATATATTACTGCAAAGGAGAATAATATTGCTCTTTTTTTCACGGCTGACCATGGCATGTCTTTTGCAACCAAAAACGCCAGGAGAGGGGGGCATGCCTCAGGAAAATACTCTGTCAGGCAGGAAAGCCTGAGGATACCGCTTGTTATTATGTCCTCAAATACCGTAACGGGAATATTTAATGGGGAATACCGCCAGGGGGACATAGCACCCACGCTCCTGAGCGTGCTTGACCTGCCATATAACCTCCAGTACGCAGACGGAAAACCCATCAATGTAAAAAAATACGCAACTATATTTGTAAAAGCAGATAAAGAATACAGGGTTTCATTATGGAACGACGGTCAGAAAGTATCAGAAAGTTCGGGCTCGGAGCTTATTTTTGCGGGGATGCCTCTGAATACGAGCTATACCATAAAAGCTATCGGCGCAGATAAGATGTATGAGGAACGCCTTTTCCTTGATTCTGATAAGTTGCTTAAGTTCAATTCTGGCAGGGGTCTGGATTACAGGGGGATCATTGCGATAATTCTGATATTGATCGTCATTACAGGCGGTCTATTAATTATTAAGAGGATAAAGGATTAAGGGCTTATGCTGGTAAAACCACATAACGAGATTATAGTCTTCCGCTAAACATATGAAATGATATGCGGATTATGAAAAATTTAGCCGCAGATGAAGGCAGATTTGTTGCCAATTTTTATGAATAATTCCATTTTATTCCTGAATTGCTCCATCAAATCAGGATGTTTCCTGTTCCACTTTTTATATTTACTTTTCCTTCTTTGTAAGGCTTTACAGCTTCTTTCACCCTTTTAGATATTTCTGCCCTCTTCAACTCGATTAGCCTCTTGGAAAGAATATCTAACACAGGGATTTCCACACCTTAATTTAGGTTACATCCTTATTTAAACCTCACCTCGATTCTTCGATTACCCAACCATGAAATAGGAACATTCATTCCAGTTTCATCAAACTTTTCCATCAATTTCAGAACCGCCTCTTTCTGGTTATCCTTATAATTTACAAAAAATGTAATAATAATCTTATCTCCATTGGCCTTTACCATAGCTGGAAACTCAATAAGTTGTTCAAAGATGGATTCAACAGTCATCTTTTCAAAATCTCCCCCAATATCTTTTCTCATACAAGCAATCAAGTTAAAAGCGAAAATCTTCATCGCCAACATTGCAGCGATCTTATTCAATTCGATACTCGGCAAGGCATTAATACCAAGAAAATCACAATCTTTAAAGTCTCAGAATCAAATCAGATAATTATTTTTAAAACAAAAAGATAATATATTTTGAACTCATGTAGTCGTGAGATAAAATGCTAAAGAAAATACTTCTAATTTTAACAGCAATACTATTACTTGCCTCAGCTTATCTAGTGCTTTTCTACGCACCAATTCCAATCGATTCAAAACAAACAGTCGCAGACGATCCTAATGACTTTAAGATATTTTATTTTCATTTACCGATAGCAATATCTGCTTATCTTGCTTTCGCACTAGTATTTATCTCAAGTATTTTATATTTAAAAAATAAAATACAGAAATGGGATATTATGGCTGCTTCTGCTGCAGAAGTCGGCGTTATCTTTGCATTTTTAACTATAGTCAGTGGGTCGATCTGGATACGTTCAGGAGCCTGGTTGTATAAGACGTGGTGGGTATCTTCGGATGTCAGACTCAATACTTCGCTAATATTGTTTTTGATATATCTGGCTTACCTGATGGTGCGCCAAGCTGTGGATGAACCTGAGAAAAGAGCGAGGTTGTCTGCTGTCTTTGGAATAGTGGGTTTCATAGGTGTTCCGCTCAGTTATTTGTCCATACGACTATGGAACAAGTCTACATTTCACCCAATTATGGAATTCCACCCTTCGTTCGATATGCTTCTTACAGTAATAGTATGTTTCTCTGCCTTCTTCTTGCTCACAGCATCATTGATAATACTAAGGATAGATAACGAGAAATTGAATGAAAAAATCAACGAACTAAAAAAAGCAAAAAGTTTATAAAAAATTATGAGGCTGTGCCGGGTTCAGCCTCGACCTCTGTCTTCCTGACTTCTACTCTTCTCAGAGGATATATCGGCTTAACATCATGATAGATGCTGGCTGAGAGCTTCCCGGTTACGACTTCCTGGACGAACTGCTCCATGTCCATTTCTTTTGCTTTTGATGTTATCACTTTGTTCATTATTGAACGGATAGCTTTTACCTGGTTAGCCCGTGCTCTTTTGATGGTATAGCATGATGGTTTTACCCGTATCGTGTAGCCATCCTTTGTTGATACCGAAATATTCGTCTCAACATTTGATGTCTGTCTCTTTACAAGCGAGCGCAGGTAATCCTGTGTGAGCTGATGACCGGTGAATTTCGTGTATGCGGAATCTCCGCCCACGCTGTCAACTTTTAAAATTAATTTAATGTTCTGCTTTGAAAGGTCGTTCGTTAATTCCCCGAGTGTCACTTCGATGACCCTTCCGATCAATTTTTCGGGCACGTCTGCCACGGTCTCTCCAATATTCGCTTTTCCGAACATTTCAGGTGCAACCAGGTTGTACCATTGCTTAGCTTTCCAGCCTTCTGCTTTTGTTACTGCCAAATGATTTCCTCCGAAGATTAATATTATTGTGAATAAGTTTCACAAACCTTCTGCTTAATAAGGCATTCAATACTTAATACTTTTGGATAATTTGAGAGGTTTTCCGACATCCTTATGTTCAATCAGGATAATTCAGCAAAGCCCCATGCGGAGGTAGCCAAGCGGTCAAAGGCGACAGCCTCAAGAGCTGTTCTCGCAGGAGTTCAAGGGTTCGATTCCCTTTCTCCGCATTTCTGATTATTTTTCATAAAAACAATCTTTAAATAAACCTGCAGATAACAAATGACTATGCGACTTAACGAGATTATCCCCTCCTTGAATCCATCGCACCCTCTTCTTTAGCCGACGATTTCGACATAGGAAGAATCGGTCTCGTCCTCGACCGCGGCGCAGACATCCGGAAAATCGCTTTGGCGCTTGACCCCACGGATTATGTCTTAAAGGAAGCGGCGCGCCTGGGCGCTAACCTTCTCATCACCCATCATACGCTTATTTTCGACCCTGTGAACCTTATATCAAAGCGGTTATCCGACACGCTGAAGATCGCCATCGATAACGACATCTCCATCTACGCCATGCATACGAACTACGATAAGGTCGAAGGCGGGGTGAATGACGTTCTTGCTGAATTGCTGGGATTGAACAATATTGAACCACTCGCATTGGGAAGGCTCGGCGAGATAGAGCCGATGAGCGTACGGGAATTCGCTTCTTTTGTTTCGGAGAAACTGCATACCCATGTCCAATATATAGGTGACTCCGAGATTAGAAAGGTCATGGTGGTCGGAGGGAGCGGCTTCCGCAGGGAGTATATTGACACAGCCATCGAGCACGACGCCGATGCTCTGGTGTCAGGGGAACTCAGGCACGATGCGATACGGTATGCAGGGGAGCTGTGCCTGTTCGACGCTACACATTATGCTACTGAAGCTCCTGCAATGAAGCGGTTGTGTGAGCGGCTGCCTGTGAGATCTATATTTATAGAGGATAAGCCTGCGGTCAGGTTAATTGTAATATTCAAAGGAGTTATATAAACGCTCGAACTAAATAACAGCGCATGTCTGGAAATACCTTTGGCACACTTTTCAGGATAACAACATGGGGCGAGAGCCACGGCTGTGCAGTCGGCGTGGTTATTGATGGCTGCCCGGCAGGTTTGCAGCTTGATGAAGCGGATATTCAGAAAGAATTGAACCGCCGCCGTCCCGGTCAGAGCGATATAACCACGCCAAGAAAGGAAGAGGACAGTGCGGAGATCCTTTCAGGGTTGTTTTCAGGAAAGACCACTGGTGCGCCAGTTTCTATATTGGTAAGGAATAAAGATGTGGATTCAAGCAAATACGAGGCGCTGCGCAATACTCCGCGTCCTGGGCATGCAGACCTGACATACGAGCTGAAATACGGCTTAAGGGACTGGCGTGGAGGAGGCAGGTCGTCAGCGCGCGAAACAGTTGGAAGAGTCGCCGCTGGCGCAGTTGCAAAGAAGATTTTATCTATCCATTGTGTTGAAGTCCTCGGTCATGTGGTGGAGCTCGGAGGTATCCGCGCAAAAACTGCCAGCATCGAAGAAGTGCGCGAAAACACAGAAAAAAACCCCGTCAGATGCGCCGACCTCGATGTGGCTGTAGACATGGAAGCCATGATCCACGCCGCACGAAGCGAAGGCGACAGCGTGGGCGGAATGGTAGAGATAATCGGCATCGGTGTCCCCGCAGGAGTGGGTGAACCGGTCTTTGATAAGCTTTCTGCCGAGCTTGCGAAGGCTTTGATGAGTATCGGCGCCGTTAAAGGTGTTGAGATAGGGGCAGGGTTTAGATCTCCATCAATGAAAGGCAGCCAGATGAATGATCCTTTTGAGATCAGTGAAGGAAAGATACGGACACTCACAAACAACGCAGGCGGAATTCTTGGCGGGATAAGTAACGCTGAGCCAATAGTATGCAGGATCGCAGTGAAACCAACGCCATCCATCTCACAGGAACAGCGTACTGTTGATATGAGCAAAATGAAAGAAACAAAAATAAAAATACAGGGGCGCCATGACCCCTCTATCCCGCCGCGCATCGTGCCTGTGGCTGAAGCGATGATGGCACTCGTGCTGGTCGACCAGATGATGAGGGGCGGGTTCATAAATCCATCAACTATAGGATAAATATGAACGATTTTAATGAAAGTCAATTTGAGGAGATAGCTATTCATGAAATTCAATCCTGATGAAATCAAAGAAGCGACAAAGGCTGACTTTGACGCAGCCTGGAACGAAGGTAAGAAATTCGTTGCAAGTCCTGGCACCAATGAAAAATACCCGCGCGTATCACTGAAATACGGCAAGCCCCATCCTGTTTTCGACACCATACAGCGCCTGCGAGAGGCATACATGCGACTCGGGTTTGAAGAATATATGAATCCCATCATAGTTGAAGACAGGGATATCCACAAGCAATTCGGGTACGAGGCTCTCGCTGTGCTTGACCGATGCTTCTACACAGGCGGCCTTCCGAGACCCAATGTGGGCATCTCGGATGAAAGGATAGGTCAGATAAAAACCATCCTGGGAGACCTGAATGAAGATGGTATCGAGAAGATAAGGCTGATACTCCATTCATACAAGAAAGGCGAGATAGAAGGGGATGACCTTGTGCCTGAGATGTCAAAAGAACTGAATGTCCAGGATTCGAAAGTTGCTGTGATGATAGACCATGTATTCCCGGAGTTCAAGTCACTTGTTCCTGTGTGTTCACAGAACACGCTAAGGAGCCACATGACTTCAGGATGGTTCATAAGTCTTGGTGAAATGGTGGATTATTGCAGGGTTCCCATGAAGCTCTTTTCTGTGGACAGGTGCTTCAGGCGGGAGCAGGCAGAGGATGCAACCCGCCTTATGGCTTATTATTCCGCATCTTGCGTCATTATGGATGAGAACGTGAGCGTGGATGACGGGAAAGCCGTGGCTGCCGGGCTTTTAAGCCAGTTCGGTTTTTCGAATTTTACATTCAGGCATGATGAAAAGAGAAGCAAGTATTATGTTCCCGATACCCAGACAGAGGTATTCGCGTTCCATCCGAAACTCTTGGGCTCAAAGACAAAATACAGGGATGGCTGGGTGGAAGTGGCGACGTTCGGTATTTATTCGCCCTCCGCGCTTTCGCAATACAATATCCCTTACCCTGTGATGAACCTGGGGATGGGCGTGGAGCGGCTTGCGATGATACTGCACGATTCAACTGATGTCCGCGCGCTCACATACCCGCAGTTCCAGTATAAGACCAACTGGGTGATGTCGGATAGCGAGATAGCGGGTATGATATATGTGGAAGATGCGCCAGTAACGGAGATGGGGAAAGAGATACAGGGCGCTATAGTCAGGATTTGCGAAATGCATGGGAACACCCGGAGCCCGTGCGAGTTCACGGCATGGGAAGGGCAGTTGTTTGAAAGGAATATCAGGGTCAAGGTCGTGGAACCTGAAGAGAATACAAAGCTCTGCGGTCCTGCTGCGATGAATGAGGTCATTTCTTACAAGAACGATATCCTCGGTCTGCCGCGAACATCGAGATGGGATGATGCTTTCAAGAACGGTGTAAGCACAGGTATCATGTATATCGATGCGTTCGCAGCGCGTTGTGCTAAAGAAATAGAGGATGCTGTTAAGAACGGCAATGGTTCTGAAACCAGGGTGAGAATCATCAAGGTGCCATCTGAAATAAATATCAGGATTGACCCGATAGTGCAACGGTATATTACAGGATTGAAGAAAAAGATAGATACAAGGGGACCTGTGTTCACGACTGTGAGAATGGAGTTAATATGAAGCAATCAGGATACGCTTACGCATACGGGGCAGGAACGATAATCAATGCAATAGCTACATGGAAAGGGGCAGCCTTTGGAATCGAGCTTAAAACAGAAGCCGAAGTTGTACTTACCGATTCTAAAAAGATACAGGGTTATATGGAGGAAGGCGGTGACACGACACTCATCGAGCGCTGCGTGGAGCTTACCCTTTCGCGCTTTGGCTCAACAAGCGGCGCAAAGGTCGCGACGAAGAGCGAAATCCCGATAGCAAGCGGGCTAAAGAGCTCAAGTGCGGCGGCAAATGCGGTTGTGCTTGCTACCATTGACGCGCTGGGTGAAAAGCTTGAACCCATCGAAGCAGTAAAGATAGGAGTTCAGGCTGCGCTTGATGCAAAGGTGACGATTACTGGCGCATTTGACGATGCATGCGCTTCAATACTCGGGGGATTTGTGATCACGGATAATAAGAAAAAGGAACTTATAAGCAGGGTGGAGCGCGATTCCGGAGTGCTTATCCTTGCTCCTGAGAAAAAAGTATTCAGCTTTTCCACGAACGCGGCGCGTTCAAGGCTTATAGGGCGGTGGGTTGAGATGGCTTATAAAGAGGCGCTTGCGGGAAATTATGAGAAAGCCATGACCCTTAACGGCTTCCTGTATTGCGCTGCGCTGGGATTCAGTACAGAGCCCATGATGGCAGCGCTGGAAGTGGGTATAGAGGGTGTTAGCCTTTCAGGTACGGGACCTGCATACACAGCCCTTGGCAGCCCTGAACTGCTGGATAAACTGGAGCCTGTGTGGAAAAGGATGGGCGGAAAAGTGATAAGGACGAAAGTCAATAATACCGGTGGAAGAATATGCCGATAAGAGAGTTGAGAGCAAAGATAGAGAAAATAGATGCACAGATACTCAATCTTATAGAGCAGAGGACAGCCATGGCAAAGGATGTACTCGATGCGAAGAAAGCTGTCGGCATGCCGATAAATGACGTGGAACAGAATAAGATGGTGCTTGAAAGGGCGGCGGATGCGGCTACTGAGAAAGGGCTGGATGGGGAGTCGGTGAAGAGGGTTTTTGAGATACTTATTAAGATGAATATTGAGCGGCAGCACGAAATGAGCGGAGAAGGGAATCTGCCGTAACGGGAATGTCAGGGGTGATAGGTCAGCGCCAAAAATGTTTTAAAAAAAAGAAATTTATTTCCTGATGATGCTTTTCTCCATAAAGTCCACCCAGTCCGAAAAACCCTCCATGGTCTTCAGGCTCATCTTCAACACATCAATACGCGGGTTGATAGTGCACGCGTCCTGCACCATCTTATCTGCATCTGCATTGACAGCCTCTGCAATATCTATCTTATTTACGATTATGAGGTCGGCTGTGCTGAATATCAGGGGGTGTTTTTCCACTATGTCATCCCCCTCGCTCACGCTCACGACCACCACACGTTTGTGCTCGCCCAGTTCGTAATCCGTGGGGCAGATGAGGTTGCCCACGTTCTCGATGAACAGCAGGTCAAGGGAATCCAGCGGCAGCTCGCCCAGCCCATGCTCCACAAGGTGCGCGTCAAGGTGGCACTCTTTTCCTGTGTTTAGCCCCACAGTGGGGACGCCGTATTTTTCGAACCGCGCTGCATCGATGCGCGCTATTACATCCCCTGCGATGGCGCCTATCCTGTACCTTTCGCCGAGTTCCAGTATGGTCTTTTCTATCAGCAGCGTTTTTCCAGAGCCTATGGCACCCATGATGTTGAATGCAGTTACACCGTGTTTTTCAAGGGTTTCGCGATTTTGGCGGGCGATTCCAGAGTTCATTTTAAGGACGTCATATCCTATGGATACTTCTTCGGTCGTGTGCATGATTGTTTGATGTTTATTTTTTGATGTATATAATGCTATGCAGGCAACGGTCTTCTTAAGGAATGACTCATTTGTTTGCTTCCTTATGAGAACCTTAGTTAGAAAAGCTTATGAACGCTAAAATACTCATAGAACCCGAAAAGTAATGCATCTTAAAAAAATAATTCGTGGTTTTGGCGAATAAGCTGGTGATAATACGTGAAAGTTCTTGTAAGTGACCCGATAGCAGAGCAAGGTATAGAGATATTAAAGAATGACGCAGATGTGGATATAGCAACGGGTCTTGAACCTTCGGAACTGATAAAGCGCATAGGGAATTACGAGGCGCTTATCGTCCGCAGCGAGACGCAGGTGACAAAAGAGGTCATAAATGCAGGTAAGAAGCTCAAAATAATAGGGCGGGCAGGGGTGGGTGTGGATAATATTGATGTAAATGCCGCTACTGAACGCGGTATTATCGTCGTCAACGCTCCAGAAGGAAACACGATTTCCGCTGCAGAGCATACGATAGCCATGATGATGTCAATGTCGAGGAACATACCTCAGGCAAACGCATCGCTCAAAGGCAAGAAGTGGGACAGGAAGAAGTTCATGGGTGTGGAGGTAAGAGGCAAAATGCTTGGTGTTGTCGGCCTTGGCAGGATAGGTTCAGAAGTTGCAAAGCGGGCGCTGGGTATGGAGATGATAATACTTGCCTACGACCCTTTCATATCAGCAGAAAGGGCAAAAGACCTGGGCGTGGAATTGACAACTGTCGAAGACATAGTAAGACGCGCGGATTATATTACTGTACATACACCGCTTACTAAAGAGACAAAAGACCTCATCAGCACTAAGGAATTTGCGATAATGAAGAGAGGGGCACGCCTTATCAACTGTGCAAGGGGTGGCATAATTAACGAGGAAGCGCTGGCAAAAGCAGTCAAGGATGGCATCGTCGGCGGTGCGGCTGTCGATGTGTTCACAAAGGAGCCGCCATTTGAGAACCCATTGATTGAATTGGACCGCGTTATTGTGACACCGCATCTGGGCGCTTCGACCGAGGAGGCGCAGATAAATGTCGCTGTCACGGTTGCAGAGCAGATAGTCAGCGCCCTTAAGGGACTGCCTGTCAAGAACGCCATTAATATGCCTTATGTTAAAGCCGAAGTCATGCAGATAATTGAACCATATTTCCCTCTTGCAGAGAAAATGGGAAAACTGGGAACGCAGCTTATCGGCAATTATGAGACGATAGAAATTTCCTACTGCGGCGAGATCGCTGACCAGAACGTTGCTCCTGTAACTCTTGCGGTGTTAAAAGGGCTGCTTGAACCCATGCTTGGCGCGGGTGTGAATTATGTGAATGCGCCCACCATCGCAAAAGAAAGGAAATTGAAGATAGTTGAAAGCAAATCAAATACAGTAGTAGGCTATCCGAGCCAGATATCCATAAAATTGAGCAAGAAGGGAGAACAGAGGGTCATCAGCGGCACCGTAATAGGGAAGGAACCGCGTATCGTGCAGATAGACGAATATCTCATTGATATAATCCCGTCAGGTTTCATGATAGTAACAAGGATAGAAGACCGCCCCAATATAATAGGTCCATGCTGCATGATCCTTGGAAAGAACGATATCAATATCGCAGGCATGCAGGTCGGAAGAATAAAGGCTGGAGGCGAGGCGATAATGGTGCTTAATATTGACAGCGAAGTGGATGGCAGGATACTGGATGAAATAAAAACAGTTAATGGGATCATTGATGCAAAGCTTGTGATTTTATGAAAAAAATGCAAATTGAGATTTTCACGTCTGTGGGTTCGGTTGCGATATTGATCATTTTATTAGCAGGGTCAAAGCTCCTCCTGCCGTCGCCTGGATATGGCTATACAGCCGCTCTGCTGCTTTATGTGCTCATAATGTCCATTGTGGGATTGAAGCTTGCGGAAATGCCGGAGAAATAAAACTTAAGAAGAATTTAAATGCTGGAACCACATTTATTTTATAATCCTCAATTTTTATTTGCTCTTCTTTTTCGCGGCTGATTATGTATCCTTCAGTTATTTTGAATTTTTTCATAAAGGCGATTAAGCCACTGGTATCAAGCTTTCCGTATTTTATTTCTATTGGAACCGGTATTTTTTCAGGAATGATCACATCGACCTCATTTTTATATGCGTCCCTCCAGAAGAATCCTGCGTCCAGCCGGGTTACAATTAGCCATTCAAAAACTTTTGACCGGGATATGTCATCATCTTTATAAATGAGGTCTGAAATTATTGCAGGATAATACTTTTTCAGCTTTCTTTCGGTTTTCCTTCGGTTTTTAGAATAGTTGTATAACTTTCTGATAAGGAATGCCTCTTCCAGATATACCAGATAATTGGATAGCGTCTGCCTTGAGAGTTTAAGTTCTTTGGCTAAATCCGAAAGCTCTATAAGCTGTCCGGGTTCTTCCGAAATTATTCCAAGTAACGACTCCAGTACAGCTATATCTTTGATTTTAAACAATTGAGGAAGGTCTCTGTAAATTACCTTTTCTATAATGCTCTCTTTCACGTATTTTCTTATTACCTGTTTGTCTTTTATCCCGACAAGCTCAGGAAAACCCTGGCTGAACATGTATTCTTCAAAGAGCCTGGAGAGTTCCCTTTCATAAAGCGCGACAGGTTTATGCTTTACCCCCTTGAAACTCAGGAATTCTTTAAATGAAAGGGTTTCAACCTTGAATTCAAAAATCCTGCCGGATAGTGTTTCTTTTGATTTCTTTTTTATAAACATCGATTCTGAGCCTGAGATAATTATTTTCAGGTTTTTCCCATAGGAATCATAGATTCTTTTTACCTGATCTTCCCAGTTCGTGAGCTTCTGAATCTCGTCGAGCATGAGCAGATATTTGCCCTGCCTTGGATTTTTTTCCATCAGGTTCTCATATTCTTTCATCACTTCCCTGAGCTCTGTTTCCCTGAACTCATCGAAAGAGAAATAAATTATGTTCCTGGCATCAAACCCTTTTTTGATGAAGTCTATGATAATTTTAAACAACAATGTGGTTTTCCCGACCCTTCGCAAGCCGGTAAGGGCGATTATCTGGGGCAGGGGCAGGTATTTTGATATCTGCTTATGGATTTCCCTTTCATGGTATTCTAATCTGAACTCTTCCTTCCACCAGATGTTGGACTCCAAAAGCACGTCCTTAATTTTTGCCATGTACAGTTAACCTATTTTCTATTTTATGTTAAGTGTATTAGTCATATTATTTAAAGGTTGGGTTATTGAGCATTACCAGCATAAATAGAATACACGACAATCGACCCATTCTTTTTATATTACCTTCAACAATCTCACACAAAATGGTAAATCTCATCGTCATCAATAACTACGGTCAATTCTGCCACCTGATCCACCGCGCTGTGCGCGACCTGGACCAGGAAGTGGAACTGGTGAAAAATACCTCCACCATAGATGAAATCCTCGCAAAAGAACCCGACGGTCTAATTTTAAGCGGAGGACCGACCCTTGAGCGTGCGGGTAATTGCAGCGCCTATGTCCGGGAACTTGACCTCCCCATCCTTGGCATCTGCCTGGGTCACCAGGTGATTGCGCTGGAATATGGCGGTAAAGTGAGGACTGGCTCTGCAGGGGGTTATGCAGCTGTGGAGATAGAGATCATTGAGGAAGACGATATCTTAAAGGGTCTTGGTCCAAAGACAAGCGTCTGGGTGTCCCATGCGGATGAGGTCTCAGAGCTACCTCCAGATTTCATAAGGCTTGCGCGCTCCCGCATCTGCGAGATAGAGGCGATGAAGCATAAGACAAAGCCATTGTACGGAGTCCAGTGGCATCCTGAGGTATCACATACAGAGAAAGGGAACGACCTGCTTATGAACTTTTTTGAGGTGTGCAGGGGATTTAAGAAATAATAACTCTGTGTCTCGGTGGCTATTTTGCTTTTTGATTAAACCGCACGACCAGATATCCCAGTACCGCAAAAAATGCCCCTGCTGCCATCACAACCTGGAAGCCAAAATGCTCAAGAAGGATACCGCCCAGGATTGAGCCAATTATTGATGCCAGGGCTATCGAGGAATTGAGCAGTCCTGCTGCCGTGCCCTTATCTTCGTTATTTTTTATAAGGAAAGCCGTTGAACCCACATAAAGGCATGAATAAGAAACTGCGATAAGGATCATACCAGCAATAGCCTGATAATATATTGTCAGGGGTATGAGCGCAATAAATGCCGCAGCAGAGAACAGGTCGCCCGCATGAATAAGGGGTCTTGTATCATATTTGTCAAGCTTTCTCATAATGAAAAACTGCAGTACCGGGTTTATTGTATAAATTAAAGCCACCTCATATTTATTCGCCCCAAGGCTCACAAGGTACAGCGGGAAGATGACCCAAACGTTGTTGGCTCCTATCTGGCGCAGGAAAAACCCGAAATATATGTCCCAGTTCTTCTTCAGCACTGCAATGGAAAAATAATCCCCTTTCTTTTTTGCTTTCACTCCAATATCAGGAAGCGTAAGTGCGATCAAAAAAGAAATTGCAAAAAACAAAGACGCGAGGGCAAAAATATCCCTGTAGACATCACCTGTCCCTGAGATTTTATCTGCCGCGAAAACTTCCCAGTACACGGCGACAATAAAAACCGTCATGTTCCCCACAGCCCAGCCAAGCGGCATGTAGGAACTGAACTTCCCGATGCTCTGCTTAGAGTTGATGACGTAAAGGATCATCACCGCGGGATAGATGCCGATACTGAACCCTGTCAGCGCCCTCATAACCCCGAGGCTGAAAGGGTCGTAAGCGAACATCTGGAGAAAGAACGTCACTGTGGAACTCAAAAAACCGGCATATAAAAGCGTCTTCGGGGGCAGAGAATCAGCAGCCCTGCTGAATATGTAAGTGGATATGAAGATCGATGCAGCGTATACTGCAACGATGATGCCTATCTGCGAGCCCGATGCCCCGAGCTGCTGCGCGAGCAGGGGAATGAAAATGATGGACATCATTATGGCAGAGTTAGTTAAAAGCTGGAGCGCGTTCAGTCTCATCACCTATTTTATGAAGGGATATGTATTTAAGCAATACAGTTTGTAAAACATTTATCATGACTTCCCTTGACTGGACAGAAAAATACCGCCCGCAGACGCTATCGCAGGTCATCGGACACAACAAGGCAGTGGAAGAACTCAGGCAGTGGGCACAGAGCTGGGAGAAAGGAGTACCGAAAGACAGGGCTGTTGTCATTTACGGAAGAGCGGGTATAGGCAAGACCACGGTGGCGCACGCCCTGGGGCATGATATGGGATGGGAGGTCATCGAACTTAACGCAAGCGACCAGCGCACGGCGGATATAATAGAAAAAGTCGTGGGTACAGCCTCGCAGATGAGCACCTTTGAAGGCGCAGGCAAGAAGAGGCTTGTGATAATGGACGAAGCTGACAATATCCACGGTACGGCAGACAGGGGAGGGGAAAAGGCGATAGTAGAGCTTATAAAGAAAACAAGCCAGCCCATCATCCTTATCGCAAATGAACTCTACGACATGTCAGCCGGGCTAAGGGGCGCATGCAGACCCATCCAGTTCAAATCCGTGTTGTCGCGTTCCATGATACCCGCATTGAAAAGGATCGCCGAGGCAGAAGGAGTGACCTGCGGTCTTGGAGTTCTTGATAAGCTCGCCGAGAATGCCGGCGGCGACCTGCGAAGCGCGATAAACGACCTGCAGGCTGCTGCTCAGGGAAAGAACAGGCTCGAGCCAGACGACATAGCAACAGGCGAGCGGGATACAAAAGAGAATATATTCAAGATGATGGTAAAGATCTTTAAAGGGACTGATATCATTGAAGCTCACAAAGCCACATATAATCTTGATGAGAACCCGGAAGACCTTATCCAGTGGGTAGATGAGAACCTCCCGCTCGAATATGCAGATCCTTGCGACCTTGAGAGAGGATATTATTATCTTTCAAGGGCTTCCCTGTTCCTGGGCAGGGTCAAAAGGAGGCAGAACTATAATATGTGGAGATATGCGAGTATATTGATGACCTCAGGTATCATGGTCGCAAGGACAAACCGTTATAAAGGGTTCGTGAAGTACCAGTCCCCTTCACTGTGGAGAAAACTCGGGCAGACAAAGGGCACAAGACATGTTCGCGACTCCATTGCAAAAAAGATCGGGACTTACTGTCATGTTTCGATGAGTTATACCCGCTCACAATTGTTTCCATTTTTCAGGATGGCGATCAAGAATGATGAATATGCACCATCCGTTGCAGCATTGCTCGGACTTGAGCCTGAGGAGATAGCGTTCCTTGTAGAATCAAAATCCGTGACAAAGAAAATCCAGAAGATATTCGACGATGCGCAGTCGATGATCGATAAAGAGACAGAGCACGAAATTGAGTTGTTCGGTGGTTTTGGTGCGCAGAGTGAGAAAGAGGAAGAAAGTGATGATGGACCAGAAGTCGAGGTAAAGAAAGAAACAAAATCCCAGAGGTCGATATTTGATTTTTAAATGTTTGAATTCTCAACCTGACTTTCAGGGCTGTGAATTCATAGTCGTCATCAATACCTTGCTATCGTTATAAACCCTGTGTGACCCACACGTGAAGATGAAGGACGCGTTCCCCTGTCCGTAAAAGATATCTCGCGCTCAATTGTCTCGATGGTGATCACCTCTGTAAATCCCGTTTTTTCAATGGCTCCTCTGATTTCTTTTGCCTGTTCAAAAAATGGAGAATATGCAGCAAGATAACCTCCCGGATAAATAACACGGGGAACATGCGGTATCGCTTTTGATGCATCCATTGTGTCCAGGGTTATCACATCGAACTTCTCATCCAGCCCCTGTATCTCTTCGGTTATGTCGCCATGCCGCAGTTCGATATTGGAGAGACCCGCCAAGGTTATATTCTGCCTGGCGATCTCCATGAACTCTTCACGTATCTCATACGTTACGACCTTTCTTGCTATCCCCCCAAGATATATCGCAAGGATACCTGAACCCGTTCCCGCATCCAGCACATGATCGGAAGAGCATAAGCCGGTATATGAAATTATCACGCCAATGTCCTTTGGCATCATGGGCGCTCCGGTTCGTTTTGCATACTTGAAAAAATCAGGAGCTTTTGGCTTCTGGATTACAAACTCAGCGCCAAGGTGCGAGAGTATCGTGTCCCCGAATGATTTAGTCTGCAGTTCATCAAGGTCAATTATCCCCAGGTCTGTATGCAGTTTTCCTCCATGTATTGCAAAATACTCTTTTATCTTCCCTTTACTATTTGTCTTTAGAATTACCGGTGTTTCCATTATCTCTCCGTCTGGCTAATATAGTACCTGATAGATAAAGAATAGTGTGGTAGGCATGGAGCACGTTATAATCAAGGACAAGAAATATTCTCTCGAAACCCTGAAACTTCTGACAGGTCAGCAGGAAATGGAAATAAGGGAAATCCCGCATAGTGTACTTGTTATTGCAGAGGCTGTGGATGGGCCAGATAAACTGCCATATCTCTTAGAGACCATCAAATCACTGGAAATTGATGACATGGAGAAGTTCAGGTATGTACTGCTGAGGGTCCAGATAGATTCAGAACTCCATATGAACGAGGACATACAGAAGTACCATAAGCGCCTGTATGTGTCGCAAGTGATTGAAAAATTGCTGTACGGCGAGCTGTTCTTTGAGGCTAGCAAAGATGAAAACGAGGATGAAGACTAAAGATATGAAAGTAAAAGCTCATATCTTATATACCATAAACAACATCTGAACGCCCGACTGATTATGTACGCTGACAGGATTAATTCACTACCACCTTATTTATTTGCAACCATCGACAGAGCCAGGCAGGATGCCATCAAAAAAGGCGTTGACGTAATAAACCTCAGCATAGGCGACCCGGATATGCCCACTCCCCCACATATAGTGGAGGCGATGAGAAAATCAGTGGGAAACCCGGCAAGGCAACGCTACCCATCGTATGAAGGTATGCTTTCTTTCAGGGCTGCCGCTGCAAAATGGTATAAAAAGACGATGAACATTGACCTTGACCCTGAGAGTGAGGTACTCACGCTCATAGGTTCAAAAGAGGGGATCGCTCATATACCGCTTGCTTTCCTGAACCCCGGGGATGTATCGCTTGTCCCCGACCCTGGATACCCGGTCTACAACATCGGGTCTATTCTTGCAGACGGCAAACCATTCAAGATGCCGCTGCTGGAGGTGAACGATTTCCTCCCTGACCTTGATGCGATACCTTCTGACGCAGCGAAAAAAGCAAAGCTCATGTTCCTTAATTATCCTAACAATCCAACCTCTGCGACAGCGACGGAAAAATTTTTTGAGGAAGTAGTGGACTTTGCGATTGAAAATGATATACTTGTCATCCATGACAATGCATATTCAGAGATGACCTATGATGGCTACAAAGCCCCAAGTTTCCTTAGCACAGGCGGCGCCAGGGATGTTGGCATCGAGATGCATTCCCTGTCCAAGACATATAATATGACGGGGTGGAGGCTGGGTTTTGCGGTCGGGAATCGCGATATACTTGCAGGTCTTGGAAAGGTCAAGACAAATGTGGACTCGGGTGCGTTCGAAGCTGTACAGGAGGCGGGGATCGCAGCGTTATCAGGTAAGCAGGATTGCGTCGACGATATGAACCGGATATATAAAGAGAGGCGGGACGCCCTTATTGCAGGGTTAAACGAACTCGGGCTGGATGTAAAACCACCCAGAGCGACGTTCTACGTATGGGTGAAGGTAAAAGGGAGCTCACTTGATTTCACAAAGATGCTCCTTGAAAAATCCGGAATTGTTGCGACGCCAGGCGTTGGTTTTGGCGAGTACGGGGAAGGATACATACGATTTGCGCTGACTCAGTCCGTGGAGAGAATACAAGAGGCTGTTGAGAGGATGCATAGAAACTCTTTTGAATACTTCGGTCATTGGAGTAACAAATGGATGTAGAACAGCTTTTGGCAGAGCGCGCAGACCTGGTGGATGCAGAACTTCCAGCCTTGCTTGGTAGTATCAAACCCCCAGAACTTGCAGCGGCGGTCGCTTATGCGATAGCCTCAAAAGGTAAACGCATACGTTCAGCGCTTGTCACACTTTCCAGTGAGGCTGTGGGAGGAACAGCGTACGACGCAAGCTTTGCAGCCGCGTCCATCGAATTAATACATTCATCATCGCTGGTCCTGGATGATGTGATAGATAAATCTGAAAAAAGGCGGGGCAGCGATACGGTACATAAAAAGTGGGGCACTGACATGGCGCTCCTTACAGTCCAGGTACTTGCGGCTCTTTCACTTAAGCTTGCTTCACGTGACCCGCGGCTCATTCGAGCCATAGCGGATTCGCTGCTGTACATGGGAGAAGGAGAAGCCATGGAACTTGTTGACTATGCCAGGGATAAGAATAGCTATATTGACCTTGCATTCAGGAAAACCGGGTCGCTGTTCGGTTCTGCAGCAGAGGTGGGCTCTTTAGTGGGCGGGGGTGATGATAAAGAGACTCAATCACTCCTTAAATTCGGGAGCCACATTGGCATAGCCTTCCAGATACGGGATGATATCCTGGACTGCATTTCCAGTGAAGATGACCTGGGAAAACCTGTTAAAAAGGACCTTTTTATGGGAAGACCGTCGATCGTTGTCATTGATGCATTGAATTCCGGGATATCGCTTGAACAGATGATGAAATGCAACAACGGGCAACTCATGCACCTTATCGTGGATTCGATCGATTATGCAGAGGAAACAGCACGAGAAGAGCTTGAACATGCAATGGCGCATATTGAAAAGCTTGATGATAGCCCTGCAAAAAAGAAACTCATCACGCTTGGCGAATATATCATTAGCCGAAGCAAATAAATATGGAAACTGACAGGGCCGGTTCTTTTTACAATTACCTGCCTGAAGGGTGCCGCCTCTGCTATATGGGAGCAAAGATGGTACTTTTTGTTACAGGCCTGTGCGGCAGGAACTGTTTTTACTGCCCGGTTTCATATGAGAGGCGGGAAAAAGACGCAGTATTCGCAAATGAAAGGCGTGTGGAAAAGGACGAAGACGTTATAGAAGAAGCAATTTCAATGGACGCTCCTGGTGCAAGCATAACAGGTGGAGAGCCTCTTTTAAGACTGGAAAGAGTGCTGCACTACATACGCCTTCTTAAGAAGAAATTCGGTGAGTCATTTCATATTCATTTATACACTGGACTTGCGCCCGTAAAAGAGGTACTTGTTTCGCTGAAGGACGCTGGTCTTGATGAGATAAGGTTCCATCCTCCGCCTGATATGTGGGAAAATATCCAGATGACGCCATACCGTGATTCTATCATATATGCCCAAAAACTTGGCATTTCCACTGGTATTGAAATCCCATCCATCAAGTCTGACCTCACCGGGATAATATCCCTGCTTGAAGAAGTGAACGGCTTCCTGAACCTTAACGAACTTGAGTTCTCGGAAACAAATGCAGTGGAGCTTGAAAAAAGAGGCTATGTTCCTGAGAATGATATTTCGATGGCAGTACATAAGAGCAGGGAATTTGCAGGATCAGTTAAAGGCAAAAAGATCCATTTCTGTTCATCGGTGTTCAAGGACGCTGTGCAGTTGAGGGAGAGGTTCAGGCGCATCGCGAAAATGACAGCAAGGGATTTTGATGAGATAACTGACGACGGAACGCTTGTGTACGGCGTTATCGAGGGGGATGGAGAATCCATCATGAAAGAAGCCGGGGTCACGGAGGATATGTATTCTGTCAGGGACGGTTCTATCGAGACAGCATGGTGGATCGCCTCTGACCTGGCTGAAGAATTGAAGGAAGAAGGTTTCTTTGTTTCTGTTATTGAGCGTTACCCCATGAAAAACGGAATGGTCGTTGAAAGAACACCTCTATGAACAAAGCAAAAGTATAAACTCTTAAGATTTAATAGTGAAAAAACGGTGGTTTGACTGAGCGCTGAAGGAAACGAAAAAATGAAGACAAGGGTAACAAAGTACTTAATGAGGGATGAAACCGGCATCAGAAGGTCGGTTTTAAAATTGTTCCTCACAGGTAAACCCTATACCACGCAGGAGGTCTTTGATGCTCTCACACAGGAGGGGTTTGGCGTCAATTACAGGGGGGTTTCAGCCATGGTTGGTCTTATGAACACAAGGCTTGGAATTCTGAGGATCGACGTAAAAGGAGACCATAATGTCTATTCTATGAAGAACGAGTATAAGAACGCAGTAAAACAGGTAATGGACAATTATTAAGATTCACATCTCAATCTCGCAGCCAGCGCCCTGCCCGATCCCTTCATCCACCCTTACATGGATCTTCTTGATATTATCTATACCCCGTAACGCTTTTGCTATCCCGGCTGTGAAATATTTGCACAGGTCTTCAGCGCTCACCGAGGTTGTGGGCAGGAACACAACATCCTCTGAGGGCAGAACATATCGTTTATTACTTTCAATGATCTCTACTGAAACTTCTTTCTTTTTCTCTATCCGGAGGCGCGGGTCATTTTCAGCTATCAGGACCCTGTGGTCGAGCCTGTCGCAGATTTCATTTACTATCCTTTTCACCTTCTCAAAATCGATGATAAATTCTCCGACCTGTTCGCCTTCGAGCCGCACGCTGATAGCATAGGTATGCCCGTGCAGGCAGCCGCATCTGGGGTGGTTCGGGATGAAATGACAGGCTGAGAAACGCAGTTTTGCCATCCAGCCGTCTATTTCTATGAACATGGGAATGGCTTAATTACTTTTGAAGGTATAATCCTTTGCTCGAATGAGCGCATTTATTTTATATCCAAGCATATCATCAATCATTATATGGAAAGCCCGGATTCCCTCTTTACAGGCAACAGCGATGCCCTGTGCATATTGTGCAGAGGAGCTAAATTATTATGCGGCAAACAGCGATGCCCTGTACTTGTTAAGTTCTATTCCCGTGCCAGGCTCAAGCCTCTCACGGACAGCCTGAACATCGAAGGCTCATCCCCGCCCGGTGTTTTCGTGGGGAGGATTGGGTATCCGTATGTGTCCATAGGACCTCTCATTCCGCCTTCACACGGAGATACAACTCTTCTTGACACGCCTGAGATGTGGCTGGGGAAGAGCATCGACGATATCGTGGACTTCCGCTCGCAACTGGTGCGGGGCAAGCATCTTGTTCATATAAGAGACCTCGAAGGCAGCCGTATAATAGAAGCAACGCGGGAAATGGCGCTTTGCTCATCGCCCATAGACGTGGTGGCTGAGTTCCTGAAAAAACCAAAAGCAAGACTTGTACTTGATGATGAAGTGCAGCCCTTCGGGCCGACAGCGCCTCTTAAGAAGATAGACGTGGGGAATATAAAGTTCGACCAGAGGATGGAAAAGGCGTACAACGATACCGACCTTCTAGCAAAGGATGCAGTTATCGGGCTTTATAAGAAAGGCACTCTTGTCTCAAGCATCCAGAAGGCTTTTTCAGTGGGCTCTTTCGGGGAAGGCAAGGCACGTAAGTTCGTTCCTACGCGATGGAGCATCACTGCGGTCGACAGCATGATAGGCGCAAACCTGATGGAGAAGATGAAGGATTTCCCGCTCATAAATGAATATTTTGTCTTTGAGTCCTGGCAGCTTGATAACAGGTTCGTGGTGCTTATGATGCCGAAAGCATGGAGCTACGAACTGATAGAAGCATGGTACCCGAATACGGTCTGGAACCAGTTCGGGAAGGATGTGGCGATAATGTCATCATCAGAGGGCTACGATGGAAGGACAACGTATGCAGAAATTGGAGGCTGCTACTATGCTGCAAGGCTTGCAGTGAACGAGTATCTCGTAAAAGAGAGGAGACAGGCGCGCGTAGTGATACTTCGGGAGGCGCATCCAGGTTATATAATGCCCGTTGGGGTGTGGAACGTAAGGGAGAACGTGAGGGCTGCGCTCAAGACAGCGCCTAAGAAATGCGTTTCTTTGAATGAGGCTTTTGATTATATTTCCACCAGGCTTGTTATTCCAGAGAAGAGATGGATAAAAGAAAGCACCGTTCTGAAGGAGACCCTGTTCCAGCGGGGACTTGAGGATTTCTTAAAATGATAAAAGAAATAAAAGTTAAAACCGCCCTGTCTCCCTCGCAGCTTCCATGTCTGGATTATGCCATCAATCCGTACAGGGGCTGCGCGCATGCCTGCGTTTACTGTTATGCGCCCTCTGTCATTCACTGGGATAAAGGAAAATGGGGCGAGCTTGTGGAGGTAAAAATAAACCTGCCGCGTCTCCTGTCAAAAGAATTGCGGGCAAAGAAAAAAGGTGTCGTGGGACTCGGGACGGTGACTGACCCGTACCAGCCGGCAGAGAAAAGATATGAGCTTACGCGGCGGTGTCTTGAACTATTGCTTATGCACGATTTCCCTGTGTGCATCCAGACAAAATCCTCACTTGTGCTGCGGGATACAGACCTGATTAAGAGCTTTTCAAATATCGAAGTGGGCATCTCGCTCACCACGCTTGATGAAAGGGTGAGAGAAAAAATGGAACCCGGCGCCTCAAGTGTTGATGAGAGGCTGCGCGCGCTTTCTGAACTTCGAGAGAACGGCATCAAAACATGGGTCTTCCTGGGTCCCCTGATGCCGCACATAACCGATGTGGAAGCGCTGGTGGATGCTGTCGCCGAGGTGAAGCCTGAGTACGTGCTTATGGACAGGCTCAGGTTGAAGGAAGGTGTGTGGGAAAGGGTCAGGGGATTTATTCAGGAGTTCAGACCTGAATTGCTCTATGATTATGAGAGGATTTTTCAGGGAGGCGGGGAGTATTATGGAGAGGTTTTGGAGAGAGTATTGAGTAGATGTAAGAAGAACGTATTGAGGTGCGAGATCAACAGGCTGGGGGATTGAGATTCGAGACATATATTACTTCAAAAATTTATGAAATTGGAAATATGAACAATGTCATTAGATTTTTATAAAGTTCACATTCCCGTCAGGTCTTTACATATTAATTTTGCCAGTTCTATTAATTCTTCAATAACCTGTGCGGTCTCTATACTCTTATTCTGGTATCTTTTAATCGCTTTTTCCAGTATTTCTGCAAAAGACTTACCCTGAATCAGATTCTTTTAACGCTTAGGAAACTATAAACGCAGTTATTCCAAAGTACAATATTATTTAATAGTTCCTTAATTTTACAGGGATTTCCACGCTAATAAATATGTCCCAATTTTCCCTATAGTTTTTCGGAAATCACATTACATTGGCATCCTTTATTTTCCATAATGTAACTAACTTTTTGTCATTAATCTTCACAAATATACAGTGGATTAGTGAATTATTATGCCATTTTCTACGATAA
>BLYN01000106.1_pt1 | contig 32709 bp, 46 predicted proteins | sample 7848601 | NCBI WGS metagenome assembly BLYN01 (sample SAMD00058756, study PRJDB5105) | groundwater metagenome | biome: groundwater biome; feature: underground water body; material: groundwater | place: Japan:Gifu, Mizunami | collected 2014-06-26 | depth 300 m m
TATGCTAAAATCGGTTCCCAGAGAAATAATGGAAAAAATTCTTGCCCAGATACCCCTGGGAAGACTCGGGAAGCCGTCCGAGGTGGCAGGTGCGGTGGCTTACCTTGTCTCAGAAGACGGGGATTACATAACAGGCCAGGTGATCGATATAAATGGAGGACTCTACATTTAAAAAGCTACTCTTTTTTAAGTGCAGATACCTTAAAATACCCTCTCCCCAGAATATACTATCCAATGCCCTCCAGAAAAGTCTCCAAAGTCCTCCTCTTCCTCAAGAATATGGTGTACGAGAGCACAAGTCCCATGGAGATCCTTCGCTTAGCAAAATACTACCGCAAGAAAGGGCTCGATGTCGTGGTCGTGCTCTGGGGCCCCATGGGCGTAATCCTCGCAAAAAAAGGGAAGCACGGCACGCCTCCATACGACGAACGCGTAAGGGAATGCATAGAGATAGGAGTGAAATTCAAATGCTGCGAGCTTGCTGCTACCATGATCGGCTTTGGAAAAGACGAGCTCATCGAAGGCGTGGAGATGGTCCAGTCCTATGAGGTGGCTGAACTGATGCTGCAGTACTGCGAGGAAAGGCAGCTCGTGATAAACCTGTGAACCTGAAAAAAGGTAAGTTTCAATCCTTCTTCAACCAGGGCATCATTGCGCGAAGTTCTTTTCCGACTTTCTCTGCCTGATGCTCGTTTTCCTGTCTCTCAAGCGCGTTGAGCACTGGTCTATTCGCTTTGCTCTCGAGCACGAACTCCTTTGCGAACTCACCGCTCTGTATCCTGCGAAGCGCCTCTTTCATCGCCTGCTTTGACTGCTCGTTGATTATCTTCGGACCGACCGTCAACCCGCCGTACTCTGCGGTGTTGGACACATAGTACCACATCTTACTCAGACCGCCCTCGTGGATAAGATCGATGATGAGCTTCATCTCATGGAATGTTTCAAAATATGCGATCTCGGGTTTATAGCCTGCAGCTACAAGCGTCTCGAACGAGGCTTTCATCAGGCATGTCACGCCGCCGCAGAGGTCCACCTGCTCGCCAAAGAGGTCTGTCTCTGTCTCTTCCTTGAACGTTGTCTCAAGAACTCCTGCGCGGGTTGCGCCGATGCCTTTTGCGTAAGCCATCCCGATGTCCCGGGCATTGCCGGTGGCGTCCTGGTATATCGCAAGAAGCGCGGGCACGCCGATGCCCTCAGTATATGTGCGCCTGACGAGAAAACCAGGTCCTTTCGGGGCGACCATTATGACATTCACGTCCTTTGGCGGCACTATCTGGTTAAAGTGTATATTGAAGCCATGAGAGAAGCAGAGAGTCTTGCCCTTGCTCATGTTCGGCGCTATCTCGCTGATGTAAATTGCGCCCTGGATCTCGTCGGGGACGAGCATCTGGATAAGGTCTCCCTTTTTAGCGGCGTCAGCCATTGTCATGACCGTAAGACCGTCATTATTTGCCTGCATCCAGGATTCGCCTCCATACCTAACGCCCACAACCACATCGAGCCCGGAATCGTGCAGGTTCTGGGCCTGCCCAGCTCCCTGGCTGCCGTAACCGATAACTGCGATCGTTTTATCTTTCAAAACGTCTGAATTCGCATCTTTGTCGTAGAATATTTTCACCATGGATTATCCTCCTGCTCCCTTTGACAGCATTAACAGGTATAAATAAACCGGTGAGAGTTTTAAATTATTGTATCTTGATAAGTATCCCTATCCCTACAATAAGGATCAGGATCATTACCGGCAATACTGTTGTTTTCATCAGACCGTGTATCTGGTTCACGCTCCCTGAAAGTTCATTTATTGATTCCACAACTGGCTCCAGATTCACTACTGGTGGCGGACTTACCTGCGTTATCACGACCGGTTCCTGCTGCACCCTCGGTGCCTGCGGTGCCGGCTGCACGGGTTCAACCCTCACCTGCGGTTTTGGTGCGGGAGCAGGTGCTTCTTTAATCTCTTTTGTTACAGGTTGCTTCGGCTGAGGCTTATTCTTCAGCAAAGCTTTAAACATCGCGTTTTCATCCATTGGCATATTGTGTACCCTCCGCCTTTTATGTTAAAGGCAACAATGGATATTACATACAAATACTTAAAACATTTGATTACTACCATCAATTATATTTACTGTGAAGGTAAGTATCAGGGTAAAACATGGATCGATTCAAGAAAAAAAATATATGGATTGTGGTATTTATCGGTGCATTGATTTTCGCACTTTTCGCCAACGAGGTTGGGTTTGACAAATTCATATCACGAATAAGCAATATCAATAAACCGATTTTTCTTCTTGTTATCCTTTTCAACTTCCTGAACATACTGGCTTTCACGATCACCTGGCGGTATCTTATTCCAGCCAAAATCGGTATCTACAGATTATTCACGTTCTTTATGGCAGGGACATTTATCAACAATATCACCCCGACATTCGGGACTGGCGGCGAGCCGGTAAAAGCCATGCTGCTCGGAAAAGAAACTGGCACCAGCAAGGCAGAATGTTTCGCAGGCGTTGTGTCGCAAAGGATGCTGAACATGTTCCCGTTCCTGATAATCGGCGGTCTGGGTGTGGGACTTTTGTTCTCAAGGTCTGAAGTCAGGCTTGAGACATGGCAGATAATAGGTCTTGCGTTCTCCATTACTCTCGCATTCAGCCTTTTTGGCATGATCATTTATTTCTATGTGAAAAAAGACAAACTCTCATCGTTCGTTCATTCAGTGATCAGATTTTTTGCTCCATTTATCGGGCTTGTGAAAAAAGGATTTGACCACAGGGCTTACGTGGAAGCCGTCGAAAGATCGATAAATTCATTTCACGGCGGTCTGAGGAATATCGGCCATAACAGGGATGGTGTTATAAAAGCCACTTTATTATCTTTCCTTGGATGGGCGTTTGATATTATGGCTATATATGCGGTATTTCTCTCCATGGGAGAGACGGATGTCCATATCAGCATCCTGATCATTACGTATACACTTTCAATGATGAGCAGCTGGCTTCCTCTTTTTCTTCCAGGTGGTCTGGGTATTGTGGATGTTACCATGGCCGGGCTTTTCATGTTCGGTGGTGTCTCAGCTGAGGCAGCAGTGGTGGCGGCGTGGCTTTACAGGCTCGTAAACTACTGGCTTAACACAACACTCGGGGGATTTTATCTGTGGCTATCATTAAAGCCCAGATAATTCATCCTTCTTGAAGGTGAAAGTGCCGGTGATTTTAACCCGGTCAGGAAGTTCTCCGAAACTTGACTTAAGTATGAGGTCTCCTATTTCTTCATCCATCACCCGGCTTATCCCGATAATGGAAGTCGTTGGTCTGGGGTTGACATCCACAACGTAAGGTCTGTCACCGAGCACTATATCCACGCCTGCGTAGCCCCTGCATCCCAGCACCTTCGCGGTCTTTTTTGCAACCGCAATGATCTCATCATTCCTGTCGCAGTAGTATGGTACGATACCGCCTTTATAGGATATTTCATCGTTCATCTCGATAAGCTGCCTGTTGACAGTGAGCGGAAGCTGCGTTCTCCCCGTTATGATGCTTGCACTGAGATGCTCACCCTCGATAAATTTCGTGGCGATAAAACCCTCTTGTAATACGCCCGCACTGCTCCTCTGGATGCCCTCTGAAGCGCATCCGAACCTGGGTTTTATCACATAATTCCCGCTGTACACGCCGCTTCCTAAAGTCTCAGGCACGGGTATATTTTCTTTTTCGAGGGCTAGTGTGCATTCGAGCTTATCAGCGCACAGGCGCACAGCATCAGGCGGGCAGCCCAGATTTACAGTATTATCTTCTACAAGCTGCGTGAGGTCACCAAGGAGTTCATCCGGGGCTATGACAAGCCCCGCATCACATTCCTTCGATATTTTTGAAATGGAATCGTGTAACTTATCTGTCCTGACAGCCGTTCCTGTATCAAGCCGCATTCCTGATGTGGGATACAACACCTCATGACCGCACGAGACAAAACTTCGCACGAGTGTGCCCAGCATAGCCCGCCCTTCGAGTATGAATTCGGGAACACCTGCGCCAACTGCGTATTCTGCAACCATTATTTTCATGATCCGCCAGATGCTATGTTATTATTAAAATTGTGCTACCAAGTTTTAATATATCTCAAACGCATAATTAACCTGAAAAGATATGATCATAAACTTCCAGCTTACGACGGTTGAATCTAAAATATATTCAAGCGCCGAGGATATTCGAAAATATAAGAATATCAACATAAACTACGACGTGAACCTGAAAAACCCCTCCATAGTGGTTGAGCGAACGCCTTTTGGTGAAAAATCGGTATTGCGGGTGGAATATTCCTTTGCGATCAATTATTTATCCCCCAATATCGGTCATATAAGGTTCGAAGGGTTATCCGACTATTACAGCGAAGTAGACCTTAAGATGCTGAAGGAAAAATGGGATTCCGGGAACGCTCCTGGCGATGTCCAGAATGAACTTGCCAATTCCATGGTAGCGAACCTTGCGCCTCTGGCTCTCTTGCTGTCAAAATCTTTGGGGCTTCCCCCATCAATGCCTGTTCCGGTGATAAACTTCCAGCAGGCACAGAAGAAAAAGGAAGAACCAACATATTATCACGGATAGCTACCGCCATTTTTTATCCCGGGATTTTAATATGGGAACATACCGGACAGTAGGCTTTCGATAAACCGCGCATGAGGTTGCAGGGAGCTTCCGGGCACTGGATGCAGTAATTAATATTCTTTTTCACTGCACAATTATAAACAATACAGACGTATTTTTCTCTGTTTCCCTCTTCGCAGCCGAGGCATTCATTATCATAGAGCTTGCATAATCCACATGCAATGCCGCATCTTCCTATCAGAACATCCATTCTGTCTCCTATCCTTATTCTACAATATTAAATCGCTATTGTAGTATTTAAATCTAATTAACTCAATAGTTTGATTTCGTTATATGCACAAAAGCTATTTGAGAAAAAAGGTCGTTCTTAATCATGTGAAAAAAAATGGGTGAAGAAAACATAAAGTTATTTGGCATCTCTGGCAGCCCCAGGAAAGCCTCAACTGATCACATCGTGAGAGAGGCGCTCCGCCATGCCGGAGAGATGTATTCAGCAGAAACCGAATACTTCTCTGCAGTGGGGAAAAAAATAAACTTCTGCATCCACTGCGATTACTGCATAAAAAACAAAAAGGGCTGCGTACACAATGACGATATGCAGTTCGTCTATGAAAACCTTAAATGGGCGGATGCGCTCATAAACGAAGCCATTCCCGTAGGTGGGGGCTCATTCGGGGCGAACCTGGGCGGCGCTTTCTGGTCAAAGGACAGGGGCGCCGAGGGCGCAAAAGACGATGAGGAAGGGCTGAAAAGCATGCGCAAGACGGTGGATAGATTGATGAAAACGACTTTAATGCTTAAAAAATAGAAACCAGCCCATGAGCCTGGAGCTAAAATTTTGCACCTATCAGGGTTTTTGTCTCTGTTACTCCCTTAATAGCCCGTATCTTGTGGACTACAATATCACTCAAGCTCTCATAATCAGGCGCCTGGATCTTCGCGATGAGGTCATAATCCCCGAAGAGAGGGTATAACTCCTGGATCTCATTCCATTTTATCATGGTATCAAAGACCTTTTTTTCCATACCTGGAGCCACATTTATTAGCACAAAACTTACTGCCATTTTTTTTCACCCTATCTGACTACATACTGAAGGAATATAATGTTTTCTAATTAATAAACATGACATTTTTCAACAAATTTCATGTCCAATATATATTATTGTGGACAGTATTAAGATTAACGGAAATCTATATAAAACCCAATAACTAACAAAAAACAATGCATATAAAACCGGAGATACGGGTACTCGGTATAGACGACTCGGCTCTCATCCACCCGAACGTCATCATCATAGGTGCTTTCATGCGTGGAGGAGAACAGCTTGATGGGGTGCTCTGCTCTCATGTCACAAAAGACGGAATGGATGCCACGGACCGCATTATCCGGATGGTCAAAGGTTCCAAGCATTGCGGGCAGATAAGGGTAATTATGCTGGACGGCGTCACATATGCAGGTTTTAACCCTGTTGACCTAAAAAAGCTGTATGACGAAACTGGCATTGCGGTCATTGTTTTTATGCGTTCATGCCCTGATTTTGATAAGATAAAGCTGGCTCTTACGCATCTCCCCGAAAAAGAGGAGCGATGGGAAATAATCCAGCGCGCGGGGAGGATATTCAGAATAGATGGGGAAAACCCTGTATTCATCCAGTTCTGCGGCATCGATAAAGAGAGCGCTATTCAGATCGTCCGGATGACCTCTACTCACGGCAACATCCCTGAGCCGCTTCGCCTGGCGCATCTTATCGCGACAGGAGTAGTGCTGGGTGAATCCACGGGTAAAGCCTAAGTTCTCTGGACAAGTATCTTAAAAATATTTCCTTCCTGCCTGACAGCAAGGAGCTTATTACCTGATTTTTTCGTCCATGCATCTATATTCTGAGGCGCCACCGGGTCGTCTGCTGTTATCTCCAGTATCTCGCCGCTTTTTAGCGACTCAACTTTTTTCTTTGTCAGGATAAGGGGGTACGGGCAGCATTCGCCGCGCACGTCCAGCCTGTCGTCGGGTACAATTCCTGTCATCAGAATACCAGATTTACGTCAGCCTCAAGTATTTTGTCCGTTAATTCGTCAAGTGAGAGTTTCTTTATCCCGTTAATGATCTCGCTGTCGCTTATGCTGCGTTTCTCTATGTCATTGTCAAGCGCAAAGAAGCTCACTGTATCGATGTTCCTGGTTATTTCGGCTTCCACTGACGACACGTCCTTGAACCAGACCGCAGGGTCTCCGTAACCCGTCTTCTGTCCCTTGACTATTGAATGCACTCCACCGCTAACGAATATCAGCGAAGCATCGTTTCCCGCAGCTACTTGTGAAGCTCCCATTGGTATTGCTGAAAATGCGTCTTCTTTCCCGTAGGGGGGCTGTGTTACGATAATATTAACTTTTTTGCTCATGGTCTCACCCTAAGAGTATGGTCTTATCTGATTCTGCTGTCCACTCGGCAAGGTCGTAAAGCCCTCCGATTATGACACCTTCTGTCTGCTGCTTCGTAACGCCGCGGGCGTCGGTGCATTTTATGCATGCGATCGCATCGGCTTTTGGGTTCTTTATACCTTTTTTAACGATCGTCCCGAAAATGGTCTCTATCGGTGGGAACTCTTTTGGCGCCTGGTCCCTGTGCGCTATAACAGTGGCGTCAAGATAGTTGAAGAAGTTGACCGTTATGCCCTTTTCCTTTGCTGCGTGAGCCAACCTCATCATTGTGAACACGCCTTCGTCCCTGTAGGGACCGTTTATAGATACGATGGTGAGCTGTTTTCCTGTCATGTTATCACCTAAAACCATGCGACCCTGTCGTAGTCATCCATAATGAAGTCAAGAAGCGTCCCTATTCCTTTTATTTCAACACCGCCCACCATTTTGTCTGTAAGCGACCGCGAAAGCACGGCTTTATCATCAGCGTATATCTTTATGCCTTTCTGGTGCGCAGCTGTGAGTCTTTTTCCGAATTCACCGTTCCTTGCTGCGGTCACGCCGTCTTCGATCAAATATAGAGCGACTTCGTTTCCTTTTTCTTTTGCGTTGAGCCCGATATCAAGTACGAGATCGGGTGTCTCTGTGGTATATGGGTCTTTTGATAGGACCAGTAATAAACTTGTCATTTTTGCCTCTGTGGGATTAATCTGGTTCAAGCCATCAATTCTTATTATCAGTTTTAAATGTTTTCATGTAGGCAATCTTAATAAGCAATGCCGACCATCTCGCAGGAAATACGAGCCGAGGTAGCCAAGCGGCCCACGGCGCTGGTCTTGAAAACCAGTTGTGCTACGCACAGCAGGAGTTCAAATCTCCTCCTCGGCGCTCAAAACATATCTGGCCGTGCATCGAACTGAATGCAATTAATTCGTGCAATTCTATATATTGGCAATTGCCAGTATAGTACATCATGCGCCGTCTTGAAACCTTCAGGTCAAAAGGCACCTGCAACTCCCTCTGGTACTGGGAAGAGATCGTCTCTCCATTTAAGGTCGCCTTTAATTATTTCTGCATGTCCCTTGCCCGCATCTCCCCATCGCTGCGGCTTAAGAACTTCCTCTATTCTGCTATGGGCATCAGGATTGGCGAGCATGTATCAGTGGGGCTTGAAGTCAATATGGACGTATTCTTCCCGGAAATGATCGAGATCGGTGATAACAGTATAATAGGATTCAATTCCACGATCCTTTGCCACGAGTTCCTTGTAAATGAATACAGGCTCGGGAAAGTCATCATCGGGAAGAACGTGACGATAGGCGCAAATACTACCATCCTTCCGGGTGTAACGATAGCAGAGGGCAGCGTCGTGTCAGCGCACTCTCTCGTTAACAGCGACGTTTCAGGCTTCGTGGGCGGTGTTCCTGCGCGCCCATTGAAGAACGGGCAGGAATGACGGTATGGATATAATTGAGTTCTTCTTCTGGTTCAAGAAAGAGCCGCGGGTGCGGATAATAATGCTGATATCCTGTATCATCGGGAGCCTCTTTGGTTTTTACTATTATCAGGGTCAGTTCGAAATAACACCGATATATCTCTGGTTTTTCGTTCCAGACAGCCCTTTTTTTACCTTTTTGTACGTCCTGATACTTCTTTTGTATTCATTCGGGATGCGTTCAAACTCCTTTGATACATTTGCATTTATCGGGCTCAATAAAGTTGGATTATGGACAATATTCGTCCTGTTCTGGAATTATGATTATTATTTTTCCCCTGCCACGCGGGATTTTCGAGTTGTGATACTGCTTCTTCATATCGGGATGATGGCGGTGGCTGCGACACTCCTGAAAGAGATGAAAAAACTGAGAACTGAAAGCTATCTATTGATATTCGGATTTTTTGTTGTTTCTGACTTCATGGATTATGTGGCGGCTGGCACGCACCCCATTATTCCTGCAGGCGGCGTCGCAGCAGCTATGTTGGCGTCAGCAGCCCTTACTGTCATTACATGCGCCATGACGTTATATTACCTGGAAAAATCCGAAGGGATTTAGTATAAGAAGATGAATCTTAAAGCGATGAAAGAACTGCTCGTTTCTTTGTCGCAGAAAAACAAGTATAACAGGTTCCTGAAAAACAAGGTTGAACTTAGATGCAAATGCGGCTGCATTGAAACGCTTACTTACTATGATTTCCTAGCAGGCGGTGAGTTCAATATAGGGCAGCCAGCTTCCATAATCAGTCCTTTCATTTCAGAATCCATTTATGATGAGACCATCACCGCTACGCCGATTCACCTGACAAAAAAATGTCCTGACTGCGGCGAAGAAATCACGGCCGTGTTCCCTTTATCTGTGGAAAACCTGATACCTATCCTGCAGATGCAGCCGCCTGACCCGCACATGTACGGGTGATAACATGGAGGTTCATTGTTATGCTCTTAATAATATAAGCAACGGTTAATATTATATACTGTCTAGTGCATTTACAATGGTCAGGGATAAATCAAAAATAAAAATATTAAGGAGGTATTAAAGAATGGGAATTCTTGATGTTACGGAAGATCAAATATTCAAGACGCTGGGAAAGGGTAAGGATCCAAACTATAAGCCCATTAAGATAGCCGACCGTACAAAAAAGGTTGAACCTTTCGATTTCACTCGATTGCTGTGATAATTTTTTGTATTATCGACTTATATCCTTTTGTTCAATCTCGCAAGTGTTTCGCACATAAGGTTCACAGTATCTTTTACTGTCTTTAAACCCACCTCATCTGATTCCACAGGCTTCAAAGCTATCCCGCCGAAGTGCGACATATCTCCAACAACTATCATTCCGTGTATGTGCATCCATGAGTGAATGGCATTGATCGTTAATTCCTGCCCGCCGTTGCGGCTGCCCCCCACGGCAATAGCCCCGCCAACTTTGCCCTTCAGCAAGAATCCGTTCCTTCGCAAAAGGATAGTGCGGTCAAAAAGCGCTTTTATCTGCGCTGTCACGCTTCCGAAGAATACGGGTGAGGATGCGATGATGGCATCGCTTGCCTCAAGCTTTTCATAGACACCGGCCATATCGTCATCGATAGGGCAAACTTTCCCTTTCTTGCACGCCCCGCAGTCGTCGCACGGTGAGACTTTGAGTTTTGACAGCAATATTTCGTCGGTCTTGTATCCTCGCTCCTTCGCAATGCCAAGAGCCATGTCAATTATCTTCTCGTTGTTGCCTCCGAAATTCGGACTTCCTGAAATACCTGTTATTTTCATAGATCATCCAATAACTTCAAACGATTTAACAGCTCTGGAATGCTAGTACAGAGGACTACAGACCTCTCTATCATAAGGTTAACCGTGCCCTCTATGCCAAGCGTCCTGAAATCAGTCCTGAGTCCAAATATCGGTTTACCCCGTGCAAACGCATACCCTATCTCCCACGCTGTACCCGAATCGACATCAGTTCCGTCTATCACAGCCACGATAATATCTGACTTCTCGATCGCAGCCTCGTTCTTACTGAAGATTATCATCTGTCTGTCATCCCTGTCCTTCACGTTATTTGAGTCCTCCTGCGGTAGAAAGACTTTGAAGCCAGAACTTTTTATCTCATCCCTGAGCCTGCGGTTGAAATCAAGCTCTGCTTCCGAAAAAAGCGGCGCTGCAAGGTAAACGTTTCTCATATGCTCTTAATCGTCCTGTTAAGCAAATAAGTTTTCTAAAACGGGATGAAAGTATTTAGAAAACCTTCGTTAATCTTGCGCCAAGAAGCTGCTCTATCCCATGTACACCCGCCGCGTCTATTGGAATATTAAGCTCGAGAATAGCGACCTGACGACTTCAACCAGGTATGCGAGCTCCTCTACAAGGTCGGCAATTTCGCCCTGTTCGTGGATGAGGTTAGCAAGGTCTGCAGTCCCTCCTGGATAGAGCCCTGGCATGATTGAAAATGTAAAGCACATTTTAACAGACGATCCTCATTTTTATCTTTTTGTAGCTATAATGATATATTCTGTATAGGGGTGGCGTTTTTTCAAAAAAACACAAAGTCGTTTTTCCGGAAAAAGACTGGTTAGGGTGTGGAATATTCGCACAGGTTTTCTTTTTCCTTTTCGGTTCATCCCCACGAATATGGAGAACACCAGCCGTGGTTTCAATCCTTGTTTTAGTGGATGTGCCTCTTGAATCAGCCACATCTTTTGAATAATCTCTGAATTGATAGTTTCAATCCTTGTTTCAGTGGATTTTTCTCTTTTTGTTAAAATCAAACCAATAACTGAATCATAATAATCAGTAGGGTCAATAAGATACGTCTGAAAAGGTTTGGGACGACTTTTATCCAATTTGTCGCCAACCTTACCCTCACTAAAATCATATGTTCTCAAATTCTTTGTATCTTTACTGACAAGATATTTGAATGCAAGATTGATAAAATATTTCCTTAATTCTGCGTAAGGAATCTGTTTTTCAGTTTTTTCCTTTTTCTTTTTACCCTTTTTTGGTGTCGTTTTCTCTTTTTCAGGCAATGCCTCTATACTTTGCAGAATGTTTTCTGAAATTACTCCAAGCGTACAGTAAAGTTCTCCTCGTGCTGAAAGATTCCATGGGCGATCATCCGCATAAAGTGTAGTATCAAAAAGCTGGCCCAAAGCGCCCCTGGCATCAATGTCATCAGTATGATAATTCATTTTATTACAGAATTCAGAGACTGCTGACCAATCTGTAAACAGGGTTTTTGATGCTTTATGTTTCAGATATTTCCATGCAATACCAGCATATTCACCCATCTTTATTTCTTCAAATTCACTTTCTTCATCCTTCTTCTTATCAACATACGGATATGCGTCTCCCCATTGTGTATCAGTGATGGTACTCTCGTTGCCTATCGGTCTTACTATGACTAATTCACCATTGCCGCCCCATCGTGCAACACGACCAACTCTTTGCACCAAAGCGTCGGCAGATGCGCATTCTGATATTAAAATATCGGCAAACATCTCTCTCTTTTTCCTCTCTATCTCCTACTGTAAAACGTGAATGAATAAGTGTAATAAATTCATTTCGTCCATTTAGAGCACTGGCAACCTTTTGTGCTACATCAACACGATTAGCAACAATAAGAATCCTTTTATTCTTATTATTCTCAAGCAGGTTATTTAAATCATCTGATAAAGTCGCACCATTTAATAATCCCCAGTCAACTTGTCTCCAATTAATAAAGCGGTTGGTCATAAAATTTTGATTTCTGGCATTGAATTCTATTCTTGCTGTTCCCCCACTTCCTAACAAATCGTTTTCCAATGTTTTTGGCATTGTTGCTGTCATAATTATTGTAGGTATTTGACTAATCCGAAGAATATCAATCATTGCTCTCATCAATGAATGTGTATACGGTGAATAAAGGTGGGCTTCGTCTAAGACAACCACTGAGTTTGCTATTGAACCAGCAGGCAAATCAAAATGCCGTCCAACCTGCTTTTTAGCTCTTGCATATCCATAAAGAAATTGGTCAAAAGTTGATATACAAATATCTGAAAAAAATAATGGATCTAATGAACTTGTTCCATGTTCAATGCTGACCGTTATCATTTTTCTATAAATCTTTAGCTTATCATTCTCTTTTGCCAATATGAGTTCATTAGTTCTACCACCAGTAATAGTAAAATCCACCTTCATTTTCTCATCGTTACGTTTTAGTGAAATAGAATTTTTTTCATCAAAGATGTTTATAATTTTACCATCATCATTTTTATCAATATTTGCTGTTTGTATCCATTTTAAATTAAAACTCTGCATTAAAAATTGCTTAAGTTTTCGCTGTCGTTTCCTGGAATTTCATCCCAGTTAAACAAATAAGATTTCTTATCCAAGATACTCAATTTATTAGCATATCGGGAAATTCTATCATGCATCTGGTTGCACAAAGCCCTTGTCGGCAAAACATAAATCATTCGAGGAGCCAATGTCCATTTATTGGATATAGCCTGATTTAAAAATGGCATTACAACGGATTCTGTTTTACCATATCCACAAGGGAGTCTCAAAAGCAGAGGATTTTGCGAATTGCTCCAATTGGATAATACTTCAAATACCTCCGCCTGCTCACTGGTTGGAATGAATCCACAAATGTGGCCATATACATCGTTAGTATTCATTTTTCACACCCGCCCCCTCTCCTCTGCTCTCCTCCCCACCCCCATCGGCGGGCTTTGCACCATAAGTTCCGATACCTGAATTCAAACTATCATCGCCAGTAACCCTTCTTTGCAGTCGCCGTTATCCCGTTTTTATGCGGCTGCTACTTTATGAACTACTTATCTCCATATATATCTTTGGAATATTGAGTTCGCTGCTTATATTCCGGCGCTGCTTTGCGTTCTCTGCGTTCTTTGCGGTGAATATTTTTCTTATTTGATTGCATCGGCTTTGCCATCAACGCCGCGAATTAATGTGATTTGATTTATATAATTATATCAAAAAATCTTTTGCTTCCAGAGCGCACTATGAATTACCCCTGTAATCTAAGATAAACTTAAGAATTAGCGAGTAATAAAGAATATCATGCAAATTCAAAAAGTTCTGAATCGGGTTGAGAACCTGGAAAAAGAAATATTGAAGGTAAAACGCAGCCTGTATTCATACATGGAAGTCTCTCGCATAAAGTCAAAAAAGAGAATGCACAATGCAGCTCTTGAGTTCTTAAAGCTACAGGATATTCCGGATAAAATCAAAATAGACACTGTTGAACTGGTTAGACGAGAGCGAAAACATGCAAGAGGATATTAAAAACAAAAGAGTTACTCTTGATTCTAATGTTCTGATCTCTGCTGTCAAGGAGAACGAAAAATACAGCAGTGACTGCAAAGAACTCTTAAGCCTTGTGGGTACGTCATTCTTGCTCTATCAACCTACAATAACTATAACCGAACTATACAATGGAATTGGCAGGACTAAAGGAGAAATTGCTGCGAAGAAGGCATTAAAAGATTTTTACAATATGGTTTATCATCTTGAAGACTACGGTTCGAGGAGCCAGTGTGAAAGAGTAGCAAAAACAGCCCTGAAATATCGGGTTTATTCAGCCGATGCTTTTTATCTTCAAACCTCCATTGATTTCAAAACAGTGCTTATATCACTTGATAAAGAGGATTTCATTGATATAATAAAGGCAAAAGACGCTAAATATGATGTTTGGCATGTGTGTGATGCGGTTAAAGCTGCTGGTTTCCAAGAGTAAATGAGCATCATATCTTTCAAAAGGTTGGTGTAAGTAGTGAATTCTTATGCGCCCGCCCCCTCATCCTCATACTCCTCCCGCGCCCCATCGGCGGGCTTTACACCATCAGTTTCGATACCTGTATTCAAGCTATCATCACCAGCCACTCGTTTTTAATGCAGTTAATCTGCGTTCATCCGCGTTCATCTGCGGTTTCCTTACTTCATAAACCACTTATCTCCATATATATCTTTTTAAAGCGGTGTGAAAGTGTTTTGCCCCAGAGTTGAACATATTGAATTAACCTCCTTTATTTTAGTTCTATGAAAATGGAAATGGAAAAGTCGAATACATTTTAATGGGCTCTATCTGGGTAGGGCAACCCCGGCAGTATTTTAGTGGGCACTACAACTAACCCACCAATTCACTAACCGCAAATCTAACACAGCTATAAACTTAAATCTGTACAAGTCATGTTAGAAAGGTAGTCTTAAAGCATTTATACTCCTTATTCCAGGGTCGACACATCCCTGTAAGGATGGCAAGATGAAAACTAAGGCATAAAAGTGAGAGTAATTAATAAAAAAAGGAGCAAAAGGTATTGAAATTTCATGATATAATTTTAGTCAGATATGATGAACTCGCGCTAAAAAGCAAGAGAGTCAGGGCAATGTATGAAGCTGTACTTGTCAAAAACCTGAAAGCTATGCTCAATGCTGACGGAAGCTCATATACCGGCATAACACGCGAAATGGGCAGGATATTCATTCACTCTGATGACCCGGGTGCCTTAAAAAGCGCAGTAAAGGTCTTTGGCGTGGTCTCGGCAAGTCCAGCTTACACCTGCGAGTCCTCACTTGAGTCTGCGGCGCAGCTTTGCGTCGAGGTGGCAGGCGGCATGCTCCAGGAAGGTCAGTCTTTTGCTATAAGGTCGCGGCGCGCAGGGAACCATGATTTTACCTCTCGCGATGTAGCTGTTGCATGCGGAGACGCGGTATTTCAGAGCGGGGGAAAAAACATCAGGGTTGATCTTGATAACCCGGATGTTGAGATATTCGTAGAAATCAGGCAGAAAAAAGGATATGTGTTCACTGGTTCTATAAAAGGCGTGGGCGGCCTCCCCCTGGGTACGCAGGGCAAAATGGTGGCGCTGATATCAGGCGGCATAGACTCGCCAGTAGCGGCATGGCTTTTGATGAAACGGGGATGCGAGATAATTCCGCTCTACCTGAATAACGAGCCCTTCTCGGATGATACCACGCGCGAGAGGGCAATGGCGTGCATCGATGTGCTCCAGAAATGGTCGCCTCAGAAAAAATTCACCATATACGAGGCACCGCACGGGGAGAATCTCCTTGCTTTCCTTTCAAACTGTGATAACAGGCTCAACTGTGTGATGTGCAGGCGGATGATGTACCGCATCGCCTCCGAGGTACTGAAGATGGAAGGAGCGCACGGGATAATTACAGGCTCCTCACTCGGTCAGGTAGCGTCACAGACTTCGCAGAACATGCTCTCAGAGACATATGGCATGGAATATCCCATATACCATCCACTGATAGGTCTTGATAAGCTTGAGATAACAGATATAGCACGCAAAATTGGCACTTTTGAGCCTTCAACAAAACCAGCCACCTTCTGCCTGGCAGTGCCGGAATATCCTTCGACTGCGGCCAAACCCTGGGAAGTGGCTGAGGCTGAAAAGATGATAGATGTTCCTTCCCTTCTTGATTCGATGGTGAAGAATATTAAGAAATTCTCCCGCTAAGCTTTCTTAATAATAGTAATATTACTAGAACGGGATACACCGCCTCAAACCCGGGCGATTCTTTCGGCAGTTTCACGCGCGATTGTCTTATCTCCTCTACCATTTCTTCATAGCGATAAAATCCGCCAGTTCAGAGACTACGCGGGGGTCAGGGTACGTCCCCTCTTCCATCGCCACGCAAGGTGGGCACCAGTCAGCGTAAAAATCAAGGATAACAGGTCTTTGCATCAGGATATGCAGGTACAGAGCGGCTGGTATTCTGTGGGTATCCCTGCCAGCGGCATCTATGGTAATTACAACATAACCGTAAAGCCTTATGAAAGTCTCAACGTCTCCCGTCCATTTGTCGTCCTGGCGAGAGTGATGGATCCGACTGGTAAAGAAGTTAGTGTTAGAAGGACAGAATTAAAAATTTCATAAATCATACCAGGATTGTCATAATTTCTTCATATCCCCCATATACAGATACTCCTGTGCATACCCGCAATACCTCCCGAAGTACTCCCGCGCAAAATCAGCTATTGCATCCCTCTTTTTACTTTTTTTTGCATATTTGAAATTATCACAATAAAACCTCTCCATTATCTGTTCGATATGCGTATCAACGGGGAACGACTCAAGCTTCCCGAAGGCGAATAGCAGCACGCAATCCGCAATCTTATTCCCGACACCTTTTATTTTCACAAGTTCCTCGCGTCCTTCTTCATAAGACTGGTCTTTTATCCCGTACAGGTCAAATTCCCCGTCCGCTATCATGGAGGCGATATTGAAGACATTTGAGGCTCGAAAACCCATCCTGCAATGGGAAATGTCGCAGAGTTTAACTTTCGCTATAGCCTCAGGGGTCGGAAAGGAGTAATAACCATTTTCAATTTCGCTCCCGAAACATTCACACATCAGCCTTATGGAATTCTTAATGTTCCTTATTGTGTTGTTGCTCGAGCAGATATATGATATAAGGCATTCCCAGGGGTTCTGTCGGACGAGCCGCAGACCGCGGTATTTCCAGATCAATGAGTTCATAAGTTCATCTCTTCCGATCTCAGAGTATATACTTTCAAGGTCATCGTCGAGCCTGAAGTAATCTTGAATGAATTTCTTTTCGAGGTTTGATTCTATCATAAGTTCCTTGCCTTCCTGTTTTGCCCTGATGACCGCGCCGTTGGCTACCCCTGTCCATCGCTCTTTTTTCTCCCAGCGGAAGACCTGCCCGCATGAGAGGGAAAGGTCAAGGTTGAAGTCAGGGGCGTGGATGCGGTACATACTGATGGATGCTTTGTGGGGTTGAAATAAATTTTGGTCTATCCAGCTTTCTTCAAAATCCCCCGCGCCGCTATCACTCCAGTCGCCGCAGCATTCACGATATCCCTCGAAAGCCCCGCGCCGTCCCCCGCAGCGAACAGGTTCTTCACAGACGACTCCATATTCCTGTCCACCAGCACCTCCATAGAATAGAACTTCACCTCGGGCGCGTACAGGAGCGTGGAATCAGACGCTACACCCGGTATTATCTCATTCAGTACCTCAAGACCTTCCCTTATATCAGTGACAATGCGGTGAGGCAGCGCCATAGAAATATCCCCTGGTGTCACATCCTTCAAAGTATTTATCACAGAATTCTTCCTGAGCCTTGCTTCAGTACTGCGCCTTCCTCTTCGCAGGTCGCCCATCCTCTGAAGCACGGGTTTCCCACCGCCGATGGTTGTGGCAAGTTTCGCAATGCTGCGCCCGTAACGGACTGTGTTCTCAATAGGCTCTGTGAGTTCCACCCTCACGATGAAAGCAAAATTGGTGTTCTCTGATTCCAGGTTCCTCATGGAATGCCCGTTCGTGGCTATGAATCCCTTGTACTCTTCTTTTACGACGAAGCCGTGCTCGTTAGTGCAGAACGTTCTCACAAAATCATCGTATGTCTTTGTCTGGATGTGGAACTTCGGGTCGCGGTTTATCTTTGTTATCGGGTCCATAACTATTGCAGGAACTTCCACTCTCACGCCAACGTCGATGGGTGCATATTTCGCCCCTATCTTATGCTTCTTGACGACCTCATCTATCCATGTCGCTCCGACCCTGCCAGGCGCGATGATAGTAAAACGCGATCGTATCTCTGACCCATCTTTTAATACTACACCCACGCAGGCATTATCCTCAATTATCAGATCATCCACTTTCGTGCTGAGCAAGAATTCAACCCCCCTGTCCTTGAGGTCTTTTTCAAAGTTGCCTATGACCTTTGGGGCGTTATCAGACCCCATATGCCTCTGGGTTATCTCGATGAACCGCGCACCCACTGCTGCAGCCCGTCTTTTGAGCAGCTCGACCTCCTCCCCTTTCGGGATGTACATCTGCTCAGGCGCGCCGTATCGCACGAACACCCTGTCAACATGGTCTACCAGTTCCCATGCGTATTCAGGGTCTCCAGTCTGCTCGGCAAGGTCGCCGCCTATATCCGGGCGCAGGTTGAGCGTCCCATCTGAATAAGTCCCGGCCCCGCCCACGCCACACATAATATCGCATGGGTCGCAGTGAGTGCAGATGCCCCGCCGTTTCATCTTGCATTCGCGTTTGTCAATATCGCGCCCCTGGTCGATAATAAGCGTATCCAGCCTGCCTGCAAGTTCATCAGCAGCGAACATCCCTGCTGGTCCGGCACCCACAATTATTACATCATATCCTGATTTCAAGAAAGCACCTCGGGAAGCCGGTCCATATCGCGAGCCATCTTTATCTCGCGTGCGATGCGCCGTCCCATTGAGAGTTTTTCATCCACAAGGTCAGAGTACGGGGAGCCTGAAATGAAGAGATTTGTCCCTGCCACAATGCGCGCCGAAATCTCAAAGACCTTAATATCAAGAGTGTCAGTTACAACTGCCTCAAGACAGAACGGACCTATCATTCCCCCGAACAGTTCAAGCGACTTCTCCACTACCCGTTCGCCCATGTCAAATATCCTCGGAAGGAGCGACTCCCTGACGATAAGGGGAAGGTTCCCCGTCACAACGAACGTGGGATATATCTCAGCCTCTGCAAGCTCAGTGGGCGAGCCTATCCTGAATATCTCATCAGCGTTGGACTCCACGCGCCTGTCGATGCCCAGGAGTTCAAGCGTTCCTTTGCTCAATGCGTAGCCATCCTGCTTTATGGGTGAATAGAAATAATGCATGTAATACCGCGTTCCCAGGACGAACTCCTGTATTGTGAATTTTTCGGCAGGATTGATCCGTTTCTTGAAGTCTGAATAATTTTTAGCAACAAAAAATCCCATCCCGCCCTTCGCGCCGTAGTATTTCACCATCATGGGCGAATCGATGTCCTCGGGGTTCTTTATCTGCCTGGGCATCTTTATCCCCGCGGACTCAAGCCACTTCCTGCTCATGTCCCTGTCAGATTCCCATTCAAGCACCCTTCGGTTGCCGTACGTGGGCAGGCGCAGCGTCTGGAAATTCTCCGCCCCCAGGTACTCCACGAAAGAGCCGTGCGGGATGATTATGGCGTTCTTTGCCGCCAGTCCTTTTGCTTTTGAAAGGATATCCTTATAATTCTTCACGACGAAAAATTCATCGGGTTTTGCCTTCGGGAATGCATCGTAGAACCTGGGCGGTGTGCCTGTGCAGATACCGATCGTCCTGAAACCCTCTTTCCTTGCCCCGTCGAAAAGCTGGAGGCTGCTGTGCGAGCAGACCGTGGTTATCGCTAACTCGTCTTTATCATATCCCTCTAATATATCAAGTATCTCCCGTGTCTCAACCATTATGCACCTACTCAGTGCAATAGTTATATATTTTACTGTATTAATTAATCTTGTGGAAGCACCCTTTAGCCTATCCCTAAAGCTAATCAAAAAGTTTATGAAATACTCAGGGATGATTTTTGGGTGACAAGGTCACAGGGCACTGGTTTTATTTTTGGGGTGGGAAACTTCCGATTAAGCCTATTTCTCCCCCAGTTCCGCCTTTATAACCCTCATCACTCCATGATCCCCCCTCCACACATTCTCTGTCTCAAGCAGGTTGATCCTCTTCTTATAATACGGCGCATCAAGCACCAGCGTCTCATACTCGCCGCCCTCCCCGGCAAGATGCACCCTGTACTTCCTGTTAAGCGCCTTCAAATCCTCTATCAGTTTTTCATCAAACCTTCGCCCAAGCCATGATTCATCCATTCCCCCTGCTGCGACCTTGACCATCCTGATATCCATCAATTTTATCATCTCGCGAAGGAGAGATTCAGGGTCATTGTGCCACAAAGGAGCGTACATCTTAAGCCCGAGTTCATCGCAGATGCGCTTCACCCGCGAAGCCTGGTACTCAGATGCGATGGCGCCTGCGGCGACCCCATCAACTTTTACACTGCAAAGTGCATTTTTCAGGTCTTCAAGTTCCTTTTCCTTCTCACCCGATGAAGCCACAGAAGTCAGGGGTATCCCGCAAGCCTCTGAAATAAGCCCTGTTAGATGGATGTTCGCAGAATGGAACATATAAGAGTCTTCGTTCGCAGGCACTATTGTTACCAGGTCTGTTACCACATGACCTTCCTGAAGCCCCCTGTATATTGCAAAAGACGAGTCCTTGCCACCCGATATGAGCGCAGCAAGTTTCATTCTTCGTAAACGGGTTTTTTCTTCTTTTCCTTCTTCTCTTTCACGCCCTCGAACTCCTCAACATCCACAACATCAAGCGGGGTGCTCTTCAAGGGCTTACCTATGGTAGACTTAGCGATCCTTGCAGCATGCTCCTCGCTTTCAGCATCGTACACTTTCATCTCAAGCAGGATGCCCACAAGAGCTGTCCCTGCTGCCATGAAAACGCTGTCAAACGCCTCGCTGCACGCGGGGCAGGTAGTTGCGCCCACTTCTATCTCCACGAAATTCAGGTCTGGATTGAGCAGCTTTCCCACTTCTGATATCGCTATGTTCATCGCGTCCTCGACGCTATCCACGCCCTTCACAAGCCATGCGGCTTCCAGTGTAACTATATAATTTGTCATTTTATTCCTCTTTCAAATCGTAAACAGGTTCTCATCGCTCACTTTGAACACACCGAGTTTCACACCAGCATCAAGCCAGGCATGCCCGTAGCTGAAACACGCAAGGGCATTCACTTTATCCCCCTGCTCATAAAAAAACCTGCCATCATCATAATATGCCTGTGCCATCGTTGAAAAATCATCCGCGACTTTCCTCAAATGAGACTTATCCTGCGGCGTAAGTTCAAATGCCGACAATGCCCTGCGTAAAAGGGTCTCATATCTTTTTACTTTCTCATCTAGAACAGCAGGTTGTGTCATTTGCATGTATAATACCGGCACAGATATGTAAATGTTTGCAAAATTAATAGAAAATTACGAAATAATTTATATCCCTGTTTATTATGTTAGGGTGCATGCGCATCGGAGTAATAGCAATACAGGGTAATGTCGAAGAGCATGTAAATGCTATAAAGAGGGCGCTTGACCTGGCAGGTCAGGAAGCTGAGGTCATTAAGATAAAACATAAAGGAATGGTCCCGACATGCAATGCGCTGATACTTCCAGGCGGTGAGAGTACAACGCATGGAAGATTGATGGAAAAAGAAGGCATCTCTGCGGAGATAAAAAAGGTCGCACATGCGGGAATTCCGATAATGGGGACATGCGCCGGGCTCGTTCTTCTTGCAAAGAGGGGGGATGAGCAGGTTGAAAGAACAGGGCAGTCACTTCTTTCCCTGATGGATATCACGGTCAACAGGAATGCCTTCGGGCGCCAGAAAGAATCGTTTGAATGCCTGGTTGATTTCAAAGGTCTTGATTCACCTTTCAATGCTGTGTTCATCCGGGCGCCCAGCATCACAGGGTTCGGGGAGAATGTGGAAGTGCTCTCAGAGTGCAATGGTATTATTATTGCAGCAAGACAAAAAAATATGCTTGCCCTTGCATTCCACCCGGAATTGACGAATGATTCAAGGATGCATCATTATTTCTTGAAAATGATAGGATAGAATAATCAGGATTATTCTATCTTTCTTTCAATTTTTTTAAGCTTTTCCTGATATGAGTTCCGAAGTTCCTCATATTCTTCATCTATCAGGTCACCTGAAGCATAATCTTTTTCAAGTTTTTCGAGCCTGGAAACGAGTTCGTTCTTCTCTGCTTCCAGTTCATCTTTTGGCTTTCCATAGAGTTCTTCATCAGTTTCCTGCTGTTCTTCACTCTCGGGTTCTCTCTTAAGAGAATTCCTTATTTTCTCTTCCATCTCCTGGAGTTTTGGACTCTTTTTCCTGATAATTGGATATGCAAGAACAAGTACTATCAGGAGCCCTATTATCAAATAAAGCGCCATCTGTGAAAGGTCGATCGCGGATTTTGAGAACTCGATTTTGATCTCCTTGAATTGAGGCGTCTCCCAGTTGTATAGAACGCTATTATCCTCATCCATCGGTTTCCCTGATGATTGAATATTGCTTCCTTTTTCATCTTTTATAATTACAGTTTCATCATTGCCTTTTGTTACCCTGAGTATGATATTCAAAGGAACTTTATTGATCAATGTAGGAAAAACAAACTTCTTTGTATAATGTCTTGACTTGATGAGCGTCCCTTCTGGTTCAGCGGAAAGTACATATTCCACTGCATATAGCGGGGGAAGGGGATCATTTAGTGTAATATTACCCTGCCAGCTTATAATATTCCCATTCTGGATGGCATTCAGTGGTTCCCCGCTACTGTCCATCATCATTGCCACTTTTCCGACTTTTATCCCTTCAATCCCGTCAGGTACCCATGTCCTGAGCGTACCTGAGAAATGCTTATCTCCTATATTTTTGAAGATCAGGGTTTCGCGCACATATATCCTGTTCTGCGATTCGAATTGAACTGCATCCACTTCGATAAGGTGCCGGAGTAAAATGATGTTCTGGTCTGATTGTGTCGTATTTGCCAGGTCAATGCTATTTTGATCGTTTTGAGTGATGTTCCCCGTTGTTGCGAGTGAGATGTTTCCCGCCATTCCCTCGTATCCAAAAACGGGGTTGGTCAATAGAGCTATCAATAAAACTGTTATTATAAACGTGTTAATTTTTTTCATGGCTTCACGTCTTTTAATATACTATTTGTATAGATATATTTTGTTGTTAACAAAGCAATCTCTTTTATATCCTTTAAACTACTTTAAGAGGAACCATGCTCAAGCAAGAGGCGCTCTATTCAGGCAAGGCAAAGACAGTATTCAAAACAGACAACCCGGATAAGTTCATAATGGAGTTCAGGGACAGTCTGACTGCTTTTGACGGCAAGAAGAAGAGCGAAGCGCAGGGAAAAGGATACTTCAACGCACAGATATCTGCCACGCTTTTCAAACTTCTTGGGGAGAAAGGCATCAAAACGCATTTTGACAGCATGCTCTCAGAGACAGAGATGGTGGTGGATGCTGTGGAAGTAGTCCTGATAGAGGTCATAGTCAGGAATATCGCAGCAGGCTCGATCACGAAAAAATATCCCTTCAAAACAGGTGATAAACTTGACCCACCGATCATCATTTTCGATTACAAGAGCGACAAGTTCGGCGACCCGATGATAAATGATGATATGGCACTTGCCATGGGACTTGCGACAAAAGCGGAACTTGCAGAGATACGAAAACTCGCTCTCAAAATAAATTCGATACTCGTTGAATACCTTGCAGAAAAGAATCTACTGCTCCCTGACTTTAAACTTGAGTTCGGAAGGCGCAGGGGAAAGATAGTACTTGCTGATGAAATATCCTGCGACACATGCCGATTCTGGGACATGACGACAGGAGAATCACTTGACAAGGACGTGTTCAGGTTTGATAAGGGCGACCTTGTGGCAGCATATCGGGAAGTGGCGAAGAGGATAGTGCCATCGATAAGGTCGTAATCACAATTCCAGGTCGCGCAGGGAAGCAATTACAGTTTTCAACCCGAGCAGGTCTACCAGCAGGATACTGCCTCTCACAAGCACTATGAAAGCCATCGAGGGTTCGGCTGAAATCGTAAACAGGGAAAAAACAAGGATAGCGCCCCCTTCCAGCAGCCCGAAACCTGCCGGCGATATTGGAACGAACATCAGAATGCTAAGGAGTGGGTGGAGCAGGAAGAAATCAAAATATGACAGTTCCAGCCCGATGGCTTTTCCAAGATAATACCAGTGCAGCGCCGCAAAGACCCATCCGATCATCGTGAAAAACAGGATCGCATTCAGGTTCTCTTTTATCCCGAGATTCCGTTCTTTGAAGGATGACAGATTTGCGACATAATTTTTAAAGAACGGCAGCCTGCCCAGGAATCTTGAAGTTATTTTCTCGTCCCTGAAAGCTATTATCAGCATCAAAATACCAACGACCAGAAGAAAAGCCGCTCCTGTCGCTGCTGTGATGAGAAGGTCATTGCTGATGCCGGGAAGAGTGGAAATATAAATTATGGCAGCAACAGCGCCTCCAACTTTCAGGATGAACTCAATTCCCTGCGGCGCAAAAATGCAAGCCATGCCGTCCGTTACCCTGCTTCCTGCATTTTTTTTCAGAAGTGATGGGGTCAGGAAATATCCGCTCCGCCCTGGGGTGAGATTACCTGCCATCATCCCGCCCATATGTGATAAGAATACATCGCTGAACCTGAAACTGTATCCTATCCTTTTGAGGAGATAATTCAGGCGCGAGGCAAGAACAACATTCAAAAGTGCATAAGACAGACAGGCAGAAATGAAATAGAGCGGGTTCGTTCTCTTTAATGCAGCAGCAACATCGCTCAGGTTGAGCTTATTTAAAATAAAAACAATAATGACAATTCCGATAATTATTTGAATGAGAATTTTAGCTTTTTTCATCCGGGTTCGTTTATTATCTTCAAAGGTTAAATGCTTTACATTATTTCATTAAATTATTTATTGCCAGCTTGGACGATTCGACAATCGAATAAATATATATTATATAACCTCAAAATAACATCGGGAGAAATCCAATTGGAAGACGTTACAATAAAGATCAAAGGCATGATGTGCGGCCACTGTGAAAAAACAGTAACAGAAGCCGCAAAAAGCGAGGTTACGCTCAAAGTTGGTCTTATGCACTGCGCCTCATGCGCGCTCAATATCGAGACTGCGCTTAAGAAAACGCCGGGGATAACATCAGTAAATGTGAGTTTCCCGCTCGATCGCGCCAGGATTTCCTATGACCCTGGACTAATATCTATCCAGGAAATGATAAAAGTAATAGAAGGCGTGGGCTACACTGCTTCAGAGAAGCTTGAAAAATCAGATGCTGACAGGGAGCAGAGGGCGCGGGAGGAAGAGATAAAGAGGCAGAGGACAAATTTCATAATTTCGCTCGCACTGGCTATCCCCATATCGCTTGGCGACATGGGACGCAACCTGAACTGGACTTTCGTGCCTGATATACTGAAAAATGATTACCTGCTTTTCATACTTGCAACAATAGTGATGCTCTTTCCGGGTCGCCAGTTCTTCGTGGGCACTTACAAAGGGCTGCGCTACGGCATGACCGATATGAACCTGCTGATTGCCACAGGGACGGGAGCTGCTTATATCGTAAGTGCCGCCGGGACGTTCCTTGAACTCGGGAAAGCCTACGAGCACACCTACTATGACACCGCAGCGCTTCTTATCATGTTCATCGTGCTCGGGCGGTATCTTGAGGCGCTCACCAAAGGCAAAACATCTGAAGCCATAAGGAAGCTTATGGGGCTTGCAGCAAAGACCGCCCGCATTTTTGTGAACGGGGATGAGAAAGAGATACCTTTAGAGGCGGTGAAGGTCAATGATATAGTGGTCGTGAGACCCGGTGAAAAAATACCGGTGGACGGAGCGGTGATTGAGGGACTCACTGCTGTGGATGAATCCATGCTCACAGGCGAAAGCATACCTGTGGAGAAAACCGCGGGCTCCGAGGTCATAGGCGCTACCATGAATAAGACGGGAATGATAAAGTTCCAGGCGACAAAGGTGGGTGCGGATACGGCTCTGGCGCAAATCATTAAACTCGTGGAAGATGCCCAGACCAAGAAGGCGCCGATACAGAAAATTGCTGACATCGTGGCAGGGCATTTTATACTTGCAGTGCATGTACTGGCACTTGTCGCCTTCTTTTTCTGGTTCTTCATCGGGTTTGAAGGTTTTGACGTACTTGCCAGTTCAATAGCACACGGCATGGGTCCGACCACACCATTCCTGTTCGCGCTTTTAATATCCATAACCGTCCTTATCATATCCTGCCCATGCGCCGTGGGGCTTGCGACTCCCATAGCTATCATGGTGGGCACTGGCAAAGGCGCCGAGAACGGCATACTCATCAAGGGCGGTGAGGCGCTTGAGAAGGCTCAGAAGCTCGATACCATCGTGTTCGATAAGACAGGCACTCTCACGAAAGGCGAGCCATCGCTCACAGATGTGATAGCCCTGAAAGGCAGTGAAAGCGAGGTGCTGAAGCTTGCTGCGATCGCAGAAAAGGGCTCGGAGCATCCTCTTGGCGAGGCCATACTCAAAGGTGCAAAATCTAGGGGAATTGACGTGCCTGATGCAGAAGGGTTCAGGGCAATACCCGGGCGGGGCGTTGAAGTGAAATACGGCGGAAAGAGAGTCCTTATCGGGACGCGAAAATTGATGGCAGAGAACGGTATGGACATAGCGCCTCTTAAAGAAAAGCTGGAAGAACTCGAACAGGGCGGCAAAACTGCCATGATAGTGGCGCAGGATAACGAGGTAGCAGGAATAATTGCGGTTGCTGATACACTGAAAGAGAGTTCAAAAGAGGCTGTCGATGAGCTGCATAAGATGGGATTTTCTGTTGTAATGATAACTGGCGATAACAGGAGGACGGCAGATGCGATCGCAAAACAGGCGGGCATTGACAGGATATTGTCAGAAGTGCTTCCAAAAGATAAGGCATTGGAGATAAAGAAACTCCAGTCTGAAGGGAAAAAAGTGGCGATGGTGGGCGACGGCATAAATGATGCCCCTGCGCTTATGCAATCAGATGTAGGCATTGCAATAGGAAGCGGTACTGACGTTGCGATCGAGTCGGCGCAGATAGTGCTGATAAAGAACGATGTGCGCGACGTGTCAAAATCGATACGTCTCAGCAGGCTGACGCTCAATAAGATAAAGCAGAACCTCTTCTGGGCATTCTTCTATAATTCAGTCGGAATACCAATAGCGATGGGAATCCTTTATCCCTTTACGAGCCCGCCTTTCCTGCTCAATCCAGCAGTCGCCGCAGCAGCGATGGCAGCAAGCTCTGTCACTGTGACTATGAACACACTGCTTATGAAGCGCATAAAATTAAACAGGTGATATTATGGAGAAAAAGCTCGGCTCTTACAGCATTGTTGCAAGCCTTGTAACATCTGTTGTTATGGTATTGCTGTTCTATTTACTTGCGCTGCAAAAGCTGAGTGAGCGTCCCGATATTTACAAGCCTGTGGATGTATATGCGGGAATGGTGTATGTGTTCATTCTATCGATGATAGTATCGGCGTCGATATGGCCGGGAATTATTGAAAAAAACGGGATGAAAGTCCATCTTGCAAAAGATAAAAAACAGGCATCACGGGGCAAATGCCATAACAGCAGAGGAGGGCTCTATCGTGATGACCCATAATGAAGGGAACATCTACGAGGTGAGCAAGACCGCTGACGTATTTGAATGCAAGCCTCAAGCTGCCGATAGAAACAGAGCCGGGAGGTATCAGGCTCAAGATCGTTAAGCGGAAGATGGAGGCATAGTCATCCAGTCTAAAAATCTTACCACTACAAAACACCAAAAAAGACATTGCTGGAAAGCTCAGGCAGCATCATGTAATAATCTCAGGAAGCAGGTTCACGCCGCCTTTTCCCGCAGAGGTTTATCCCCTGAAACTTGTGACCATCCACCCGTTCGCTGACGGGAACGGGAGGATAAGCAGGCTGCTGATGAACTTCGTTTTATACAGACATGGATATCCCACGCTCAATATACCTTATGATCAAAAGATTATTCTTAATTTTTTAACTATAAATGTTGAAAATGAATAGAATGCACCGATCGGGATTTGAACCCGAGTTATTAGCTTGGAAGGCTAAAGTCATAGCCGCTAGACCATCGGTGCAATGATTTGGCTCTTACAGCACTTTTTACCTTAAAAACCTTTAGATTCATATAGGTTTTCCTGAGGAGAATTATTATGATGCGAAAAAGGAATGTTTAGAAATGACGGACGTGGAACGTAACAACACTGTGTCAGGTGGCTGTTCCCGAAGGATAGATATACTATGCCGACGATGAGAAGCTCCCTGTGTGCCCAGATAGCTCAGCCTGGGAGAGCGCTGCGCTGAAGACGCAGATGTCCCCGGTTCAAGTCCGGGTCTGGGCATATATTACTTTTCAATCCGTCCCTTTAGTTAATTTAATAAACTCACAGGAATTCTAAGGGGAATATCATTCAAGAGGAAAATACATGATACAATACAAAATCCCGGTTATCCCCGGTGACGGGATAGGTCCTGAGATCATAAGAGAAGGATGCAAAGCGCTTGAAGCAGCAGGCGAGAGGTTCGGCTTTGATATAGATTGGATAGAATACCCGCATGGTGCGGACCACTATCTTGAAACCGGAGAACTCATCTCCGAGGATACGCTAAAGGAACTTTCGAAATACAGAGCCATCTATTTTGGAGCCATCGGCGATGACAGGATCAAACCCGGGATACTGGAAAAGGGCATCCTCCTTACCACCCGCTTTTATCTTGACGAATATGTCAACCTGCGCCCTGTTAAGCTGCTGGAAGGGGTATGGACGCCGCTCAAGGATAAGACCCCGAAAGACATTGATTTCGTGGTAGTGCGCGAGAATACCGAAGACTTCTATATAGGCATAGGTGGACGCGCTAAAAAGGGAAAGAGCAAAAAGACGCTTGAGGTTATACGCAACCTGTACAATGTGAAATTCGGGCTTGATATCGACTCGGACAGCGAAGAGATAGGATACCAGCTCGGACTCATAAGCAAAGAGGGCACGCGCAGGGTGATCCGCTACGCTTTCGAGCTTGCAAAAAACAGGGAAAAACACCTGTCGTCAGTTGATAAGGCGAACGTGCTGTCAGATATCTACGGCTTCTGGCGCGAGGAGTTCACATCCATCGCCTCTGAATACCCTGATGTAAAGACTGATTTCAATTTCGTGGATGCAATAACGATGTGGTTCGTGAAGAACCCTGAATGGTTCGATACCGTGGTGGCGCCCAACATGTTCGGGGACATCATTACAGACCTTGGCGCGATGATCCAGGGCGGTCTTGGTCTTGCTCCTGGCGGGAATATAAATCCTGAAGGTACGAGCATGTTCGAACCCATACACGGGAGCGCGCCGAAATATAAAGGGCAGAATAAGGTGAATCCCATCGCTACTATATGGGCTGGAGCTCTGCTGCTTGACCAGATCGGTGAAAAGGAAGCTTCGTCTGCGATAGTCAGGGCGATAGAGCAGAACCTCCTGAACGGGGATGTGAAGACCTACGACCTGGGAGGCTCAAATACCACCTCTGATGTCGGGGACGATATCGTACGGTTGATAAAGGAAAATTAAGAAAAACGTTTGTTATATATATCATAAAGAAGCATATTCAACTTGTGGATAATATGCAGATCACAATCCCTGCTAAAGTAAAGGACGGAAAATTGGTGCACGAAAAACTGAAATTGGGAGACAAAGATGTAATTATTACGATAAAAGAAATTTCAGAGATATCAATAGTTGATGAAATTAGCGGATTCGCACGTTTTCGAAAAGAGATTGTTGATAAATTGGTTGAAAACGAGGAGATGTACAATCCCGAAGATGTATCATGAAACTTGATAGCGTGCTACCAGAATCGAAAATTTTCATTGACACTAATATATTTTTATATGATATAACAGATCATCCCGAATTTGGGGTAAGTACAAAAAACCTCTTGAAAAATATCGAACTTGGAATATTTCAAGGTAAAACTTCTATTATTGTTCTAAATGAATTGCTCCATAAACTTGTTATTGGTGAGATCGCAGAGAAATATGGATTAAAATTATTTCAGGTAATATCTTGTATAAAGCAAGATCCGACCATTTTGTCAAATTTGAAGTCATATGAACTTGTTAATAAAATTGAGTTGATTCCGAACTTCGAAATCATTAGTGTATCAAAAGAAATTTTCAGCTTAGCAAAATCATATATGGTAAAATATAATTTAATGACAAATGATGCAATCATCGTAGCAACTTGTAATATTAATGGTATTTCTAATATTTCATCAAATGATGGCGACTTTGATAGAGTAGATTTTCTGGTCAGATGGTATCCATAAAAGTCGGGAACGTAGAATACCGCATCTGGGACCCGTATCACAGTAAGCTTGCCGCCCTTCTTATTAAAGGCGCATCCATACCTCTGAAAAAGGAGTCCACAGTGCTGTATCTCGGTGCTGCCAATGGGACCACGGTAAGCCAGGTATCCGATATAGTCTCTGATGGGGTGGTCTTTGCTGTAGAATTCTCACCCAGCGCAATGAAAGACCTTATACGCACCAGCACCCCCAGAATGAACTTCATACCGATACTTGAAATTAAAGAAACGATAAATTTAGAACCTTTCCATTCGGATCATTCAGCGGTCATGGCAAAATATTATTAATGTCTGCTCTGAAGTCATTTTGACAAAAACATTTTAATAAGATATACTCCAACGCCAATAATAACAAGGCTGAAGATCGCTTTAATGAGAGGCGCATACTGGGGATGAAAAAGAACTGAGATTGCCTCCTGCATGCTGAAAAAGAAAGTAAACAATGCGATAAAGATAAGGCCTACCAGCATTATGACCACTGCCACATTTATGATTTTTCTAAAAGAATTATCTTCATGAATAGGCTTCTCTTCCATGCTCTTATGTTCATCGTCCATCCAATATCACCTGCTTTTTCTTTTTCTGCCAAGGGTGTATATCATCAGTATACCTGCCACCGCAATCGCTGCTTCAAAGCCTGGCTCCTTCTTGGGTGTGGCTGCTACTACAGGTTTTCGCTCTTCTACCAGTACAAATGTCACAGGTATGTTATATTTCAGTTCGTTCAATTTTATTTTCTCATTCACTTTCGCGCTCATTACAGTTTTTCCGTTCTCTACTACGCTCACTGCAAAACTATATTCCCGATTTCTTGGGATGTCAAAGGTCACCTTACCTCTTCTGCTCTCTGAACCTTTGACTATTCCGATGTCATCGCTTCTAGTATAAGCGGTGTACTGATCTACCCTTGCAGTTACTTCTATGGTCAGTGGTCTGGAATCGCCTCCCTGATTGTATATTCCGGGAGATACATCCACAAGAGCGCCTGATCCGTCGCTATAAATTTTTGTAACAACTATATTCATATCCGTTAGCTTGATGTCTGATGGCTGCCCAGGTTCGGGTTTTTGTTTCACAATTACAGGTACATAGTTTTGAGCCAATAGTTTCCCGCCTTCGAAAACCTGAACCTCAACCCCATATTCGCCGGGGTTTGCAACTGTCATGGATATACTGTTGTAAGCAGATGATTTGCTTTTAATGTATCCTATATCCGAATCCTTTTGCGCAACAATGAGATTGGTCGATGGTTCCTTTATTTTTATCCTGATAGTGAGAGCTCCTGTATCTGTATTCAGATTATTCTGGATATAAGGCGTTACTGTCAGCTTTGTCCCATCTTCCATCTGTGAGGACATCACGTCCACGGATGTTATCACTACTTCATCATATTCCCTGATGCAGCCGCTAAGAATAATGCTGCTGAGAATTAAAGTAAAAAATAAAAATTTCATTCTCATTTTAATTTCTCGCCCTTAAGTGAGTTTTACCTTGAGCGTAAGGGTCTTTGAATCTATGAGGTTATCACCCATAAATAACTTCACATAGACAGGTGTTTCACCGTTGGGTGCATCTTTCTTGACATTCAATACCACTGCTTCGGTATAGGATGTTCCTCCCATTGCCATTCCCTCACCTATTATGAAAGTATCGCTCCCCCCTATTTCTTTGTTCTCTATCTCTACAACTACCTTCAGGGTATTTTTATCGATCGTTGTTTTTCCATTATTTTTCACTGAGAATGTTATTGTGGCATTCTTGCCTTTTTCCAGCGTCCATGTGTTCAGTTCTGTCCCTACTCCTCTTTTCTCATATGATTCTACAAAACCAACAAATTGAAGACTTGCATTGGGAATAACCGTTGTCTGCACTGGAACTGCTTTTGTTTTTATCACAGGAGCTCCTTTTTCATCTTTTCCTGAGGCGTAGGACAGAGTTAATGTCGTTGTATTTGCGGCAGCCTTGAAACCCGGCGCTTGAATCCTTGCCGTGAGGGTAACTGAGGAAGCGCCATCCTTTGTCCGTCCGGGAATATTCACATTCCCCCTTGAAATCACGGTAAAAGTATCAAATGAAGCCACCTTAACATCATCAATTGCTTCAGTGGCATTATTGAGTACATTCACTGATATTTCCTGTTCCTGGAACTCTTTTATCGTTATGGTTTTGATGCTCGCTATCACATCTTCTGGTTTTACAGGATTGATTGTCGATACGCATCCGGAAATAAGGATTATTGAAATAATTAACAAGGTTACTGATATTTTCATGATTACCACACTCTTGAAGATAACATCTGAATATAAATAGATTTTGATTAACTGTGACCGTTTCAATTCGTGTCATCCGTGTT
>BLYN01000115.1_pt1 | contig 32194 bp, 31 predicted proteins | sample 7848601 | NCBI WGS metagenome assembly BLYN01 (sample SAMD00058756, study PRJDB5105) | groundwater metagenome | biome: groundwater biome; feature: underground water body; material: groundwater | place: Japan:Gifu, Mizunami | collected 2014-06-26 | depth 300 m m
GCTTGATTGCCCTGTAATACTTGTTATCAATGCAAGGAGCATCACGCGGAGCACTGCTGCGCTTGTTTCTGGGTATAAGTCGTTTGACCCTGAGGTAAATATTGTCGGAGTGATACTGAACAACATTGGAAGCAGCAGGCACGCAGAGAAGGCGAAGGAGGCTATCCAGACTTATACAGGCACTCCAGTTATCGGTGAAGTACCCCGCAACGATTCCATGAAGATCTCGATGAGGCATCTCGGTCTTATCCCTGCACTTGAGGGAAGGCGGAAGGTGGCTGGTTTTGATGAGAATCTCGGGAAGATAAAGAATATTATCAGGGAGGGCATCGATATCGACAGGTTGATATCACTTGCCGGCACAGCGCAGCCGCTGATAAAACCGAAGGAGGATATTTTCAAACCTGCAGCGTCAAAAGACACTGTACGGCTCGGCGTGGCGCTGGATGAGGCGTTCAATTTCTACTATCGAGATAACCTTGACCTGCTTGAACTTGCAGGCGCAGAGCTTGTTTATTTCAGTCCTGTGAACGACAGCGCCCTTCCTCAGGTCGATGGTCTGTATATCGGCGGCGGCTACCCTGAATTATTCGCGCAGGAACTTGAGGATAATGAGAGCATGAGGCACGCTGTCAACCAGGTTTCTGCTGAGGGGATGCCCATTTATGCTGAATGCGGCGGGCTCATGTATCTGACGCAGGAGATAAAGACCGATGTTACGGGGACAGGGAAACATCACATTGCAGAGATGGAAGGAGGAACGTTCAGGATGGCAGGAGCGATCCCGGGTAGGACGCTTATGGGGCACAAAAGGGTTGTGAGTTACAACGTGGGAAGTTTTGTGATAGATAACGTTATTGGGAGAGCCGGTACTTCGTTCATCGGGCATGAGTTCCACCATTCAGAGATAGTGGATATCCCGGAAGACACAGCCTTTGCCATCAGGATTACGCGCGGCACAGGCATCAGGGGAGAGCTTGACGGTATCCTTGTGAAGAATACTATGGCAGCATACGCTCACCTGCATGCTGCATCATATACCGGGTTTGCAGGGTCGTTCGTTGGGTTCTGCAGGAGGTGAATCCCTGCACCGGGACAATATAAGAATAAACGCAATTAAATTAACCTGACAGATAAATTTATATCGATTACCATCATTATCGTAATGTGAGTTCAAAAATACTGGCTTGAACTAAAAAACGGGATTGATAATATAAGGTATTGAAGGAGTAAAAGTATATGGATAATGTGGTAAACGGAATAAAGACGACACGGCGCAGTTTTTTAAAAGGCGCTGTAGCTCTTGGCGCTGCTGTGACGCTGGGAGGGTATGCCGGACTTACGAAATACTCTCCTGTAAATCTGTTCGAGATCGCGCGCGCGGCACCGGTGGGAGAAGAAAAGCTTGTGAAAACCATCTGTCCCCACTGCTCTGTGGGATGCGGGACACTTGGCAAGGTCGTAGATGGCGTATTCGTGGGTCAGGAGGCGTGGACTGATAATCCGCTCAATCTTGGCGGCATGTGCTCCAAGGGAGCAAGCATTAAGGATGTAGTGGTCTCTGAGAAGCGTCTCAAGTATCCCATGGAAAAGAGCGGCGGAGCGTGGAAGCGCGTCACCTGGGACGAAGCGATAAACAAGATAACAGGCAAGATGAACGAGATAAGGGAAAAATACGGTCCCGATTCCGTGATGTTCCTGGGCTCGGCAAAAACCACGATGCATGAGGTCTATCTCCAGCGCAAGTTAGCGGCGTTCTGGGGCACAAATAACGTGGACCACCAGGCAAGGATATGCCACTCAACAACCGTGGCTGGACTGCTGAATACATGGGGGCACGGGGCGCAGACAGACAACTATAACGACCTGCGGCATTCAAAATGCCTCTTCTTCATAGGCTCAAATGCCGCAGAGGCGCATCCGGTGGCGATGTGGCATGTGTTGATCGCCAAGGAGAGGGGCGCAAAGATAGTAGTCGCCGACCCCAGGTTCACAAGAACAGCTTCAAAGGCAGACCTTTACATCAGGTTCCGTCCAGGCACTGATATCCCCTTCATCCTTTCCATATGCAACGTGATAGTCAACAATAAGTGGCACGATAAGGCTTTCATCGATGCGAGGACGCACGGGTTCGATGAATTCTGGGAGGTGTGCAAGGAATATACGCCTGAAATGGCAGAGGACATTACCTGGGTTCCAGCCGATAAGATCAGGGAGTTAGCGCGCATCTTCAAGGATAACGGTCCTATGGCGATACTCTGGTCGATGGGCGGGACGCAGCACTCTGTAGGGAGCCAGAACATCAGAAGTTACGCGATACTCCAGTTACTGCTCGGGTATGTTGGCAAATCAGGCGGCGGCTGCGCTGCTTTGAGAGGTCATGACAACGTGCAGGCAAGCACTGATATGGGATGCCTGTCGCACTACCTCCCCGGTTATCTGGGTGTGAGCTCAGAGCCTGCATGGAAGATGTGGTGTAACATCTGGGGGATACCGTATGATGACATGATTAAGAGGTTCGCAAGCAAAGACCTCATGCAGAGGAACGGCATGACGAATTCGCGCTGGTACGAAGGCGCGCTCAGGGATGACATCAACCAGCCAAATCGCATCAAGATGCTGATCGTCTGGGGACACAGCCTGAACTCCATATCCCAGATGAAGAAGCAAAAGAAAGGTCTGGAAGAAGTTGAGATGATAGTTAACATCGATCCGAGAGCCACCATGGCATCCTCACTTCCTGAGCGCAAGGACGGCATCATAATCCTGCCTGCTGCGACTGTGATGGAGAAGGAAGGGATGGTGGTTAATAGCGGCAGGTCAGCCCAGTGGAGGTTTAAGGTAATAGACCCGCTCTTCGAGAGCAAGACAGACCTTGATATCCTGAAACTCATGGCTGATAAGCTGGGCTTCGGGCAGTACTTCACTTACAGCAGCGTGGATGATATCTACACCAAAGAGATATGCAGGGGCGTCCGGAGCATCGGCTTGATGGGAAAGACCCCTGAGAGAATAAGGAAGCACACGGAGAACAGCGGGACATTTGACCCCGATACATTGATGGCAAGAGGTGGACCGTGCGACGGTGAATACTACGGGCTCCCATGGCCGTGCTGGGATGAGAAGCATCCAGGTACTCCCATTCTCTGGGACGACAGCAAACCCGTCAGCAAAGGCGGACACGATTTCCGCGCCCTGTGGGGCGATAAGGTACCTGACAACAAGTACAAGACGCATGTTGGCGAGAGCCTGCTGAAAGCGGTAGGAGGCAAGAAGATGTACGCGAACGCTGCAGGCGTGGGATACGCCCTTGACCTGACGGGCGAGGCTGTACAGCTTGCGCTTGCAGCAGGAGACCCTCCAACTGGCAGGGGCAGGGCACGATTCTGGACATGGGATTTAACCGACCCTGTACCAAAACACAGGGAACCGATAGAAAGTCCCAGACCTGATCTGATAGCAAAGTACCCCACATACGAAGACAAGGACAAAACCTTCTACCGCGTACCCTGCGAGTTCAAGATAGCGCAGAACCCGGAGCTTGTCCAGACTTATCCTATTATCCTCACAACAGGCAGACAGGTGGAGCACATGGGCGGCGGCGCCCAGACAAGGGGAAGCAAGATACTTGCAGAGATCGAGCCTGACATGTATGTTGAGATAAATCCATCACTTGCCGGAAACATCGGAGTCAGGGATGGCGAGATGGTCTGGGTTGAATCGAACCAGGGCAAAGTAAAGGTCAAGGCAAAGATAACTGAACGCGTCAATGAAAAGACGGTGTTCATGCCCCAACACTGGGCTGGAGTCTTCGAAGGCGCAAGCTATGAGAACAGGTATCCTGAAGGGACTGCTGAATATGCACTCGGAGATTCCTGCAACATTGTGACCTCACCCGGTTATGATGAGATCACTGCCATGCAGGAGACAAAGGTCGGGCTCTGTAAGGTGTATAAGGCAAAGGGAGGTTAAAAAATGCCAATAAATAAATTTTTACTCGACACATCAAGATGCATAAGGTGCACGGGCTGCGAAGCTGCATGCAAGCAGTTCAACGAAGTCCCAAAAGGCATTCGAAGGATTCGTGTGGTGACCATCAATGAAGGCGTGCCTGGCGAGACAAATGTCCCGATGCCGTGCATGCACTGTACAAAACCCCCGTGCCTTTCTGTCTGTCCTGTGACTGCAATTTACAAGAGAGAGGACGGCGTCGTGCTTGTTAACAAGGACAAATGCATCGGCTGCGGATACTGCCTCTATGCATGTCCCTTTGGAGCGCCCCAGTTCCCTGATAGTGGGCTATTCGGCTCAAAGGGAAAGATGGATAAATGCACTTTCTGCGTCGAACCATTTGTCCAGAAGGACGAGAACAGGCAAATTATCCAGCGTGAGCCAAAACCAAGATGCGCTGCATTCTGCGGCACGAAAGGATTGCTTGCAGGAGATATCGATGCGATAACCGCTGAATATAGAAAGAGAATAGCTGGAAAGCTGCCACCAGGCAAAGTTGCAGGTGTGGCGTAGGATAGACCATGATACAGATGAATGAGCGGAATGTTATGCGGACCGCATTAGCGGCAACTATTATAATACTGGTTGCTGCGACTTTTTTCCTTAATTTGATCAAAACGACAGGCATAAGCAGGATCCCGGTACAGGAGATATATTCACAGGGTGTGGCATTGAACTCTATAGTAAATTTCATCATGCCAATAATCATGGTGCTGGCAATACTGTTCATTCTGGGATTGGCCACCTTTGGTCTGGACAAATCAAAAAGAACGGAGAAATAGAGATGTCAGATATCAGACGTTTTAGCACAAGCCAGGTTGCGATCCATGCACTGGGCGCTTTCAGTATTCTCATCCTCTATATCACAGGGCTTCCCATGACGTTCCCTGACCAGCTTGGCTGGATACCGGCTCTGCTTGGAGGATATCCCGTGACAATGTTGATCCACAGGATAGCAGCCGTGGGTTTTGTCATTGCAGGAGTTTATCTCGTGGTGTATCACGGGCTGTATGATGCATTTGTAGGCAAGTCGGTTTTTACCGATGTATGGCTGAAGATAAAAGATATCCAGGATGCTCTTAAAGACGCCAAACATCTGCTCAGGCTGTCTAAGGATAAGCCCAGCTACGGGAAATATAGCTGGAAAGCCAAAGTCGAGTACTGGAGCATCTTCACGGAAACAGTCATATTCCTGGTAACAGGGAGCATTCTGTGGTTCTCCTACCAGTCACTTGCATTCATGCCGCCCCAGTACCTGCTCGCAGCACGAGACATCCACGCTGGCTTTGCTGTAATAAGCGTATGTGGTATAGCACTGCATACCTACATGGTGCACTTTAATCCCGGGAATTTCCGAATAGACCGCTGTATATTTACAGGCACTATCTCAGAGGAAGAGGCAAAAGAGAAGTATCCACTATGGTACGAGAAAATAGAGAGAGATGATAAGAATGATGCAGAATAAGATAAAGTATATCGGGGCTGTTGTAGTGGCAATAATTTGCATCAGCTTCATATTTGATATATTGAAGGTACAGAACCAGAACCCTGTGGTTCAGGTATTCGTGACCATCGGGATCAATATTGCGCTTCTCTTTGTGATCGTGAATCTGGGAGCAATGCTGTACGGCATCATCACACGGAATCGCAGGGACACGAACTGATACAATAAAGGCGGGAGTAAATAATGAAGAACGGAGTTTTTCTGTGCACATGCAGTGGAACGATTGACATAGATTTCAAGAAACTTAAGAGCAGTGCAGGCGCTGATGTAATTGAAGTACATGAAATGTTATGTCAGGAACCTGAAAAAATAAAAGATGTTTTTGAAAGAAAGGAATTGTCCCGCGCTCTTGTCGCCTGCACCTCAAAGAAGGAGGTTTTCGAAGCGCTTGACCTGGATATTTCCTTCGTGAACCTAAGGGAACACTGCGGCTGGGTGCACGACAGGGAGGATGCAACCGAAAAAGCGGCTGCACTCGTAGGCGCAGCGCTCAATTGTCCTCGGGATGGAAGGAAGACAATAATAGATGCAGGAAAGGATGTCCTTATCATCGGACCAGCATCACCCAGCATTAAAATAGCGCAGCACATGTCCAGATGCGCTAATATCCGAATATTGATAACTGAACCCTGTGACTTCGGTGCCGGGATACCCACCGGGATCAATATATTGTCTGGCAGGGTTAAAGATATAGAAGGCGGGCCCGGGGATTTCAGGATAAAGACCCTGAAAAATCCTGTTTCTAGCGAGGAATGCATTTCATGCGGGAAATGCATTGATGTCTGCCCCATAAATGCTATAGACCGGTATCCTGTTTTTTCTGTAAGCGAAAATTGCGACAGGTGCGGGAAATGCTATGATGTCTGTCCCACGCAGGCTATCGACCTTGAGGATAATATCGCCACCCTGAAAACCGGACAGGTGCTGGCTATCGGGAAAAATGCCATTTATCCTGAAGAGAAAAAAGGCTTCTACATCACAAGTATTGGTAAGGATGTCGAAGGAACGGTCAGTCTTGCCCTCCCTGCCGCTATGGAGATCATAGCGAACACTGGTGGTATAGAGAGGGATGCACCAGTTAAAGCTATCCTGGAAGGTTGCGCAGCCGGGAAAAGCGGTTTCCTGGGATGCACCCTGTGCGAAAGAGCCTGCCGTCACGGCGCCATAATCCGAAAGGAAGATAATATCACGTTCGATGAAATATCATGTACAGGATGCGGCGCGTGTGCTTCAGTCTGTCCTCTCTCGCTTTTCAGAATGGAAGATGATATTTACGGTAAGATGGAATATCTCCTCTGCGCATCAAAACCAGCGATCTTCAAGCGCACCAAAAGAACTCACAAGATACTCATGTTCACCTGCGCGCACAGCATACCTCTGCTTGATACAGCTGGGGCTCAGAAGATAAAATATCCTGCAGTCCTTCCCCTTTTCGTCCCTGACCTTGCCCGGGTCTCGGAAACTCATATTCTCAGGGCTTTTGACCTGGGAGCAGAAGGTGTGATAATGCTTGGATGTGATGAATGCACAGGTGATGTCAGCGAAGAAGCTTGCGGACTTGCGGGGCTGATACTTGATGAATTCAAACTTGGTGATCGCATAAAAGTGATAAGGAATAACAATGACGTGAAAAGTTTCGCGGAATCTGTAAAATTTTTCAACGAACATATTGCTACCATCCAACCCGGGAGGCATACGCCGGTGAAATTAACAAACGCTTCAAATCGTCGTATCCTGCTTGAAATTATTGCATCATTAGCTGCAAAGACAGGCATCACTCCCGGTTCAGTAGTCCCCGTATTTAAATACGGGGTCTTAGGTACGACAGCGCCTTTTGCAGACATCTCCATAGGCGCATCATGCACGGTCTGCGGAGCCTGTACATCCATGTGCCCCGCGGGTGCGCTCATAAGGGATGGGGGAAGCATAGCATCCATATACAGTTACTGCATAGCCTGCGGGCTCTGCGAACAGGCATGTCCTGAGAAAGCGCTCAAAATGCGGCGGGTGCTTGACATGGCAAAAATGCTTAATACCGTGCCGTCTATTCTTTTCAAATCCGAACTTCAGGTGTGCGCTTCATGCAATAAACCCTACATGACACAGGCTGCCTTTGACAGGATCGCAGGCTCATTTATAGAGAACGTGAGGGGTGACCTTGAACCCCGCGACCAGGTCGAACTTATTAAACACCAGGTGGAACTGCTCAGATACTGTGAGAATTGCAGACCCGTGCGGGCGGTCTTAAAAATGGAGGTGCTGGCATGATAGATGAAATGTTCAGGGCAAGGGCGAACTTCTATGCTTTCCTGTCAAGGATGTTCGTGGAGGAGCCGCCATTTGAAATGGCAGAAGATATTGCAGGTGGAAAATTTTTGTTCCCACAGACATCTTCGTATAATAAAGATTTTGCAGAAGGATTGTCTTTACTTACGAACTTCGCCAGGACAGATAAAGATGCATCAGATATTCATGAAAAGCTGTGCAGGGAATTTACCCGCCTTTTTGTTGGCCCTGTCCCTGCGTTGTTCCCTTATGAATCCAGGTACATCGACGGTTCAATGATGGCAAGGTCGCTGCTTAAGGTCAAAGAAGAATACAGGAAGGCAGAGCTTAAAAGAGCGCAGGGCTATCATGAACCTGAAGACCATATTGCTATGGAACTCGGGTTTATGAGTAATCTATGCATGAACGGAGCAAGAGAATCCCTGAAGATGCAGAGTGATTTCTTAAAAGACCATCTTTCAAAATGGGCGCCGGCTTTCTGCGATGAACTCTGTGAAAAAAGCAGCAATGATTTTTACAGGGGCATTGGAAAAATAACAAAGGGATTCCTGATTTCAGAAAAGGAACTCCTGATACCCCGTATTTAAATACGGGGACTATTCTGCATGAAGGTAAAGGTTAAATAATAAAAAACCAAAGTGATAATTGATGATCGGAACTCAAGAACTGATATTGATTTTAATTGTCGCGCTGTTCTTATTCGGACCTTCAAAACTCCCTGAACTGGCGCGGTCCCTGGGTAAAGCAGCAGGGGAATTCAAGAGAGCTCAGATGGAAACTGAGCTTGATATAAAAAGATTTAATAAGCCGCCAGATGATAAAGATACAAAGATCCATAATCTGGCAATCGAAATGGGTATAGATGTAAAGGATAAAACCTCTGAACAGATTGTTGAGGAAATACGTTATAAGATAAGGTCGAAGGAGAAAATAGATATGAAGACAGCAGGTGCATAATATGCCTATAGGACCAATGGAAATAGCGCTGGTAGTTGTGGTGATAATTGTCTTATTTGGTGCAACAAAGATCCCGGAACTTGCCCGTTCACTCGGTAAGGCAACCGGCGAGTTTAAAAAAGGAAAACATGAAATTGAACGTGAATTGGCAGACGTTGAAAGATCGGTAAAAGAAACCCCTGAGGAAGCTAAATCTTCAAAGATAAAACAGATGGCTTGCGACCTTGGAATTTCGACCGAGGGCAAAACCGAGGAACAATTGCTGGAAGAAATCCAGAAAAAAATGCCCAAAGTAAAATCCGAAACTTAATCGAATAAAAAAAGAGAAAACGAAACCGCAGATAAACACAGATGAACGCAGATTTGTTGTTTTGTTATCTGCGTTTATCAGCGTTCATCTGCGGTTTATGACATTCTATACAAAAAAAAGGACGGCTTATTTTTTCTTTGACTTTTCTTTTATCAGGAATTTCAGCAAATCCTTGCTCAGGCGTGTCTCCCTTCCCAGCCTGTCAAGCACGGCGGGTTCGGATAAACCGCTTGCCCTGAGTTCCTGCATTCGTTCAAAGACCTCTGGTTTGATCTCCGAGTATTCATTTATATCTTTCCTGTGTCCCCAGACATCGCCTTCCAGCAGCGAAATATCCTGCATTTCCAGGAACATCCTGGTGGAATGGGAAATCGTCTTGATATAGGAACCTGGAATATGTATCGCCTTAACATTGGGACATGCCTGCACGAGCGAAAAAATATCTTTGTTTGACGGTCTGAATGCTAGATGGATGATTTTTTCACCCTGTCCGAGCGAGTTGATCTCTTCTTTTGAGCTAACTACCCTGATTCTCATAATATTTTACCTCCTATTGTCACATTCCTGAAAACTCTATACAATCTAACCCTATAAATAATTTGCTAAAATGAAAGGATATTTCGAATGAGTGTTATATCAAACATCGCAGGCAGCGTCCCCTCACGTCCCGCTGCCACGACAACGGCATCCACACTGCCAGAATTCGCAGCGCTGCGTATTTTTCATCACTTGCCCGGGTGATTATATATCATCCTTCGTTTTTTAATTGCACCCGCGCTATGGATATTCTTATGCATTGCTGAAAAAAAAAGAAAAAAAATGGTCTGGCAGTATCCTCACTGCGAGACCATTAAACCAAATATTACGCCTTTAGTTCCTTGTCTTTATAGTTACAAGAGATCCCATACTCGCACGCACGCACTTCTTCCCACGTTTTGTTGATTATGCGCGTGACGCAATCGATCTGGGAGTGTTTGCACTTCATATTTATCACACAATCTGGTCGATTATTGACCCGTTAAGTCCCCTTACCATGGGAATCCTGGTTTTCATGCCAGATGCAGGAGACCTGCTTGCTGACGGTACTTTCTGGCTGCCTGGTCCCATTATCTGGGCTGACTTGATACCAGTCATTATAGCCATGCAGCGTAATTTACCCTCGTAATCCTTCCTAACTCTTGCACCCCATATTACATTAGCATGGGAGTCAAGCTCATAAGTTAATGAAGATGCTACCTGCTCTGCTTCGTGAAGAGACATATCAGTTCCGCCTGTGATGTGGAGCAGGCACCCCGTCGCGCCATTTGTGTCAACATCGAGCAGCGGGTGGTTCAATGCGGCTCTGACAACATCTTTTGCCTTATCCTGTCCCTTTGCTTCTCCGACAAGCATTATTGCAAGTCCTCCTCCTTTCATTATTGCCCTGACATCTGCATAGTCAAGGTTGATGAGGGAGGGCTGTGTGATCGTTTCAGTGATGCCCTTTACAGTCTCTGATATCAACTGGTCCATAACTGAGAATGCCTGATCGATCGGAAGATTCGGCACATAGTCAAGTAATCTATTGTTATCAAGCACTATTACTGTATCTGCACAGTTCCGCAGGTCGTCAAGTCCCTCTTCTGCTTTTACCATCCTTGCGCGCTCCACCCTGAACGGGCTTGTAACCATGCCGATCACAATTGCGCCCTGGTCCTTGGCTATCTGCGCCACTACCGGCGCCACGCCTGTCCCGGTTCCTCCACCCATGCCGGCTGTGATAAATACAAGGTTTGCGTTCTTCAGCACTTCTTCAAGTGTACCCCGCGCAAGTTCTGCGGCTCTCCTTCCTATTTCAGGGAATCCGCCAGCTCCCAGGCCTCTTGTTATAGACTTTCCCACAAGTATCTTCTTATCCGCCTGGATGATATCAAGGTGGATCTTATCTGTGTTTATTGCTAGCGTTTCCGCGCCCGCTACTCCTATATTATAGAGGCGGTTCACAGTATTTACTTCTTCAGCGCAGCATGATGTTTCTCTCTTCATCTGCTTCTCTTTTTCTGCCATTTTTAATGCATCTTGTACAAATGATTCCATGTTCATACCCTCAATTCGTATTATTGCTTTTCCTTCATTTGCAGGAAACTTCCAGCAACTTTTGCCTGCTCCTGCGCCTTTTCGAATAATTCCATCCTGCCTGCCAGTTTCTCGGTTCTCTGATCGATTAAATCTCTGATAGCCGTCCTGATTGCTTCACTCGCGGACGGAAATTCACCCAATTCCACGAACCTGTCGATCATTTTTAATTGCTGTTCCGGGAGCCTTAGTGTTACTCTTTGCATATTGATATCTCCCAACGGAAGGAGGCTAAATGGCATACAACTGTACGCTCTTCGTACGACTGCTGTATGCCACATGTCTGACACTAAGTCTGACTAGTATATAAATCTATCGTTTGGATAAATATATTTAGTAATAATTTTTATAATTGTCAATGCCAATTTTACCAGCCACATTAGAGAAACCGACAGAACTTTAAGCATAGTTGAAGTGTAGAGGCTCGAAAGTGATACGATGCAGATTCTGCTTATTCATTCAGATTACATAGAATACGAGACAAAGAAAAGTACGCCGGTTGCTGAGAAAATAGAGGACAACCTCAAAAAAGGCAGGATGGAAGAGGCTTTGACTGTTTTTTTGGCTGTTGAAAAGGGCGATGAAGATAACATTGAATATACATTACAGCAGACCGCTGTTGAGATCAGGAAGGTATCAGAGCAGGTCAAAACTGACAGGATAATGCTGTATCCTTATGCGCATCTGAGTTCAAACCTGGCGCCGCCAAAAGCAGCGGTCGATGTGCTGAAAAAACTGGAAGAACTGCTTAAAGAAGCATCTTTCGAGGTAAAACGCGCTCCTTTTGGATGGTATAAGTCATTTACCATAAAATGCAAAGGGCATCCTCTTTCAGAGCTTTCAAGGACGATAAGACTGGGTGAGCAGAAGTGCGTTACGGTAGTAAAAGAGAAGGAGGAAGTTGTCTCTGAGGCATTGAAATCAGAAGCCAAAGCCACTTCATACTGGCACATTCTCACACCTGATGGCGAACTCATGAAACCCGATGATTTTGATTTTACAGGTCATGATAACCTCAAGAAATTTGTGAACTACGAGATACATAAGAGCAGGGCTGTTGATAAGATACCTCCGCACGTTGAACTCATGAGGCGGCTTGAACTTGCGGATTACGAGCCTGGCTCCGACTCCGGGAACATGCGCTTCTACCCGAAGGGGAGATTGATAAAGACCCTGCTTGAGAACTATGTGCTGGATGAAGCCGCGAAAAAGGGAGCCATGGAGGTGGAGACACCCATAATGTACGACATGAACCATCCCACACTCAAGAAATACCTTGACCGCTTCCCAGCGAGGCAATACTCTTTACAGGCTGACAAGAAAATGCTTTTCCTGCGCTTTTCGGCGTGCTTCGGGCAGTTCCTGATGAACCACGACATGACAATATCGTACCGCAGCCTCCCGCTGCGAATGGTAGAGCTCACACGGTACAGCTTCAGGAAAGAGCAGAGCGGTGAGCTTGTAGGCCTCCGCCGTCTTCGCGCTTTCACCATGCCTGATATGCATACCCTGTGCAAAGATATGGATGGGGCGGTTGCTCAATTCAACGATCAGTATAATATGTGTATCAACGTGCTGTCAATGATCGGGCTTTCCCTTGATGATTATGAAGTGGCTATACGGTTCACCCGGGATTTTTATGAGGAGAACAGGGATTTCATAGTGAATCTTGTGAAGACCGTGAACAAGCCGGTGCTTATCGAACTGTGGGACCAGAGGTTCTTCTATTTTGTGCTTAAATTTGAGTTCAACTACATCGATGCAATGGACAAAGCCAGCGCACTCTCAACCGTCCAGATAGACGTCGAGAACGCGGAGAGATACGGTATAAAATATATCGATTCGGATGGAACGGAAAAAAGACCTTTCATCCTCCACTGTTCACCCAGCGGTGCTATCGAGCGGTGCATCTACGCCCTGCTTGAGAAGGCGAACATGAATTCTGAGAAGGGCATAGTCCCCATGCTGCCTGTCTGGTTGTCCCCGACTCAGGTAAGGGTAATTCCAGTTACGGAAAAACACATGGAATATGCGGAAAAAGTGGCAGGAGAGTTGAACGGCAGGGTGGATATTGACGACAGGGAGGAAACCGTTGGCAAGAAGGTCAGGGACGCAGCAAAGGAATGGGTTCCCTACGTGGCTGTTGTTGGGGATGAAGAAGTAAAAAGCGGTGGTATTACGGTTACAGTCAGAAGCGAATCACTGCCAAATAAGCCTGTAAATGTAAAAATGACAGTGCAGGAACTCAATGAAAGAGTATCGAAAGATATTGCCGGATACCCGTTCAAGGGGAACCCGCTCTCGATGAATCTATCAGCAAGACCAGGGTTTGTGTAATTCCAGGGATAAGTTTTTATTACATTACTGCGTCAGGAATAAAAATTAAATTAATGATTTCACGATTTAAGAGGATCAATATATGAGATGGCAAGGCAAATCAACACGAAAATACACAAGCGGCAGGATAATAAGGGCAAGAAGCAAGAGAAGATATGAACTCGGTGGAGATGAGGCTAACACTCATCTTGGAGAAACTATAAGAAAAATAGAGAGGACCCTGGGCGGTAACGAAAAACCACGATTATTGAGGGACGCAACTGCAATAGTCATAGACCCGAAAACAAAGACGGCAAAGAAAGTTAAGATCGAGACCGTGTCAGGTAACCCTGCGAATATTCACTACGTCAGGCGAAACATCATTACAAAGGGCGCTATAATCAAGACTGAACTTGGCACTGCGCGAGTGACCAACAGGCCGGGACAGGAAGGCAGCATCAACGCTGTGCTTATTCCAGGCAGTTAACATACCCGGCAATCTGTCGGGAACTTTTTTTATTTTGAGATTTTATCCCGTAACGGAAATATGCTGAATCAAATCCGTTACGGAAATTTGATAAAAACCCAAAGAAAACTGTATATAATGTTGGTTATATACAGTTTTTAGTAAATAATATATAGTATGCATGTGAATTAAGAAATATTGAAAAAAATTAATTGTCAGGTTTTATGATATTCGATGAGCGTTTAAAGAAGCTTTCTACCGATCTAAAATTGAGGGGTTTTTCACCACAGACAGTAAAAATGTATTTATTTTACAGTCAAAAAATGCTTGAATACATAGAAAAGCAGCCTGAAGATATCACAGAAGACGATATTAGGGATTTTCTCGCATACAAATTTTCAGATGATTCACTTTCGAATGCTTCGATTGCTCTCATAAAAGCTGCTCTAAAATTCTTTTACACCGAAACTCTGGGTAAAAAATTATCCTATATAAGAACTCCAAAAAGGTCAAACGGGCTTCCTGTTGTACTCAGCCGTAATGAAATAAAGAACTTGATTGATAAGACAGAAAACATAAAACACAGGTTATTGATTGAGCTTCTTTATTCAACAGGTTTACGGCTTTCAGAGTGCGTTAACCTCAAATATTCAGATATTGATTTGAGTGAAGGCATCGGATGGGTGCGTTCAGGAAAAGGTTCCAAAGATAGGATATTTATCATTTCTAAATTATTCAAAAAAGACCTTCAGGATTATATAGAGACTACAAAATCTGAAGTCAAAGGCTATATCTTTTTAGTGAATGGAAAAAAAATGTCTGCCCGGGGTATCCAGAATGCTGTCAAAGTTTCTGCAAAGCGCGCGGGGCTCTATAAGGATGTCCATGTGCACACGTTGCGGCATTCTTTTGCGACGCATCTCCTTGAGAACGGGGTGGATATAAGAAAGATCCAGAAGCTGCTCGGGCATTCGAATTTGCAAACCACACAGATATATACGCAGGTGTCGAGCGAGGAGATCAAGAAGATCAAGAGCCCGCTGGATATGCTGTGATAAATTGCGTTACGAGATTATATGCCAATAATACCGTTACGGAATTTTATTTAATAAATAGCGTAACGGGATTGTATTTGTAATTCCCTCAATGCTGTGCAATCGATAGATTATTCAACCTTCAATAATTTGTTTTCTGTGGAAATATTACAAATCGTGAATATGGATAGGAGTATAGTGGACAGGGGGATTATGGTGGTTGGTGGTATGGAAAAAAAGATTTTTTCCTGCCCACTATAGTTCGTATATATGCGAATTATAGGATATATAGTTTACGGTGGGTGTAAACGAAATTCTATAATCCCGTTACGCAATTATTTGGAAATATTCCCGTAACGGGATTTATAGTGATATATCCGTAACGGCATCTATATATATTCCCGTAACGCATTAAGCACTATTATGGTTGAAAGAAAATATACGCGATGGAAGAAATGCCTGCTATGCGACGATTTTGTGAAACTCATGTTCCCTGAGGATGCGAAAAACATGCTGATAATTTACGAACCCCAGGAAGGAATGAGCAACGAGTCCAGGAACTGGAAAAAAAAGCAGCTTGGATACATCCACAGAGATTGTCTTAAAAAGCGAATTCAATGCTAAGGATTAAGTCTATTGAGATAGACGAGGGTGTGGCTGAGGTCGTATAGTGGCTTACAAAGATCTACGCGAATTCATTGAAGCCCTTGAAAAAAAAGGCTTGCTCAAAAGAGTTAAAACAGAGGTCAGCGCCGAGCTTGAAATAACCGAAATACTGGACAGGGTCGTAAAAAATAACGGTACTGCGCTCCTTTTCGAGAACGTCAAGGGCAGCAGGATCCCTGTGTTCGCCAATGCCTTTGGCACAATGGAGCGCATGTGCCTTGCGCTTAACGTGAACAACCTTGATGAGATAGGCTCCCGCATCCAGAAACTCCTGGAATTCGAAGCCCCAAAGAGCATCTGGGAAGGAATAAAGATGCTCCCGATGGTCGCTGAACTATCATCATTTCCCCCGAAGCACGTGAACAGCGGTCCGTGCAAGGAAGTGATACTCAGGGAAGGCTTCTCACTTGATGGATTCCCCATACTGAAATGCTGGCCAGGCGATGGCGGGCGGTTTATTACGCTCCCTCTTGTTTTTACAAAAAACCTGAATACTGGAAGGCAGAACGTAGGAATGTACAGGATGCAGGTCTATGATGGAAAGACGACCGGGATGCACTGGCACATCCATAAACACGGTGCGAGGGACTATGCAGATGCAAAGAATGATGGAAAAATAGAAGTTGCTGTAGCTATCGGCGCCGACCCCTCGATCGTATATTCAGCCACAGCGCCGCTTCCCGATAACATCGACGAGATGATGTTCGCGGGGTTCCTTCGCAAAAAGAACGTTGAGCTTGTAAAATGCGAGACTATTGACCTTTTTGTCCCCGCGCATGCTGAGATAATACTTGAAGGATACGTTGATTCGAAAGAGCGGCGCACGGAAGGTCCGTTCGGCGACCATACAGGTTACTATTCGCTTGCTGATGAGTTCCCCGTGTTCCACATAACCTGCATCACTCACCGCAAAAACCCGATTTACAATGCAACGGTAGTCGGTATCCCACCAATGGAAGATGCCTGCCTGGGCAAAGCCACAGAGAGGATTTTCCTTCCTCTCATGAAGGCGCAGCTTCCTGAGATCGTGGACATCAACCTTCCCGTCGAAGCTGTCTTCCACAACCTCTGCATCGTATCTATCAGGAAGAGGTATCCTGGACATGCAAAAAAGGTCATGTTCGCGTTATGGGGCATGGGGCAGATGATGTTCGCAAAGACCATCATAGTACTGGACGACGACGTGAACGTGCAGGATCTGAGGGAAGTGCTGTGGGCAACCACCACACGCTTTGACCCTGCAAAGGACGTGACGATAATAGACCGCGCCCCGACTGATACCCTTGACCACGCCTCGCCGCTTTCCAACCTTGGCTCCAAGATGGGTATAGATGCCACGCGAAAAGGTCATGATGAGGGCTTTAACCGGGAATGGCCTGAGGCATTAAAGATGGAAGAAGGGGTAAAAAAGCGGATAGACGGGCTGTGGGGCGAACTGGGGTTGCAGTAGAGAATTATACGCTGAAAAGCTGCCTGCGGGGAATCGTGCGGTTTGAGGAGGAGAGCGGGAGCCGTTCCTTTACACCCTGCTGCCATCATGCGCTCGTTCTCATGCTCCAAAAAAAATCCAAAAAAGCTCCTGGAGTGGTCAAGAAGTGCTCCGATCGGGATTTGAACCCGAGTCACTGGCTGTCTTTATTTCAGCGCATATCACGCTTAAAACTTGAAAGGCCAGAATGATTGGCCGACTACACTATCGGAGCGTCGGAGGCTTAATAGAACACGACTGTATTTAATGGTTTGGTAGGAAAGTATAATATTCACAGGAATTATTCTGATACCTATAATGGTGAAGGATTCAATAGGCGTAATATTCGGAAAAACCGAATCGCTAAGTTTCAAGTTCGCGGTCTCAGACAGCACGGCGACAAAGAGGTCTGATTACGTCAAGGTCTGGCACGAGGTGGACGGCTGGACGCTGGCTCAAGTAGCTTCCATCACCCGGTCAAGCGAGGGCTTCTCTATCGAGCAAGCCGTGGATGTGGCAGAAGGCTCATCAAAGGTCGTGGATATGGACCAGCAGATCATCGCTGAAGCAGCAGTGATAGGCGGAAGGGACAAACATGGAGCGCTTCGCGTTCCTAAATCCCCATTCAGTCCCGGAGATAAGGTCTTCAAGGCTGATGAGACGCTCATAAAGCAGACTCTCGGACTTATGCGCGGGGATGTCTACATTGGGTTGCTTGAGGGTCAGAGTATAAAGGTCAATCTCGACGCCAACAACCTTGTGCAGAAGCACTGCAGCATACTTGCCAAGACCGGAGCCGGAAAATCCTATACCAGCGGTGTGATACTGGAAGAACTTCTGGAAAAGAACGTTCCCCTGCTGATAATAGACCCTCACGGGGAATACGGCACCCTGAAAATCCCCAACCAGGAGAAACCCGGGATGTTCGAACGCTACGGCATATCGCCAAAAGGTTACGAGGACATGGTGACCATATATACGCCTGCGAATAAAACGCTCAATCCATCGGCTGACTGCCTTTTCAGATTAAACGGCATTAACCTTGGGGTAAGGGATCTAATGCAGTTCTTTTCAGATGAACACTCGCAGAACCAGACAGGCATACTCTTCGAGTCGGTGTCGAAACTCAAGGCTGAAAAAACAAAATATACTATCGAAGATATCATTTTAGAAGTCGGGCAGAATAAGAGCAAGATAAAATGGAATGTGATCAGCAAGCTTGAAACGCTTCGCGAAACAGGCATATTATCTGATAAAGCCACAACCATTTCAGAACTTGTCCAGGATGGCAGAGCCTCGATAATCGATATGAAGGGCGTAAACCCCGACCTTCAGGCATTGATAGTCGCAAAGCTGTGCAGCGACCTGTTTGAAGCGAGAAAGCTCAATACTGTGCCTCCGTGCATGCTGGTGCTTGAAGAAGCGCATAATTTCTGTCCTGAAAAAGGGTTCGGGGGTACTGTAAGTTCCGATATTCTCCGTACCATTGCCTCAGAGGGCAGGAAATTCGGTCTTGGGCTCATGGTAGTCTCACAGCGCCCCGCCCGCGTGGATAAGAACATCCTTTCACAGTGCAATACCCAGATAATAATGAAAGTGACAAACCCCAACGACCTTCAGGCTATCAGCAAAGGTCTTGAGGGTATAAGCTCAGAGGTTGTGGAAGATATCAAGCGACTATTTCCAGGGGTCGCCATGATAGTCAGCACCTACATAGAACGGCCTGTACTTGTGGATATCAGGGTTCGCAAAAGCAAGCACGGTGGGGCAAGTGTCCCTGTTGTCAAACCGCCAATTTCGCCAAAGATAAATATCGAAGTTCCCGCAGGCATAGATACTGCAAAGGAGATCATCGGGGAACAGAAAAAAATTGAGGAAATTGAAAAAGAAGAACAGAATAAAGAGGAGCCAAAGAAAGAGCCGCCAAAGAAAAAAAAGCAAAAGGATGATATAAGCTTGTACGCTAAAATGTTCGGCTCGAGGAAGAAATGACTACCCTGATGGAAAAGGCACATGCAGGTTTGGTGACTGAGGAAATAAAGCGCGTTGCTGGTATTGAGGGGGTTGAGGCTAATGAAGTCAGGAAATACTTCGCGCTCGGGCTGATAGTGATACCAAAAAGCATTAACAGTAAATCCCGTCCCGTGGGCATCGGCAAATTAATGCGGACAAAGATAAATGCGAACATCGGCACTTCAAGGGACTATTGTTTCATCGATGCAGAGGTCAAAAAAGCGATAACTGCGGAAAAATACGGCGCTGATACCATTATGGACCTCTCAACAGGGGGCGACCTCGACCTTGTGCGCAAAAAAATCATTGAAGCTGTCAATATCCCGGTGGGTTCTGTTCCAATATACCAGGCAGCAGGTAAGGGTATCGAAGCAATGACTTCTGATGATATGTTCAACGCAGTGCGAAAACATGCCGTTGACGGCATTGATTTCGTAACCATCCATGCAGGTGTGAACCATGAATCCTTCAGGCGCCTTAAAAACAGTGACAGGATACTCGATGTTGTGAGTCGCGGCGGCGCATTGACCCTTTCATGGATGAAGCATAATTACGAAGAGAATCCCTTTTATGCGGAATACGATTACCTTCTTGAGCTCGCGCGTGAGTTCGAATTAACGATCAGCCTCGGCGACGGCATGCGTCCCGGATGTATCAACGACGCCTCCGACAGGGCTAAATTCGAGGAATTCATCCAGCTTGGAGAACTTGTAAAGCGGGCGCGCGCCGCGGGAGTACAGACGCTTGTTGAGGGACCGGGGCATGTTCCCATAGATGAGATAGGGCTTTCAGTCTCGGCAATGAAACGCCTCACTGGAAATGCGCCGCTCTATCTACTCGGTCCGCTTGTGACAGATATCGCGCCGGGGTATGACCATATCACAGCAGCTATTGGGGGCGCGGTGGCAGGAATGCACGGAGCGGATTTCCTGTGCATGACAACGCCGGCTGAACACCTGGCGCTCCCGGATGAAGATGATATCAGGGAAGGTACGATAGTCACAAGGATAGCAGCCCATGCTGCAGACCTGACAAAGGAGGGGGTCAGGGAGAAGGCGCGGGCGGTTGACAGGGAGATGGCGGTTGCGCGAAGGGAGCTTGACTGGAATAAGCAGTTCGATCTTGCCATTGATCGTGAGAGAGCAAAAAATATCCATGCCAGGAGCAGGAATGCAGAGACATGCAGCATGTGCGGTGAGCTTTGCTCTATAAAGATGATGCGGGATGTGATGGAGAAGGTATGAATGGTTTGCCAGACATATGGCACCCCTCGCAAACATCTCTGGACACGTATCCATGTAAAACCATTTAAGCCAGGAAAAATATGTAGGTGTAAAATGGTAAAAGTTGATAAATTCATCCATGACAGCATCGAAAATATCAAAAAAGATGTGAAAGGCAGGGCAATTATCGCGCTATCAGGAGGCGTGGACAGCTCTGTATGTGCCGTCCTGGCTCACAGGGCGATCGGGGAGATGCTCACTCCAATTTATGTTGATACCGGACTAATGCGCAAAGGGGAGACTGAAAGGATAAAGAAGATATTCGCTGACATGAACCTTCAGGTAATAGACAGGAAAGAAAGGTTCCTGAAAGCCCTGAAAGGTCAGACAGACCCTGAGAAAAAAAGAAAAGCTGTGGGTGAAGCATTTATCAGGGAATTTGAGAGAGAAGCCCGCAAACTGGGCGCCAGATACCTTATCCAGGGGACTATATATCCTGACAGGATAGAGTCCGAAGGCGGGATAAAGAGCCACCATAATGTTGGCGGTCTTCCGTCAGTTATAGATTTTGAAAGCATAGTCGAGCCTATCGCAGACCTCTATAAGGATGAGGTGCGTGAAGTGGCAAGGGCGCTCGGTTTGCCCAGGGAGATATCGGACAGGATGCCGTTCCCAGGACCAGGGCTCTCGGTCAGGATAATCGGCGAAGTTACTGAGGAAAAGCTTGACGTGGTGAGAGCCGCAAATGCGATCGTGGAGGAGGAACTGGTGGAGCAGTTCGCTCCCTGGCAGACCTTTGCTGCACTTATCGAAAAAGGGACAGGGGTAAAGGGGGATAACCGGGTGTACGGATGGATAATCGCAGTGCGCGCCGTTGGTTCAAGGGACGGTATGACTGCAGAGGCGATGGAGCTGCCGTGGGATGTGCTGAGGAAGATAGAATCGCGCATTACGGGTGAGATCCCCAGTGTAGCGAGGGTGCTCTATGATATTACGCCCAAGCCGCCTGCGACGATAGAGTTTGAATGATGAACTGAAAGCTGAAGAGCATAAGGAATATTTTGTTACAAAAATTTAAATAGTATGCTCCTTAAATAATACTTTGATGGTGAAAGCGTCTCTTAAAAAGGTTTTTATCAAGAATTTCAAAAGCCTTCATGATTGTGAAATTGATATTGGAAAGTTGAATGTGGTAGTGGGAGCGAACGCTTCGGGGAAATCAAATTTGGTGGAAGCGTTCAGGCTTTTAAAAAAGATTTATGTTGAAAAGGATCCTTTTCCATTTTTAGAGTGGTGGGGTTATGACAATGTAGTATGGCAGAGAAAAGAACAGCTTCCCATAATTATTGGGCTGCTTTTTGATATTGAAGGTTATGATGTCTATTTTGAAACAGTATCTACCGGCGTGAAGGGGAAATTCCAGATTTTGCGAGAAGTGTTAGATATCAAAGGTTATGTAAAGATCGAAAAACAAGGCGGATTGTTGACAATTAAGCACGATTTAAATTTTGTAGATTCTGTTATTAATAACATTAATAATTTTAAATCATCAGATGGAGTTAAACTAAAACTAAAGAAGAAAAGAAATCGCTTAACAAAAGAAAATAAATTTATAGCAGATTTTCAAGAAAGAATTTTAGATATTTTTCAAGATACATCTTTGACAGGTGATGTTATCACTGAGAAAAAGACAGCAAGAATTTTCATATTATCGGATTTTGAAGTTTCAAAAAAGAGTTTTCAAAAAGATGAAAAATCTGAAAAAGTTACAATTTTGTGTCCTGCCATAGAATTCAAAGAAGTATTTGAAGCTGAATCATTAAACTTTTCACTTTTTCAAGCACTTTATGATTTTGCAGGATACACAATACTCTCTATTATCAATAAAATATTGATTCTATATCCACTCAATATTCGCTCCATGAAAAACCCACAGCCTTTTAGAAGAGAAGAAACTCTCAAAGAAGATTGCAGCAATATCGCAAGCCTGTATCACACGATTTATCTCAAAGAAGGTAAAATTCCTGAAGAAATTTACAATCCTCTTACAATGGTTTTTCCAAATATAGATGTGCGCCCGCATCTTACTGATGACGGCAGGGTTATGATAAAATTCTTTGAAGATGGTTTTGAACTCTTACCTCCCAATACCTCCGATGGTTTCTATAAAATTTTAACTATACTCATAGCGATTTATTTAAAGCCGCCCCTTCTCATAATCGATGAAATCGAGAACTCCCTGCATCCATCCACGTTAGAGCTTATATTAGATACAATCAAAATAGGCGATACTCAGACAATAATCACTACGCATTCCCCAGTTGTAGTTGATATGACAGAACTGAATAATATTATCCTTGTCGATAAAGATCATGGAGAATCAAAATTCAAACGTATAAAAGACCCAGAAAAAATAAAGGAGTTCTTAATAAAAAAGGGCATAACTTTTAGTGAGGGCTGGATATACGGAGATATGTTTAAGACCGAACAGCAGGCATGAATATCAAAATAATCTCCGAAGACGATTACGGTGGTCTATTTCTAAAGAACGTAATCGCACAGCTTAAAAATAAAAACCTGGTTGGAAATGTAACCGTCAAAGGCTCAAAGCCCATGCGTCCTTTATGTAATTTCAAGCTCGACAGGATTTTGAAGAGCTTCGATACCTCATGTGATAAGATAATAATCATACTGGATTCTGACGATCCTAAAAACCTTGAAAAAAGGCTGGCAAATATCAAACGCCATGTACCAGATGACTTGAAAACACCGGTCGAAATCATCCTGACAGATTATGAGATTGAGGAATGGATATGCGTCAGTAAAAATTTGAAATGGAAACACTCAAAGCCGTCGGACGAATTAAAAATTCAATATGGATATACAAAGAACAGCCTTCCAAAGTACGCCACCGAACTTGATTTTGGTGAACTTCAGAAGAAGTGCAGATCCTATAAGGATTTTCTGTATGCTTTGACACCATAACAGCTTACTCAACTGAGCCGCATGCAAACCTGTCAAAACCCTACAGAGGCACGACCCGGAGTTATATTTCCTCAAGCATCGTAAATCCATAGAACAGCCTTTTTTCAACATCATTCAGACCTTCGAGGTCGTCCTGTTCTATAGTTACCCCGTTCGCGGCTATTAGACTTCCATCCGCCTTTGAAGATTCGTGCAATATTATGGAGTCAGCAGTGATCTTGCCAAGTATCCGGCAGTTCCTTCCGATCCTCACTGTTTCCCTTGAATCAAGATTTCCATGAATGGTGCATCCCGAGCCTGTGGCAATGCCGCCTGTGGTGCGGACGCTGCCGAACAGCGTGACGTGGTTCCTCATAGACATGGAACGGGCGCGGATGTTGCCGAGCAGGCGGCAATGGCTTCCGATCACCGCGCGCGAGGTCGTCTTTATCATCTCAAGGTCCATCCTTGTCCTGTTGGGGATTGACATCACCCTGTTCGCAGGTGCATCCTCTGAAAAAAGCTCTTCAAGCGCCTTTTCGACCTCCTCTTCATTCCCCATTTGCAAAAGCGCCATCAGATAGAAGAAAACGAACATTAAAATCGGAAGAGGGTTTCGTACGATTATCCAGCCTTTTACCTCGTAACCCCCATCGATCTTAACATTATTCCCGACATCAAGACTGCCTGCGGCATGGAGCTTTCCTTTGATATTTACAAATTCGCCCAGATATGCATCCGTCTTTGTCCTGACATCCCCTGTTATTTCAGACCACATGTCTATCCTGACATCTTTCTCTGAGAGTATGCTTCCGTTTATCTTCACATGCTCCCCTGCCACTACACTATTGCCTATCAGCCCGAAGCCCAGCTCTGCATAGTTCCCTACCAGAACGTCACCGTCAACTATGATCGAGTGTTCCTCCATCATTGTATAATCCGGTATTATCAGTCCCTTCGGTTCAGTTATATCAATGTCTCCACTTCATTATAGTTGCAGGGTATGATAAATCTTAATATCATTCAGGACGTTGAAGCAGCCATGTGCGAGCTCAGGATAATCTTCAAGGGAAGCACCATAATGGAAGATGTGGTGCGCATCAAAGTGGAAGGAAAATCTGTCAAACTCTACGGCATGCTCGGAGAGACAAAAACTGTTTCAGGCAGGATAATAGAAGTCAACCTTACAAAACAGGAAGCTATAATAGACGATTGAATAATCAAGCGGCAGGAATATAATGACGGCGAAAGTTGCAATAAACGGCTATGGAACGATAGGAAAACGCGTGGCAGATGCGGTAGCAGCGCAGGATGACATGGAAATAGTCGGTGTCGTGAAGACCCGCCCGAGCTTTGAAGCGCGAATGGCGCTTGAGAAAGGTTATGCGCTTTTTGCAGCAGCAAAAGAGAACATCGATGATTTCAGGAAATCAAACGTCGAGGTCAGCGGTACGCTTGAAGACCTGCTGGATAAAGCTGACATCGTGATAGATGCCACTCCGGGCGATACAGGAGAGGAATACAAAAAGTTGTATGAAAAACATGGCGTCAGAGCTATCTGGCAGGGTGGAGAAGAACATGAACTGGCTGGATTCTCATTCAATTCGGAAGCCAATTACCATGATGCCCTGGGCAGGCAGTTCGCCAGGGTAGTCTCATGTAATACCACAGGGCTTGTGAGGGTGCTGCATGCTCTTGATTCTGCATACGGCGTCAGGAAAGCCCGTGTAACTCTTATGAGGCGGGCTGCAGACCCGGGAGATATAAAAACAGGACCCATCAATGCGATTGTCCCTGACCCCATCAAACTCCCATCTCACCACGGACCTGATGTTAATTCCATTCTTCCAGACATCGATATCACCACTATGGCTGTGAAGACATCTACTACTCTCATGCACCTTCACGCATTGAACATCGAACTGAAAAAGACATGCAGCGAAGATGAGATAATAAAGCTCTTTGATACAAGGCCGCGCATCAGGCTCGTCAGCGGCAGAGACAGGATAAGATCCACAGCAGAAGCCATGGAATTCGCAAAGGAACTGGGAAGACCCAGGGGCGATATGTGGGAGAATGTGGTGTGGAAGGACTCGATCGCCATCAACAAAGGAGAACTGTATTTCTTCCAGGCGATACATCAGGAATCAGATGTTGTCCCTGAGAACGTGGATGCCATACGCGCGCTTTTGGAAGTTGAAAAAGACGGGATGCGCTCAATAAAGAAAACGAACAAAGCTCTCGGGTTGGCTACCTCGTAAAATTATTGCGTAACATTTAATAAGGTTCGCATACAACTTTAAATCTGATGAATAAATTATCTTCAGCCTGTATCTGCGCTGTCGTTCTACTGATACTGGCGGGTGGGGCACATGCGATTTCCGTAGAGAACGTAAAGAAACTCGATATACCTGAAACATACCTGTGGGACGTTGTATTAAGCCCTGACGGCACGCGATTAGCATTTGTCGCTTACGATGAAAAGCGCACCCAGCAGATATTTGTGATAAACGCCGATGGCACAGGTAAAAAAAACCTGACCGATGATGCAAATAAAAAATGGGGACTTGCATGGGGAAAGGATAAGATCGCTTATGTATCTTTTGGAAAAGATGGACTGGAGAAGATATTTGTCATAAATCCTGACGGTACTGGGAACATGCAGCTTATTCTTGATAATACAAGGCAGGGGAACTTTGAAAAATACATGGTGGCATGGAGTGCGCCATCGTGGAGCCCTGACGGCAGATCACTTGTGTACACATCACTTGACGAGAAAGCCAACCCCAAGATGTACAGAGTTGAGGAGGACGGAACAGGAAAGAGTCTGGTTCATGAGTCTGAATTCAGGCAGTGGAGCCCGGCATTCAGCCCTGATGGAAAAAATATAGTGTATGTATCATATCCTCTGGAAAAATATAAAGAAGAAATTTTCACCGTAGATATTTCAGGAACTGCAAGGAAACAGCTCACCTTTGATGAAATGAAGAAGAACTATCCAGTCTGGGGACCGGAAGATACGATAATATTTGTTTCATACGAAAGCGTGATGTCGTCAGGAGAAAAGCTCTATGCAATAAATCAGGACGGGACAAGCAGGAGACAATTTATTGATGGCGATTACAAACAGAGAAGCCCCTCTTTCAGCCGCGACGGCAGGAAATTCGCATACGCTGCCATCGATGTCTCTGGAAATGTCAAGATCGCAGTGGGAGACGTCACCGGAATAACAGGTACAGCCGCTGAAACTCCGGTGCCCGCCACTCCGGCACCTGCCGGGAAGACACCTGTCGGTACTCCATCAGTAATGGAAACTCCCGTGGGAGGATGGATGGAAGGGCCCCTCTGGTCGGTGTTCATCGTCTTTGCCATAGCGGTTATACTGCTGCTGGTCTGGTTGCTAATGAAAGATCACTTTAAAAAATGATCAATCCACTTTAAATGGGAGCAGCCCTTTTTTCTTTATCCACCAGTAGGCTGCCCATGTGGATATTACGGTAGATGCTATAAGAAAGGCTGAATACCACAACCTGTCTTCAGGACCGAGATTAAATGCAGAACTACCAAGAATAGTGGCGAGTGTGTTGGGCACAAGCACAGCAGTGCCAATTATGGTAAGCCATGCCACGACTAAGGCAAGCCTGTTGTTCAATATCTGGAGCTGGTTGTTGTATATGCTCTGCATCACTTCAAGACCTGAAGCCAGCACCTCGGACATGTGTTCGCTAAGCGCGATGTGCCGGTTAACGTCATCTGAGAGAATGCCAACCCGCGCCAGCAGTTTGGGGCTGTCTGAGATGACCTCGGCATCCCCGTGGCGCAGTGAATTTACTACATCAAGGGCCGCCCAAAGCGTCTCAAGGTAACTTATGAGAGCATGCTTCATATTGTGGATCTCAGGAGCGATAGAAGCTCTTGGAGCCAACGGGTCAGCCAGCATCCTGGTCAACTCATCCCCCTGCGCCTCTATCTTGCGCAGATGGTCAAAGTTCCTGTTGTTGTTTTCATCAATTATTCTTGTAAGGATGATTGTCAATTTATCCTGCGTGGCAAGGCTGGGTTTGATCTTTCTCATGAAGGCATCGGCGTAACGGGATAACCGGATCAATCGGTTGACGTTCTCTTCATGAATGGTTAGTATCAGGTCTTTTCTTATGAGTATCAATATCGGACTGATGAGAACATCGAATTTCTTCACAGCCACCGCGGGGAGCATCACCCCAAGTTCTGTGTCCCTGTCTTCATATGCTGACAGATAACTGGAGAGCAGGGTGGGTACAAGGGTGGAACTGAACCCGAGAGACGTTGCGATGATATCTGCATCTTTCTTTATGTCTTTTACAGGAAAGTTCAACCAGGATATCGAGGACTCACTCAGGAACTGTATAAATTCGTGGGGATTATCGCCGGTCAGTTTTAAGGGTTTTCCGCCTGTTACAGGAAGCGCCACGCAGAAAGCGCGCCTGGCGTCGGGCTGGGCAACACTGGCATGTTCTTTTTTCTCTTCCATTGCTGGCGTGATTCTGGGTGCTTCCTCAGTCATGCGTCCCTCGTGTTATGATAGTAGGATTACTCAAGGTATTAATCCTTTTGCATGGTATATTTTTGAAAAAAGCTGCTGAACATTTTCCAAGTGCATAGAGCAGGGAATAAACGACGAGAGGGGGACTTGACGTTGGAGTGGACCCCATTTAGTGTACAATCAGTTAAGAAACATTGCTATTTAAAACCTCCCCTAACTTTTCAAATTCTTCTGGTGTGATATATCCAATAGAGGAATGAACCCGTTTTTTATTGTACACTACTTCTAAGAATTTCTTGATATTCTTGTGAGCTTCATTTCATAAGCGAAAGCATGAATTACGCAGTCAGCGGAACCGTAATATGCAGCGCATCGTAATCAACAACCGGCACTTTCCTGACGTGATTTTTCCCTTCCTTGAGTTCAAGGAGGCCTACGCCTTCCAGGAAAGTAAGGTCGTTATGCACATTTGATTCTTTGCGTTTTAGCATCCTTGCCAGCTCGCTGATAGATTCAGGTTTCTTTTCCCTGATAATCTGAAGCAAGCGCAGGCGTTCGCGGGTCAAAATCTTCCCAATATCCTCTGCTGTGCGCGCCACTATCCTATGGGATTCAGGCTTATGCATCTCTCCGCGCCTGACTCTTTCAAATAACTGGTTCAGATGCTCCCCATATTCTTCATCGCTCATAACTACAATTTCAACGTCTTTTAATTTCATCGTCATTTTCAAACATATGTTTGTGGTCTCTTTTATGGTGTCCTTTTATTATATGGGCATTATCGAAAACAGGATAAATAGGATTTTTAAACTATAAATAGTTATATGCTATTACCATATAAATAACAGATATCCTATAATTCGTGCCCTCAATGGGGGTAAAAGCCAAAACACAAGTTCATGCAGGATACAAGCGCCGCGTATGAGCCGGACTGTCCCACGCCCGTCTAATGAATCCTTTCTTCTCCAAAGCCCTCACCAGTACGCTGACGTTCCATGATATGCCAAGCCTTTCCTTGAACCTTCTACTTCGCTGAGATTCCATGCTGGTTCGACAATAGTTCTCTGTGTCCTCTGCGATCTTTGTGGTTTTTCAAATAGCATCCCCCGGTGTGCCGGCTGACATGTTTATGGCTATTTCAGATATGTCCCCGCTGTAACTTGCTATTCTCCCCATGCTGTCAAGCATGGTCTTCTGCAGGATAGCAGACTGGATATTCCCTGGCTGGAGCAGTTCGTTCAATATATCGGAATGGACTTTCTTGATCTCTTTCAGTTCCTGGAAAATCTTCTCAGCCATCGCGTCATCCCTGGCAAAAAGGGCATTCATCGATTTTTCAAATATTGTAACTGTACGATGATCGAGTTCTATGAAATCCTTAAGGTCAGCCCCCTTCTGGACATCAAGCAGCAGAATGTAGCTTTTTGCTATTATCTCGATATGGTCTGCGATCCTCTCAAGCACCTTGACAGCTATCCTGTAGCCCAGGCAGTCCCTCTGGTGCTCTATCCCGAGCTTTTCCGCTATCTGGGGGTATTCCACAGCGCTCTTAAGCTGCCTGACTACCAGGAAATAGAGCCGGTCTATCTCCCCCTCCCTCACCATCACGTCCTTTGCAAGTCCGATATCCCCTGTTCTAAGAGCCTTGCCCAGGTCAAGCAGCATCGACCTGTTGATGGAGTACATCCTCTGGAGTATCTGCATGGTGGTCATGCGCCTGTAGTCCACCATTATCTCAAGCGTCATTGAGTCGTTGGTATCCTCCAGTATCTCAATGCCTATCAGGTAGTCCAGCATCCTTCGTATGCTCTTCCTGAATGGAAGATGGTCTTTCCTGTCCAGTTTGATTTTTATGGTATCGTAGCCCACAAGGTAAAAGGCAATAATCATTCTCTCAAGCGCATCGCTTGATGTGAGTTGAGAGATTTTAATCTCCTTCACCTGAGACCCCCTTTCAGCGATGCTTGTCTCGATGAGCAATGAACCGCCCTGCTCGGTTACTATAAGTGAATCGCCCGCTTTCAAATTTACCTTCTTCACCCATTTCTTCGGAAGGGAGATTATGTACGTTGAGCCACCGCTTACGTAGACTTTTCTTGTTTCCATCCTTATTCTACTGATTTTCTATAGTATATATAGATTATTGTGATAAAATATATACGTTTATAATAACAATTGTCAACCAGGTGAAAGAAATGAAAGAAAAGGAAATCTTGCAAAAAATGTTCCCAATACAATATTATTCGTTAACAGAGGAATTTAAGGAAATGGCTGTTCCTGCGCGGCGGATTCGCAGCAAAATGAGAGCTAATGAGAATGCAAAACATTGACAAACATGAAAGAATCAAGCTTACTTACATTACCGATGCTACTATTTTAATCGTTATGCGTGAGATCACGGTTGGGCTTTATTCCCAATCGTTTGGATATCAAATGCTTGCAAAAAAGCGAACATCGAGAAAGATGTCACGGTGCATTCTCTCAGGCATAGCATCGCTACACATTTACTTGAATGCGGTACAGACCTGCGGTATATCCAGGAGGTGTTAGGGCACAAGAGTTCAAAGACAACAGAGATATATACGCATGTAAGCAACAGGGATATAGGGAAGATAAAAAGTCCGTTGGATAGCTTATGGATAAAAGGAGGAAATAATGATTGAAGATGTTCGACCAGAGGGATGTATATGCGAACCAAGTTCGGATATATCGACAGATTGGAAGGATATACGAACCAAGTTCGGATATACGATGTTATCCAAAATTGGCAAACAACAGAGGATATAAAAACATGGACACTGTTTGCCAACTCTGCGCTCCCACAGGTCGCTTGCCCTTCGGGTCGGATAACATGCTCATATCTGGCTTCGGTGCTGCACGCCTCCGACCCAAATCCTCGGGGACTTCAGATATGAGCGTGACCGTTATACGCAATCGGCTTCGGGACGATTGGAAACAAAAATATTTATAGATTGAATCTAATTACCATTAAGGAGGTGAGAAAATATGGCAGAAGAAAACTCATTAGAGGGATACAAAAAGGCGTATAGAGAAATAGTGGCGGAAGAGGAGAAAAGAGATTTTTCGGTTCATCTGGTAGTGTACGTGCTGGTTAACGCTATGTTGATAGCCATTAACTTCATATATTCTCCCGAAGCTATCTGGTTCTTTTATCCACTCATAGGTTGGGGAATCGGCATATCAATACATTACCTATTTGGCGTTCGTTGGATAGAGAAAGGGCTTAAGGAAAGGGAAGCGAAAGCAGAATACAGAGTAAAGGAGATCAAAAGTAAATGATAGCGTCCCTTCGCCGACTCTTCGGAATGCCTCACATTCCTTATCCTTATTGGGAGCGTATAACAGCGGATAAAAGGGTAATCAAAGATTTTCCAAAATTGCCGTCGGCAACTTCTTTTATCCGCAAAACGTTAAGTGAAATCGGGCTCCGTGGTGATGTAAGATGTACATGATAATAGATTATAGCCATATTATAGCTTCTATCATTGGAATATTGCTCGGTTTATTTATGAGGGATGTTTATGAGCTCATCAAAAAAAAGTGGAAATATTGGAGAGAAACGACAGTGATACCAATTAAATTAAAATTTGGTGATATAGTTGAAAATGAGAAAGAACTTTTAGGGCTAAAATACTCAGTTCTACTTGTAAGACATGGAAAAGACAAAGTTAAAGAATCTGGAGATTTATTAAACAAAGCGATTAAGTTTGAAGGGCATAATCCGAAGATAGCAAAGTTAAGAGTCCACAAAGTTCTTGGAGCTCAGTTTAAATGTTTTGTAGATTATAAAAGTGAAGACCAGTTTGATAGGATTAAGAGCTGCTTCAAAGAAGTCTCACATGATGATAAGATGAAAAAAAGAGCATGGTTTATACATCCCGATTACTCCACCTGTACAACCATAGACGGATATGTTAATAATTTTGCGCACTCTCCAACATATAAGGAGTAGTAAAATAATACCACTGCTCCGCCCGACTCTCGCCAACTTCGTTGGCTCGGTGCTATCGCACTCACTTAACACGGCATATCTGGTTTCGCTACGCTCCACACAAATTCGCCCTATCGGGCGAAGTTCAGATATGCCGATACCGTTAGGCGAAATGCGTCTACCATATTCGAAAAATGTTTATAAACATAGATGTATTCATAAGAGACATCAGGAGGAATCATAATGAAAAAGAAGTTCAATCAAGTATACCAATTTAAAATTACACTGAGAGGGACTAAACCACCGATTTGGCGACGAATACATGTCCCGGAAACTTATACATTTTGGGATCTACACGTTGCCATTCAGGATGTAATGGGTTGGTCG
>BLYN01000149.1_pt1 | contig 31756 bp, 26 predicted proteins | sample 7848601 | NCBI WGS metagenome assembly BLYN01 (sample SAMD00058756, study PRJDB5105) | groundwater metagenome | biome: groundwater biome; feature: underground water body; material: groundwater | place: Japan:Gifu, Mizunami | collected 2014-06-26 | depth 300 m m
GTGATGAAGCTGGAGGCTCAATCTCTTTTCAGGCATGACCATGATGTTCTTTATCTTATGCCTTTCCGAGCTTTCAAGAACCGTATATGAGCCCCACGGTCTGTACACGGTCTGGTGAAGGAATGCCCTTTCATCGTTTTTATTCTTAAGCGCGGAAACAAGGTCTTTCACCTTCTGGCTGCTGCTTCTGGGGCAAACGAGCAGGGCATCCGGCGTATCCACTACGACCATCCCGCTGACATCGATAAGCGAAACAAGTTTTTTGGGTTTTGAATATATGAGATTATCGGTGGATTCGATAGAGACGTTATCACAGCCATATACAACATTCCCTGAGCTATCTTTTTCAAGCTCGTCATACATGGCATCGAAATTCCCGATGTCGCTCCAATTCTCATCCAGCCTGACAACAGCCACACTTGATGATTTTTCCATTATCCCGTAATCAATTGAGATAGAAGGGACGGTGTCATAAACAGCATTTATGTCGTCCGATGCCTCAAACGCCTTAAAAACATCTGATGCATGTGTTTTAAGTTCAGAAAAAAACAGCTCAGTATCGAACAGGAACATGCCGCTGTTCCAGAGGCATCCTTCTTTTACATATTTTTTAGCCCGGGTAAGCGCTGGTTTCTCCCTGAACTCAAGTACTCTGTATCCTGCTCCGAGTGCCTGACCGGGTTTTATGTATCCGTAACCTGTATGCGGTGACCTGGGGGCTATGCCGAAGGTCACAAGGCTGTCCTGAGCCAGCACTTGCGCCCCTGCGATGATTTTCATTGCACTTTTATCCAGTATGTGGTCCGACGGGAAAACCCCGACAACAGAGCTTCCATATCTTTTTTCTATCTCCAGCATCCCGAAGCAGATAGCAGGAAGCGTATTTTTTCCTTTCGGCTCTATCAGTATATTCTCAGCCGGAATATCGTATCCACACTCTTTTATCTGTCCTGACACGAAAAATTTCTGGGACTCGTTGGTAACCGCGAATATCTCTGTGATATCCGAGAGCAATAGACATCTTTCCAGCGTATCCTGGAACAATGAGGTTTTGCCAAATTTTAAAAACTGTTTGGGATACTGTTCGCGGCTGAGAGGCCACAGGCGCGTCCCTGAGCCTCCCGCAAGTATTATTGATTTTATGCTCTCATCTCCTTGTTTTTGATGTTTCATCCCATCGTGATTAAGTTAGTATATCTATTTATAAATTTAACTACCAGCAGAGTCCAACATATTCAATATCTTTTCCTGGCGCCAGCATATGCCGCCCGTCAATGACAAGCCTGTTTTTCATAACGCTAAACTGCTTATCAAGCTTCCTGAACTCATCCCATTCTGTCATTATAAGACACGCATCCGCCCCGCGCAGTGCATCCTCAGCTGAACTGTGATATTCAACGCTGCCAAAGAGCTTTTTCATATTCTCATTCGCCATGGGATCATATGCAGGGACTTTCGCTCCGTTATCGAGCAGTTCCTTTATCACCGGAATAGACCGCGATTCCCTGATGTCGTCAGTGTCGTTCTTGAACGCAAGCCCAAGCACAGCGATTCTTTTCCCTCTGATATTCCCGATCCTGTTTTTCAGCAGCGTCACCATCCTGGATGGCTGCTTTTCGTTCACCTCGATAACAGATTTAAGAAGCTGTGGTTCATAACCAATCTCCTGTGCCTTGCCTATCAGGGCTTTCACGTCCTTTGGAAAGCACGAGCCCCCAAACCCTGCCCCTGAGTTGAGAAAGTGCGGACCTATCCTGAAGTCTTTGCCTACTGCTTTCATTACCTCGTAAGTATCTATGCCCAGTTCCTTGCAGATATTCCCTACCTCGTTCGCAAAGGATATCTTTGTAGCAAGAAAAGCATTATTTACATATTTTATCATCTCTGCTGTGCGGGGGTTCGTTCTTGTCACCTCGCACTCAAGCCCGCTGTAAAGCGATGCTACGACATCTCCTGATCTTTTATCAAGCGAGCCCACCACTATCTTGTCAGGGTGCATGAAATCGTGGACAGCCTTGCCTTCACGGAGGAATTCGGGGTTCATGGCGATACCAAAATCCCCGGTGCGCTTTCCAGAGTGTTTTTCTATGATCGGAAGGACTACTTTCTCTGTTGTTTCAGGAACTACCGTGCTTTTTACAGCGACAACATGGTAGCCTTTCTTATTTCTGAGCGCATCGCCCAGGCTTGCGCTTGCCGCTCTCACTATACCCAGGTCGATATTTCCTCTGGAATCTGAGGGGGTGCCCACGCAAATAAAAGAAACATCAGAGTTCATTACCGCCAGATCGTAATCAGAGGTAGCATGAATTCTCTTGCCCGCATGCTTTTTCAGCAGTTCGGAAAGACCGTCTTCATAGATTGGCGCCACTCCAGCATTTATCTGGTCGACCTTTGAGCTGTCAACATCGACACATATCACTTCATGTCCAAGTTCTGCAAAACATGCCCCGCTGACAGTGCCAACATATCCGGTCCCGATTACTGAAATTCTCATAAGTTATTCGCTCTTCTAACTTGATTAAGGATATATTAATATTTGCTTGAAATTCTATAATTCCGCCGATTCGTTAAGCTAATAAACCTGATAAACAATTATTAAACAAATTATGAAAGCAATAATTCTTGCAGCTGGGGAAGGTCTGAGGTGCCGTCCCCTTACCCTGACCCGTTCAAAGGTGATGCTTCCAGTCGCGAACAAGCCTTTGCTCGAGCATATAATCAACGCGCTAGCTGAAAATGGGATCAAAGAGATAATCCTGGTCGTTGGGTATAAAAAAGAACGCATAATGGATTATTTCGGGGACGGTCTGGAATTTGGCGTGAAGATAGATTACGTCTTCCAGGATGCACAGCTTGGCACGGCGCATGCTGTGAAGCAGGCAAGAGAATATGTGGACGGCGATTTTCTTGTTCTTAACGGGGATAACCTTGTGGACAGGAGTACAATTGCAGAACTCCTTTCGGGAAGAAAGGGCTCAGTTACTCTGCTAGCTGTCGATAGGGAGCAGACCATTGGCTACGGAGTTGTGATTTCAGAGGACGGAAGAGTAACAAAAATCCTTGAGAAGCCAAAAGAAGTTGTGAGCCATCTCGTAAATGCCGGAATATACATATTCAATCAGGAGATTTTTGAAGAGATCGACCGGACACCGCTCTCAGCAACAGGGGAATATGCAATTACAGACACCATTCAGCAGATGATTCAGAAGGGAGACATGGTCAGCATGGTTGAATCGAAGTCCCTCTGGATGGATGCCGTTCATTCCTGGGATTTCCTTAAAGCCAATGCTGTCTTTTTGGAAAGTTGCAAGAAAGAGCTATCCGGCACAGTTGAAAGGGGTGTTACTATCAAAGGTGATATCTCGATAGGAGAAAACAGCATCATCCGGGGTGGATGCTATATCATGGGACCAGTTGTTATTGGAAAGAATTGCGATATTGGTCCGAACACTGTCATCCTGCCCTCAACTGCGATCGGAGATAACACTTCAATAGATTCTTCTGTGGAGATCCAGAACTGTATACTGATGAACGGCATGCGCGTGGGAAGCGGGTCGTATATATCCAATTCCATAATCGGAGCCAACAATACCATATGCCCTCATTTCTCGACAGAAGTAGGCAGGGAACTGATGATCGAGATGAAGGGCATGTTACATCATGCAGAAATACTTGGGACTGTAATGGGGGACGATAACAACATTGCAAATCGCGTCCTGATAAAAGCTGGTAAGATGGTGGCAAATAACTGTACCATAGAGGCAGGAGCGACCGTGCATAAGGACATTCCCTCCGGCTCTATCGTGGTTTAGCATGTGCGGAATTGTTGGATACAACGGTAAAAATCAGGCGGGTGCGATACTTATAGACTCCCTGAAAAGACTGGAATACAGGGGCTATGACTCTGCCGGGATAGCTGTTTTTGACTCCAATATCGTCGAAGTGTATAAGGAAAAAGGAAGGATCGTTGACCTTGAGAAAACTCTTCCCCACATTTCCGGAACGGTAGGAATAGGACATACGCGATGGGCAACTCATGGAGGACCCAACAGGATAAATGCTCATCCTCATATCTCTGGAAACATCGCTGTGGTGCATAACGGGATTATTGAGAACTACCAGCAGTTGAAGGAAAAGCTTTCGCGATCTGGATATGAGTTCGTCTCGGAGACCGATACGGAAGCCCTGGCGCATCTCATAAACCACTATCATAAGGATAATCTCACAGATGCGGTAATATCTGCCCTCAAAGACATCAAGGGTTCTTATGCCATAGCGGTTCTGTGCGGTAGTGAGCTTGTGGCGGCAAGGAAGGACAGCCCTCTTGTAATCGGTCTCGGAGAGGGTGAGAATTTCATAGCCTCGGATATACCCGCTATTTTAAAATACACCCGGAAGGTGATATTTTTGAACGACATGGAAGTCGCAACTGTTACACCGGACAGCGTGTCCTTCTTTGATACCAGTAAAAGACCCATCGAAAAAACGGTAAATATGATAGACTGGAACCTGGAGGCTGCTGAAAAATCAGGGTATGAGCATTTCATGCTCAAGGAGATACATGAGCAGCCCAGGGCGCTCCATGAGACCTTCGCAGGCAGGATATCTGAACTTGAGGGCAGTATCTCCTTCGAGGGTCTGAACCTTACTGAGGCACAGATAAAGGATATCTCCAGGTTAAGCATCATCGCATGCGGCACCTCCTACAACGCGGGTTTTCTTGGCAAATACCTATTTGAGCTGCTTGCAGGCATCCATGTCGACGTTGAGATAGCATCGGAGTTCAGATACGCCCATTCCTCTCCTGGCTCTCTGGTCATTGTAATAACTCAATCCGGCGAAACTGCGGATACCCTTGCGGCGCTGCGTGAGGCGAAAAGTTCAGGGTGCAGGACGCTTGCGATCACAAACGTAATGGGCAGCACGGTCACGAGGGAAGTGGAGAATGTCATATTTACCAGGTCGGGACCTGAAATAGGAGTTGCTGCGACAAAGACTTTTATGTCCCAGCTTGGGGTGCTGTATCTTCTCGCCCTGTATTTCGGGAAGATCAGAGGTAAGATCAGTTCAGACCGAATGAAACGCATGCTTACGGCCATGAAGCAGATACCTGCCCAGATTTCTCGTATTCTGAATAATAAAGATGCGATAAAAGATTTTGCGAAGACCTTCAGTTCATCCAGTGACTTCTTCTTCATCGGCCGCACCTTGAATTATCCGATCGCACTTGAGGGGGCGCTGAAGCTCAAAGAGATCTCATACATACATGCGGAGGGATACGCAGCCGGTGAATTAAAGCACGGCCCGCTTGCCCTGATCACAGAAAACACGCCCGTTGTGGCAATAGCCACAAAAGGATTGACATACGATAAAGTGGTTAACAACATCAAGGAAGTAAAAGCAAGAGAAGCCCCGGTCCTTGCCATTGCTGATGAAAAAGACAGCGATATAGAAAAATACGTGGATGCGGTGATACGCATCCCCACAACTGAGGAGATTTTATCGCCCATGCTGTCAACAGTGGTAGTGCAGTTGCTATCGTATTACATCGCAAAAGCGCGCAACTGCCCCATAGACCAGCCAAGGAATCTTGCTAAAAGCGTAACGGTGGAATAACAATGTTTTCAAAGTTCGGCTCCTCCGGTATAAGAGGCGTGGCAAACACTGAGATTACCCCGCAGTTGGCGCTCAATTTCGGTCTTGCCGTGGGTAGTGTTTATCGAGAAGTCGTGATAGGTCATGACCCAAGGATTGCGGGTGAGATGATAGAACACGCGGTCATATCTGGCTTGCTCTCGGCAGGATGTAAAGTGCTCAGAGCCGGTATGGTCCCGACCCCGACGCTTGCTCTTACCTCGAAGGTGCACGGCTGCGGAATTATGATAACAGCGTCCCATAACCCGGCCAGGTATATCGGGATGAAGGTCTTTAAGGACGGGATGTCCCTGGACACGGGACAGCAGGAAGAGATAGAAGATCTGTTGGAGAACGAGAAATTCACACGCGCAGACTGGGAGGAGACTGGACACCTGGATGTCTTTGGAACTGCTATTAAAGAACACAGCGAAATCATATTGAAAAATACTGGAAGTTCAGACCTGAAGGTCGTGGTTGACTGCGGTTGCGGCGCAGCCTCCGTGATAACACCGTATATCCTGCGTGAGATGGGATGTGTTGTGATCACCCTGAACTCCCAGCCCGACGGACACTTTCCGGGAAGGCAGCCCGAACCAATTGATGAGAATCTCAAGCTGCTGAAAAGCACGGTCAAAGCCGCTGGTGCAGACCTGGGCATAGCCCATGACGGGGATGCGGACAGGATGATGGCAGTTGATGATCAGGGGCGGTTTGTCAGCGGGGATAAAATGCTTGCTTTCTTTGCTGTGAGAGAAGCCAGAAAAGCCATAGCAGTGCCTGTGGACACTTCGAGGGTCGTCGATGACATGCTCAATGGTATAAAGATTTCCCGGACGAAGGTGGGGGACGTCTACGTAGCCGAGACGCTTAAGAAAATAAAAGGCGAGTTCGGAGGCGAACCCTCAGGGGCATGGATATTCCCGAAGATATCACTGTGCCCTGACGGCATCTATGCTGCGGCGAAACTGGTCGAGATAGTGGAGCATGAGGGGAGATTCAGCAGACTTCTCGGTTCAATACCGGAATATCCTGTGAAAAGGGGGGCATTCCCCTGTCAGGACAGAAAGAAAGCTATGACAATTATAGCCGAAAGATTAGAAAGGCTTGGCGAGATGGATACGCTTGACGGCATCAGGGTCGACATCGATGATGGATGGATTCTTGTCCGCCCCAGCGGGACTGAACCGAAAATAAGGATAACTGTTGAATCACAGGACAGATGCGAAGAATTGTATGAGAAAGCCGAAGAGATCGTAAAGGGAGCTATCGCATGAAGGCGGTCATTCTGGCAGCCGGAAAGGGGACAAGGATGGGACCGCTCACGGAGAACAGACCAAAGGTTATGCTGCCGATAGCCAACATACCCCTGCTTGAACATATAATCGTGGCAATTAAAGCAGCGGGGATAAAGGATTTTTTGATAGTTACAGGATATTGCAAAGAAAAGATAGTAGATTATTTTGGAGATGGCGGGAACCTGGGCACAAATATAGAATACGTCGAGCAGCGGCACCAGAAAGGAACAGCCAATGCCATAGCTGCGGCAAGGAATTCGATCAGTGAAAGGTTCCTTGTCACCAACGGAGATGTGCTTGCAGGCATTCCAGACATAAAAAAAATCCTTAATGCTGAAGGGGAGATGGTACTGGCGGCAAAAAAAGTAGCGTCGCCCGAAGAGTACGGGATATTATACGTCCAGGGGAAGAGAGTGGTAAAAATCGTTGAAAAGCCAGGAGAGTCACATTCTAACCTTGCAAATGCCGGTATCTATGTATTCGAGCCTTCGATATTTGATGCAATTGATGATACTGGCATTTCCCAGCGAGGGGAGTATGAAATCACGGACTCTATACAGCGCCTGATAGACTCTGGAAAAACTTCGGAGCATGTTTCCCTTGAAAAGTGGCAGGATATAGGATTTCCCTGGCACCTGCTTGAAGCCAATGAAATGATGCTGAAGAGTGGGGAAGATGTACAGTGGGAGATACGGGGGGAAGTGGAGCCTTATGCGACATTGAAGGGATTCGTTAGAATTGGCGAGGGTACGGTCATACGGAACGGGGCATATATAACAGGACCCGTCATCATCGGAAAGAATTGCGATATTGGTCCAAACTGCTACATCAGACCTTTTACGAGCATCGGAAACGATGTGAGAATCGGGAATGCAGTTGAGGTTAAGAACTGTATAATAATGAATAAAACCCACATAGGGCACTTAAGCTATGTCGGAGACAGCATAATAGGAGAAGGGTGCAATTTCGGCGCTGGCACTAAAGTGGCGAACCTGAGGCATGATGGCAGGACAGTACTTGTGGAACTGGGGGGAAAAAAGTTCGATTCAGGCAGGAGAAAACTGGGAGTAATAATGGGGGATAATGTGCATACTGGAATTAACAGCATGTTCAACGTGGGCGCGACTGTGGCAGGGGGAGCAGGTATCGATCCAGGCGAGTTCGTAAATGGGGTATATTCAGGTAAAAAGTAATTATATTATTTCAATTAAATAATAATTGAAATCGCTATGCATTGAAGCGATAAGGTATATAAGCATTGAGGATAATTAAGATACGAAGGATATACGTATTGAAGGCACAGATCTGATTTTAAATCAACGATATGGACAAAGGAATTAGATATGGAAACGGCGAATAAAGAATACGGAGTAGAACAGATACAGGTGCTTGAAGGGCTTGAAGCTGTTCGCAAACGCCCAAGCATGTATATCGGCAGCACGGATGCAAAAGGGCTCCATCATCTTGTATATGAAGTGGTGGATAACAGCATTGACGAGGCGCTTGTCGGTTATTGTACGAATATCGAAGTGACCATAAGACCCGACCACAGCGTAAAAGTCGTAGATAATGGAAGAGGCATCCCTGTCGAAGTCATACCGAAATACCAGAAATCTGCTCTTGAAGTCGTACTCACGATGCTTCATGCCGGGGGAAAGTTCGATAATAAAGCATACAAGGTTTCCGGCGGTCTTCACGGCGTAGGCGTTTCAGTAGTAAACGCCCTTTCCGAATGGTTTGAGGCGGAAGTAAAGCGTGACGGCAAACTCTACAAGCAAAGATACGAATTCGGGAAACCTGTAACCCCCGTGACCACAATAGGAGAATCTACACAGACCGGGACGACGATCACCTTCAAACCCGATAAAACAATATTCGAAACGCTTGATTTCAATCCTGAAACCCTGGAAAACAGGCTTCGTGAGCTTGCATTTCTGAATAAAGGGGTCAAAATATCCCTGAAAGAGGAATTCACGCAGAAAGAGCAGGTGTTCCAGTACGAAGGCGGCATTGTATCATTCGTTGAGTTCCTGAACAAGAACAAGAGCGTGCTGCATGAGAAGCCCGTTTATTTCCAGAAGCAAAAAGACACGACCGTTGTTGAGATCGCGATGCAGTATAACGACAGCTATACCGAGAACGTTTATACTTTTGCCAATAATATTAACACTCACGAAGGCGGGACGCATCTTGTGGGATTCAAGGCTGCCCTCACCAAAGTCTCAAATGATTATGCCAGGGCAAAGAATTTCCTGAAAGGCGACGATAAGCTTTCAGGCGACGATGTGAGGGAAGGGCTCACGGCGATCATCAATGTCAAGCTCACGAATCCTCAATTCGAGGGACAGACAAAAACAAAACTTGGGAATAGCGATATTAAAGGCATCGTTGAAACGCTTGTTTCTGAAGGACTTTCTGAGTTCCTTGAAGAGAACCCGGCTGCGGCAAAAATCATATTATCCAAAGCGCTTGAGGCTGCCGAGGCTCGTGAAGCCGCACGAAAAGCCCGTGAACTCACGCGGCGAAAGAGCGCGCTTGAAGTAGGATCGCTGCCTGGCAAACTTGCTGACTGCTCTGAAAAAGACCCGGCAAAAAGCGAGATTTATATAGTGGAAGGAGATTCAGCCGGTGGCTGTTTTTCAGGAGATACGCTTGTTGCTCTTGCTGATGGACGGGCGCTAAGTTTCAAAGAAATCATAACAGAGCAGGCAGCTGGAAAAGAACATTTTTGCTACACAATTCGAAATGATGGTAAAATCGGGTTAGAGCGCATCATTAATGCGCGCATGACGAAAGCCTGTGCTATAGTTCTAAAAGTTACCATGGATAACGGTGAAACCTTCACCTGTACGCCAGATCATCCATTTATGATGAGGGATGGCAGTTTCAAACACATAAATGAGGTAAAACCCAATGAGTCATTAATGCCTCTTTATCGCAAATTGTCAAACATAAAAGAACCAGGGATTACAATAAATGGATATGAGATTGGCAAGTTCAACCATCGTATCTTATCCATTGAACATATAGAAGAACCAATGGATGTTTACGATATTGAGGTTCCCAACACACATAACTTTGCTCTTGCAAGCGGTGTGTTCGTCCACAATAGCGCTAAGCAGGGACGAGACCGCAAATTCCAGGCAATCCTGCCGCTTCGAGGTAAGATATTGAACGTGGAAAAAGCGCGCCTGACAAAGATATTGAAGAACGAGGAAATACGTGCGCTCATCACGGTCATCGGAGCAGGGATTGGTGAGGGTGAGGAATTCGATATCCTGAAAACCCGGTACCATAAAATAGTGATCATGACAGATGCCGACGTTGATGGAAGCCACATCAGGACACTGCTTCTAACTTTATTATACAGGTATATGCGCCCGCTTATAGAAAGCGGATATATCTATATCGCACAGCCACCGCTTTTCAAGGTGAAGAAAGGAAAATCTGAGTTCTATGTGTATAACGAAGAAGAGCTCAATAAGAAACTTGCCGAGATCGGAAGAGAGGGATTCGCAATGCAGCGCTACAAAGGTCTTGGAGAGATGAACCCGCAGCAGCTCTGGGATACTACTATGAACCCTGAGACAAGGACGATGCTCAAAGTCACGCTTGAGGATGCCATCAAGGCTGATGAGATATTTACTATACTTATGGGCGACAGGGTTGAGCCGAGGCGGGAGTTCATCGAGAAGCATGCGAAGGATGTAAGGAATCTGGATGTGTGAGGAGAGGATTGCATGAACCTACCAATACTAAAATTAGTCGAAAAGATAACCCCAATTAACATTGAAGTTGAGATGAAGCGCTCCTACATCGACTACGCCATGAGCGTTATCGTAGGGCGCGCCCTCCCTGACGTCAGGGACGGCCTGAAGCCAGTCCACCGCCGCATCCTGTATGCGATGAACGAGCAGGGGATGACACACGACAAGCCCTACAAGAAATCAGCAAGGATCGTGGGAGACGTTCTTGGTAAGTACCACCCCCATGGTGATATCGCAGTTTATGATTCTCTCGTAAGGATGGTACAGGAGTTCTCGCTTCGCTATCCGCTGATCGATGGGCAGGGGAACTTCGGTTGTTTTACCGGGGATACAAAGATCAAGCTCTTAGATGGAACTGAAAAATCATTTGAGGAACTCGCCGGTTTGAGCCCTGATGAGATTTTCTATGTATATTCAGTTGATGAAAAAGGACAAATCGTAGTTGGTGAAGGCAAGAATGCGCGCATAACCAGGCGCAGCGCAGAACTTATTGAATTAACAATCGATAATGGCGAAAAAGTTCGCTGCACGCCAGATCACAGATTCATGCTGCGAGATGGCACCTATAAACAGGCACAGGATATAACCTCTGATGACAGTCTCATGCCTGGCTACTTTGATACTGCTCTTAAATATTTTGACGATTTTGAGCATCTCCTGACTGCCGCGAAAAATTACAACCATCACATAATGTCCATGCGGTTCCTGGATGAATATGCTGACACATACGACATTACTGTAGATAGATATCATAATTTCTTACTCGCGTGCGGAGTGTTCGTTCATAATTCTATTGATGGGGACAGTGCCGCTGCTATGCGATATACTGAAGTCCGCCTCGGTAAGATCGCTGATGAGATCCTGGGGGACATCGATAAAGAGACAGTAGATTTCGTTCCCAACTACGATGATTCATTAAAAGAGCCCTCGGTTCTCCCATGCAAACTTCCCAACCTCCTGATCAATGGTTCTACAGGAATTGCAGTCGGCATGGCGACCAACATGCCGCCCCACAATCTCGGGGAAGTTATTGACGGCATTACAATGGTCATCGACAATCCCGGCGTCGAATGGAAAGAACTCATGACCGCAGTCAAAGGGCCTGATTTTCCCACATCTGGATTCATATACGGACGACAGGGAATTCAGGATGCGTATAAGTCAGGCCGCGGCTCGATAAAGATGCGTGCCCGGGCAATAATAGAGGAAGTAAAGAACAAGGAAACAATCATCGTTAATGAGCTCCCCTACCAGGTGAATAAGGCAAAATTGATCGAAGATATTGCAGGTCTTGTCAGGGACAAAAAAATCGCAGGAATAACCGATCTTCGCGATGAATCAGATAAAGATGGCATCAGGGTAGTCATTGAGGTATCAAGACAGGCTCAGGCGAACATTATTTTGAACCAGCTTTATTCGCACACGCAGCTTGAGACCACTTTTGGCGTTATCAACCTCGCTCTTGTCGATGGGCGGCCAATGGTTCTCCCATTAAAAGAAATAATAGTCCAATATATTTCCCACAGGAAGCAGGTGATAATTCGAAGAAGCCAGTTCGAGCTAAAGAAAGCACAGCAGCGTGCCCATATCCTCGAAGGTTTGATAATTGCACTTGATCATATCGATGAAGTGATCAAGCTCATAAGAGCTTCAAATACACCTGATGAAGCGCGCGATGGTCTTGTTGCAAAGTTCAGCCTGAGTGTTGAGCAGGCAAAGGCTATACTTGACATGAGGCTTCAGAGGCTCACGGGTCTTGAGCGCGAGAAGATCGACGCTGAATACGGTGAGCTCCAAAAGACAATAGCCTGGCTCAAGGAACTCCTGGCAAGTGAAATAATAATATTTGCGGTTATAAAAGAAGAACTCGCAGACATCAAGGCCCGCTTTGCTAATAAGAGGCGGACTGAGATCATTGAAAGTACCGGGGACCTTGTAACAGAGGACCTTATTCCGAAAGAAGACGATGTCATTACGATAACCAACAGCGGCTACATCAAACGCATCGCTGTGGATGCATATAAGCAGCAGCGCCGCGGTGGGAAAGGCGTAATGGGTATGGAGACCAAGGAAGAGGATTTCGTAAGCGACCTCTTTATTGGAAATACCCATGATTACCTCCTTTTCTTTACCGACAAAGGCAAGGTTTACTGGTTGAAAGTATATGGGATACCTGAAGCTGGAAGACAGGCGCGCGGCACTGCCATTGTCAACCTGCTCCAGATCGAGCAGGGTGAGAAAATAACAGCCTATACGCCAGTCAGCGGGTTCGACGAGAAGCACTTTTTGCTCATGGTCACAAAGAAAGGCACTGCCAAGAAGACTGCGCTTTCTGAGTTCTCAAACCCCAGGAAATCAGGGATAATTGCCATCTCGCTTGAGGACGGGGACGGGCTTGTATCCGTGAAGCTCACGGATGGTACAAAGGATGTCGTCATCGGGACAAAACACGGGAAAGCCATCAGGTTCAACGAGAACGACGTGAGGGATATGGGACGCGGCGCGTACGGCGTCCGGGGGATCAGGCTTGTGGGTGATGATGAGGTAGTGAGCACCGCTGTTGTGGAAGAGATCTCAACGTTGCTTACGGTCACAGAGAACGGCTACGGGAAGCGCACCGTATTCGAGGAGTACCGCGCCATGAACCGCGGCGGGCAGGGTGTTATCACCATCGATGTGAGCGTCAGGAATGGCAATGTGGTGGATATCAGGACAGTGCACGAGGACGATGAGATAATGGTGACGACCTCCAAGGGCATAATCATCCGGGTGCCTGTGAGCGGGATTCGCGTGCAGGGAAGGAATACCCAGGGTGTTAAGATAATGAATGTCGGGGAGAAGGACAGGGTGGTTGGGGTGGCTGCGCTGGCGAAGGAGGAGGAGAACGGCGAGCAGAAGAAGCTTGAAACCGGAGAGACACTAAAAGAGGAGAATAAACCTTAAAATCTGGAATATGATAAAATGAAATTCGCCGCCAGCGACACAATGCTCTCATATTTCAACACCCTCGAAACAGAGCTAAACCGCGCCATCGACCTCGCCAACCGCGCCCGAGCCAACGGCGCCGACCCTTCGCCCTCCATCGAGATACCAATAGCAAAAGACCTTGCAGACCGTGTCGAGAAGCTCATCGGTGTTGAGGGCGTCGCGAAGCGGCTGCGAGAGCTTGAATCTTCCATGTCCCGCGAAGAAGCTTCACTGCAGCTTGGTCTTGAAGTGGCGAGCGGGAAGATAAAACAGTTCGAATCAAAAAGAGATGCCATCGAAGCTGCAGTAAGAATATCGATGGCAGTCCTCACAGAAGGTGTCGTGGCTGCGCCCATAGAGGGCATCGCAAAGATAGACCTTGCAAAGAACGACGACGGCACGGAATATATCAGGATATACTACGCCGGACCGATACGGAGCGCAGGCGGCACTGCACAGGCGCTCTCTGTGCTTGCTGCTGACTATATCCGCACAAGTCTGGGGATCAACCGCTTCATCCCGCGACCTGAAGAGGTGGAGAGGTACGTGGAAGAGATCGCTGCATATCACAGAACTGTCCACCTGCAGTATCTACCCACAGAAGATGAGATACGGCTCATAGTTAGCAATTGTCCCATCTGCATAGACGGTGAGCCTACAGAAGAGGCGCAAGTGGAAGGGCGGCGCGACCTCCAGAGGATAGAGACCAACAGGATACGCGGCGGCATGGCGCTTGTCATCGCTGAAGGCATCGCGCTAAAAGCACCGAAAGTGAAGAAGCATGTAGATAAATTGAAGCTCACGGGCTGGGACTTTCTTGAGAAATTCGTGGTCACAGTGAAAACAGACGACGCCTCGGCGCAGCTTAAACCAAAGGACAAGTACCTTCAGGACCTTATCGCAGGACGACCCGTCTTTTCTTATCCCTCAAGACCAGGGGGGTTCAGGCTCAGGTACGGAAGGGGCAGGAATACGAGTTTTGCAGCAGCTGGAATAAGTCCTGCCACTATGGTAATGATGGACGACTTCATAGCAGCAGGCACGCAGATAAAGGTGGAGCGCCCCGGAAAAGCGGCAGGCATAGCGCCCGTGGACACGCTCGAAGGACCGACAGTGCGCCTTTTCAACGGGGATGTGCTGCGTGTGGACACCGCACAGGATGCTCTCAGGATACGACCTTCTGTGCAGAGGATCCTTGATATCGGTGAGATCCTGATAAATTTCGGGGATTTTCTTGAGAATAACCACCCTCTTGTTCCGTCGTCGTACTGTTATGAATGGTGGGTGCAGGAACTTGCTGCAAAAGCGCCCATAAAGGAACTCGGAGATGTCAGAAACCCTGACCAGAAAACTGCGCTATCTTTATCTGACACATACAAAGTACCGCTCCATCCCAAATACACATATTTATGGCACGATATCAACCTCGAGGATCATACTGCCATTGCTGAATATATCCGGAACAACGGGAAATATGCGCAAAATCTCTCGTTCCCTCTTGATGAGAAAATTAAGACCATCCTTGAGACGCTACTTGTATCTCATATCGTCCGGGAGAAGCAGGTCATAATCGAAGAGCCTCTGCCCTTGATGAGATGCCTCGGGCTTGGCGCTGACCTGAAAAAGATATGGACTGGGCCCGAGTCAAGCATCATGGATACGGTCTCGAAGGTGAGCGGGATAACCATCCGCAGCCGCGCCCCGATAAGGATCGGGGGCAGGATGGGGCGCCCAGAGAAATCCGACAAGCGCGAGATGAAGCCGGCGCCGCATGTGCTTTTCCCCATAGGCGAAGCGGGAGGACGGCGCAGGTCGCTTCAGAATGCAAAAGATTACGTCGAGGAGGAGGACAACGGCGCCCAGAGGAATAATGAGTTCAGGACAGGACTGACTGTCCAGAAAGAAAAGGTAGGGACGATAAAAGTACAGATAGGCGAGCGCTTCTGTCCATCTTGCAGGACAAGGACTTTCAAGAACAGGTGCACATGCGGGAAGTTCACGCTTCCGCTGCTTAAATGCCAGTCCTGCGGGATCGAAGTCCAGAAACCAGTGTGCCCGAAGTGCAAAAAAGAGACCACATCGGTCGCGGAGATGGATATAGATTTCAAGTCAGAATGCCAGATGGCCCTGAAAAACCTGGGAGAGAGGGACAACTTCGAATCGATAAAAGGAGTTCTGGGTCTCACTTCAAAGAACAAGACACCTGAGCCCCTGGAGAAGGGCATCCTTCGGGCAAAGCACGGTATCGTGATGTTCAAGGATGGCACTGTGAGGTACGACCTTTCAGACCTTCCGCTCACACATATCAAGCCGAAAGAGATAGGTGTTCCCGTAGCAAAACTCAGGGAACTTGGATATGATAAGGACACGTACGGAAAGCCGCTTACTGATGAGAACCAGATACTCGAACTCAAAGTGCAGGATATCGTTGTTTCAAAGGACTGCGGCGAATATTTGCTAAAGACCGCAGGGTTCATCGACGACCTCCTGACGAAATATTATAAAGTCGACCCGTACTACAATATTAGCAGCATCGGGGAACTTATCGGGACATCCGTGGGATACGCGCATCCCTTTTTCCATGCTGCAAAGAGAAGGAACTGCTTCCATGGAGATGAAAAATTACTGGTTTACAGAGGAGATGGTTTTGAGCTTTTAACGATCCGCGAACTTGTTGAACGCAACCTTACTGGCAAAACAGAAAAAGATGATTTTGGAACCGAATACAGGAAGATACACGGACTGAAAACATTTGCTTTCAACATTAAAAATAAAAAATTCGAACTGGCTGATATAACCCATGTATCAAAACACATTTCTCCTGACAAACTGATCGAAATAAGAACGAAAAGCGGCAGGAAGTTAGTCGTGACTAAAGATCATCCGTTCCCGGATAGATCAGGAGCAAAGGTGAGGGCTGAGGATGCAGATGAATTATTGATCCCCTGGAACCTTGAAAGACCTCCTATCGAAACTAAAGAGAATATCGACCTGCTTTCGATAACCGACACTAAAGACATAATGATAAGGACAGAAGGCGATCTTTTCGATGAGGACGTACCTCTTTCACAGATAAGCAATAATCTTGGAATGAGTTATAAGACTTTTACGAATTATATTTACAGAAAGTCATATCCGATAGAGATAGTCAATAGATATAATCCTGATGTGATGGATACAGGAAATTACCTGATAGGGAACAAAAGAGATAAGGTTTCTATAAAGCCCAGCATAACTGTGGATGAAGATTTCTTATCACTGTTAGGATTTTATTTAGCTGATGCGAAAACAAAAAGGGTTCCGAACTTTGTGTATGCCCTGCCAGAGGATAAGATAAATGCATTCTTGAGAGGTTATTTCACTGGAGATGGATCGAGCTCACTGCAAAGCACGCTGGAGGTCAATGTGACTTCAGTGAATAAATGGCTGATAGACGGTGTGTCCTTTCTTCTGATGTTTTCCAGAATTAAGCACTCTATATACGAGGAAGAAAGAGCCATAAAAAGCGACCTCATTCTAAAATTCTATGGAAAGCCGAAATTGATCCATTCTTATAAAATAAGGATCTATGGCAGCGAAGCAGGAAAATTCATAGAAGACATAGGCTTCCTTGGTGAAAAACAGAAGCATGCTGAAAGATTACTTAATAAATGGCTGGCTAAAAAAGGTCGGGCAAGAACCAGTTTTGATGAAGATGTTTTTATTGATAAAGTTGTAGAAAAAAAAGAGATAAGCTCTCAGGATAAAAATGTGTATAACCTGACAGTGGATACCCATCACAGCCTCGTTTGCTCAGGGATTACTACCTTCCAGTGCGACGGGGATGAGGACTGCGTGATGCTATTGATGGACGGACTTCTCAACTTCTCGCGCTCGTATCTCCCGGATAAGCGCGGGGGACAGATGGACGCGCCCCTTGTACTTACCTCGCGTATCGATCCCAATGAGGTGGACAAGGAAGCGCACAATATAGACCTGCTCTTCAAGTATCCTCTTGAGTTCTATGAGGCTACGCTGCAGTATAAGAATCCGAAGGATATCGTGATGTTCATGGATACGGTGAGCGCAAGGCTCGGGACGCCTGCGCAGTACGAGGGCCTGGGCTTCACGCACGACACCACAGATATTGCGGCAGGACCGAGGAACAGCGCGTACAAAACACTCGGGACGATGATAGAGAAGATGGAGGCACAGCTTGCTCTTGCGCGCAGGATAAAGGCTGTTGACCCGCAGGACGTGGCAGAGCGCGTAATTGAATCGCATTTCCTTCCAGACCTGATCGGCAATTTGCGCTCGTTCTCGAAGCAGAAGGTGAGGTGCACGAAATGCAATGCCAAATACAGGCGCCCGCCCCTGCGGGGGACGTGCCCGAAGTGCGGGGGGAATATCGTGCTCACGGTGCATGAGGGTTCTGTGAGGAAGTATCTTGAGACCAGCCTGCGCATTGCGGATGAGTATAATGTGCGGCATTATACGAAGCAGAGGCTTGAACTGCTTGATCTTGAAATGAAGTCGCTTTTTGAGAGTGATAAGGTAAAGCAGAAGGGGCTGGCGGACTTTATGTGATGAGCAAAAAAAATGGCTATGGATTTAAAAATCTGACTTTATCTGCGATTATTATATATCCAAGAAATTGAATAGGAGTATCTGTAATATTCTCAGTAATACATTTGTTACATATGAATACAACTATCAGGACTCTACTGACAATATGGATGGATAGAAAGATATTTAAATTTAACTTGACTTTGTTACATTTCGTGGCAAATCGCTATCGGGAGAATACATCGACTATATATTTGCAGAAATATCAATTTCGATATCGGCTGCCAGAAATTACTAATCTGACAAAGTCAAGTTAGATAACAGTCAAAAATCCATGTGAGGCATAATTTGCCTGAAGCCGCCGCCATAGAAACCCCAAAGGTAATGGAGAAGGTATTAAACATACTTAAAAGAGAGCTCAGTGCAGAAGAGTATCTAATATATCTTCAGGCGATAACCCCAAGAATCGGAGATACAACAGCACAACTCAGGGACATTACTAAGAAAATGAGTCTTGAAGATGTGATTCGCAGGGCAAAAAAGATGGAAAAAACAAAAGCATAATCCGTACGTATCCGTCAAATCCGTGTCATCCGTGTTGAACTTGCATCTGATTGTTAACAAAGAAAACCATGGAATAAGGTAATATTTTAGCCTATTATGCTTACAATTCCATTAAATTCAGAATCATAAGTGAAAAGAGTATCAATACCATTTCTTTCCATAAGTGCGATATTCGTACAATCCGTGAAACTAAAATTCTTGTCTTGAAATTGCAGATAAATTTCCCATGCCCTTTCAAAATCGATCGGCTCAATGAAACGAAATATGATTGGTTTTGTTCTGGCGAAAATTCCTATATCATTCGCAAAATTTTTATTACCAGTTCTGATATAAGCAATAGTTGCTGCCTCATCGAAAATATAATCGCTGATATACAATTTGCCAAATTCGCCTTTTAATGCCTTGGTCATGATATCAAGCGCTTTATCATGGTTTTTATCATCAGCATTTCTGGCTGAGACAAGCGCAGAAGTGTCAATAAGAAGGCTCATGGATTTCCATAAAGATAACGATCTATATCTTCAGAAGAATCTGCAACTCCCCAATGTACAGGTTTTTTCAACATCTGGAGGGCGGTATTATCTTCTTTTTTCAAGTATTTTTTTATAGTTGTCACATCTGTATTGGTGATGAGAATGTCAAGGATCTTTTTTTCTGTAATTTTAATCCCGCTGCTGCGTAATTGTTGATACATTGTATCAAGAATGATTTTCGTATCTGAACTTATTTTAACACCTATGTTCTCAGTCATATTTATCTACTTTCTACTTTCTACTAAATAAAAGCTATGTTTCTTGATGTCGGTCTGCGCCACAAATTTTATTGCAAAAATTAGATAAAAACATCTCTGTACCTCCGTGTTTGGTATGAAAAAAATTAACCATGTTTTCCAGCCCCTCCCCTATCATGCTGTCACACCTGCGGGAAGGAGCGAGAAGAGGAGGACGGCGGCGCGGTATTTGATTGGTATTGAAACATAGGGAAAATAATGGCAGAGATATGCGATTCCCTGGTAACAAATCTGCGTTTATCTGCGTTAACCTGCGGTTTGTTTTTACAATAAATTATAATAAGTATTATATCAAATAAACCTATATCCAGTGGTTGGAGGGATTGGCGCGTGCGCCGCATTTTTATGATAAAATTAGATAAAATTAATCTCTGTGGTGAAGACTGCGGGATTATTGGGGCTAATAAATGGAACAAAAAAATTGAAAAATCCGTGCGTATCCGTCCGATCCGTGTAATCCGTGTTCCGTCCCTTGACCGCTGACTCTTGCGCACGTAAACAGGCGCAGGCACAGCCCTCCCAGATATCGCTGGCGCGCCCGCTGCACACTTTCAGGGCAGACCGCCGCTCCTGCACGGCGCCGGATTTTATTGTTATGATTGAATACAATTAAAATACCGTTCTCTCTTTTATTTAGAGCATAAAACTATTTTAGAGAGTTAAATCGGATTCACTCTAATGATTCTCCTATCAAACGTTCTGCTCCTGCAATTTTTCCTGTACCCACAAATTCAGAAGCGTGCCCGGCGATACACCTCGGCGTCTGGCAAAAGCTTTGAACTTTTCATTTTTGCTCTTATTTCTTCTCACTCTGCACAACCTTTCCCCCGCGGTTCATTGCAACCTTACCGGCCCTCACCATCTCTTTAACCCCGAACTGGCGAAGCAACTGCTCTATCGCATTTATCTTGCTCTCATCGCCTGTGACCTCAACTATTAGCGATTTTGAACCCACGTCCACTATCTTTGCCCTGAATATGTCCACTATCTGCATCACTTCCGCGCGTGTGTTGGAATCCACGCCGACCTTGATGAGCGCAAGCTCCCTGTTCACCGAATCCTCTGGAGGTATATCGCTCACCCTTATCACATCGATGAGCTTGTTGAGCTGCTTCATTACCTGCTCAAGCACGAAGGCGTCCCCGCTCACGACTATTGTCATCCGGGAGGTGTCCGCGTTCTCGGTCACGCCCACAGCGAGGCTTTCGATGTTGAATCCACGCCGCGAGAACAGCCCTGCCACCCTTGCCAGGACGCCGGGTTTATTTTCCACAAGTACAGCAACCGTGTGTTTCATTTCTCTCACTCCAAGTCCATTATTTCGTTTATAGCTGCGCCAGCGGGGACCATCGGAGACACGTTTTCCTCGCGCTCCACTACAAAATCAATAACAGTGGGTCGTTCAGACTTCACGGCTTCCTTGATAACGTCCTTTACGTCGCCCTTCTTAGCGGCTCTCATTCCCAGCGCGCCGTATGCTTCAGCGAGCTTCACGAAATCCACGCTGCCCTCAAGGCACGTGGCTGAAAAGCGCCTGTTGAAGAATAATTCCTGCCACTGCCTTACCATTCCCAGGAACCCGTTGTTCAGTACCGCCACTATGACAGGGATGTCCTCCTGCACGACCGTAGCCAGTTCCTGAGAGTTCATCTGGAAAGAGCCGTCACCTGCGATATCTATAACAGTTGATTCGGGTCTTCCGATCTTGACGCCCATTGAAGCGGGGAACCCGTAACCCATGGTGCCAAGCCCTCCGCTTGATATGAAAGTGCGCGGGTTCTTATAGTTAAAGAACTGGGCTGCCCACATCTGGTTCTGTCCGACTTCTGTGACTATGATCGCGTCAGGGCAAACCTCGCTTATCTGCTCCACAACGAACTGGGGGCGCAGGAAGTTATCTTTCTTATAAGTTAGCGGGAATTCCTTTTTCCACCCGGCTATCTTCTTAGTCCATGCCTCTGTTTTTGGCTGCTCCTGTTTAACGAACTTGAGGAGTGCCTTAAGTATATTCTTTGCATCCCCTACTATCGGGACGTCCACCCGGACGTTCTTTCCTATCTCAGCAGGGTCGATATCGATATGGATTATCTTCGCATTGGGGGCAAACGCCGATATCTTGCCTGTAACGCGGTCGTCAAACCGCACGCCAACGGCAATAATAAGATCAGATTCCTGGACTGCATAATTGGCGTATCTCGTGCCGTGCATGCCCAGCATTCCAACAGATAGAGAGTGGGCAGACGGGAACGCGCCCATACCCATGAGGGTAGTAGTAACAGGCGCCATGATGCATTCTGCAAGTGCGTGCAGTTCCTCTGTGGCATTCGAGATAATTATGCCACCTCCAACGTAGAATATGGGTTTTTCAGCCTTGATTATAAGAGATGCAGCCTTTTTGACCTGCTGTTCGTTACCAGTGTATGTTGGCTTATATCCGCGCAGTTTTACTTCCTGCGGATATTCGAATTCTATGGTCTCGACCTGGGTATCTTTGGGAACATCAATAAGCACTGGTCCGGGTCTTCCTGTCCCGGCTATATAGAAAGCTTCCTTGAATATCCTTGGTATATCCTTCGTGTCCTGCACAAGGTAGTTATGTTTGGTGATAGGGAGAGTTATTCCAGTGATATTTGCTTCCTGGAATGCATCGTTGCCTATAAGTGGTCGGGGTACCTGACCGGTTATGGCGATGATCGGTACAGAATCCATGTAGGCGGTGGCAATTCCTGTAACGAGGTTCGTAGCGCCGGGACCTGAGGTGGCAAGGCATACTCCAACCTTTCCTGTGGCTCTTGCATAGCCGTCTGCGGCATGCGCGGCGGCCTGTTCATGCCTGACAAGTATGTGCCTTATATCAGCATCATATAGTTCATCATAAAGGGGCAGCACTGCTCCTCCGGGGTAGCCGAATATGACCTCGACATTCTCCCTGCGGAGCGATTCAATGATGGCCTTTGCGCCTGACATCTTTGGTTTGGTCATTACATCTCCAGTCCCGTATTTAAATACGGGGTCTCAATCTAACACAGATTAATGTTTAATAAATATTTCCTAACTTTTCTTCTGCTCCTTCTGTATCAGCCTGTTTATGCCCTCAAGCACAGCCTCGACTGAAGCCATTATGATATCCGTGCGCGCACCGCGGGCCGTGATGGTCCTTCCACCTTTGCTTAACTTTACCCATACCTCTACGAGGGCATCAGTGCCCCCTGTTATCGCATCAACGTGGTACTCGTCAAGGTGGATGTCGGCGATGCCTGCTACGGCTTTGTTAAGGGCATTGATCGCTGCGTCGACTGGCCCCGTGCCCACTCCGGCTTCAACTACGTGATTTCCGTTGACCCTGAGCCTGATGGAAGCAGTTGGCATTACGGTATTACCAGTCACGACAGTTAGCTCCTCGAGCTTGACCCTGGCTTCCTGGTAGATACCCAGAACTGTCTCTGCAATCGTCAGGAGGTCTGCATCAGTGACCCGTTTACCCTTGTCGCCCATCTCTTTCATCCTTTCCACTATGTCGTCTATCTGCTTTTCAGTGACAGAGATGCCCATCTCTTTCAGCGCAAGCACCACCGAACTCCTTCCAGCGTGCTTGCCCAGGACGATGCGCCGCTCGCGCCCTACAAGTTCAGGCGTGATGGGCTCGTATGTAGCTGTGTTAGCAAGAAGCCCGTGCACATGGATTCCAGCCTCATGCGTGAAGGCGTTCCCTCCCACGATAGCTTTGTTCGGGGCGACCGGAATGCCGCATAACCTGCTCACAAGGTGCGACGTGGTGTAGAGACCTTTGAGGTCGATTTTTGTTTCCAGCTTGTATAATGAATACAGCACCATCACGACTTCTTCCAGTGACGTATTCCCTGCCCGCTCGCCAATGCCGTTTATGGTGACATGAGCTTCGCCTGCTCCAGCCCGCAGCGCTGCAACGGTGTTGGCTGTCGCCATCCCGAAATCGTTGTGACAGTGCACGCTTATTGGGGCGCGCAATTTAGATAAGTCGCTGAAAATATCATACGACCTCTCTGGAGTAAGTATCCCAACAGTATCGCAGAAGCATAGCCTGTCAGCGCCTGCATCTATACCTGCGTTGTAAACGGATTTCAGGTAATCAAGGTCAGCGCGAGAGGCGTCCTCACCGCTCAGTTCCACTATCAGTCCGTGGGATTTGGCATATTCTGTCATTTCGACAGCCATCTGCCGCACGGTCTCGCGGTCTTTTTTCAGTTTTACCTGGATGTGAAGATCAGAAACAGGCACTACAAGATGTATGGAATCAACATCGCAGGTGAGGGCGGCATCGATATCTTCTTTCCTGATGCGGCAGTAGGAGCATATTTCTGCATTCAATCCTTCTGACGCTATCTTCTTTATTGATGAGCGTTCCCCCTCTGAGGTAATGGCAGAACCAGCCTCAATTATATCCACTCCAAGGCTGTCAATCTTCTTTGCTATCAAAAGCTTGTTTTCGGTCGTCAGCGAAACACCGGGTGTCTGTTCGCCGTCTCTCAAAGTTGTGTCAAGTATTTTCATACGGTCAAATAAAACGATTCCTTCTGTTCATTTGTATCACCGGTAAGCCCTTAAAATAGGTGTACCATTAGAAAAACCTATCTACCATCCCACCGCCATTGTTATCAACTCAGCGCTCTTTTCAAGGTCTGACATACACAGCACTAATAAAGGTGAGGATTGGGCGTGAACCCATCTATTCCTTTATTTTTTAAATTAGTAATGGTCAAAATGTTGTTTTTCCCAGGATAACTACCAACATAGTCATATTTGGATTAATTTTGTTTAATCTTGATAGATCTGTTTTTATCCTTCCGAACTCCGATCTGAAGGCGAGAAGCATCTTCGCATGGATGCTCAATGGTTTTACATTGCTGTCGGTTTGCTGGGATTCATCGTTTTGATTGTGCCCACAAACAGTAATCAAACGTTTGTGACGGCACACCCAATCGCAGCAGAGTTGCGGGGTATAATCATGAAAATTATCTTCTTTCCTGGTTTCTAACGATTTCGGCTAAAAGTTCTTTTTCAGACATACTTTTTATTCTTTCTTCTCTTTCTTTATCCTGCTTAGCCCTATGTTTTATTGCACAAGGAAAACAACAACAACAACACACCCCAAGCAAAATTTGCATTATGAAAATACATGGATCAAGAGAGTCAGCTCTCTCATCTTGTATCATTTTCATTGACAGTTTACCTGTCATTATATCATATATTGTCTGTTTTGATAATGTTATTCCAGTATTACAGGTTGATTTTATTCCTTTGAATATATACAAAATATTTTGTTTATGATTCATTTCCCTGATTTCAAAATCTTGCAGGAAAATTCTTTTTATCAGATCATCATTATTTTCAAAATCAATATTTTTTAATATAGATGAAATATTATTCCTGGTATTTTCAATGAAATCAAAAATTTCAATAGAAATTCTTCTTATGTCTTTATCCTGTTTGATCAGTCAATTCCCCAATTGCGCCAAATATTTTGGATAAGATCTCTGATGAAGGAGCACTAAGAGTCTCTATAGTATTACATTCCTTTTCGAGTCTATGTTGTTCCTGCAATTTATTTTCGAAAAAGACTTATCCAAACCATATCTTGAAAGATAATTACTTGCTAAATCAGAAGATCTTGACATCCAATGTGGCATCTTTTTACCATTTTCGATGGTTTCATCTAATGATCTGGAATAAGCAATCATTATTGAAACAGCACTTACAAATTTAAATTTGTCAGGTGATTTTTTATGCTTCAAAGGGCGCAGACATAAAACTCTTGGAGAAGCTGAGATTTCTTTTTTTAGTGATTTATCCAGAGCGCCGATTAACAAAGCCAACGTTGTGGAATCGTAATTTGTTAATAATCTCCCCTTTACTCCATAATCCTCATGCAAAGAATCACATAAAGTACACATATAATTTCTGTACTCTTTCTGCTCCGATGATTTTACTGAACACGGAATACTGAAAAGACCATACATACCATCACCTTTTTTTTAAAAATTTTACCATTCAGCTATACATGGCAAGTATATATATATTTCCAAAAGTTTTCATATTGTATCTTAGGATATCCACCAACACGAATTGAAATGGTCTTCCTCAGTGTTTCCTCTTGAAAGCACTCCTACTTCATACCATATCATCTCTTCCAACCCAAAAAGCCGTTTTCAGTCGTAGCATTAATTATTTATCGTATAACGTTATACGTATAACTATGACCGAAGTGAAAGTCCACGAAAAATATCTCGTTGTAATCCCGAAAGACATACGCAAAGCACTGGGAATAAGAATAGGCGAGACCGTGGAATTCGTTATCGAGAAGGGCAGAGCTGTGCTCTATCCCCACCGGGGGAGCGCCGCATCGGTGAGGCGAGTTCATGGTATTATCAGGCATAAAGGCACGATAGATGAGGGAATAGAGGAAGGATACAGGGCTATGGGAGAAGAATGATATACGTAGATGCCAATATATTCATCGCCAACCTTATAGGCGACAATCGATTGGGTGAAGCGGCAAAAAAGTACCTCGAATCTGTTGCCGCGGGAAAAGAAGCCGCTTCAACCTCTGTCCATACGATGATCGAGATATATGCTTTCCTCAAAGGGAAAAAACTCTCAGAACAGAAGATAGCAGGAATATTGAAAGACATAAACCAGCATGGTGTGGCTTTGCTGCCCTTTGAACCGGAGATTTTCCTGGAGGCGCTGCCAATGGTCAATAGAGGCTGGAAGCTGGGCGATGCCATACATTATGTAACGATGGGGAAGCATGATATAAGGGAGATCGTTACTGATGATGGTCACTTCGATAATGTGGAAGGTATAACGAGGATAGATATTCTTATCTGATTGATTTCGTAATATATTAGAAAAACCTGTCCACTATCTCCACCGCCCTTGCTATCAACTCTGCGCTCTTTTCAAGGTCTGACATGCTAAGCACGGATACTGGCGTATGGATGTACCGTGTGGGCGTGCTGATAACCCCTGTGGGAATGCCTTCTTTCGTGAGATATATCGCAGATGCGTCAGTTGTCCCGCCGCTTCCCACTTCTAGCTGGTAGGGGATATTGTTTGCCCCGGCTGCTTCCTTGAGCCATTTCAATACAGGCTCGGGGACGATAATGCCCCTGCCGTCAGCATCGCTTACCGTTATGGATGGTCCTTTTCCCATCTCGATGGCTGAATCTTTCTTTTCTATTCCCGGATGGTCGCCCGTTATGGTGACATCGGTAGCCAGCGCAACATCGGGGTTCAATCTGAAAGCGCTTGTCTTTGCACCCTTCAGCCCGACTTCTTCCTGAACTGTGAAAACAGCATGGACTGTGGCTTTTACATCCTTCATCTGACGCAGCGCATCGATGAGCATGACGCAGCCGGCGCGGTTGTCAAAGGCTTTCCCTGTGACCCTGTCGTTGCCGAGCAACTGGAAATCTATGTCAGAGGTGACAGGTGTTCCCGCCTTCACGCCTATTTTATCAGCGTCCTCCTTACTAGTTGCCCCAAAATCGATGAACATATCATCTGCCTTTACCACCTTGTTCTTGTCCTCTTCTTTTATGGCATGGGGGGGCTTTGAGCCCAGCACTCCGTATATCGGTCCGTTCTCGGTATGTAGTATCATCCTCTGGTTAAGCAGCGTCTGGTCGAACCATCCACCCGTCTTCGTGAACCGCGCAAACCCCTTGTCGTCCACGTATTTTATCATAAGCCCTATCTCGTCCATGTGGGCTGCCAACATGACTGTGGGTGAGCCGCCGTGTTTTGTGGCGATGAGGTTTCCCATCCTGTCGGTTTTTATCTCATCGACATAAGGTTTTACTTCTTCTTCTATGATCTGCCTGACGTTTCCTTCGTAGCCGGAAACACCGTGCGCGTTGGATAATCGTTCTAACAGGGTTTTCATGTCGGTCATAATGCTTTCACTCTCGGAGTTTAATTGGAGGGGAGAGTAATTAATGTATTGGAAAATGATGAACCTTTGCAGAAAAGAGAGAAAAATTGGTGGGTTGGGGAGTGGTGGTATCTTTACTGCAAAGGCCAATCTCCAATTTTGGTTTCATAATATAAAGACTTTTTGAGATTTTCTGGTCTTACTTAGTTCTCCTCTACCAGCCTCGCAACCGCATACGCAGGAAATACCTTTGAGAGTTCTTTTCCATATCTCTCCGACATAAGGAAAATATCAAATCCAATCTCTTCTGCCGCCTTTTCGATCAGGAACTCACCCAGACCGCACGCCACGATTTTATTCAGCCCATGCCGCTCGGCGACATCACTTATTGCATCGGCAATATCCCTCACCTGTTTTTCCATCACCTGCCGACCCATCGAAAAGATGTCCTCTTCACCTATCTCTGTCAGGTCAGCGCACACTACGCGCGAAAGTCGCCGTTTCGCATCGATAATTCTTTTTCCCGCACCATCGGGCGTGTCGCAGGTGTAATCCTCCTGTGAAATCATGCCAAGAACAATATATACATCTGCGGTTACAGCAAAAAGTTCGGATGATATGCGGGTGCTGGCACCGCTCACCTCCACTGTATCAAGGAGCGCGGCGATATTCGTGCGCAGCGCGCCGGAATAGACAAGCTCGCCCCTCTTAAGGCGCTCGAAATCCGAGCCCGCTGCAAGAGGCTTCCCATCCTTTATCGGGATGATATCCGTGGTGGTCGAGCCTGTATCTACAAAGATGCAATCCCCGAAATCCCTTCCAACAATGAGCGCGGATGCCATCCAGTTGGCTGCTGCAATGCTGCGTTTTTTCTCTTTCGTGAAAGCGCCGCTGCTTTCAAGGAACCGGGCTTCATCGAAGGCGTTGTTAACGGCATCCATTATGTAGGAGAGCCCGGCGTCCTTATCAGGGAAGCAGTCAGCAAGTTCGCCTGTTATCACCACGCCCACCTTTTCAGGTACGAGGCGCGCCGAGATTTCCTGAAGCACTTCTGGAAGCCTTGAGTTTTTCCACAGGGGGAGGTAATGCAGCTCAACGAGCTTTCCGTCAGATGATGCAACCTTGGTGTTCGCGCCTCCGATGTCGATGCCGAGAATCATGGAATTGGATTGGGTGGGAAAGTTAAAAAGGGTTATGATTTTTTCAAATAAAACTAAAGCCAACAAGAGAAGAGATGATTTCCTACTTAAGAGATCATTTTAGATATGACACGATGTCCTCATGAACAAGAAATGAAGGCGTTCGAGTTTATCGAGACTCTCGGCGCATTAGAGGATATAAATTTTATTATGCAGGATTTTGATGAAAATCATGCGGAATCCGCACAGGGTATGCAGAAGAGATGCCGTGCAAAGTGAGTGGCTGCTCAGGCACTCTGAAGAAGATAAATCACCCTGTATACCGGATTGGCGTGTACCCCGGGAAGGGCGTTGACATGGATGAAGAGTTTGAGGAATGGTCAGATGATACCATGATACCCTCGAAGTCCGATATGATCTGGTGAAAGAGTTCAACCAGATGGTGGACGACTGTTTTGCACAGTTCAAATACATGCTGATAACTTCAGAATCGTTGAGAAGGTAGTGCCGTGCACGAGGACAATAAAGGTGGTTGAACCCATCGCTGCTGAGGCATGAATGTGGTAGCGATACACGTTTGCGATATGTGCATGGGAGTCTGAGCATGTATAGTTATAGAGTACGCATCACAGATATTCCCGTTGGAGATAGACCGAGAAGCAGGCTGCTGAAGTACAGGGCTGCTTCACTGAGCACCGCTGAGCTTCTCTCTATCATATTAAGGACAGGCTCAGTCCAGGAGAATGCGCTCAGCCTGGCGCACAGGCTCCTGGCACAGTATAACCTTCAGCAGTTATCCTCAATAAACCCGACCCAGCTTATGGGCATCCATGGGATCAAGACGTCAAAAGCGGCGCGATAGCGGCGTGCTTTGAGCTTGCCCGCAGGCTTGAGTCTTTCAGTTTCATAGAACTCTGTCTGGATACGAAGAACCACATAATAAGAGAGGACACGATCTCAACAGGTTCCCTGAACGCCAATATTGTTCACCCGAGGGAGGTGTTCAAGACCGCACTCATCGAATCGGCGGCGCACATCATCGTGGTACACAACCACCCTTCAGGCGACCCGTCTCCGAGCAGAGAGGATATAGAGATCACGAAGAAGCTGGTCGAGACGGGGAGGATCATTGGCATCGATGTCGTGGATCATGTCATTCTTAATGCAAAATGACTAATTATAATTCAAACTCTTCAATAAAACCCAGGATCAATTTGTACTTTTCCAGATATTTAAATCCTTTATCAGTCAATGTAATAAACTTCCTTCCATTATCGTCAGTATTTTCCCTGATCAGATCCTTTTCCAATAATTCATTAAAGTATTCTGAAAAGCTCTGTGATGAAAGATTTGAATGCCGAAGCAAAGGTGTGGGCTTAATAGAATTATGATGGTTCCTGACAATATTTAAAATATCAAATATCATCTCCAAGCGATCTCTCTTGCGTCTTATTTTGTCCATCTGGCCACCTTATGGTAGATTATTCCGATCACTATAATAGATATTATCTGGAAAAGAGTTTGTATTTCAAAGGGAATAAATCTTCGTGGACCTAAGGTGAGGAGATTAACAATCCAGAACAGGAAAAACAAAACATATAAAATAAAAAGCTGAGAGATCTTTTTTGATCTGCTATAAACATATAAAGCCATTATTACTGTAAAAATCAACAATACTGCCTGTGCTTCTATCAGAATGACATGCGATCTTGAAAAAAATGCAATTCCAGATATTATAATGGCAATAGCATTTGATACTATTAACATGTGTTTTATCTGCAGTTCCTTCCAGATCATGCTGTAAGTCAATGAAAGAATGGCCATCGTGCTAAAATATCCATTAAAAACCAATGGAAATATCCTGAAAAGATATCTTGAAATTTCAATATCAAAAGTCATTCCCATTACCATTACAAAAACTGATATGAATCTAAAAAGAAAAGCCAGACCGAAGAATAAGAAGGTGATCCTGAAATATTTTATACCTTCGTACTTTGTGAGTTCATATATTTCTCTGGTTCTAAAATATATTGTAAAGCAAAGAAATACGACTATTAGCGTATAGCTTAGTTCCACTACCAGCCTTGTGGGATCTATCAGATGATAAGGAGGCATATACACTAAGTTTTTCCTGAACATTTATAAATAAAGTGGACTTAAAGTGTACATTTTACCTTCTTTTCTCTTATAAATGGGTTCTAATAATATAGTGTTTGAGGTGACTCAAATATGAATAGAAAAAGAATATTTGGTATGCTGGCTATTTTCATAGTCGTAGCATCCATAGCAACAGTATCAGCTTTCCAGGGAAAATTCTCCGGGATGGATACTGCAGGCAGAGACGAAATATTAAATGCGATCAAAGCAAAAGACTTCAATGCCTGGAAAGAGTTGATGTCAGCCCGATTGACAGAAGAAAACTTCAATAAGCTTGTAGAAAGACAACAGGTAATATCTCAAAGGCATGAAGATATGTTGCAAAAGCGAGGTGCAATGTCTTCTGAAAGAGGAGCTTTCAATGAACAAATGGTACAGGCAATAGAAAAAGGAGATTATGAAGCCTGGAAAGAAGCAGCAGTGAATACTCCGATGATATCCAAGATCGATAATGAGGACGACTTCAAAATACTTGTTCAGCTTCATCAGGCAAAGAAAGATGGAGATTTTGAGAAAGTAAAAGAGCTTAGTGAACAGTTTGGCTTGCCCGGCGGTTCTGGCAAACATAAAATGTTTGGGCATTTTGGAAGAGGAAGGATGATCTAATTATCCTTTTTCTTCATATTTTTTGAGTGAGAACAATGGTGAAGATCGAGATCGTGAGAATATTGACTTTTTGCATTCTATTGTTTGCCATTATTGCACTTTCCGGCTGCATCTTAAAAACTGAGGATGTATCAGAACAAGAAAGAGAAATTCAAGATAAATGGGAAAGGAGAGCGAGGAATCTTAGTGATGAAGAACGGCAAAAGTTTATGGAAGAAAGGAAACCTAATTTTTCCAACATGAGTGAGAACGGAATGTGGAACAATACCAGTAGAGTTAGTGTCCACAGACATGCTGGGGGTAATTTATGATGGCTTCATTCATGATCTGAAATGGACTATTATAATTAAATGAAGAATGTGGTCTATGATTAT
>BLYN01000060.1_pt1 | contig 30751 bp, 32 predicted proteins | sample 7848601 | NCBI WGS metagenome assembly BLYN01 (sample SAMD00058756, study PRJDB5105) | groundwater metagenome | biome: groundwater biome; feature: underground water body; material: groundwater | place: Japan:Gifu, Mizunami | collected 2014-06-26 | depth 300 m m
CATCCTGAACGCACAAGGGTTCCTGCCACGTCTGAGAGCATAGCCATTGCGAATTCCTCCCTTTCTTTATCCGTGAGGAGCGATGAAAGCCTTGATTTGGCGTTGCTCTTCTTAAATGGTATGACAGCTCTCATATCCCCCAAAAGACATGGTATATCAATAAAAAGCTTTGGAAATATTTCGAAAACATAAAAACAGCACAAAACCTATTAACCCTTAAAGCATACAAAACGCCGAGGCATGACCATGAAAGAAATACTCGATATACTGGAAAGCAATCCGAGAATCGAACCCCGAGAGATCGCGACCATGATAGGTATCACGGAAGCGCAAGCTGCCTCAAAGATAAAACAATTGGAGAAAAAGGGGATAATACGCAAATATAAAGCTGTGATAGATTGGGAAAAAGCGGGAGAGGAGTACGTTTATGCCATAATCGAGATAAAGGTCGCCCTGCGTTCAAGGACAGGGTATGACGCCATTGCCGAGCGTATTGCAAAGTTCCCTGAGGTCAGGTCTGTCAGGCTCATCTCAGGAGGACACGACCTTTCGCTCACAGTACGCGGGCGGTCGATGAAGGACGTTGCATTCTTTGTGGCTGAAAAAATTGCAACGCTCGAGCAGGTGCAGGGGACGGTGACGCATTTTGTGCTGCGGACATACAAGGAGGACGGAGATGTCTTATTCGAGAAAGAGCGCTCAGAACGCCTTGCTATATCCCCGTGATGTCATGCCTGAAAGGTTCGTGGCAGAAAAGGTCAGGAATATCCCCCCTTCAGGGATCAGGAAGTTCTTTGACCTTGTGCTCGAGATGGACGGCGTTATCTCCTTAGGGGTCGGAGAGCCGGATTTCGTTACCCCCTGGCACATCAGGGAAGCATGCATCTATTCGCTTGAGAAGGGAGCCACATCATATACATCCAATTACGGCCTCCTTGAATTGAGAGAATTAATATCGAAGCGCTACAGGAAGGAGCACAGTGTTAAGTATGATCCCGGGTGCGAGATCCTTGTCACGACTGGTGTCAGTGAAGCCGCAGACCTGGCTTTCAGGGCGATAATTAACCCGGGGGATGAGGTCATTGTACCAGAGCCCTGCTATGTTTCTTATAAACCCAGTGTTTCCCTTGCAGGCGGGAAGCCGATACCTGTTCCGACATATCAGGAGAATGAGTTCAGGGTGACAGCAGAGCAGATAAAGAAGAACATAACGAAGAAGACAAAAGCTCTTGTCCTGAGTTACCCGAACAATCCGACAGGCGCGGTCATGAGGAGGAAAGACCTTGAGGAGATCGCTGATGTGGTCAATGAGAACGACCTTGTAGTAATTTCGGACGAAGTGTACGGCAAATTGACCTACGGGGGCACACATACCTGTTTCTCCTCTCTCCCCGGGATGAAAGAAAGAAGCATCATCCTTAACGGCTTCTCCAAGTCGCATGCCATGACAGGGCTGCGCCTGGGCTATGCTGTTGGCAGCGAAGCGCTCATAGCAGCCATGACGAAGATCCACCAGTACGCCATGCTCTGCGCCCCTGTTACAGCCCAGATGGGGGGTATAGAAGCGCTCAAGAACGGGGACGGCGAGATGCAGAAGATGGCCAGAGAATACGACAGGAGGCGGCGCCTTGTGGTGAGCGGTCTTAATAAAACGGGGCTTGATTGTTTTGAGCCAATGGGCGCATTTTACGCATTCCCGAGCATTAAGAGCACGGGATTGACCTCAGGTGAATTCGCGGAAAGGCTGCTGAAAGAGCAGAAAGTTGCAGTTGTGCCAGGCGATGTATTCGGGGAATGCGGTGAAGGATATCTGCGATGCTCTTATGCGACTTCGCGTGAGGAACTGGTCGAGGCGCTTTCCCGCATCGAGGCGTTCCTTGACTCGCTTTAAGGAAGGTCATTGGGGTGAGCAAGGAGGTCATTGACATAGACCTGTTTGCCAGTTCGTGTCAGGTATAGTCGGACCCACCAGACAGTCATTATTGGACATAGAATACAGAGTGAGATTATTAAACTTATAAAGAACCAGATAACATTAATGATCGGGATAAAGCTCATAATCTGGTCAATTATCGCAAAAACAATAGCCACGCCGAACGTGACAAGTATGAGGAGAACCACAACAAACACATTTTTTTTGAAAAAGTCAATGCCTGCAAGCAACCCCTCAACAGGACCGAGAGATTCTATCACAAGCGCATACCTGAAAGCAGCCAGCACAACGCTGAGTATTAATAAATAGATCATCCACAGCAAAAATCCCCCAATAAATAATAAACCTGCGCCGGCATTTTCTGAAGGCTGGCTGAAATTCATGCTCTTAATTCCAGGCACTATGAATACAATGCCTGCAAAGACAAGTAGCAAAACCAGGATTTCGGCAAGGAACAGGTTCAAAGCGTTCTTTTTCCCCGCTTCCATCATAATGGAAAGCTGGGATTTTCCGGTTTCTGTCGCCTGTCTTGCCATGCCAATGGCACCTGAAGTGAAGAAAGAAGCGATAAAAAGGATGATCAAAAAGCCGATAATTACAAGGGCAGCGATTTCATACATATGCTGCGAAAGGATTGAAATAATCGCGAAGGAGAGAGCTTCAGGACTATTATACTCTTTAACTGAAAAAGAGCCTAAAATGGATAAAAAACCGATGGCGATCATGATGAGAGCCACCAGTCCTGAAAGGATAATATTAAGGACAAAAGGTACACACAGATTGATATTCTTCGTATACGTTTCAATGCCATTACTTATGATTTTACCTATTTCTTCCGCCATAATTCACGTTCATAAACTTCTTGTTTTTACAATATCCCCTTCAATATCTTCTATTTCATTTACATAAGTTTCAGCTATCTCCCGTGCGAGGGGTTTCCAGTCTGTTATCCCCAGGTCAGTAAGCGCAGCGGTCCTGACCTCTGCTGGAGTCCCTTCAGTAGTGATGTTTATACCGCAATGAATCTTCTCACTTGAAACGCCTGCTGTGGCTATGCTAACCGTGAGCTTCCCGTCATCGATGAAAAGGTCGTCTCCTTTTCTTATCGTCTTTATGCCCTGTCTCATAAGGACATCCCTGATGCAGACCATGAGGAGGCGCTGCATGTAGTAAGCAAGCCGCATGCTGGCTGGCGAATCGAATCGTTCCACGATGATGTGGAGAAGGTCATCTCCCTGTATAGTCTTTCCTGCTTTTTTGTCTTCAAGGTCTTTCATATTATCGAAGGTAACATCCATAGGTCCATGGAAGATCACCATTGAGTCACCCATTATTCCCATGCTGTAAGCCCAGAGCGGGGCTATCTGCGAGCCGTCGTATTTTATTTTGTCAGGAAGGATCCGGGAGATCATGGATATACCTCTATTTATCTTGCTCATATCCTTATTAACTCCTTACTTTCACAGGATATAAGTTTTTGGGCATTATTAACCGCAGATGAACTCAGAATCATGCTATTTCCCTCGGGTCTGCGATTTTCCCCGCAAGCGCGCTTGCAGCCGCGGTCTCTGGAGATGCAAGGTATATCAGCCCGCCTGCTCCCATCCTTCCCCTGAAGTTGCGGTTTGAGGTTGAGAGGCATGTCTCACCCTCGCATAGCACTCCCATATGGGCGCCCAGGCACGGACCGCATCCTGGCGGCGCGATAACAGCGCCGGCTTTTAAGAGCGTGGTGATGATGCCCGATTCCGTGGCTTTGATGAGAACTTCTCGCGATGCTGGCAGAACGATCGTCCGCGTCCTGACTTTTTTTCCTTTCAGGATACGCGCCGCAGCCTCAAGGTCCTCGTACCGCCCGTTGGTGCATGAACCTATGAAGACCTGGTCAAGAGGAGTTCCTGTCACTTCCCCGACAGAGACCACGTTGTCCACTTCATGCGGCTTTGCCACCTGCGGTTCAAGGTCGCCAACATCGAAGTTGTACTCTTCTATATATTCTGCGTCATTATCAGCGAATACAGGGGTGTATTTTTCCCTGGCTCTTCCTTTCAGATATTTTTCAGTCTTTTCATCAGGCGGCACGATGCCTGCCTTGGCTCCCATTTCGATCGCCATGTTGCAAAGCGTCATCCTCTCAGGGGTAGATAGGGCTGCTATGGCATCGCCGTAGTACTCTACGGCTTTATAGTTCGCCCCGTCTGCACCCAGGTTTTTTATGATGTAAAGCGTCATGTCTTTTGCAGAAACGCCTTTTGCAAGCCTTCCCTCAACGGTTATCCATATGGTCTGCGGCACACGGAGCCACAGTTTTCCCGTGGCGAATATCTCAGCCATGTCTGTTGCGCCGACACCTGTGGCAAATGCCCCGAATGCGCCGTAGGTGCATGAGTGCGAGTCAGCCCCGATGATGAGCTTTCCCGGCATTGCAAATCCCTGCTCTGGCAGCACCTGGTGGCAGATGCCTTCCCCAATATCGAAAAAATTGGTGATGCCCTGCTCTTTTATCCACTGCCTGATACCCTGCTGGAGCTTAGCTGCGGTCTCATTATTTGCCGGTGCGATGTGGTCGAACGGGATAATGATGCGTCCAGGATCCCAGACTTTCTTTGCACCCATCTCCCTGAAAGCCTTTACTGCAAGGACGGATGTCCCGTCGTGCGCCATTGCATAGTCTATGTTCGCAATGACGAAATCCCCTGCGGATGCGGTTTTTCCAGAAGCCCTGCATAGTATATTTTCACTTATTGTAGGCATCGGTGTTTATTGGGTTTTTAAGATACATAGACGTTTGTATACAGCTATTGACCTTCCTGACTGAACCATAAACCTTTTATACAGAACTTTCTTCTTAGCATATCATGGTGAGTTCCGAGGAGATCGAAGAATATTACAAAAAACTTGAGGGGAAGCTTACACGCGACGAATTCAAGTCAAAGATCGAAGAAAAAATAACGTTCATGAACGGGCTGTGCGACCTGAAGACAGCAGCCATGCTCGTATCCAGCGAAATGGGAGTCAATGAAGCCGTTAAAATTAAGGATATGACTAACGACAGGGGCAATGTGGTTTTCATCGCAAAAGTGCTATCTGTGAGCGATGTTCGCGAATTCTCACGCGATAACGACACGATAGGGCGAGTTGTGAACCTTAACCTCGCCGATGACACAGGTTCGATAAAAGCTGCATTGTGGGATGAAGCATGCGACCTCGTGAAGATCGGGGATATCAAGCCCGGTCATGCCCTGAAAGTGAAGGGTTATGTCAAGGAAGGGAAAAGCGGCCTTGAGGTCAATGTAGGAAGAGGAGGGGGGATAGAGCACATTGACATGGAAGTTTCCGTGGACTTAAAACCCCTTAAGATAAGCGAAGTAAAAAACGGTATGAATGCCATCAATATAACAGGTAAGATCATTGATATGGGAACTGTCCGGACATTCCAGAGAAAGGATGGAACCCCAGGAAAAGTGAGAAATATGACCATAGGTGATACCACAGGTAAGATAAGGCTGACTTTATGGGATGGAAAGGCTGATGCGCTGGAATTCAAAGCAGGCGATGTCGTGGAATTAATGAACGCATACGCACGCGAGAACAGTTTCAGCAACCAGGTGGAAATGCAAATAGGGTCAGGCGGGAGCATGGTAAAGAGCAGCGCTGCAGTAGATTATTCAGAGCCCCTCACGCCCATCGCTGACATCGGGATAAACTCGTCTTACAGCGTTTCGGGTCATGTATCGGGGCTGGACGAGATACGGGAATTTGAGCGCACTGATGGAACAAAGAATAAGGTGTCGAATATCTACATCTCTGATGATACGGGACGGATAAAAGTGGCGCTCTGGGGGGAACATGCTGATATTGTCAATGAACTGGATATCGGGAGCGAGATACGCATCATCGATGCCTATGCAAAGCCCGGGAGGAATGAGGAAGTGGAACTCTCAGCAGGTGCAAGGACAAGCATACAGATATTAAGGAAGTAATTATATCCAGATTTTTATTTACATAAAGCAACTAAGAGATATCCTGATGCAGGTTTTAGAATAGATGGTTATGCTGAAGTAACAGATTCATACAATAATTGGAAAGATGCTTTCACGAAAATGTTGAAGGATTGCAATTTTAAAGGAGAGATGTCTCTGTTCAACAATTTTAATTAGGTGATAGAATGGATATTGAATCACTTGAAAAAGAATTCAGAAAAAAGGTTTGCGATGAAATTGAAATCATTAGTGAAGGCAAAGACAGGTTCGTAGTTGCCACGCCTTTTGCTTTTGAAGATGGGGATAATTTAAATACGATACTTAAAAAGAATGGGTCAGGATGGTATTTTACTGATGAAGGACACACTTTCATGCATCTGTCCTATGATGATTTGGATTTTGAAAGGGGAAAACGAAAAGAGATAATCGACTCGATCCTTAAGACCCATTATCTGGAAAACGATAACGGAGAACTCAAATGCCCTGTTGATGATAATTACTTCGGAGATGCTTTTTTACCTTCATCCAGGGATTGATCAAGGTAACGGATATCGCTTTTACCAGGAGAGAGCGTATACTATCTTTATTTTATGAGGAGTTCCAGGGTTATTTAAAAGAACTTCTTGGGGATAAGTGTGTTTTTGATTATAAAGACCCGGTGAAGGACCCCGGAGGAAAATATCCTGTGGACTGCTATGTTAAAAATGATATACCGTTGTTTATTTTTGGACTTTATAACAACGATAAATGCCGTGATTCAACTATCACATGCCTTACCTATGAGAAGTGGGGTGTACCTTTCACTTCTATAGCGATATTTGAAAACCAGGAGGATATTAATAAAAGGGTACTTGCGAGATTCAGCGATGTGATCGAGAAGCAATATTCAAGTCTGACTTCTGCCAAAGAAAGATTGCCCGATTATCTCATGAAAATCTCGGTTTTATCATGAAAAATCAGGAACCGAAGATAAACATAGATACCATAAATCTGCGTTCAACGGCGTATATCTGTGTTTTTTATATTTTTGAATATCCATATAAGTTAGTGAAAAAATAATGGCTGAGGATGTAACATATGCCAGACGATAACAAAACCAAAGAATTCCTCCAAAGACTCGCGCCCTGCATCGAGCGCGGTGAGCTTGAGAAGTGCGTGGAGGAGGCGGCGCGGGTGGCGAAAAATGGATATTGCGTTGCCCTCATCAATAGCTTTATTTAGTTTATATTACATTGTGCACATTGTATATATGCTTGTAGTAAAAGACTCTATGGTGTTGATTCACCTGGCTAAAATGCAGATACTTACAGATTCATGTATGTATTTTGGTAATGTCCTGATTCCAACGAAAGTATACGAAGAGACTGTGATCGATGGAAAGAAAAAAGGACACGCTGATGCGCTGATAATCGAACAAACAATCGGTAGTAATCTAATAAAAATACAGGAAGTCAAAGATAAAAAGAAAGTAGATAATTTAAGAATATTTGGGCTGCATCTTGGTGAAGCTGAGGCTGTGGCGCTGTATTTTCAGGAGCGGGCTCAATTTCTGGCAACCGATGATGATACCTGCCGAAGAAACAGAATTATCTTGGGTATTAATATCATCGGCTCGCCTGCGATTGTTGTTACGCTCTTTAGAAACGACACGATAACAAAAAGTAAGGCGCATGATTGTGTTTCTGCCCTTGAAACAATCGGCTGGTTTGATATAGAGGTTACGTACGAGATGAAAAGACAAATCGAAAAGGGGTGAACAAATGTCTGAATTAGTATCTCTGGGAGTACGGCTCAAAAAAGGAGTTGTTGAAGAACTGAACAGAATAGCAAAGGAAGAACATATTGACAGGACAACTGTTATTAGAAAGTTCATCGTCGATGCCATTGAGAATTATAAGATAGATATGGCTCTACGAAAATACGAACAAGGTAAAATTAGCATATCCAAGGCTGCAGAAGATACAGGACTGACTGTGGAGGAGATAGAAGACTACATGGTCAGGAAAGGCTACATGTCAAAATATTCAACTATGGACTTAGAAAGAGAACTTGAACTTCTGAAAGCTAAAGATTAATGACTACTACTATGCCGAACAATAGTAAAATCGAACAATTCCTGCAAAAACTGGCGCCGTGCATCGAGCGCGGCGAGCTTGAGGCGTGCGTGGAGGAGGCGGCGCGGGTGGCGCGGGAGATGGGCGTGGGGGCGGGGGAGTTGCTGGAGTTGTCCACTGATGAGAGGAGGAACGAGAAATACAGTTTCGCTTATGTTATTGCGCTTGCTGCGGCGCAGGAGCTTGAGGGAGGAGCTAAAGCTCAAGCGTATTCCTATGCAGGTCTTGCGTCGCAGTATGCTGGAAACATCCAAAAAGCTGAGGAGTATTATCGGAAAGCCATTGAAGCTGATCCAAAATATGCGGAGAGGCACTCCAATTACGCTAGTCTGCTAGAGGAACTTAATAGGAATAAAGAAGCGGAAGAACAATATCAGAAAGCCATTGAAGCTAACCCGAAAGATGCAGAGGCGCATAATAATTATGCAAATCTATTACGGGAAAAAGCGATGTTTTTGGAGGCTGAAAAGGAGGTAAGAATTGCTCTCCAAATTGAGCCAAAAGACCCCTATGCGCTTGGAACCTATGGCGATATTCTTGCAGATGAAGATTATCTTGAAGAGGCGATAAAAAATATCATGAGGCGATAAAAAATTCAGATTCGATGGCGCACCCGGCAAAAGCAGAGATTCATAACAATCTTGGCTGGGTCTATGCGCACCTTGATCAATACAATAGAGCTAAAAAAGAATTTGAAGAAGCACACAAACTTGACCCTCAGAATGTTAAAGTGATACGAAACATTCGTGCACTCAGTAAAGTGAAGAGTGAACCAAAAATCTCAAAAATTCAATGGTGCATTGCAATTATGCTATTTTCCGGTGTAATTGCAACATGGTATTTATTCTGGACTGAAATGCTAACGGAAAACGTTTTTGCGGCGCAGTCTATTATTTTAATAGCTATGTTGATCTTCATTCTCTTTTATCACCAGCTAGGCAAGTTCAAAGCAGGTCCAATTGAATTCGAAAAAAGCACTGAGCACAGGAGCCAGCCATCAGAAAAAATCGCAAAGATTGAGCGCTAATCCATGACCCCACCCGCCATTCTCCCCATCCTCGACAAACACATGCACCTCAACCGCTGGCAGATGCCTCGATGCAGTCTGCCTTTTATTGAGAGAACTGTATTATTTATAGCCAAAAAACGGCACTGTTCTAAAAATCTAATTATTTTTGTAATTATCTATAAATATGAGCAGAAGCATAAATTTGATAACATGATCGATGAAATGTTATTTAAAGACCTAGATAAACACATGAGTATAGTAAAAGATGCGAATAGAAATAGATTCTTTTTATTGGAGGGTGGAGACCGCCTTAACTTAAAATTTCTATTTAAAGAGGGGCAATATACATACTTCAAAGAATTGGACGGAAATCATATGAATCATATAATAGTCGGATGTACAGAATCCTCTCGTAAATGTTCGGAAATTATCCATAGATACAAGAACGAGCTTGAGGTCAAAATAGAACTAAATCCTGTATCTCTAACAGGATGGTAGGGGATTTGAGGGTTTAGTGATTTTTTGGGTGAAAAATTAAAGATATCACTGGATTTTAGGATTGTGCCCCAAAAAACAATTATGCCTATTCCAAACCACGGAAAGAACCTTGCATTAGGAGACAAGTATTATGATAGATTCGGTTATGAAATATCAGGAACCGCAGATAAACGCAGATGAACGCAGATTAAATGCTTTGTCTGAGGATATTATTGGGGCTGCTTTTGAAGTTAGTAATATTCTTGGTGCGGGTTTCCTTGAAAAGGTCTATGAAAATGCCCTTAATATAGAACTGAACCTGAAAGGATTAAAAAGCTTTCAACAGGCACCTTTAAAATTATATTATAAAAATGAATTAGTTGGCGACTACATCGCGGATATTTTAGTAGAGAATGAAATCATAGTTGAAGTAAAAGCTGTAAAAGAGTTAGATGCAATCCATACTGCTCAATGCCTGAATTATCTTAGAATAACAGGTCTAAAACTTTGCCTTCTTTTCAATTTCAGTAAGCCAAGGGCAGAAATCAAAAGAATCGTGAATGGTATCTAAAGGATGAATGATGAACATAGATAAATATCAATCAGAATTGAAACAAAAATCATTGCTATCGGTCATAGATAAATCCCGTGCAATAAATCTGCGTTTATCTGCGTTCATCTGCGGTTTAAAATTCAATAAACCCAGACAACCAAATTTCATTAAAAAGCTAAAAAACCAATTGATCTTGTTTGTTGAACAAGCATCTGCATTCATCTGTTTTCATCTGCGGTTAATAAAAATAATTTCCCTTCAGAGAATGCAAAAATTTGTATCTTTAACATTTTTTACGGTAATCGATACTCAATTCTCGAATATTATGAACTGATCAAATATGGCGCGCACAAAATCCAAAACAGAACTTTTCGGCAAGCATCCCCTCGCCAAATCCATAGAGCCAGTCATCGAAAAATGGTCTGCGGATAATTATCCCCCAATCAACGGTAAGCAGATTACACACATAACAAGAGAACTCATGGACTACTGGTTCTCGGACATGGCGCATGAGGGAGAATTCTTCCACCCATGCCAGAGGCGCGCAATCGAGACAATCATCTACTGCTATGAAATACTCGGCATTCCGCATGTTGAAGCCCTGTTCGAGCAGTTCTCATGCGAACTTCTTGAAAAAGATAACCTGCGCCACGGGATCGAATCCATGGAACATCCAAGATTCGCCGTCAAAATGGCAACAGGGACCGGGAAAACATGGGTCATTACAGCCCTGATAATATGGCAGTACTGGAACAGGGTAAAGCTCAATGACAAAAGGTTCGCATCCCACTTCCTGCTCGTAGCTCCCGGCAATATCGTATATGAAAGGCTGCTTGATTCTTTTCTCGGCAAGAAAAGGAACGGTAAAAGACAGCCCATGACAGCGGATTTGAAAAAATCCCTATTCATGCCCGATAACCTGAGGCAGGATTTTGATCTCAGAATATTCTCAAAAGAAGATTTGCAGGAAAATACGCCTTTCACAGAATCGCCTTTTATTCTGATAACCAACTGGCATCAACTCATGGACACGTCAAGACAGAAAGAAATCACTCTTGCAGAAGATATAGGTATCGAAAGCAGGGATGCCACGGTTTCACAGCGCGTTGAGCGTTTCATGGATTTCCTGACATACAACGGCGACCTTATGGTCATTAATGATGAAGCGCACCACGTACACAATGCCTCGGATGCAGAGCAGAAGCGCTGGCAGGAATCCATTGAAGAATTAAGGGAAAAAATTAAACAAAAAAAAGACGCTCTGTTCACACAGCTTGATTTCACCGCAACACCTTTCACTATCAAAGGAAAGAAAAAAGAATTTTTCGCTCATGTGGTCTATGATTATGGACTGGTCGAAGCCATGCATGCAATGCTGGTAAAACAGCTTTTCATAGAAAAGAGCAGCCTTCTCTCAAGTAAAATAGAATCCCTGCCTGAATCTGAAAAACTGATGGTCACCGCCCACAGGGACGAGAGCAACAAACCTGTCGAGCTTTCAGAAGTCCAGAAACACATGATAGATATAGGACTGGCAAAGCTCGATGCTCTGCAAAATGATTTTAATAAATTCAAGATCAACAAAAAACCAGTCATGTTCGTTATGGCTGACATGAATGAAGAAGCTGATATGATTGCAGAATATATCAGGCAAAAGACAGATTCAAATGGAAGATCATACGGCGATGATTCCAATGGCGAGCAAATAGTAACGCTGCACATCGGAAAAAAGGACACGCTCTCGGATGAAGATTACGAAACCCTGCGGAATAAGGTATTCTCAAGCGATGATGCTTCAAATCCTGTCCGGGTAATCGTCAGCGTTCTGATGCTGCGGGAGGGGTTCGATGTTAAAAATGTATGTGTTCTTGTGGTTCTTCGGCGCTCGGATTCCGACCTCCTGACAGAACAGGTGATAGGCAGAGGCATAAGGCAGATGTTCCCTGAACCTGACGAGATCTATACCCAATTGACCGAAGCGGGCGCAGCGATAGCAAGCGGCAGTTCCATCGATATATCCCTTGATACCAAAAGTGTTCTAATCAGTATCGATGAAAACAGGATTAAAGCCCTGGACATGAGCTGGCCTGTATCATTCGCTTATAAAACCGAAGAAGAAATTGATTTTTCATATTTCAGCGTTGCAGAACTGCCATTTTTTGAAAAACCATTTGAAGAAATAATGCATACCAGAATACTGATTACAGATTTTCATCCAGATACAAAATACAGACGAGAATGGGAATTGGAAGAATCAAATTTCTCATACAGCGTATTCCTGCGAAATACTGTCAAGGGCATCATTAGGGGAAGCAGGGGGGCAGCATGGCTCACCCGTTTTGCGCCTGACATTACAGGCATAGTTGACCGGTATGTGTCTGATTATCTGTTTGGAAGAAAAATCGATTTCAGCCTTGATGATAACACGAGGAAGTTGAGAAATCAGCAAGTTTACGATTTTGTTATCACTGAGGTCAGAAAAAAATTAATGAAATTCATACAGGCAGCTAAATCAAACGAAGTCATTGAGGCTGAGTGGACAAAGCTTTCAGATTATAAAAATCTAAAAGTCCGCATGGAGCGCGCAATCACCGCTAAAAAATGCCTGTACCCTTATGTAGATTTTCCTCCCAGAGGATGTTTTGAACGGAAATTTACTGAAAATATCCTTGAAAACGATTCTTCAGTCGAATCTTATGTAAAACTCAACCAATATGTGCATCAGTTCTCCATTCCTTACATCAATACAATGGGGCATTTAGTGCCTTATTATCCTGATTTTATCGTGAAAACCAGAGATGCAATGTATATTATCGAGACAAAATCTACAAAAGATGCAAATACAGATACTGATACAAAGAGAAAAGCAATTGCCGCTTCGGAGCGATGCCTTCAGATTTCAAGGATAAAAAACATTCCCTCTACAGCCCAGCCGCGTAATTGGAATTATGTATTGCTGCCCCAGAATGTCTTTGATGAAATGGAAGGAAGCGGGCTGCGAAGCCTGATCGAAAGATGCGAAGCGAACCTTGCACTTCTGAAAATGAGAAGGGAGTAATAGTATTGACCCCCACCCTTCCCATCCTGGACAACCACATGCACCTGAACCCCAGCGGCAGGTGTCTCGAAGCCGTCCGCGAATTCGCGCGCGCCGGCGGCACTCATATCGTCCTTGTGTCGCTCCCGCCCTGGTCTCTTGGCATTGATATAAACGCTCCAGATGATTACAGGCATGCGTTCGATATAGTCCTCAAAATCGCGCGGCGCGCAGAGGAAGCGGAAAAAGTGAAGGTATTCGTGGTGCTTGGCGTGCACCCCGCTGAACTGACAAAATATTATGGACGATTGGGATTCCCGCGCGCCGTTGAGATAATGAAAGGAGGGCTTGAAATAGCGCGCGAATATGTTGATAAAGGGCTTGCCGTGGGATTAAAGTCCGGGCGTCCTCATTATCCGGTAGAACCCAAGATATGGGATGCTTCAAACGACATCATGCGCCACAGCTTCACGCTGGCAAAAGAAGCTGGCTGCGCGGTGCAGCTTCATACCGAAAGCTCCACAGAAGAAGGGCTTGCTGAAATCGCGGGGATTGCCAGGGATGCTGGTTTAGCTCCTGAAAAGGTCGTCAAGCATTTCTCGCCCCCCATGGTCAGTATATGCGAAAAGACAGGCATTTTCCCGAGCGTGCTGGCTGGCGAGGATGCCATAGAAAAAGCCCTCTCAGAAGGCTCGCGCTTCATGATGGAAACAGATTACATCGATGACCTGAAAAGACCAGGTTTAGTGCTGGGGCCCAAGACCGTGCCAAAGAGGACAAAACAACTTATTCCTGAATGGGGTGAAGATGTGTTCTGGAAGATACATAAAGATAATCCCGAAAAAGTTTACGGCGTGGATATCAGCATTTAGAGGCTTTATTTCATTAAATCCTCAGGAATATAAACAGTATCCTCCTGAAAAACGTTCCGTTATTTATATAGCCATCTTCTTAGAATTAAACCAACTCTATATGATCCGGGACTATCTTACGATCGACGATATCAGTACCAATGGAAAGACTGTTCTATGCAGGCTTGACCTGAATTCTCCAATGGACCCAAAGGGAATAATCCTTGACGACAGCAGGTTCAGAAGCCACCTCACGACCTTAAAGGAACTCGAAGATGCCAGGGTGGTCATTCTATCCCACCAGAGCCGTCCCGGAAAAAGCGATTTCACCACTATGGAACCGCACGCAAAGCTGCTTTCAAAACTGATGCGCCGGAACGTGGATTATATCGACGACATATTCGGTTCCCATGCGGTTGAAACAATCAAGAAAATGAACCCGGGGGACATCATCCTGCTTGAGAACACCCGCTTCTACTCTGAGGAATCACTTGAGCGCACCCCGAAAGAACATACGCGAACCCATATGGTAAAGCGCCTCACACCAGTATGCGACATATTCATGAACGATGCCTTCTCGGTCTCACACAGGTCTCACCTGTCTGTGACAGGTTTCACAGATGTGCTTCCGAGCATCGCCGGAAGGGTGATGGAAAAAGAGATAGATTCCCTGTCCAGAGGATTGTCCTGCGGCGAGCGGCCATGCATATATGTACTGGGCGGCGCAAAGGTGGATGATTCCATCAAGGTTACCAAAAACGTACTCGAGAGGGGCTGCGCGGACAGGGTTCTTGTCACAGGTGTGGTCGCGAACGTTTTCCTTGCAGCATCTGGGGTAAATATCGGAAGCGCCAATTTGAACATTATTGAAAAACAGGGATATCTCAGACAGATAGATATTGCCCGAGACCTTCTTATGCGCTTCAAGAAAAGCATTGGGCTGCCCGTTGATGTGGCGCTGAATAAAGACGATGAGCGCGTGGAAGAAAAGGTCAGCAACCTGAACACTGTGCTTCCCATCCATGATATCGGCATCGAGACCATGGTGAATTTCTCTCGGGAGATAAGCAGCGCAAAGACGGTTGTAATGAACGGACCTGCAGGTGTTTTTGAGAACGAGACATTTGCGCTGGGTACCAACGAACTCGTAAAAGCCGGAACTAGATCAGGTTTTTCGGTCGTTGGAGGCGGGCATATCGCAGCAGCGGCAGAACTGCTTGGCGTTTCAAATAAGTTCTCTCACGTAAGCACAGGCGGTGGAGCCTGTATCGATTTCCTTGCAGGTGAAAAACTGCCAGGGATCGAGGCTTTGAAGGATGCTGCCTTGAAGTTCAGGCAATGTTCACTTTCTTGAACACGATCTCATCCTTTTTCACGTCCACTTCCACAGTGTCGCCTTCCGTCGTCAAGTATCTGAAGCAGAAGGTTGAATACATCTGGATGCGCTTTCTCGATCTCATCGAACAGGAACTCTGCAAGCGCGCGTCCAAGTTCTATCTTTCCAACGCCTGTTGAACCAAGGAACATGAACGAACCGATGGGGCGCTTTGGGTCTGATATCCCCGCGCGCCCGCGCCTGACAGCGTTCGCAACTGCGACAACAGCTTCATCCTGACCGACCACGCGCTGCTTTATGCGTTCTTCCATGTGCACAAGTTTTTGCATCTCGCCTTCTAGCATCCCGCCTCAGTATTACATTTTACTATAAAACCTCCATTCAACATGAAGTCAAAATATTTACTGAAGGTCACTGTGTTGAGATACGATCTCTGCATGATTCGTGTCTTTCTGGGATTTTCCTCATTCAATGTTACCTCCAGGACATCATGGATTATCTCTCCTCTGCTTCTTTCCCTTTTTGCCATAATCTAACCCGAAATTATTATGTTGCAAAACAGGAATATTGCTTTGAAATACTTTAATCTTTCTATATTTTCGTGCTGTAGTTGCGCCTTATGGCTGTTGCAAAAAGCAGGACGATGAGTGCGAATATACTGCCAAAGCCTGGCGTCACAGGGGTAGGTTCGACGCTTTTTGTTGGCGGTGGGGATGCTGTGATTCCAGGTGACGGCGGTGGATATGTGTTCACGCTCCCGTTTGATGCTGGAACCGAAGAGCTGGCAGGTTTAACCTTGCTCGGGTCGATGACGGTTATGACAGGCTTTCCCGAGCTCAGCACCGCTCTTGTTGTCCCCCTGTACTCAACATTGGTATAATTGGAGACAGCAGACGGCAGTTCGATTTTTCCTTCTTTATTCATGCGGATAGTATAACTGAATCCAAGCACGGTATTCGGGTCTGACCAGTTGGCAAGGGAAGTCGAACCGGCTGTAAGGCTGACACTATCAGGCAGTGATTCTTTAACTTCAAACCGTGTGCCGATATTTCCCCTGTTATTTACGCTTACGGTCACGGTCACATATTCGCTTATGTTCACAGTCTGCTTATCTACGGTTTTATTTATGATCGGTTTGGGTCCGTTCACAACTATTTTAGGGGTATTGGATGAAGCACTGAAAGGCTTATTGTTGACAGTGAACTGCGCAGTTGCGGCAGGAATTGTAAAACCATCAAGATTCGTCTCAAGCGGTTTAATAGAATATGTCGTGCCCCATTCTTCTCCAGGTTTGAGGACCGGAATATCCCAGTGGAAGGATGTATTGGATTTTAACTCAAAATTTTCATCCAGGCTGTCGTTGATATGTATATCGTGTATATCATATATCCCGTTATTCCCGATGTCGATAGTTACTACGGCGGTATTCTGAAGGTACATTCGATCCCTTACTGCCTTGCTTATTGTAAAAAAATACTGGGACGGCGCAACAGTTATTGATGCCGTCCCTGCAGCCTTGCTATCGATATCCTTGATATCCGTTCCCTTTGCATCCGCTTCATGGAATATGTACTCGACATCCGCAGTGATCTTGTTCACAAGTTCCCTGTCCAGGATATCTCCTTCCACAAATTCGAAATTATCATGTGTAAAAAAAGGGGCGATATTCGCTTTTTTGGTTGCAATGGGATACGTCGGGTCGAAATTATCCAGACATACAACCTCGTGTCCAGAGTCCAGCAAACGCTGGACAATGTGTGAACCGATAAATCCAGCGCCGCCGGTTACCAGACATTTCATGACCTTGAAATTGAATTAACATTATATAAAACTTGGGCTGGAAACTTGATGAATACATCAATTAAGTGCTTGCGAGTGTCGCATGTTCGCACAGGTCTATTTCCACCCTGGGCGTGAACCACCGCAGCTCATAGTGTTCGCCTTCCTGCACAAGGAAAGCTGTTTCCGGCAAAGACCCGGTCAGTGAAGCCCAGAGTCACGCCTCTGGAGGGCGTACACACGCATGCCCTGCGGGGTATGCGTGGATTTAAAAATCTGCGTTCATCTGTGTTTATCTGCGGTTCCGTTTTAAGTATGAGAAAATCCAATAAAACTACGATAGAACCCGGAGGACTTCCTCCACCGTGACCAGCACCTGCTCCCCGGTTTTCATATCCTTAAGCGCCACCTTTCCTGCATCAAGCTCATTCTTCCCCACGATGACCACATGGCTTGCGCCGATAGTGTTGGCATAAGATATCTGGTCCTTGAACTTCCTGCCCATAACATCGATGTACGATGGCACATGCTCGCGGAGCTTCCGGGCGATCACGATAGCTTCTTTACGCGTATCATCGAACGAGACAACTACAATTCGCCGCGGAGATTCAGGCATTACCTCGCATATTTCCATTATCCTGTCAAAACCGATAGCATACCCTGTAGATGGCGTATCCTCACCGCCGAACAACTGCGCCAGTCTGTACGAACCGCCGCCGCACACCTGGTTCTGCGCTCCAAGCCCCTCGCAGTATATCTCGAAAACCATTCCTGTATAATAATCAAGCCCTCTTGCAATGCCAAGGTCAACCTGGTATTCCAGCCCGTATACATCAAGCAGGTCAAGAAGAGCCTCGAATTGCGATATAGCTTCAATATCCCCCAATAATTCCCGCGCCTCTTGTACAGCATTTATACCCCGCAGACCTATCAGGCGGAACAATTTGCCCCTGATTTCATCGGGCGCCTGTATATGGTCAAGGAAATCCTCAAGCCCTTTATCGTCCTTCTTATCCACAAAGCGCATTATTCTGCTCTGTTGCTCAGACATGAGGTCTTTCAGGAGTGTCCGCACGATGCCCAGGTTCCCCACATGCAGGTCTCCCTTTACTCCCGCGCTCTTTAGCATCTCAACAGCCATCGCTATGACCTCTGCCTCTGACTCGGGGCGTGCGCTCCCTATTATCTCAACACCGAACTGGAAGAACTCACGAAAGCGCCCCTTCTGCGGACGCTCGTACCTGAAGCAGTTATCGAAATAATAGAACTTCAGGGGCTTTGCCGATCTCTGGAGTTCCTCGACATACATCCTTATCACAGGCGCCGTAAGCTCAGGGCGCAGCACTATCTCCCTGTCCCCTTTGTCTTTAAAGTTATATATTTCACCCAGGATCCCCTCTCCTGATTTCAATGTAAAAAGCTCAATATGCTCAAAAGTGGGAGTTTTAATCTCACCGTATCCCCAACGCTCTGCAACATCACGCAGCCTGCTCTCAACGTATCTTCGCTTGATCATTTCTTCGGGCAGAAAATCGCGCGTGCCGCGGGGTCTCTGGATTTCCATAATATACTTCCTTTCGTCCCGAATACAGCTTAATACTTTATAAACCCTTATGATTTTTTTTAAAACAACACGCTTATAATTATATACTAAGTTATAGGTTCTATACTACCAAACAAAGTCTATCCATAACGGGTCAGGTAAAAAAGGAGAAAACAGGTTATATGGCAGGAAATCATAACGAGATCGAAAAACGCCTGTGGGGTGCCGCAGATGAACTTAGGGCAAATTCTAAATTGAAATCTTCGGAATACTCGGTTCCGGTTCTGGGTCTGATTTTTCTCCGTTACGCTGACCACAAGTTCACTGTGGCCCAGAAGGAACTGGCAGGGAAAAGTACAGGCAGGCGCCCTGTGGGCAAGACTGATTACCAGGCGCGAGGTGTCCTGTATTTACCTGAAGTCTCAAGATTCTCAAAACTTCTCAACCTGCCTGAAGGTGCTGACATAGGAAAAGCCATCAATGAAGCCATGCGCGCCATCGAAACAGAGAACGAGGAACTCAAGGACATCCTGCCAAAGACCTATAACCATCTCGATAACAGCACCCTGGTGGAATTATTAAAGACTTTCAATTCTGTGCCGATGGACATCGAAGGCGATGCCTTTGGAAAGATATATGAGTATTTCCTGGGCAAATTCGCCATGAGTGAGGGGCAGAAGGGAGGCGAGTTCTTTACACCCACCTCCATTGTCAAACTCATAGTGGAGGTAATCGAACCATACCACGGGCGCATCTTTGACCCTGCCTGCGGCTCGGGTGGTATGTTCGTACAGAGCGCGCGCTTCGTGGGAAACCATAAGAAAAATCCTAATTCTGAGATTAGCGTTTATGGTCAGGAAAAGACCGCTGAAACTGTGCGCCTGTGCAAGATGAACCTCGCTGTGCATGGTCTTTCTGGAGATATTCGCGAGGGTAACTCCTACTATGAAGATATCCACAAAAGCGTTGGTAAATTCGACTTTGTAATGGCAAATCCGCCGTTTAACGTGGACAGGGTGGATAAAGAGCGCATCAAGGACGATCCCCGCTTTCCTTTCGGCATGCCAAAGCCTGACAATGGCAATTATCTCTGGATCCAGATATTTTACAGCGCCCTGAATGAAGGAGGACGCAGCGGATTCGTGATGGCAAACTCTGCCAGCGATGCCCGAGGAAGTGAGCAGGATATACGGAAGTCGCTTATCGAAAACGGCGCAGTGGATGTGATGGTTGCCATTGGCTCAAACTTCTTCTATACGGTCACGCTGCCGTGCACCCTATGGTTCCTTGACCGCGGCAAAGCAAAAACACAGCGCAAAGATAAAGTCCTGTTCCTTGATGCGCGGCATATCTTTCATCAGGTTGACCGCGCCCATCGCGATTTCATGTCGGATCAAATCGAGTTCCTTGCCAATATCGTGCGGCTATACAGGGGGGGAAGAGCCTGAGACAACGAACGGCAGCGTGCAGATGTTGAAAGAGAAGTTCCCTGATGGAAAGTATGTGGATGTGGCTGGTTTGTGCAGGGTGGCTGCACGTTCCGAGATAGAGGCGCAGGGCTGGAGCCTGAATCCGGGGCGCTATGTGGGAGTGGCAGACCGCGAGGCTGATGATTTTGATTTTAAGGAGCGTCTTGAAGAACTGAACGAGGAGCTTGAGACGCTCAATGTTGAGGCGCGGGAACTGGAAGGGCGCATTGCTGAGAATGTTGAGAAACTGCTGGATGCAGGATGAAAAGATTCTGATATGAATCATAATGATTGAGTTTAGAATGCTAATAGTTTATGAGTTGTAAACTCATTGTTTATGATTTGTAAACAAAAAGTTTATGGTCTGTAAACTCATATTATCTAATTATGCTGACCGAACTTTTTAAAACAAAAGAACGAGTTAGAATCATTTCGTATATAATGTATCATAAAAGTCTTACAGTTAACCAGGTTTCAAATGAAACAGGAATTACAAAAGGTCTTATCTCCCGATACCTTAAATACGTACATGGGGTAGGACTTTTTACAAAGACAAAAAACATATACCAACCGATCGATTGCGCTCATACCAGAGCCATCAAATTGCTCCTGAACCTGAATAAAATCAATATAAAGTCACTGGATATCGACTGGGCAACAGGCATTGGTATATTCGGAAGCTGGGCGCAGGGAACAAACACCTATGAGAGCGACCTTGATTTATGGGTTAAAGTTGATGTTTATCCAGCCGAATATCAGCTGGCGCGTTTGCAGAGGGATATAAGTGCAATGGCCGGCATGGAAGTCAATATGCTTGTCCTTACACCGGAAAAAATGAAATCGATCAAAATGGCAGACCAGCCTTTCTATAACTCGCTGCTGCGAACATCTATTGTGCTGAAAGGGGGTTCGATTGAATAATATAGAGGATTGTTTCAGAAAGGGTCTATTGCGAAGAGTAGAGCCTTCTTTGACTAAAAGCAAGGAATCAATAAAAGAGGCGAGAGAATGGCTGTCCGAGGCAAGGAAAAATCTTGCTGCAGAGGCGTATAAATCAGCCATTTCATCATTATATCTTGCAATATTTCATTCTGCGAGGGCTGTGCTGTTCAGGGACGGCGTGAGGGAGAAGAGCCATTACTGTGTGGGTGTATATCTTGGGAAATATGTTGAGCAGGGCGCTTTAGAGGAGGACTGGGTTTTGATATTCGACAGGATGAGAAGCGTACGGCATACCGATCAGTACTCGTTCCAGGTGCATCCTTCAAAGGAAGAAGTGGAATCAGGGATCGATATCGCCGGGAAGTTCGTGAATAGGATGGAAACGCTGCTGAGTGAGACAGGGGAGCAGAAAGATGAAAGCTGATCTTATTATGAAACAATTTTACATGAGTTTTCAGAATTGCCAGACACTGTCTGGCAAATTAAGCTGGTCACATCATACTCTGGTTATGCAGGCACTGAACTTTTATTTAAAAGAGGCAGAATCTGAAAACTGGTCTGTTCGGGGAACAGGGGCGGAATAATGACTGTATGTGGATTTAGAGAAGCAGAACCGCAGATAAACGCAGATGAACGCAGATATAAACCCGCAACGGATTTTTGCGCAGCCCACCGCAAAGTACGCAAAGATCGCAAAGTACAGCCGCAGTGCGGAACACAGATGCCACAGATTCAACAGATTTTCACCGATCCGCGCGTATCCGCGTCATCCGCGCAATCCGCGTTCCATCACGTTTGCCCTTCTCTGAAAAATCCGGCATCTGGCACAAGCGTATCTACGTTGCGTGCCTCGAAGCACAAGAAAGAAAGTACAACAAACAGAACATTTGGAGGAAAATAAAATCAATGTATGTTCAAAGGGTTAAAATCCCACTGCGCGGGTCTGCTCCCGTGCAAAGAGAAAAGGTAGTGCGATATTGCGAAATATGGTGCGGAGTACCTGAATATCGGCAGCCACAGCCCGAAACAATAGTGAACCAGAGGTGGTTTCAGCATGATGCGACATACCAACGCAGGATGGAAGCTTGAGCAGGAAAATGATTGCTGAAATGATTATGGTCAGGATGGTTGCGAATGCTTTCTTGTGTAACCGAGGGAGGTCTCATAACGTCCTCCTTGAAGCTGAATACACACCCTACAAGCTCCTGGGTCACTGGATTTGGTCGAAAGGATACGAGGTAGGCGAGCTATAACCTGAAGGGAAAGGCAGACCAATGCGTTATGAGAAATCGGATGAACCCATAGTAGCCATGATAATTGAGCCGATGATATACCGAACCTGTGTCGCAGGATGCAGGGGGCGACGGTATGAGGAGAAAACCCAATTTAGCAAAGGGGTTCTGATTTGGTAAAGTCGAAGTGAAAAGCATGATAACATCAAGGGAAAAAAAAAATGATGCCAGAAAGGTATGCCGCCGAAAAGAGTAGGCGAAAACGCCATATGGTGAAATTTGAACTTGATGGAATAACTGCCAAGAAACGAAAACCAAGACTGGTAGAGGTATATTCACACCTCTATTTCCTGCAACGGGACAATGCCAAAAGAAAGCCGTATACTGGAAATCGGTTAGTACGGTTTGACGAGAAGGGGGAGGTTGAAAGACCTCTTCTTTACTCTACCATCCGCGTTCATCTGCGGTTTTTTGAAAGTCTGATTTTTCAGACAGGATTTACAGGATCGACAGGATACGTTATTAATCCAGTTCATCCTGTTATCCTGTCAAACTCGAAATCCCAGCTTACTGCGCCTTGGCAGATGGCAAAGCTGAAAGAAGGGGGGTGAGATGATGAATAATACAAATCAAGGCATAATGACTCTGCTTGGTGAACATATACAAACGCAAAAAGGTTTTGCATTCAAAAGCCAATGGTATTCAGATTGTGGAACTCCAATAGTAAAAGTAAGCGAATTTACTGATGATTCAATAGATACTTTGAATTTAACTTGTATTCCAGATGATATTGCAGTTAGCTATATGAAATACAAGCTAAGGACCGGCGATACTATTATCCAAACAGTAGGTTCATGGCCTCGTAATCCAAATTCGGTAGTGGGTAAAGTAATAAAGGTTCCATCAAAAGCATCTGGCGCCTTACTAAATCAAAATGCTGTAAAGATTTCCCCCGCCAAAACGTTAGATAGATCCTTCATATTTTATCTTCTAAAAAGTAACATATTTAAAGACTTTATAATAGGGTGCGCACAAGGCGCAGCAAATCAAGCCAGCATCACTCTTGATGATATTCGAAATTTTTCTTTTTGGCTACCACCTCTCCCCACCCAGCGCAAAATCGCCTCCATCCTCAGCGCCTACGACGACCTCATCGAAAACAACACGCGGCGCATCAAAATACTGGAAGAGATGGCGCAGGCGCTCTACCGCGAGTGGTTCGTGAAGTTCAGGTTTCCGGGGCATGAGAAGGTGGGGATGGTGGAGTCGGAATTGGGGATGGTGCCGGAGGGGTGGGAAGTGAAAAGATTGGGAGATGTGGTTACTTTGCATCGTGGCAAATCTTATCGGACTCCCGACTTAGTAGATGAGGGGAGAATACCGTTTTTGAATCTAAAATGCATCGAACGTGGTGGCGGTTTCCGTTACGATGGCGTCAAACGATTTCAGGGAGAATATAAACCTACACAGACAGCGAAAACAGGTGACATAATTGTTGCAGTCACTGATATGACACAAGAAAGGCGGCTTGTAGCACATGCGGCGCGAGTTCATATAATTGGTAATGATTTTGCAGTCATGTCTATGGATTTGGTAAAAATCGAACCTATCAAAGAGGGCTCGAAAGACTATTTGCATGGCGTGTTGCGCTTCTCAGATTTCTCTCAAGAGGTACGCCAACATGCAAACGGTGTGAATGTGCTTCACTTAAATCCAAGCCAAATACAAGAGTTTAAGTTTGCCTTGCCGCCAACTGAATTAAGAAATCTTTACGCTGAGTTATGCGCCAGCGCATATCAAGAATGTGATGTATTGCACACAAAGAACGCCAACCTCCGCCGCACCCGCGACCTGCTGCTGCCGAAGCTCATTTCAGGCGAGGTGGACGTGGAAATGCTGGATATAAATATCCCAACGGAAGCATTATGAAAGTCTATGGCGTAGACTTCACCAGCGCACCGAGTCACAGGAAACCTATAACATGCGCAGATTGCACACTTGAAAATGGATTTTTACATCTCAACGACTTAATGAATCTGGAAACCTTTGAGAAGTTTGATGAATTTCTCGCCACTGGGACAGATTGGATAGCGGGAATGGACTTTCCTTTTGGGCAGCCGAGAGAGTTAATAAGCAATTTGGGATGGCCATTATTATGGAAGGACTATATTAGGATTATTGAAAAAATGGGCAAATTGAAATTTGAGGAGACAATTAAAGAATATCGTCAACAAAGACCAAAAGGAAAGAAGCATCACTTGCGTGAAACCGACAAAAAAGCGGACTCTCGTAGTCCTATGATGCTTCATGGAGTTCCAGTCGGGAAAATGTTTTTTCAGGGTGCACCAAGGTTGCTGAAATCTGGAGTTAGCATTCTCCCCTGCCATAAAAATGGAAGTCAAAGGATCGTTGTTGAAGCATATCCAAAACTCGTTGCCAACAAATTGATTCTCAAACCTAAATACAAGAATGATACAAAAAAGAAGCAGACTTCACAATTAATAAAAGTGCGGCAAGAAATCGTGAATAAGTTGAAATCAGGTTGTATCAGATCATACTATGGTTTTAATGTGGCATTGAAAGAAGATTTTGCCGCCAAAATTATCGATGATCCAACGGGTGATAGTCTCGATGCTTTGCTCTGCGCTATTCAAGCAGGATGGGCATATGATCATAGAGAGCATGGTTATGGTATTCCAGATGGATTTGAGTTTGAAGGGTGATTGTTGATCCAGAGCTAAAGACAGATTCTCAATAAATTTCCGCTACGATCTTATTCCTTTCAAGCCAGATATTTGGAAAAATATAAGTATCGTGTTTACCTTGACTTTGTTACATTTCGTGGCAAATCGCTATCGGGAGAATACATCGACTATATATTTGCAGAAATATCAATTTCGATATCGGCTGCCAGAAATTACATTTCGATATCGGCTGCCAGAAATTACTGTCTAATCTGACAAAGTCAAGTTACTCATGTACGATCAATAGTAAATATTGTGGGAAAATGACTATGAATAATGATAGCTTTGCCTTTAAAATTGGGGATTTCGAATGTATAGCCATCAGTGACGGCACCTTTACATACGCACCCCCGATCTTCCCACCCCCTGCAACATTTCTTTTTGCCAATGCACCAAAAGAACGCTGTGATCAGGTGCTTCGCGAACACAAACTGCACTGAGATCAATGGAAAGAATGGAAAAGTCCCTATATCTGTATGATAATCAACACCGGTAAGCATCTGGTGCTGGTGGACACAGGTGCAGATGGTATTGACTCAAACACAGGAAAACTTCTTCAAAACCTGCAAACTGAGGGCATTACACCTGAGGACATTGACACTGTCATCCTTACGCATGGGCATCCTGACCACATAGGAGGTAACACTGATGGCGAGGGAAAACCGGCTTTCCCCAACGCCCGCTACGTTATGTGGAAAGATGAATGGGATTTTTGGATGTCTGGACAGGCAGAGCTCAAACTTGACGAACATATTAAAGAAGTCCTCATGAAATTCGCGCGCAGGAATCTTCCGCCGATCCAGGACCAGCTCGACCTCGTAGATCATGAAACAGAAATCGTGCCTGGTATCCACGCCATCGCTGCACCCGGACATACACCCGGTCATATGGCATTGTCCATCTCTTCGAGAGGTGAACAACTTCTATGCATCTCCGATACAGTGCTCCATCCAATCCATCTTGAGCAGCCAGAGTGGTATGCTGCGGTCGATTTTGCTCCTGAGCAAGTCGTGACCACAAGGCGCAAGCTTCTGAAAAGGGCACAGACTGAGAAGGCTCTTACGTTTGCTTTTCATTTACCCTTCCCGGGTCTGGGCTATGTTATCAGGAAAGGAAAGGCATGGCAATGGCAGCCGATCGAGTTGATTGGTAGATAGGGTCTGTCAAAAAGTTTGGTGTTGGGGGCTATCATGAAATATTTGAAAATAAGAAACCGCAGATGAACGCCGATGAACGCAGATTTGTGATAGCGTATCTGCGTTTATTTGCGTTCATCTGCGGTTTTTTGGATTGAAAAAAAGGGGGGCACTGACATCTAAGGAACGCGATACCTTAAAAGCACCTACTGAACCCTACCGAGCCGAACTTTCAAATCATTGATATATTTTTCTTTACTCTTCCAGACAATGTAATCTTCCCAGGCAGGATGGCTTGGTATCTTTTTAGACCTGATCGCCTCATACAGTTCCTCTTTCGAGGCCACATAATACCTGTCAATCAGATCAGCTATATCCGCCTCTGCAAGTCGGATTTCTTTTTCTATGAACATTACATATGCCTTAAGATTTATGATAAGTTAAAACTTATTGTCCAGACAGCAGAGATGTGAAAGCGCCGTTAATATATACACATCTTTAAATAATAATTTAACATAGAGAATAGCAATGAGCGATTACTCAGAAGATTCCCTAGTCGAGCAGCCAGCCATAGAACTCTTCAACGAGCTTGGCTGGCAAACCGCCAACTGTTTCTACGAGAAGTTCGGAGAAAACGGCACATTCGGGCGCGAAACCTCAAGCGTTGTAGTCCTCGTACCCCGTCTCCGCGCCGCGCTTATGCGCCTCAATCCCGACCTGCCCTCAGAAGCCATTGAGCTTGCCATCGAAGAACTGACGCGCGACCGCAGCGTCATGAGTCCTGCGAATGCCAACCGTGAGGTTTATAGATCGCTCAAGAACGGCGTGAAAGTTTCGTTCCGGGGTAAAGAAAATGAAGAGATAGTTAGAAATGTACAGGTAATTGACTGGAACGAGCCTTCAAATAACGACTTCTTCCTTGCGTCGCAGTTCTGGATATCGGGAGATATGTACAAGCGCCGCGCCGACCTTGTTGGCTTTGTAAACGGTCTGCCTCTCATCTTCATCGAACTTAAAGCATCACACAAACGAATGGAACATGCATACAGGGATAACCTGCGCGACTACAAGAATGCAATACCGCATATCTTCTGGTATAATGGCTTCATTATCCTTTCAAACGGCAGCCAGAGCAAAATAGGCAGCATGACAGCAGAATGGGAACATTTCGCAGAGTGGAAAAAGATAAACAGCGAAGGCGAGGAGGGTATTGTTTCACTGGATACAATGATTCGGGGAACATGCGAGCCGGCGCGCCTTCTTGACATTATCGAGAATTTCACGCTATTCAGCGAAGCCAGCGGCGGGATTGTGAAGCTGGTTGCGAAGAACCACCAGTACCTGGGTGTGAATAACGCTACTGAGGCATTGAAGCGGATCGAACAGAACAGGGGGCGACTTGGGGTTTTCTGGCACACGCAGGGCAGCGGGAAAAGCTATTCCATGGTCTTCTTCTCCCAGAAAGTTCTTCGAAAAATACCCGGTAATTTCACGTTCGTTATCGTGACCGACAGGCAGGATCTGGACAACCAGATATACAAGAACTTTGCAGGCGCTGGTGCGGTGACCGAGAAGCAGGTGCAGGCAGAGAGCGGAGAACACCTAAAGGAGCTGCTGCGTGAAGACCACCGCTACATATTCACGCTAATACAAAAATTCCACAAAAAGAAGGGCGAAACGTATCCCATGCTTTCAGCCCGCAAAGATATCATTGTCATCACGGATGAGGCACACCGCAGCCAGTATGATGCTCTTGCCATGAACATGCGAAATGCCCTTCCCAAAGCAGCATTCATCGCCTTCACTGGCACGCCTCTCATTTTCGGAGAAGAAAAGACAAAAGAGGTTTTCGGGGACTATGTCAGCATCTACAACTTCAAGCAATCCGTAGATGACGGCGCCACAGTTCCGCTTTATTATGAAAATCGCATCCCGGAGCTTCAACTGACCAACAAGGAACTGAATGAAGACCTGCAGCGCCTTATCGATGAGGCAGAACTCGATCCAGACCAGGAGAATAAACTTGAGCGTGAGTTTTCGCGTGAATACCATCTGATAACAAGGGATGATCGGCTGGAGAAGATAGCAAGGGACCTTGTGGCTCATTTCATGGGACGCGGACAGTTTGGGAAAGCAATGGTCGTCTCTATTGACAAAGCAACCGCTGTTCGGATGTACGATAAGGTGCAGAAGTACTGGAAATTGTACATGAAGGATTTAAAGGCTAACATTGTAAAATGCGGAGAATCCGAGAAAAAGGAACTTGAAGAGAAGATCAAATTCATGGAAGTGACCGACATAGCGGTCGTGGTGTCTCAGTCGCAAAATGAGATTGAAGACTTTAAGAAAAAGGGTTTGGACATCGCTGTCCATCGCAAGAGAATAGTAAAAGAGGACCTCGATACGAAGTTCAAGGACCCGGATGATCCGTTCCGCATCGTATTTGTGTGCGCCATGTGGATGACAGGCTTTGATGTGCCCTCCTGTTCCACCATCTACCTTGACAAGCCCATGCGTAACCATACCCTCATGCAGGGCATAGCACGGGCAAACCGGGTATTCGGAGATAAATTAAACGGTCTGATAGTGGATTATGTTGGAGTATTCAGGAACCTGCAGAAAGCATTGGCGATCTACGGCTCCGGCGCAGGCGGGGGAATAGAAGAAGGCGAAACCCCTGTAATGGAAAAAAGTAAACTCGTTGAGCAATTGAGGCAGGTGATTTTGGAGACCACAGAATTTTGCAAAGAACGAGATATCGACATTCCAAAGCTTCAGAATGCCAGCGGTTTTGAGACTGTGAAGTTGATCAATGATGCGGTTGATGCAATATTGACAAGCGATGAATCTAAGACAAAGTATCTATCGATGGCAGGGAACGTAGTCAAAATTTACAGAGCTATCCTCCCCGACCCGGTTGCTAACGAGTTTAACTCAGCACAAATGTTATTTGCAAGAATTGCAGATACTATTCGTTCCCTTGCGCCTGAGACTGATATTTCCGAGGTGATGGGCTCAGTCGAAAACTTGCTGGATGAGTCAATAGCTTCCGAAGGATATGTTATCCATGAAACCTCAAAAAAATATGGGCTTGTGGATTTGAGCCTGATAGACTTTGAAGCACTGAAGGCTGAGTTTGAAAGAGGCCATAAACGGATCGAAACTGAAAAACTAAGGGGCACCATAAACCAAAAACTGGTACAGATGGTTCGATTAAACAAATCCAGAGTGAATTACCTGGAGAAATTCCAAAAACTGATCGATGAGTATAATTCGGGTTCCTATAATGTGGAGACTTTCTTCTCCAAACTTGTGGAATTCGCAAAGGGACTCAATGCTGAAGAAAAAAGAGGGATTGCCGAGAATCTTTCCGAGGAAGAGCTGACAATATTCGACCTTCTGACGAAACCAGAAATCACCCTTAGCAATAAAGAGCAGCAAGAGGTGAAGAAAGTGGCGCATGATCTTCTGGAAACACTTAAAACGGAAAAACTTGTTCTCGATTGGAGAAAACGCCAGCAATCACGGGCATCTGTTCGACAATCGATCGAAGTGATCCTGGATGAGAGATTACCAATAACCACCTACACAAAAGAATTATTTCAAAGCAAGTGCGATTTGGTATATCAGCATATATACGACTCGTATTTTGGACCGGGACAGAGCATTTATTGTTATTGATACCCCAAAATGAATTTGAATCAAACATTTTATAAATTCGGCGAACATGATTAGGGGTGATATAAATATGGTCGGAGAACAAAAAAATAAAGATGAATGGTCACAGAAGTCATATTTGTCTGATTTCATGAATAAAGTAATCGTTTGTGCAGTATCTCCGAAGAATATTATACCCACCGAAAAAATCCCCTATCCGGCATTCGTCTTAAACTAAAGCAGATGTGGGCATACTACCGAAAGACCTCCTGATGTTCTCCCAGCCTTCACCCCCTTACAAATGAGATAAGGAGATTGCCATCTACAAGAGTTTCTCCGACTTAGAGTCTCTTTCCACACAGATTCGTATAATTCCAATAAAAATTCCTTGAAAGTTACCTCCTCCTGTCTGTCAAATTATCACCAGATATACAGTGCGGTCGAGGTATTCTTTAGGACAGTCAACTTTGGCGCTGTTACCGAATTTTGTTACTTTACGAATGAAGAACCCTTCTATTCTTTCAATTTCAAGATGGGTTTGTGCTTGGATGGCAACATGCTTCATAGGATATATTATAGATATCCATAAATATAAATGTTTCGTCTCAAAATTTGTAAGATTGAAAAATGTGTCCTTAAAAATAGGACTTATTAAACTATTTTACTTTCTTTCGGAGATACTGTTGTGACACTTTGAGCGGTAAAACAATAACCGGAATATTGACCAGTTATGACAAGTATGAACTTATTTTAGTGGAAACTAAGGATATTAAATCGAAGAAACCTATGAAGATCGTTGTCTATAAACATGCTTTAGTTAGTATCCGGGAAATGGAGTAATGGCTCTAAACTCCCACCTCACCCGGGAATTCATGCCCGCAGTTGGGGCACAGCACCATCCCGCATCTCATGAATCGCGGGCAGGCTCTGCATCCTTTGTTATTTTCTGTATCAAA
>BLYN01000141.1_pt1 | contig 30457 bp, 36 predicted proteins | sample 7848601 | NCBI WGS metagenome assembly BLYN01 (sample SAMD00058756, study PRJDB5105) | groundwater metagenome | biome: groundwater biome; feature: underground water body; material: groundwater | place: Japan:Gifu, Mizunami | collected 2014-06-26 | depth 300 m m
CCTTACGACTCTTACGATGATTCAACATATGTTTCTTCATAGTATTCTTACCTTAGCGGATTATCCAAATTAGACTTTCAGAGTTTTCTACATTGTCTTATGGGCTTCACACCTCCTCATTGCTGGGGACGCACGCCATAATAAGGTTGCTCCGAGTGGATGGAGCAGCACGTTGGCAATATATGATGCAACTTCTTGTCGCACTATGCGGAAAACTATAAACAACAAAAGGAAAGAAACATTATTAATCTTAATTCATTAATCTTATAAGGAGGACGAAATCATGAACAAAAATCAACCAAAAGGGCCATTCTGTCAGAGCTGTGCCATGCCAATGGAAAAAATGGAGGACTTTGACACTAATACCGATGGAAGTAAAAACAAAGAATATTGTTGCTATTGCTACAAAAATGGCAAATTTACCGAACTGAATATAACGATGGAGCAAATGATTAAAAAGTGCGAAAGTATAATGAAGCAAATGCATATTCCTGAGGCACAAATAGAGCAGACTAAAACATTTATTCCAATGCTTAAAAGGTGGAAGAAATAATATGGGCAAAATACGGTTGAAAATAATATGAATACAACCGTCACACGGTGGTGTGCCGCTTACGGTCTTTCTGAAATCGCAAAACACAACACAAAGGCACAAAAAGAGCTTATCTTAAGAATAAAGGAGATTGTTAAGAAAGAAAAGAATAATAAAATATCCGTGGGTATCCGTCAAATCTGTGTCATCCGTGTTCTATTTCAATAAGGATCGGGAATCATAACTATCTTTCGCATTTCGAAGCGGAACTTCATACCATACGCATATGTGCATCTTGCCACCATTATCCATCGCAATGAAAAGGTGAAAAAGCGATATTAGCAAATTATTAAATAGCTCGCCGGATATCTGAAAGAAATAGTTTTGCTTTAATTATCCGGAGACAAATTAGTATGCGCCATACGAAGCATGATTACTGGGGTGGTAACCCGATCTCGCCCATCTCTATCAATAAGAACATGACCATTACTGATCTGGTCGATAACGTCTTTGATGGGATGGGGTATAACGCAAAGAGACTGGCAGAAGCCTGCCATCTTTTCAGGACTATGATAGATGAGAACTCCACAGTATGCCTGACGCTGGCAGGCGCGATGACTCCTGTGGGCATGGGCGGCGGTATCATCAAAATGATGGAAAATGGTTTTATCGACTGGATAGTCACAACAGGCGCAAATACCTATCACGACATGCATTTTGCCTACGGGCTGCCGGTGCACCAGGGCGATTATGCCGCGGACGATAACGAACTTGCAGAGAACGACGTTGTGCGTATATATGATGTTTATATCGATATGGAGCGCACGCTTATAGCTCAGGACAAGATCGTTCAGACACTCACCCAGAAGGCGCTTCTTCAAAACAAATTCCCTGAAAAATTCTCGACACCGCATTATTATAAGGTCATAGGCAATGGCGTGCTGGAGACTTCAAATAACCCTGAACGCTCTTTCATCGCATCGGCAGCAAAACATGATGTACCGGTGTTCGTGCCTGCTTTTGCCGACTCCTCGATCGGGATGGGTACAAGCTATTTACCCATTATCGCATGTGCTAAGAAGAAATGTAAAGAACTCTCTCCAGCTGACTTCGTGGATCCGAGCCCCACAATGGACGCCCTTGAGAGCGCAGCGATCGTGCACCACAGCATGTTAAATAATATCCAGCGCGGGGTGCTTGAAGTTGGGGGAGGAGTGCCGAAAAATTTCCTGCAGCAGACAGGGCCCATGATATCCCAGATCCTCGGTATGGAATGTCCGGGTGAGAATTATGTCATTCAGATAACCGTAGACCGTCCTGACACAGGGGGACTATCGGGCGCCACAATAAACGAGGGAAAATCATGGGGAAAGATACCGAAAGCAGGTGAAGGGAATGTTATCCCTTACCTTGACGCAACTGTGGGTGTGCCCATAATCTTCGCGTACGCACTTGAGAACTGCAAACCCAGGAAACTTAAAAAGTACGGCAGGAAATTACCTGACATAACCCGGGAATTGATCGAAACCGCGATGTTGAAAGTCGAAGTGTAACGCAGAAAGGAAGATCATTCCCCTTCTTTCGTTATCCAGTAAACCGCTTTATACTTCTCAGCAAAACCGTAGATGTTCTTTGCCATCACAGCCCTTCCGTATTCCCTGAGATCCCCTCCCTGGTCGAGAATATAAGTGTTCTCACCCATTTTGGTCACTTTGAATACTTCTTCTTTGTCTTCAGTACCCACATGCAGGACATCTCCGATTTTTAAATCATTGAGTTTTGGTCTAATGTTTGTCTTTTCCACCATATAATCACTTCATGTTTTCCTGCTTTAATGATTAATATACTTTACCTGACCGTACAGCCGATCCCCTTAAGAAGTGTCTCTACACTTCCCTGGACAAGAGCGGCATTGATATCCCCAAATATTGTGATACGATATGTAACACTTGTAACATTTTGTTTATTGAAGACATCAATAATATCTGCTGAAACCACGCCATTTATGCCTGGTAGAATGGTTTTCAGTATTTCCGGGTCAGAACCGTGCGGGATAAAAACTGATACATCCCGTGTCACATTTCTTAAGGCAGTGGTTTTCCATGCTCTCAGTTCCTGTTCATCCAGCAGCCGAACATTCTCTATTAAAAGTTCGGTCGTTTTTCCTCCCTTCTCTAAAATCACACTTCTGGGGGCTACTTTTTTTACATTCCCATAGTGTACGACGCCGGAATAAATGTGCTTGAGCGCACGTTCCCTGCCGATAGAGCGTACAAGCTCTTCATGCTCGGCTATCTTGGTGCCTATGAGTTTCTCAGACCTGCGAAGCGCCGATTCAGTATCCCTGAAATGAAGGGCGGCTTTTTTCATGTTGTTCACAAAGCCTTCAATGTCCTTATTTTTAACCATCTCTGCCATCCGGTTGCACTGGTCGATATAAGCCCTGTGCACCTTTGCCACCTCAGGGTTCATCTGTATCATAGCATAAAGATACGGGTTCTGTGCCAGTATCCTTCCCACCAGGTCAAGCATGATGTCGTACATCGGACTCATGAACCTCCGGGAGTTTCCCACATCGAATTCAAGCTCCATGAAGACAGAGCCAATGGAAATGTAAGCGAAATGCGTGAGCCCCTGCACCACTGCCATCATCCTGTCATGCTCTGAAGCGTTCATCACCTCGATATGTGCGCCATTATCCTCGTACAGGCTCCTGATGACAGGGAACCATCTCTTGCTTCTGCCCTCGATCGGTGTAAATATGACGATCTGTCCCCTGATGTCGGGTATTGAGGGGCCGAACATGGGATGAGTGCCCAGGATCTCCACATCATTAGGGGCATACTCCCGCATGGTGTCCACCGGCCCTGTTTTAACAGAAGTTATGTCCATAAGCAGGCTCCCTGCTGGCATTTTTGGAGCGATATCCTTAATCGTCTTTTCCGTGATGTTTATGGGAACCGATATCATGACTATATCGCTTGTTTTTATCTCACCATCAAGGTCGTCAGCAAACCGCACTCCCAGCGCCTCTGCTATGTCTTTTCTCTTATTTACACCCCATATCGCGACATCAAAGCCGTGTTTCTTATAGAATTTAACAAACCACCTCCCTGTCTCACCTGTCCCGCCGATTATCAGTATTTTCATGCCAGTTTCTCCCTTACGGCTTTTTCCATGACATCAACAGGCGGCGTCCTTCCTGTCCATATTTTAAAGGACTCTACGCCCTGGAACACGAGCATCATCACGCCATCTATGGTTGTTGCACCTGCCTTTTTTGCCTCCTTAAGCAGCAGGGTGTTTTGCGGGTTATATACAATATCGAATACTGCAAGGTTTTTGTGCATCATATCAGATGTTACTATAGTTTCGGATATTTTCGGGTACATGCCGATTGATGTTGAGTTTATCAGGATATCGCTATCACGTATCAAATCCTTCAGATTTTCATAACTTGAAGCTTCTGCATTTCCGATCTTTATCACGTCTTTCGCAAGCGCTTCTGCCCTCTCTATCGTGCGGTTAGCAATAGTGACCCTTGCGCCATCCCTTGCAAGCTGGAAAGCAATAGCACGCGCTGCGCCGCCTGCGCCCAACAGCAGCACGTTTTTTCCCATTATTTTAATGCCCGCACTGGAAAGCGCCATTTTTGCCCCGATGCCGTCTGTGTTATATCCTGTCATATCTTGCTTAAAATCAACAGTATTCACAGCGCCGATCTGCTTTGCAGGCTCCGTTGGCTTTACGATGTCCAGGGCTTTTTCCTTTAAAGGTATTGTCAGGTTTAGCCCTCCAAATCCCAGCGCATAGGCGCCATGCAGGGCTTTTTCCAGATTTTCAGGACTAACCCTGAAAGCATGGTATTCGCAGTCCATTCCCATGGCTTTGAAGGCTGCATTATGCATGACGGGAGAAAGACTGTGTGATACAGGGTCGCCAAGAACACCGAACAACTTCATGTATCTTAATTATTGGTGATGGTTAAAAAGTATTTTGATGCGGAGAAAAAATATGTTATCGGCGAAAGAAATCTTAGGAGAAACTATATTTGATTCAAAAGATAGTCAGAATATGTTATGAAAGTTATTCGCGACCCGATACATGATTACGTAGAACTTGATGAACTTGCACTTTCATTGATAGACTCACCCGTTGTCCAGAGACTGCGAAGGATCAGGCAGCTCGGCTTCTCAAACCTTGTTTATCCAGGGGCTAACCATACCCGATTCGAGCACTCACTGGGCGTGTATCACCTCACGCGGATGCTGATCAAACAGGTGGAAGAGCACAGGCAGAAAGAACTGCTTGCCGCCGCGCTGCTGCATGATGTGGGACACGGTCCGTTCTCCCATGCCACAGAACATCTCATACAGCGATACATGAAAAGAAAACATGACGATGTTGAATTATTATTGAGAAAAGGGTCAGTTTCTGACGTCCTCAGGGATAATTCCATATCTATTTCATCCGTCGCCAGCCACATAAGGGGCGAAACCAGCATCGGTCAGATCATCAACAGCGAGATAGACGTGGACAAGATGGACTATCTTGTACGTGATGCACATTATACAGGCGTGACTTTCGGTCTTGTGGACCACATCAGGCTTATCCATGAGATAAGGTTCAAAGAAAATAAACTTGTTTTGAACACAGGTGGGCTCCAGGCTGCTGAATCGCTCCTTGTCTCGAGGTTCCTGATGCATCCAACGGTCTATTTCCATCATGTCAGCAGGATAGCAGAGTCCATGTGCACGCATGCGGCTGGGTACATGATCGAGAACGAAGGTCTCTCCCCTGGCTCTCTCCAGAGGATGGACGATGCTGAACTGATGATGGAAATGAAGAGTTCAAAAGGTTATGCAGCCGATATGGCGGTAAGGCTGGATGAAAGGCGGCTTTTCAAACGGGCGCTGTATGTTGGTTTTGAATCACTGGATTCTGATGCTTTAAAATTCAGGAAAAGCATGAGCAGGGTAGAGAACGAAATAGCAGAAAGCGCGGGAATCGAACCGGGTTACGTGATAGTTGACATCCCTGAAATGCCTCATCTAATTGAAATGAGGGCGCAGGTTCTGATAAACGGCAGAATGACAGCCCTTGATAAAGCATCAAGCCTTGTCGCAGCGCTGGAGAAGGCGCAGACTGACAACTGGAGGCTCGGGGTTTTCACACCCGCGCAATTCAGGGATAAGGTGGGGAAGATAGCAAGGGAGTTTTTCGAGGTAAAAAAGGATACGAAGCAGTTCAGGCTGACAGAGATATGAGGGCTTTCCTTATCACGTCTTCTTTTTCAGGTCTTAGTAATTCCCTGATACCGTACGATTCATGATACATATCAAGACCGCGGATCACCACGACCGGAGTGCCTCCGTCGCCTTCTCCCATCAGGAGATTGGCAAAACCTGCAAGTTCGTCCACTACCCCCTCGTTCTTTACTTCAAGAACCCTCCCGAAGAGGTCACAAGTTCCGCGCCAGTCACGCATGGCTTTAATTCCTGCTATCCCGACGGCGGCGCCGGTCTGTCCTATCCTGAAAGCTCTGCCGTTCGTGTCTGTGATGATAACGCTCACTTTTTTCCCTGTAAATTCAAAAAGCGAATCTTTTGTTTTCCGTGCGCTTTCGTCAGGGTCTTCAGGAAGCAAGAGGATGTTATCAGAGCCCTCGACATTTGAATGGTCTATTCCTGCATTGACGCAGATGCTGCCGTTTTTCATGCGGACAAGAAGGAACGGGGACTCAAGAAGCACTTCTATGCTTTCATTAAGCACAGCCTGTACGAATCCCGGCTCAATGTTGTTCCGTAATGCGATATTTTTTGCTCTTTCTGTGACAGTTAGATTGCGTATGGAACGAGTCCTGTTCTCAGATTTTGATACAACTGTAGATGAGATGATAACGATATCAAGCTCTTTGAGCTCTGTTCTTTCAGATATTAACTGCCCGATATTGTCACCTGGCTTTATAAGGGGGATTTTTTCAACAGTGAACACGGTAGCTTTCAATGAGATTCCTCGCCCCTTTAACCGTGGTTGTGATAATAATGGTTTCTAATATTCGGTGAAAGATAAGCAAAAGTAAAAAATTTACATTTTTACCTTTTTCGCCCAAATCTATTTAAGTAAATAATTGGCTATTCCAGAGTGGTCTGAGGATATGATGCATCTAATCATTACAGAGAAGCACGACACAGCGAAGAGAATCGCGGCTATACTATCCGAAAAGAAAAACAAGAAGGAAAGGATCAGCGGCGTTGATACCTATAAATTCGACGAAACAACAGTGATAGGTCTTTCCGGGCATATCGTGGAAGTGGATTTCCCAAAAGAGTATAATAACTGGCAGAAGACAGACCTCAAGGAACTTATCCATGCCGAGATCCATACCTCCCCCACGCATGCGAACATAGTCACTGCGCTTCGAAAGCTCGGAAAAGTTGCAAAGCATCTCACAATAGCCACTGACTACGACAGGGAAGGTGAGCTTATCGGCGTTGAAGCTCTGAAGGTGATACAGAAGGTAAATCCCGGGGTTTCAGCAGACCGCGTACATTACAGTACTATAACCCCTGCAGAGATAAAACAGGCATTCTCTTCCCCCACGAAGATCGATTTTAACCTCGCTGCCGCAGGCAAATCCCGTCAGGTCATAGACCTTGTCTGGGGCGCATTGCTAACTCGCTTTGTCTCACTCAGTTCGGGGCGGCTCGGGGACAAGTTCCTTTCTGTTGGACGGGTACAGTCACCAACCCTTGCTATATTGGTAAACAGGGAAAAAGAAAGGGATATTTTCGTACCTGTTCCGTACTGGGAAATATTTGCGATCCTGGCAAACGGTGGAGAATTTGAAACCCAGCATAAGAAAGGACGGTTCCTGGATAAAGCTGAAGCAGAAGCGATCCATGCAAAGCTCGGAAAGACAGGAACGGTCAAAAGCATTGAAGCAGGAAAACGAAGCGAGAAACCTCCAACTCCATTCAATACCACAGAGTTCCTCAGAGCTGCCAGCGCGATAGGTGTATCTCCAGCCAATGCCATGCGGATAGCTGAGTATCTCTATGTCAACGGTTTCATCTCATACCCGCGTACCGATAATACAGTTTATCCTGCCACGCTTGATACCAAAGGCATTATCGCCTCATTTTTGAACACGGAATTCCATGAATACGCACAGAAGCTCCTCGCAGGAGAACTCACACCCACAAGAGGCAAGAAAGAGACGACCGACCACCCGCCAATACACCCTGCTACGCCTGTCAAACGAAGCGACATCAGGGAAGATGAGTGGAAGATATACGAACTGGTCGTCCGCCGTTTCTTTGCCACTTTTGCGGGTGAAACAAAGTGGGAGACAATGGCAGTGACCGTGGATATAAGCGGTGAAGATTTCGGGGCGAATGGCGCAAGGCTGATAGACCCGGGATGGCGATGGTATTACTCCTACAATGTTCCTGAAGACAGGCTCCTGCCGAAGCTTACGGAAGGGCAGGTTCTGACGGTCAAAGAGACGAAACTTGTTGGGAAAGAAACGCAGCCCCCCTCAAGATACGGTCAGGGGCATCTGATAAAGATAATGGAAGACTTAGGGTTGGGCACCAAATCCACGCGCCATGAGATAATCTCCAAACTGTATTCCAGGGCTTATGTTGTGGGAAATCCCCTCCAGCCTACAAGGACAGCATATGCCGTTATCGAAGCGCTTGAGAAGTACGCAAATACCATCACAAAGCCTGAGATGACAAGCAAACTTGAGAATGATATGGATGAGATATCAGAAGGCAAGATCACCGAGGATTTCGTGATACAGGAATCCAGGGAGATGCTCGACGGGGTTTTCAATGACATGGACAAGAACAAAGAGCATATTAGTGAAGCGCTCAGGAACGGTCTTTACGAAGACCGCATTATCGGGACTTGCCAGAAGTGCTCATCAGATCTGATAATAAGGAAATCTAAAAAAGGCTCGCGGTTTATCGGATGCTGCGCCTATCCGAAGTGTGATTTTTCCCTTCCCCTTCCGAAATCAGGGCAGATAGTGGTCACTGATAAGCAGTGTGCGCAGCATGGTCTTTATTTCATCAGGATAATAACCAGAGGGAAGCGTCCCTGGGATATCGGGTGCCTTCACTGCAATTTCATTGAGCGGCAAAAGAAACTTGAAGATGAAAAGAAAAAAGAATAATGTTTATTTTCGTTTCCTCAATATTATTTTGAAAAACGTTTCTTCATCTTCGATATTTACTATTTCCTGATCGTGCAGTCTGCTCCATTTCTGGATCGTCTCTTTTGCGGTCGAGTCGTCCGCGATGATCTCAAGCTCTTCTCCAGGCTTCATTTCCGTTATCTTTCGTTTTGCATAAAACAGCGGAAAGGGACATATTTTGCCCCTTACGTCAAGTTTTTCCATACCGTTGTATTTGTTTCTGGTGATATTTTAATGTTGCCCGCAGTTAGCATCACTTTGAGTTCTTTCAGGAGTTGAATTACCTTTAATCAAGATTTTTACATTACCCCACCATATCAATTGACACTAACCTTACTTCAAGACAGAAGCTTTATTGACGCCATAGTCACAACTGCATGCAATTTAATATATATGAAGACAATATTAATTAATATGGGCACGATCGTAATAGCAATAGGCGGGAATGCGCTACTTAACCCGGAAAAGGGGGATCCGCAGGAGCAGCAGAGGCTGATAGGCAATACAGCAGGGGAGATAGTAGAGATCATCCAGAAAGGTTACGATGTCGTCCTCACGCACGGCAACGGACCCCAGATAGGAAACATCCTTGCGATGCAGGAGGAGTGCGGTCTTGTTCACCCGCAGCCCCTTGACGTGTGCGGGGCGCAGACGCAGGGTATGCTTGGATATTCTCTGCAGCAGTCCATCGACAACAGGTTGAAAGAGAAAGGGATAAAAAAACAGGTCGTGACTGTATTAACGCAGGTGCTCGTGGATGATTCTTGCGCTTCCTTTGAGAACCCGACAAAGCCTGTCGGTCTCTATTATCCTGAGTTCAGGGCGCGCAAGATGATGGAGCGTGGAATACAGATGATAAGGGATAAAAAAGGATACAGGCGCGTGGTGGCTTCGCCCATGCCTGAAAAGATAATAGAGGAAGATACGATAAAAAAGCTTGTTCATGCCGGCATCATAGTCATTGCCGCTGGTGGAGGCGGGATTCCTGTTGTCCTGAAGAACGGGTTTCTCACCGGTGTCGAGGCAGTGGTGGATAAAGACCTGACAGGCAGCCTGCTTGCGGCTGTGGTGGGGGCAGAGACCTTTCTCATACTTACAGATGTAAAGAAGGCTGCCCTGTTTTACGGGAAAGAAAACCAGGTGGATATTGATGAAATGACAGTAAACGACGCAGAGCGATATATAAAAGAGGAGCATTTCGGGAAGGGCAGCATGGAACCTAAGGTGCTCGCTGCGGTGCGGTTCGTAAGATCTGGAGGAAAATTGGCGATCATTTCAAGCCTTGACAAAGCGCTCCCGGCTATCGAAGGCAGGGCTGGTACAAGGGTAACTATGTAATATTCAGGGGGAGTTTACAGCAGCCTTTCTATATCCTTGAAATCCACCCTGGCTGTCGAATCAAGCGTCAGCGGCGTGACTGAGATATGCCCCTTTTTCATCACTGCCCTGACGTCAGTCCCTTCTTCTGCGTCGCGGATAAGTTCTCCATTGATCCAGTAGTAAGGTCTGCCCCTGGGGTCAAATCGCTCCTCCACCCCTGTCACGAATATTTTCCGCGCAAGTCTTGTTATCTCTATCTCAGTATCCATGGCGGCATGCCTTGGTATATTAATGTTAAGCAAATCAACCCCATCTGGAAGCCCTTTCTCAAGCACGTTTTTCGCTATCCTGTTCACGATCCTGACACCCACTTCAAAGTCATAATTGTAAGCGCGGTGGTCGTCAAATTTATCGCCTTCATCCAGCACCTGTATGGAAGCTGCAATGGCAGGTATCCCGTAGCTTGCTGCTTCAAGCGCGGCGCCTATCGTCCCGCTTGTGGTCACAGTGTCTGTGCTGATGTTCTCGCCCACGTTAAAGCCTGAGAGCACAAGGTCTGGATATTCTTTCATTATGGCGAAAAGACCAAGGATGACAGAATCCGTGGGCGTGCCTGCAACAGCATGCGCCCTGAAACCGTTCACGTTGGCTTCAGATACGCGCAGAGGTTCAAATATGGATATTGCGCGCCCCACACCGCTTTTTTGCGATGAAGGCGCAACGACGGTCACTTCTCCCAGGTCGCGGATGCTATCGTAAGCGGCTTTAAGACCCGTGGAATATACCCCGTCGTCATTGGTCAGAAGTATCTTTTTCATTATACTCAGATAGGTGTTGAATAAAATAAACCTGTGGTCATTAGGCGATATCCTTCGTGGTATCTATCTGGATGCCCTCTCCTACTTTGAACTTCACCATTTCCATTGTCGGCACCCTGCCTCTCAGCTTGGGGATTGACAGGCGGTTGACGATCTTATCCCCGGTCTTTTCAAGCTCGACATCGAATATCACATCGCAAGCCTTCAATATATCATTCTCAATGTTATTCTTATGCGAATCCTTGATGCCGTATAAAAAGGACAGGCAGTTGAGCTGTTTTGATGTTTCATAGATTATATTTATAAGCCGTTTGATAACACCCGGGTTAACGTTCAGGTTAAGATAGAACGAAAAAGAGTCAAAAATTATGTTTATATCGGATTCCTCCTGGGTCAAAATCCTGTTCAGGTTACCTTCTGTGAATTCCACCACCTTTGCATCCACGAACTCGTTGCCCACATTGTCCACCATTTCTCCATGCGGTGTTATATAATATGCACTGTATATATCTACGAATGTGACATTATCTGTCATAAACCCGTAATTCTTTATATCTCGCAAAACATATGCAGGACGCCTTTCGGTTGAGAAATAATAGGTTTTGCGCGCCTGTGTGAATTGATAAAGGAATACCTCAGCCATGGATTTAGAGTCTGCGTAGATATATACAACCGACCCTGACGGTAATCCACCCCCTATCGTGCGGTCAAGAATGGATATTGAAGTACTCCGGGTTAGCTGCTCCGGGATATTATCTTCGCTGATTTCAACCTGAGCGGCAGCTTTTGCCTGCTCTTTGAGTACAGCCTTCATGGGATGTTCAGGTGCCATTTTTTCTTTCCTTCATTTTGCGAAATATTCTCTCATAACATTCAATTGCTTCTTCGTACTTCCCTTCTGAATAGAGCAAATTCCCTTTCACCATGTTTTCATCGGGCGCTTTAACCTGAGAAGCTGCAGCAGTCTCTTCCTTCGGTAGTGTAACTGCGATTTTCTGCAGATCGATCTTTTCTTCCTTTTCATTCATTTTTGCGATCGCAAGCCCTTTATTGCTCCAGATCTTTTCGATCCTGGGATTTATCTCAAGCGCTTTATCATATGATTCTATTGCTTCAGCAAAGCGATTGAACTTTACAAGTGTCATTCCCCTGTTGTTCCATGCGGTCTCATCCTCAGGGTTTAACTGGATGGATTTATCATACGCCTTTAGAGCCTCTTCATACTTTCCAGCTTCAAAAAGCACATCGCCCCTGCTGCACCATGAGTTGGAGTCGCCGGGGTTCGCAGCCAGCAGTTTATCATAACAGGCAAGTGCTTCGGACGCTTTTCCCATCTGCGCCAGCGCGATCCCTTTATTATACAGAACTTCAGGGTCACCGGGTTTGAGTTCCAAAGCCAGGTCATACGACTTTACGGCATCCCCCAGCCGTCCTGTTCTTGCAAGTGCAAGTCCCCTGTTGTTAAGGAGTTCTACAGATTTAGGATTTATCTCAAGTGTTTTATCGTAACACTGGATAGCATCAGCATACATACTGCTCTCCACAAGGTTATTGCCTTTGTTTGCCCACATGGTGGCGCCTCCCTCAATTGTTCCGCCTTTTGGAGGGGTATCCCCAGGTGGTTTCGCCTTTGTATCCGGCATCTTTTTCTTTTTTCCAAGGATCATATAGTTACCTTATATTTCAGTCTCCAGTAATATATTGATATTTAAGTATTTAATACTTATTTACGAATATCATAATAATCATAACATTTTTATGGGTCCATGTTCAGTTAATGCTCACCCCAATATCGTTTTGAGTTATATGCAGATACATGATTATAATTCCCTCACCCAGGTCTGTATTGAGGTTTTGCAGGGCTTCGTCAAAGTATATTTGCTGTGAATTATCCACAGAAAATTGATATCCTACAAGTGCGCCGAAAATTTTTGCACCCTGCTGGACATATAATTTTGCTCTTGGCGCATACACAAAACCGCAGAACTCGGTGCCACCCCGTTGAAATTTGATGTCTCTGTATGAAGAGGAAACCACCTGAAATCGAGAAGATGTGTCATTTGTATTTCCATAGCGGTTGATATGTACATTGTCACTACCGCTTCCTGCATCAATACCACCGTTAAGCCAGATCTTTACATTATGAGTTCCCGTTACGGAAATATTTGCTTTTTTCCATATAATATCACCAGCAGGTTTGTTGACGGCGATATTAATATCTCCTACAGTCGTATCCAATATAAGGTTCCTTTTGTTATTATCATCCATTGTAAAATCAGTAAGGTAATAATTACCCGTTGTCATTGTACAGGGATCAGTTCTTGAAGTGTTTAATACATTTCCATTAATACAATTACCAGCTGAAGGTTGACTATTATTATTTTGACTTTTATATAAATTTATTTTATCTGAAACCTTTGTTGCCGCATCCCTAACAGTCACAGTTAGATCATTTGTCACGGTATCCACTGATAACAGATCCATTAACCTTCAATCCACTTGCAGCGTTAGTGAATCGTACAAGATTGTTTGCACGGATACTCCCATTTCCGGTTGAGCTTACCAGATGACCTCCGATAGAAGAATTGTAGCTTTCAATGTTGGCATTATTAGTTAGAATTATTTGATCAGATGCCAGCGCACCGTAAGAAAAGTTGATGAATACAGGTGGAGTCTCAAGGTTTATCGTAACCTTTTTTTCTGAAGCATTGCGCTCAACCCTTGCAAAAGTTATTCCCGTGAAAAAATCCGCCCATGCGTCATAATAACTGCTATATATTGTAATAACCACCCGGCTGACGTTCTCGGAGATAGGATTGGTCAAATTCCTGTTAGGATATATGATCTTGATATCACTATTTCTCTGCACGCTCATGGAAGCTTTTCCCTTTCCCCCATAAGCGGATTTTCCTGAAACGTTGACAACAGGCAGGGTCAATGTCATGCCATTATAATGAACTTCTGGGGGCGAGACCATAACGCTTCCAGACATATATTTACTCCATACCCCTCCACCTTCATATCCTAACTCCCGGTCTCCCAGACGGTACACGATCTTTCCCATATCCAGAGCAATTGGCGGTTCTACCGTTGATGTGCCGTTTTTCAGTTCAATGAGAACATAACTTTTTTCAGACGAATTAGGAACAACGTATAAGGTGCCTCCACCCAGGTTAATATCAGTTTTTTGCACCAGCGATTCTCCCAGTGATACCCTGCTCGTATGGGAGTCTAAAACCGTAAATGCCTGTTCCGCATTCCTGACGTTTGCCATCTCCTGCATTTTGAATATGGATGGCACGCCAACTAAGGTTATTAAACCTATTCCGATAATCGTAATGCTTATTAGTATTATTGTACCAACGCCTTCCACATCTGCATTCTCAGAAAGAAATGTCTTCATGTTATCACCGCATAGATCAGGGTTTTTAAAATATGAACGTCCATCCCTGTGTTGTTCAATTTTGCAGTATAGTTAGCGCTTGTTCCCCCTATTTTCCAGTTCAATCCCTTCGTATTCCTGAAGTAATCCTTCCACCCGGAAGTATAGTTCCCTGTAATCGTTATCGTAACATTGCTCACATTGCTCCATATAGTAAGTTCAGGGGAACATGGTTCATTAGGACACAGCGTTACGCGGGATATTCCGGTTCCAGCCATTTCTGATTCCCCGTATAAATATACAATAGGGATAATGAGGACATTACTCTGGTTGATTATCAGAGGTTTGGAAGGATTGAGTATCACATCATTTGGATACTTTACCCAGACGCCTGTTCCCTCATACACCACTAAGGTTTCACCTATTGAATTTTCAATGCTTCGCATGCTCTCTTCATCCAGTGTTATTTCAATGCTGGCGCCGCTGCTTGCATTGTAGATAGTGCCATTGATCTTTATCGTGCTATCCCCGGTTACACTGAGTTTTCCTCCATACAGCTTTATCTCCACGCTCTGTGACGGCGCCTGTCCGAGCGCGATCTTATTAACATTATCAGCAAGAACAACGAAGCTTTGTCTAGTATTCTCTGTGAACCTTGACTCCTGTGCGCTCCTTATTGCAGGGTAGCCCATAAGCCCGATTAAGCTAAAAGAAAGAATAAGTATCCCAAGGATGGTGACAAAATCCAGCACTTCTGCTACTGCATCCCCTGAATTCAAGAAATGTTTGAAACTTAGAGGGCTTTTTTTAAATGACACATCCATATAAAATATATTGTGCCTGTCAGTACATAAAGATTATCATGATGATAATCATGTCAAATAATCATATTAGCGTTCATCAATAAAAATTTTATTATTATTTTTGTCGTATGTAATTATATAATCCTCAGCCCCGCCATAGAACTTTCTTTCTGTAAAATTATTTGAAACACTGAACGGCGAACCCACAAGCGCTCCATTATCAGCTTCCAGAATTATCTCGTATGTTGTGTTGGTTAAATTCATTGAATAGGTTTTACCTGCTATAGTAGCCGGTAATCTGAATTCATATTCAATACTTTGCACAGTAGCTCCAAATGAAGCGCTTACATTGACGAGAGTGTCAACTGTGGTTATTTTGTTGGCAAGCCCGCTTCCAAGTATTTTAAAGCTTTCTTCCATAGCAGATTTCTCTGTATTTCGGGATAATGAATAGAATGATAACATAACCCCGGTAAATACGATAACCGTAATGGCGAACATTAAAATGAAACCAATTGAAATGGAAACTGCATCCTGGTTTTTTATAATGCTTTTATGAGCCATGTTATCACCACGGCACTGATACTGGCATTGAAATATTCGCCTTTACCTTACTGGTCGATAACGCGACCGTGGTGTTCAGGACATAATGACGTTCGCGGGAAAATTTTCTGTTGTTAGCAAGCCCCCGGATATTGTAGGTTCCAAAAGCATTTCTTCCATATATGATATGGATCGATACAGGCGAATACAAAAATGTGCTCACATTAAAGTAATATTCAGGAGATGTAAGATTTACTGTACTGCCTGAAGAAAAATTCTTGAAAGTGGAATTTGTTGAATTTGTAACATTAGAATATGTGCTGTTAAACTCAATTGACCATACAGGAGAGCCGATAGAATCTCGCGCTTCGATTTTAAAGATAGATCCGGTAAGATTGATCGTAAAATTGAAAACACTCAAATTATTAACAATTACACCCTCTACAACAGTCCAGTTATCCTTACCGCCCGGTCTTCCGTTCTCTGTAAAATTAGCGTAACCTTTATTGGTCCAATTTTCATATGTTATCTTCGCGCCTCCCCCATACATAGAGTATATTTTGGGCAGACTTGCGCTGAAATTATTTACCTGCCTTGTGAAATTTCTGGTCGTGTTTGGCACAGTCCCGTCTTTTTCAGTAGCATTCCTGTATGCGCTTCTTATTTCATCAGTGGTGATCTGCATCAGATTGACTATTTCATATTTTGAGTTCTCTGTTACGGATTCTATTGCCATGTTCCCCTCGAATATGATGCTGTTCAGCATCACTGTAGTTATCACAAGCCCAATGGCGATAAGAAATCCTGCAAGGAGCATGAACTGAGCATCATTATCTTCTATCAGATCCATTACATCCTCCACAATGTAAGTCTAATGTCTACAATATTATAAAAATTTGAAGAGAGATCAATATCCTCTATTGAGTCACTATAACCTTTAATAAAATCACTATTCTGCAATACTATTTTTCTTGAAACTATCACGGCATTATTAGAAGGGTCGCCGTTGAAAATGATATTGACCTTAACAGGATATGTTGTATTATCTGGTCTGAGGCTTAAAAATATCACATCCAGATTATGCGCTGTGCCCTGCTTTATCAATGTTGCATTAAAAAGTTCAGAAATATTCGTGAGGTTTCCCGTAACATTTGTAGTTCCTTTTATCGTATAATTCGATCCGCTCCAGATGTATTCCTTCCCGTCCCATGCTGCAATATCCATTTTAAGCTTAGAGCTGTAATTAGGTTCGGCATAATCAAGGATGTTAAAAATATCCTGTCCCATTGCTCTGAGTTCTACTTCCACATGCACGCTTGATGTTGATGCAGTAAGAGGCGTCATTGAAGTGGCATCGATCGCATAAATAATAACTATAAGCATGATCGAAGCCGCTGCCACGCCTTCAAGTGTATGCAACTGGGCTTTTTCATCGAACATTACCACACCCTCACAAAAACAATGGCTCTCTTCTGGTAGCCTGTTGTGGAATTTACGATCAATACGAGGCGCCTGGTCTGTCCGATATCCACATTTTCCAGAAGTGGAGGACCACCGATAAACATCTTCGAACCATTTAGATCAGTGACCGACATGTTCATATCATAAATGATGTAATCACTTAACAGCCCCAGCTCATCTAGCGCATTTTGATAGTTGGTTTTGTTATTACTATCTATTGTTTTGTTTGTGTAATTTAATCTTGTATTATTAAAGTAATTCAGTTTACCCTCATCTATTATACTCAGGGCTCCAGATTTATCTGCTATGAGCAGACGCTCCACAAGTACAGTGCTTGCTCTGTCAGCAGCCAGCGTGGCATCATCTGACGCTGTCTGGAAGGGGGCGAACAAGCTGTTCATGAACTGGAATACAAATGCCACTGTCAGAAGGAAAATACTCATTCCAATCATATAGTCAATGGTCATTTGCGCCCGGTCGTTGAAAAAATCTTCCATTATTATGATTATAATAACCTGATTCTATAAAAGTTTTCTGTAATGAAGTGATAAAAACTATTATTCCAGCATCCTCCCCGCATAAACGTACAGTGGAACCGCCACAGCCGCATACACCGCGCTGCCGGCAAGCGCCTACCATCGCCTGCCGCACCTGATGACAGCCTTGTCACAAGATTAAAAGGCGAATCTGCAATTAGATACGCGCCCAGGAATAAAAATATAAGTATCCCGTAGATGAACTCAAAATATGTTGACGTTTTCCTGACCGTTTCATCAACATAAAGCCTAACGGGTTCAAACCCGATACGGGGGGCTCTCACGTTGCGGACATAGGATTCAAATTCCTCAAGCGGCTTTTTCAACTGCAGGGTGGCAAGAGTGCCCCTGATATCTGAACCAGGGAGATAAAGCACAAGCTGGATGATCTCTGTGCCTGCAGAACGAGTTTCATGGATAACGGGACAGCGTCTATCCTGTGATTGTTAAAATCCAGGAGGGCGGAATCAAGATCATGATAATATCGAGGTCTTACCTGACTTTTTTGTATGAACTCCTTTAATTCCCCGCCCTTGATGAGATGACCTCAGGTCTTGATCCAACGACCTCAAAGTACCTGGCGGGTTTTGTTGCAGACCTGAGAAAGCATGGAAAGATAATCGATATAAAGACTGTGGAGCCCTCGCTTGAGGAGATATTCCTGAAACTGATGATTAGAAAAAACTTCAATATGCCTCAAACTCTCATCATATCCACTTCAATCCCTTCAAAATCCGCATCTTTCCCTGTCACAAGGGTAGCTTTGAGGTGGTTTGCAGTTGCAGCCGCGAATGCATCACCCAGCGGGATGCTGTGAAGCGCTTTCAGTTTTCCGGCTTCTCTCCACTGGTCATTGTCTTTTATTTCATAGGGCGCCAATCCAAAAGAGAGCAGATTTTCCACTTTTTGCTTTGCTATATCCGGACTTTTGCGGTAAACAATGTAATAGAATTCAGTCAGATTAATGATGCAGATAGCTATTTTTATAATAATTTTCTATACCTACGTTGGGTTTTAATGCGAGGGATGGGATTTGAACCCATGAATCCCTACGGAAATAGCCCCTCAAGCTATCGCCTTTGACCGGTCTGGGCAACCCTCGCAAATCTTACGCCATAATATGCGTAAGCTAAATATCCGATCAGTTTCATTGTTTTTTTATGCTTTTTTCGTGATGCTTCGCCTTAAAGCTTTTGCCATGTTTTGAGTAAGCACCTCAAGCTGGCGCCTTTGACCGGTCTGGGCAACCTCCGCAAATAGAATGCTCCTTATAGCGTATCGAGTATCTCCCCCATCTTCTGTGCTCTTGTCTTGATGCTGTTCGCAGCTTCAACAGCAAGTTTCGCGGCTGTAATCCCGCCGCTTGTCTCGAACATCATCACACAAGATTCAGGATCATAACCTACCGAAATTGCATCCATATCGCAGCCTTCCTCGCATAACTTGCAGAGCGAACACTCTATGATACCCTTGTCCGTGATCATCACCTTGTTTCCTTCAATTTTCAGTATATCGCGCGGGCAGACCTCGACACATTCCCCGCACAGGTCGCATTCCCTGAATGTCAGCACTGGCACACTCTTGTATCCACTCACTATACCAGCCTGCCATTTAGCGTGTTTCCTGTACGTCCCGAGCCTTGCTATAGCCTCCAGCACGACCTTATGTTTTTCCTTGAGCTCCACGATGGGTATGGTCGCATCCGCCGGGCACACTCCCGGGTCTGAGGACACGATATCACCCGAATTCACGATTTTGGGACCTTCCGCGCTCAGGGTCATTGAGACCTGGCATGCAGGACAGCCCTTTCCCTCACAGGTGCATTCTTCAGGCAGAGAGAAATCCTTTGTATCTGCTTTTAGAGGTATAAGCCCCATTCTCAGCGCAAGCTGTTCATCGAACAGGACAGACGTGTTATCATAGATGTTGATCTCATCTATAGCCATTACCGGAACCTCAGCCAGGATGCTTCTTCTCAAAGCATTGGCAAACGAAACAGATACGCCTGACAGAATAAACCTGGCTTTGCGTTCTGATAGTTCAAGTATGTCAATATCCATTTTACACGCGCCTTCCCTTTTTAGCTTTCGTGCCATCATGGGGTATGGGTGTGGCATCCTCGATGCGTCCAATTTTAATGCCGGCACGGGCAAACGCACGGATGGCAGCCTGAGCGCCAGGTCCGGGGCTTCTCTGCATGTTGCCGCCGGGCGCTCTTACTTTTATATGTATGCCTGTAACTCCCTTATCCCTGATTTTTTCAGCGATCTGGGTAGCCATCTGCATGGCAGTGTATGGGGAGCTCTCTTCTCTGGCAGATTTTGTTACCATGCCGCCGCTTATTTTGGCTATCGTTTCTGCTCCCGTTAGATCCGTGATCGTTATCAGGGTATTATTGAACGAGGAATATATATGGGCTACGCCCCATTTTTCAGTTGCCATTATTATCAACCTCCGTCTTTGTATTCGGCTGTCCGGACTTAGCCGACTCATGCATTATCTCCTTAACGACCTGCCCCGGTCTTGCAGGATGGGCCTCACCAGATAAAGGTGAGTTGCCATAGTAACTCATTCTCAGTTCCTCATCCATGGAAACAAGGTAACCAGGCACAGTGACCTTCCTGCCTCCAACAGAGATGTGACCATGAACAATGAACTGCCGCGCCTGTTTAAGCGTGTTGGCAAGTCCCTGCTTGTGCACCTGGGTCTGCAATCTCCTGTCGAGGAAATTGGTCACCTGAAGCGTGAGGACATCATCAAGTCTGGCTTCTGACTTCAGCAGGCCGTTCCTTTTCAGGCGTCCCATGATGTTATCAGCGTCTGTTTTCATATGTCCTGAAAGTGTTCTTTTCGCGCTCTCTGCGAGAAGTTTTCTCGCCAGTTCCCTGTAATTCTTAAGATTGCTGTGTGCCTTCCAGACCTCTTTTTTATTTCGAAGACCATAAGTCTTCACGAGTTCGACCTCACTTGCTATCCTGGCTGCCTGCCATGGATGTTTTGGCGTTTCATACGATTTACTGTTCTTTCCCGGGTATCCCATTATTTACCACCCGCCTTCTTTTCCTCTTTCTTTTCGCCTTCTTTGGCTGCTGCCTGGGTGGCCTGGATCGCCGCACGGGTAACGCCCACGGTCCTTCCTTTCCTGCCTGTCGACCTGGTGCGCTGTCCTCTGACCCTGAGACCGCGTTCATGCCTTAAGCCTTTATATGACCGGACTTTCTTCATGAGGTTAATATCTTCATTCCTACTAAGCATTACATCCGTCCCCAATATCTGCCTGTCCTCACCAGTCAGTATGTCGTTCTGCTTGTTCATCATCCATGTCGGCAGGAGCGTAGAAATGTTATCCACTGATGATTTTAATTTATCGATATCAGCATCGTTCAGATATCCGATCGTGGCAATGGGATCAAGACCGGAATTAACTGAAATTATCTTTGCAACGCGCCGGCTTATTCCCTTAATACCTGTAAGTGCATACTGGACGCTCCTGCTGCCATCAAGGTCACTATCAGCGATACGCACGATATGTCTTATTTCATGCTCTTCTTCCTTTGCCCTGGGCGCTTCTTTCTTCCCCTCTTTTGGAGCGCCTCTTCGCTCCTTCTTTGCGTGCTCTTCCCCTTTCCCTTCGTGTTTCTTATCTTCTTTCTTTTCTTTCTTCGCCTCTTGGGGCGCTTCTTTCTTAGGAGCCTCTTTCTTCCGGGCGTCCTTTACTGATTCTTTTGTCTCTTTAGTTTCTTCTTTTTTAGCCATCCTTATCCTCCTGTGGCTTTAGCCCCGGGGTTACCCGGCGCGGCCCTTATTCCGGGCAACCCTAATACATTTACCTGGCATTTATATCTTATGTATGGCATTTGACGCAATCGTTAAGTATATTTTTAACCTTAACATACCGTGAACTATGACCCGCCAGATATATATGGACCACAGCTCCACAACGCCGGTTGATGCAGCGGTCACAGAAGCAATGCTTCCTTATTTTTCAGACAGGTTCGGCAATCCCTCAAGCCTTTACTCTATTGGGCGCGAAGCAAGAAGAGCCATGGAGGATGCCCGTGCCAAAGTAGCCGACCTGATAGATGCCAAAAAAGAAGAGATAATATTCACAGGCAGCGGCACTGAATCTGACAACCTTGCTATTAAAGGGTTAGCGTACAGGAACAGGAAAAAGGGCGACCATATAATCACAAGTTCTATAGAACATCATGCAGTGCTGCACACATGCAGATATCTTGAGTCGCAGGGTTTCAAAGTCACATACCTTCCGGTAAGTAAAGAAGGGCTCGTGAACCCGGCTGATGTTGAAGAGGCGATAACCTCAAAAACAGTACTCATAACTATTATGCATGCCAATCACGAGATAGGGACTATCCAGCCCGTCGAGGAGATAGGAAAACTTGCTAAAGAGAAGGACATTCCTTTTCATACGGATGCAGCCCAGACAGCAGGAAATCTCCCGCTCAACGTAGATGCTCTCGGGGTTTCGCTTCTTTCCATGAGCGCCCATAAAATGTACGGACCAAAGGGCGTTGGAGCGCTCTACATCAGGAAAGGTACGGGGCTGGAACCACTGCTTCACGGCGGAGGGCATGAGAGGGATATCCGTTCAGGCACCGAGAACGTCCCCGGTATAGTGGGCTTCGGGAAAGCTGCCCAGCTTGCAAAGGAACGCCTGCCCGAAGCTGCGAAGATAACAAAGCTCAGGGATTCGCTCATCAAAGGCGTACTTGAAATAAAAGATTCATTCCTTAACGGACATCCTGTGAAACGCCTTCCAAATAATGCAAACTTCAGGTTCAGCTTCATCGAGGGCGAGTCCATGATATTGAACCTTGATATGAAAGGTGTGGCTGCGTCCACTGGCTCAGCATGTTCGTCAAAATCGCTTGAACCCTCGCATATACTCCTGGCGACAGGTTTAAGACACGAAGAAGCACACGGCTCACTCAGGTTCACGCTCGGGCGCGGGAATACGCAGGAGGATGTAGATTATGTCGTTTCAGTGCTTCCAGAAATAGTGAACAAGCTCAGGATGATATCGCCATTAGCAAGATGAAAAACATGACAGACGGATACAGCGAAAAAGTAATGGAGCATTTTGCGAACCCGCGCAACGTAGGCGAGATCAAGGACGCGGATGGCATAGGCAAAGTCGGGAACCCGGTTTGCGGCGACCTTATGTGGATATACATCAAAGTAAAAGATAACCGGCTTGAGGACGTCAAATTCAAGACATTCGGTTGCGGCGCAGCGATCGCCACAAGCAGCATGGTCACAGAAATGGCAAAAGGCATGACTCTTGAGGAAGCACTTAAGATCACAAGGAAAGACGTGGCTGAAGCGCTCGACGGACTGCCGCCTGTAAAGATGCACTGCTCTAACCTTGCCGCCGACGGTCTGCATGCTGCAATAAAGGATTACCTTGAAAGAACGGGGGAAAAATGAGACATTTAAAAAAACCTTTTTGCCTTTCAGGTCAATATTGTGCCCATGTTCGCAGTAAAAGCCGAAAATGTGAATAAACATTATAAAAGCGCGACAAACGGTAAAAAAGAGGTTTTAAAGAATATCTCTATTAATATAGAGGAGGGTGAGATATTCGGTATACTGGGCCCGAACGGCGCTGGAAAGACCACGCTTATATCCATCCTGTCCACACTCACCCTCCCGGACAGTGGAAAGCTGGAGATCTTTGGCATCGATGCCCTCTCAGAGGCAGACCGTGTTAAAAGCATCGTGAACGTGAGCAGTGGGAATCCGAATTTCCCATGGAGCCTGACTGTATACGAGAACCTCAGGTACTTCTCAATGCTGTACGGAATAAAAAATAAAGATAAAGCCATAAAAAATGTAATAGATATGCTTGAACTTGAGGCTTTCAGGAACGCCAGGTTCGACTCTCTTTCCACAGGCACAAAGCAGCGGCTGTCACTTGCCAAGGCGCTGCTTAATGAACCGCGCCTGCTCTTCCTTGATGAACCCACTGTGGGTCTTGACCCGGATATGGCTATAAAGATACGCCAGCAGATAAAACGCATCCATGAAGAAAGAGATATCACGATAGTCCTTACTACTCATTATATGAAGGAGGCGGAGGAGCTCTGCGGGCGCATTGCGTTCATCAAAAAAGGGGAGATAATAGCGAATGCATCTCCCATTGAACTCAAAAGGCAGATGAAGCTTGGCGAGAGCATAACAATAGAGTATGAAGGGGAGTTCGACGTTGCTGCTCTAAGAAACATACCTGAGATTCTCGATATCATATATAGCACAGGGAAAATTAAGATCGTTGCAGAAAATGCGGGATCCATACTTGATAAAATATTAAAGATGTTTGCTAATGTCCATATCAAGGACATCGATATTTCCCAGCCAGACCTCGAAGATGTGTTCCTTGAACTTGCACGTTAAATGGATATTCTATAAATAGCAAAAGCATATACTATCGCATTATGAAGAACCAGCATCAGAGCAATCCCAAACAGGCTGCAGGCGAGCGAGCAGCGAAGCTTGTAGAGGATGGGATGGTCGTGGGGCTTGGCACCGGCTCCACCACGGCTTATGCAATAAAAGAACTCGGCAGGCGTGTCGCAGATGGTCTTGAGATCCTGGGCGTACCCACATCATACCAGTCGGCATTCCTTGCTGCAGAGAACGGTATCCCCCTTACTACACTTGATGAGCATCCCGAACTTGATATAGACATAGATGGCGCCGACCAGATAGCTGGATTCACTGTTATCAAAGGCGGCGGAGCAGCGCACACGCGGGAAAAGATCGTCGCTCTGTCTTCCAGGAAGTTCGTGGTCGTAGTGGATGAATCCAAATGTTCAGATATACTTTCTCATCCGGTTCCACTTGAAGTGCTGCCCTTTGCCCTGAAGCTCGCGATAAAGCAGGTAGCAGAACTCGGAGGAAAAGCAGAATTGCGAATGGGTGTCAGCAAAGACGGACCTGTGATATCTGATAACGGGAATTTCATCATGGATGCGGATTTCGGAAAAATAGATGACCCTGCATCACTTGGTGAAAAACTCTCGTTATGCTGCGGGATCATAGAACATGGGATATTTACTGGTGTTGATGTGGTCTATATTGGCAAAAAGGACGGTTCTGTGGAAATAAGGGAAGCCTAAGAGCCTTTTATATCGTTGCCGAAATCCTCGTTCCCCAGGTTCTCGCTGACCTTTGTTCCGTTCTTTACCCTGACCTCAGGCCATATCCTCACAAGCGAGTTGACCGTAACTTCTTCCCCGATTATTACCCTTGGGCCGATAACCGTTCCGGTCTCGAGTATGCACGAATCCTTTATCCTTGTTGCATTATCGATGACCGCGCTTGAAACCGCAGTGTTGGCACCTATTTCAACATTATCGTAAATATACGAGGACAGTATCCGTGAATTATTACCTATCCTGCAATTTTTGCCTATGGAGGTATAAGGTCCTATCAGGACGTTATCTCCTATTGACGTATTCTCGCCGATAACGATCGGTCCGACTATTGAGGAATTTGAGCCAAGGGAAACATCGTGTCCGATATCTATGGGACCTGTCACTTTCGCATCCTTGATGTTTAATCGCCCTGAGATCTTTGTGCCCGGCATCTGCTCAAGCATCCACCTGCACGCCTCCCTGTAAGCCTGAGGGTTGCCGATGTCGGTCCATCTTCCGTGCACAAGGAAACCGTTGATGCGCTCCCCCTGCTTCATGAGGTCGGGGAAAAGGTCTTTGGCAAAGTCATATTTATTCTTCGGGATCCAGTCCAGCACCTCTGGGTCGCACACATATATTCCAGTGCTTGCAAGGTTGCTGAAGATCTCCCCGGGTCCGGGTTTTTCAAAGAACCGGTTGATCCTGTTATTCACATCCATATCCGCAATACCGTATTCGCGCGGATCGTCTATCGGGAGCAAACCTATGGTAACAATTGCTTCATTTTTCTCATGGAAACGCACAAATTCACGAAGACCCAGGTTCATTACATGGTCGCCGCCCACAACCATGAACGGTTCGCCTTCGAAGAGTTCCTCTGCATTTTTTACGCCGCCTGCTGTCCCCAGTTTTTCTTTCTCATGCACGTATTCGATATGCACGCCGTACATGCTGCCGCCGCCAAGTGTAGCCTCGATCTCCCCGCCAAGATAACCCAGGGTCAGCACGATATCGTTGAATCCCTCCTTGGCAAGGTGCTCGACAAGATGCACCACTGACGGTTTATTCAGAAGCGGGATCATTGGTTTTGGTCTGTCAAAGGTCAGGGGTCGCAGTCTTGTACCCTCGCCGCCGCACATTATACATGTCTTCATTCGATTACCCGGACTGAGATTATTCTGAGGGTATATAGAGATAACGATAAGAATTAATATTGATACCACATAATTAAACTGTCATGAAAGATGCCATCAGGATATTCTAAAATTATTGACGGAAAAATGAACATAAGAACTCTTGAGGATATTGAGAGGCTTGAAATGCTGGAAGAGCTTATTCTGGAACTTCAGGCTCTGGCAGATGCGGGGGCGATAATAGTTGTTGAAGGTCGCCGGGATGTGGAATCGCTGCGGTCGCTGGGTATAAATGGAGATATCAAATTGTCTTCCCAGCAGCCCCTGCTTGATTTCACTGAGGGGTTATCAAGGTGCGGGGAAGATATCGTTCTTTTGACAGACTGGGACAGGAAAGGTGGTATGGTCGCTCGCAAGATAAAGGACTACCTCCAGGCTTATGGCATCATGCCGAATACGGACATCCGTTCACGGATGGGCTCCCTTGTGAAAAAGAGGATCAAGGATATCGAAAGCCTCAGCAGGTATATCAGGAAACTCAGATATGAACTGCACGGCACGGATTAAAAAATTCGAAAATCCCATAAAAATTTTAAAACCACAACGTTTTTAAAGGTATTCATACTATTATAGTAATATATGCATAGATGAAGATAGAAAGATCATTTATGCAAAATAATCATCCATAGAAAAGTAGTTAGATATTCATAATCACTCTGGATTTACGGCTATGAACCGTGAACCGATATGCACATGTTAATAATTTCCTGTTTGGGAACAAAAGAATGAAAGCAAATACTAATGCATTACCTGTTAGTATAGACAAAAACGTCAGACTTAGCCTTACCCAATAACGGAACTATTTTCTAACTGCTATTCTGAGGGAGGGTACTATATATGCAAAATTCAGATACAACAAAATATATTATTCATGCTAAAATAAAAGCAGACGGAGTTATTGAACGCCCTGATGTCATCGGAGCGATATTCGGACAGACTGAAGGTTTGATCGGAGCTGACCTTGACCTTCGTGAGCTGCAGAAAAGCGGCAGGATAGGAAGGCTTGAAGTTAATATCAAATCGAACATGGGTAAATCGCTGGGGACCATAGATATCCCATCAAGCCTGGACAAGGTCGAGACCTCAGTTCTTGCCGCAAGCCTTGAGACCATAGACAGGATAGGCCCATGCATAGCGAACATTGGCATCGCAAAAATTGAAGATGTCAGGTCATCAAAAAGAAAGAAAGTGATAGAACGCGCAAAGCAGATAATGTCTGAGATGTTCGATGAGATGCTGCCTGAAAGCCAGGAAATCACGGATGAGGTGAGGCAATCGTTAAGGATCGAAGAAATCATGACATACGGGAAGGAAAATATCCCGATGGGTCCCAATGTAATTGATTCCGATGCCATAATCGTGGTGGAAGGCAGGGCTGATGTGCTTAATCTACTGAGATACGGCATTAAGAACGCTATCGCCGTTGGTGGAACAAATATCCCCCAGCCTGTGGCAGACCTGTGCAAGAAAAAGACGGTAACGGCTTTCACAGATGGCGACAGGGGAGGAGAACTGATTATCAAAGAGCTCCTGCAGGTTGCTGACATAGATTTCATTGCCCGCGCCCCGGATGGAAAGGGCGTTGAAGAACTCGTGCAGAAGGAAATCCTGAAATCACTGAGGCAGAAGATACCTGTGGAACAGGCGTTCGATTATTACCAGGTCAGTAAGAAGAGAAGATTTGCCATAATGGATGCAGCGCGGAAAAAGATGGGCGGAAAGGGTGAACCTTCAGTTTCTCAAGACTTTGATGTGGAACAGGTAAAAAGCGAACCCGAGCAATTAGAACTGCCAGTTTCATCTGGAAAACCAAAGACAGTCGAAGAACCAAAGGAAGTAGTTATGCAGAATGTTTTCCAGGAACATATATCCCAGTTGAGCGGCAGCCTCAGCGCGCGCATGCTCGATGAGAGCAATAATATCATCCACGAAATGCCTGTGCGCGACCTTGCGACCGCCTTAAAGGACATAAATGGCAATATCACGAGCGTGGTGTTCGATGGCGTGATAACCCAGAGGATAGTGGATATCGCATCCGAGAAGGGGATCGCCAATCTGATAGGCGCAAAGATAGGGAACCTTGTTAAGACCCCCACATCCATACATATTGAAGCCTCAACCGCACGGTAATGTATGTGGGTAAAGCCGTATCCGGAATTCAGTCCTGAAAAACCCTTGTTCGTATGCATCCTTGCGAATACGGGGACAGCGAGGATACCGGGGATCTCCGCAGCAGGAAAGTCCCCGGAACTGACTGATTATACCCCTGCCGCGGATGCGGAACTCGTTGAGACAGGCAGTGTTTTCAGTATTTCGGAGCCTGCGATGTGTCCTTCAGGCGCCCCAACGCCAGCCGTGCTGACAAGGGCTTCCATGCTGCTTACAGGGATACCGTGTCTTTTTATCAACTCAGGACTGCGCGTGCGCCCAAAGGTACCGGCTATCGACATTAATGCCCGCCCCGGCGAAGATATACGGCAAGGACATGCCGTTATTGATGCAGAGGATATCTACATGAAATCCGTAGCCTTGGGAAGAAAGCTTTCCAAGCTCTCGGATTTTGTGATAATAGGGGAAAGTGTGCCCGGCGGAACTACCACAGCCATGGGTGTGCTGAAGGCGCTTGGCTATAATGTCAGGGTTTCATCCAGCTATCCCGACAACCCCCTCGACCTCAAAGAAAAGGTGGTATCTGATGGAATGAAGAAGGCTGGGATATCTTTTGGCAGTTTAAAGGAAAAGCCCCTTTACGCAGTAGAGTGCCTTGGCGACCCGATGATGGTGTGCGCTGCCGGATTGGTTGATGGTCTTAATACAAAGACCATACTTGCCGGCGGAACACAGATGGTCTCGGTACTGGGGATAATCAAGCATCTCGGACTGGAACGCGATGTATCGATCGCCACAACCCGCTATGTAGCCGATGACAAAAGCGCCAATTTCAGGGAAATGACCGATATCCTGGGTTATCAGGCATTTGCGGCTGACCCGGGTTTTGGCGGTTCAGCGGTCACAGGGCTTCGCATGTACGAGAAGGGAGAAGTAAAGGAGGGGGTGGGCGCAGGCGGCGCCATGTTCGCGGCAGCGATGATGGGTTTTTCGCAGGAGGAATTCAGAGAGAAATGTGAAGAGGTATACCGCAGCGTATTCTCTATTTCATGATGTCTTTATCGATATACTCATAGAAGTAGCCGCCTGAACTGATAGTTCTTGTTTCGCGGCGGACAAGTCCACACCCCATTAAATTCTGCAGCGATCTGTAGGCTGTGCTTCTCTCCCTTTTCAGTATCTCGCCCAGACGTTCTGCTGTCATGGGGCCTTTTGCGACAAGTGCTTTGTAAGTATCGATGTCGATGTTCTTAAGTCCGATGATGCATTTTGCGATGTCCTCGCATTTGAAATCTCCTCGGATCATTTCAGGGATTGATCTTGACATATTAATCACGTGTTTTGCTTTGAAAAACCGATGTCATGGCTTTTGCACACTTTTTACAAAACCTATCTATACCTGTAAGCTTAAATAGCTTATGAAGTTTCTTGAATGAAGGCGTCACAATAATTTAATAATACCCTACTGCCAATATAATGTTGCGCTAAAAGCGTGAGGTGAATATATGGAAGTAGTAAACGCAGTAGTAGGGATTATTCAATTAGTCATTGCCATCATACTTGCAGTTGTGGCACTGTATATTGGTTTCTCAGTACTGGGAAGGATAACAAAAGGAATAGATGAAGAAAAGGAAATAGCTAAAGGTAACGCAGCTGTAGGTATTCTTGTGGCATCAGTGTTTATCGCCATAGCCATAGTTGTTCAGTCAGGCGTCGCTGGTGTTTCTTCAGGAATATCAAAAGCGCTGGCTGGAGACGTCTTTGCATTGGTGGCAAGTTTATTACAGTTAATACTTGGAATAGTACTTGCGATCGCTGCTATATATCTCGCGCTGAATATTCTCGATAAGCTCACCAAGGGGATCGATGAATTCGAAGAACTCAAGAAGGGAAATGTCGCTGTGGCGCTTGAGATGGCTGGTGTAATAATCGCAGTCGCGATCATCATTCAATCAGGCGTTCTTGGTATAACTGCTGGATTATGATCCAGATTATACCATTTATTATTTTTTCTCATCTTTTTTCAACATATAGGAAAGTATAAACACGAATTGAAACGGTCTCGGAAAAACTCATCTTTTAAATATCTCTTTTGGGAGAAAACTTACTCTTACTCCAAAATCTTTCCCTGCATTGCGGAGTCCATGTTCGGTAGTAAAAATATCAGCTCTCTCTTCCTTTGCAATAACAAGTGAAAAAGAATCTACAAGACTAAGTCCATGTTTTTTGAATTCCTTAAAAGCACTCGCAGCGGCGAAAGCAATTCCATCGTGGTCTTTGTCTAATGGTATTATCTTAGTGTTTGATAGCGCTTTAAGCCAATATATCCTGCTGGAGGCAGTATTATATCCTTTTTTCTCAGTCAATTGGTATAGAATTTCTGCAATAAGCGGCTCAAAG
>BLYN01000114.1_pt1 | contig 30400 bp, 34 predicted proteins | sample 7848601 | NCBI WGS metagenome assembly BLYN01 (sample SAMD00058756, study PRJDB5105) | groundwater metagenome | biome: groundwater biome; feature: underground water body; material: groundwater | place: Japan:Gifu, Mizunami | collected 2014-06-26 | depth 300 m m
GGAAGGTTAACTCTTATTTAGTTCCAAAAAAGGATTTGTGAAGATAAAAAAATAAATATATATTTATAATTTAAAGTAAAAAATGCTAAACTATAGTTAGTAATTACAATCAGGCGAAACAGGAGAAAATAATTAGAAACTTGCGCCTGAATCAAACGTAAAGCAAGCGACCGATAAAAATACCAAATCCATGAGCATCTCCGGCGATGCCCCGGATTTCTAATCCGGCCGGTCCGTGACTTGCATCAATTCTCGTTTATGCCTTAATGTCAAAGTTCAATTCAGATCAGTATCTGATAAACATCGCAGCCATCAGCGTACTGGCAGGAACCTTGAAATTGTCAAGATGAAGCTCATAGACTTCCTCATCCCGGTTCACATATTCTTTGAAAAAAAGTAGTTTAATTTTAATTTAAAGGAGTAAAAACTTGATAATATTATTTTTAAAACTATAATATCGATTAATAGATTCTAAAACTGAGAAAAAACCATCAATAAAGTTTTAATAAACTCTACAGAACTCTGGAACACTCGAAGTATTTATTATAATGGCGGTCTTGTAGGTTCCAGGTGATATTGATGAAATATATCGTACTATTAATTTTATTGGGCGCTCTGGCGCTGCCAGCCAGCGCTTCAACAGTAACTTCGTGGCAGACAGACATTTCAGGATATAATCTCACACTGAATTATACATCTATCTTCAGTGTTGCAAAGAATGACACCCTCGGGATAATCATCAAGAATGTCGGGGTTGAATCAATTAATGATACAATAACGGTCAATAAGATCAATGTTTCAGATACCACGAAAGCAACGGGCAGCTGGACAGGTTCCTGGGTAATCGAGCCAAATTCCAGCGAAACGATCCCTTTTAACCTTAATATTATAAATGATGTTGCAGATACAATTAATATCAAAATATATTATAACGTATCTTCAGATAATAAGGTACTTGTTGTAACAGCTCAATATCCAGGTCCAGGCGCACCTAATATTACCCCCTGGAACAACAAAACTAATAATGACGCAACAACACTGACAGTTAACACAAGCGAAGTTGTCAGGTTCAATTTTACTGCCAACCAGACACTGACCTCCTGGTCATGGAAATTGAACGGGAACACCATCAGCACCTCTTCAGACACTCTAACTTATACCTTCAACAACCACGGGTCATACAGATTGAATGCAAGCGGTTCAAATAGCAATGGTTCAACACAGCCTATTGTCTGGAATATTAATGTGCTTGAAAAGGAAGGAAGGAAGAAGAACGCAACTCTAATCTCCTGGTCTCCGCAGGTCGTAGACTACGTGTATGTTAATGATACAGTGAACGAGACTATCGAATATTACCTTACGACTGCCGAGCCGCTGACAGTTTATAACTGGAGCGTGGACGGAAAACCAGTGACTGGAGATGTCGATGGTGACACATATTATTTTACACAGACATGGGACAATGATAGTGTTGGTTTCCATACTGTGATCTTCAAAGGAAGTAATGCAGATACAAAAGTTGAATTCAGATGGTATGTGAACGTGTACGAGATAGGCGGATACAGAGGGGGTAGTCTCTTTGATATCATTGATGAAGCACTTGAGAATCACGCCACGGATATTAAGATAAGGATGTTCAAATATAAGATAGCAAAAGGCAATGGTAAATCTGACTTCGCAGCACGGAAGGTAAACCAGCTTCATGATGAGATAGCCAAGCGCCAGATGACAAGAGAAGCCTTAAGAGCGGAATTCAAAGCAGGGAATATCAGTATCGAGGATTACGTGGCAGCCCTGAAACTTGTCCAGCGCGATGCAAAGTATAACTCTAAACTTGCAAAAGGGTATGCAAATATAGCAAAAGACCATAAGGATGATAAGTCCGAAAAAGAATTTAGAAATATCGCAGAAATGGAAACTAAAACTGATAAAAAGAAAGAAGAAGCAAATACTAAAGGGAAGGAAGAAGCAAGTACTAAAGGCAAATCTAAAGGAAATAATAAAGACGACAAAAATAAGAATAATGGACGTGGCAAGGGTTGAGTAAACCTTAATACCTTTGCTGCAGAAGGCTGTGCATATGAGAGTAGTTTGCCTTTTTTTATTTTTTTTGTTATTATGGGCTCAGGCAGTCGGAGCCCAGTCCATCATTACGGTTGAGGTGCATGAGAACGGGAACGCCCTTTGGACAATGGAAAAAAAGCTTCCTCTCACTAACCAGACAGATATCGAGGACTGGGAAGAGTTCATAAAGACAGGGCAAGCAGAGAACCAGCAGTACCTCGAAGATTTCAGTAAGAGGATAGAATGGTTCCTCGTCTCGGCTCAGGAGTTCTCGGGCCGTCCTATGAAGGCTGAAAACTTCAAAATATCCTACGATACTGCAAAAAGCCCTTCCAGCGCCTATGGCATTATCCAGTATAGTTTCGTGTGGAAGAATTTTTCGCATTCAGATAATGGCAAGATATTGATAGGTGACTCTTTTTCCGAGAGGGTGGTGATGTCCAAGGACAACGTGCTTGTTTTAAAGATACCAGATGGATTTGATGTGGAGAGCGCGTCTCCCAACTTTGATAAACGGGATGGTACTCGCCTGATATGGGATGGGACTCTATACCGGAACTTCGGTAAGGGAGAACCTGCAGTTGTGCTTGCGCGCCCGGGTTTAAGTCCGTGGTTTTTGATAGTGATATTGATCGTTGTGGCATCATGCGCTTTAATTGTGTTATTTAAGAAACGAAATAAGCCTGACACTCAACGTGACCCTGTCACTCCCGAAGACCTGACCACAGAGGAGTTAAAATATGAAGAGATGATCGAACGATTCCTGACAGATTCAGGAGGTCAGGCGTCTCAATCAGATATAATAATTAAGATAGGTCTATCTAAATCCAGGGTGAGCACCATTCTTTCGCAAATGAAGGAAAAAGGGCAGATAATCAAGATCAAGAATGGGAAGGGGAACTTGATAAGGCTTGTGAAGAAATAAAAGTTAATAAATTTAACACGGGTCATCTTTCTTATCAACGATACATTAAAGTCACTGAACTGATAATTAGGTTTCACTTCACCTGGAGGGCGCGTGGCCTAGCCCGGATATGGCGGCAGCCTCCTATTCTTTTCAGGAGAAAGCTGTAGGTCGGGGGTTCAATTCCCCCCGCGCCCGTGTTTCTCTTTCCCATGTTATGAAGGGAACCAGGGCATTCCATTTCGTCCTTGTGACCACCTTATGCATTATCATATTATCCTTACAAAAGAATGCAACCTCAACTGCAGCTACTGCGGGGGAGGAAGCGATACGCCTCCAGGGGAGATACAGTATGAAATTTCTGACCTTAACTCGTTCTTATCCAAAGACAGTTCTCCGGTAGTGGAGTTCTACGGCGGCGAGCCTCTTTTGCGTATCGAGACCATGAAAAAGATCATGGATGCAGTGCCGGAGCGCTTCGTTATCCAGACGAACGGCCTGTTCTTAGACAGGATAGGACCTGAATATTTAAAAAAATTTCATTCTATTCTTGTTTCCATCGATGGGATAAAAGAAGTGACTGACAAAAACAGAAGTAGCGGCGTATATGATAAGATTATCCGGAATATCAGGCTTATCAGGGACAGGGGCTATTGCGGTGACCTTGTCGCCAGGATGACTGTGCCGCAGGGCAGCGATATCTATGAAAATGTGAAGCATCTTGCCGGAATAAGGGATTTTGACCATGTGCACTGGCAGCTTGGTTTTGAGATGTTCTGGGAGAGCGGGCTGGATGATGATATGGAGCTTGAGGAATGGATCCGGTCTTATAACTCCGGTATCTCATCGCTTATAAAGTGGTGGGTGAGAGAGATGGAGCGCATACGCTGCGTTCCTGGCATCGTTCCATTCATTGCAGTAATGAACTCGCTGCTTTTCGGGAAACCATCGCGCCTGCGGTGCGGCAGCGGCATTGACTTTTTCTCTGTAATGCCTGACGGCAGGATTTCAGCATGCCCCGTATCTATTGATTTTGATTTCTCGATAATCGGCTCGATTTTTAAAGATGAACCGATCTCACTGTGCGATAAGGTCTGCGTGGGCGAGCCGTGTGCATCATGCGAGATATTCCACATCTGCGGCGGCAGGTGCCTTTTCGTGAACCACTCACAGGATATGCTGAGAAAGGATGGCTATGCTCTCATATGCTCAACTGTGAAGCATCTGGTACGGGAACTTGAGGATGCGGCGCCGCGCGTGAGAGAGCTGATAAAGAGTGGGGTTATCCGCGCAAATGAATTCGATTATCCTGAGTTCAACAATGGGTGCGAGATAATTCCTTAATACCAACCGTGAGGGTGATCGAGCTTCGGTTTGAAACTTTTTACTTTCCCTTACCAGGCGGCGCTGGAGGCGTATACGGCGTTGGAATGAACTCCACAGAGGGGCGGCGCATCCCGGACTGCGGATAAAGCTCCATCAATACATATACTTCTTTTGGCATCTGGTCGTTAACCAGAAGCCCCATATCACGCGCCTGCTCGAAGTCTATCGGATAATCGTGCGTCCACCGTCCTTCGCTGAGCATCTTCGCGATCTCATCTGCTTTCTCAGGCGTGTTATGTTTCAGCAGCAGCGAATAGACCATCTTGTAAACCTGGTCGATAGCCTTTCTTGCCACGTCGCCAAGGATGAGGATCTGGTCATCCCTGTTGGGGTTGGGTTGCTCCAGAGCCTTCAGGATAGAGACCGCGGGATAATATCCCTGCTGTCCGCCAAGCTGCGGGTCAACAGGTCCCAGCACTGCATTGGGGTCCATCACTATCTCATCTGCCGCCATTGCGATCAATGAACCGCCTGACATGGCATAGTGAGGAATGAACACTGTGACCTTACCCTTATGGCGCTTCAGGGCGCAGGCTATCTGCTCCGAAGCAAGCACAAGCCCGCCGGGAGTGTGCAGCACAAGGTCGAGTGGCATATCAGCCGGTGTCATCCTGATGGCGCGAAGCACCGCCTCAGAATCCTCGATGTCAATGTATCGGGCAAAAGGGATGCCCAGAAAGCTCATGGTCTCCTGCCGGTGTATCATGCTTATCACGCGGCTCTTTCGTCTTGACTCGATAGACCGCATTGCCACCTGCCGCTTAAAAAGCAGCATCCGCTTCTGCATCAGTGGAATGATAAATGAGAACAGGATAAATATCCACAGGATGTCTGTGATACTGAGGTTGTCAAGAGATGCCATGTATTCACCCTGATATTACATCTTATTTGCATTCTCAAAAACAGCTTTTCTCACAGCCTCGATGGTGGCATCTATCTCAATCGGCCTGGGGCAGACCGACAGCACATGCTCTGAGTCTTTAAGGAGATGTCCTGTGGTCACGCACACCACGCTCTCATCACTATCTATCACGCCCATTTCGGCAAGTTTCCGCAGTCCAGCGATCGAAGAAGCGCTCGCAGGTTCCACGCCGATGCCTTCAAGCGATGCAAGTTCATGCTGAGCCCGGATGATCTCATCATCAGATACAGTATCAGCAGTGCCGCCAGATTCTCTTATCGCAATCAGAGCCTTTATTGCGTTCACGGGATTGCCGATGCGTATCGCTGTTGCTACTGTTTCGGGTCTGCTTTCAGGGGTTATTTCTGAGGCGTTGTTTTTTATTGCCCTCGCGATAGGACTCGCCCCCTCCGCCTGTATGCCTGTCATCTTAGGTATGCTGTCTATGATGCCAAGCCGCTTGAATTCCTTAAATCCTTTGTAAATAGCGGTGATATTCCCCGCATTCCCAACAGGCAGCACAAGCCGGTCGGGAGCCTGCCAGCCAAGCTGGTCTGCTATCTCAAAAGCGATTGTTTTTTGCCCTTCAAGCCTGTATGGATTCACTGAATTAAGAAGATAGAACCCCTCCCTGTCGCACAGGTCTCGCACGAGCTTGAGTGCATCGTCAAAATTCCCCCTGATGCTAAGCACCTTTGCGCCGTGCATGAGCGCCTGAGCAAGTTTGCCAAGCGCCACCTTACCTGAAGGAAGAAGCACAACAGCAGGGACGCCAGCCCGCGCGCCATACACTGCAAGCGAGGCTGAGGTGTTCCCAGTTGAAGCGCACGCCACGGTCTTCATACCGAGTTCCAGCGCTTTTGTTACGCCCACGGTCATTCCCCTGTCCTTGAACGAGCCTGTGGGGTTCATGCCTTCATGCTTGACATAGACCTCTTTCAAACCCACGCTTTTGGCGAGCCTGTCCACCCGGTAGAGCGGCGTACCGCCTTCCATCAGGGTTATCGGTTCTCTCTCCACAGGGATAAGAGCGCGGTATTTCCAGACCGAAAGAGGACCTTTGAGGTCTTTTTTAGTTAGATGAATATTTGAATAATCATAGACCACATCAAGAAGGCCGCCGCAGGTACAGGTATAGACGACTTCTGAGGCTTTGTATTTTTTATGACATTCAATGCACTTGAGGTGGTACAACATAGGGTACTCAATAGAATTGGAAGACTTATAGATTGCTCTCAAATATTAAAGTAGTGGGAACATACCTATTGGTGAGAGAGAATGTAAGTTAAAAAAATTTTTGATAGAAACTATTCAGGGATCTACTTTGTTTCTTCAGGTGTTAATAACTGCTCAAGAAACATAGCTGAAATTCTATTTTTTATTTCACTTTTGAATTTAGTTTTTGCCAGAGTTGCTATTATTATTTTAGTATAGTTTTCAAGTATTTCATGTAGTATTCTGTCTTTATTTTCAAAAACTTCAAAAGAAGGATCTTTTTTTATTTCTTTAAAAGACTGCAGTGCGTAGCGAATCGAATCCGCCACTTTCTTTTCGTCAACCGTTTCCAGCCAGTTTCTAATGGTACTTTCGATTAATTTTTTTATTATTATGTCATGTATTTCATAATATTTTTGTTTATCTTGTTGTTCGTCTAATTTTTTCTGAATCCCTTCTATAACACTTAAACAATCTACACCTTTTTGTATCGCTACAGTGATTGATTTTAATTCATTTTTTTCACGATATTCTTTTAGTTGCTCAAAGGTGCTTTTGGATATTTTTATTGTAACAAATTCGGCAGACATGCCTGCTATGTACACATTCATAGTATAAAAATGTAATTAAGTGTAAATAATAACACTTAAATAGTATAAAGTAGAATAAGAATAATGTGATTGTATGATCGAACCTATAATATCCTCTGTTTTAGCGAAAAAATCAATGAATTAATTCTCGAAGGACGGATTAAAATACCGGCGCCAGACAAAACCCGCCTTGAAGTAGAGTACTTAGAATTTTATCTTCCTCCACCAATTATTCCATTGGCGACACCCCTTCCGCCTGCCCCACCGATTCCACCTCCGCCGATAATTCTTCCACCAGTTAGTGTTAAGTTGAGAGTAATATGACTGGATATATTTTAAAATGACAGGTATTGTTAGTGATTTTTTTGAAAAAATTAGTTCTCAAAGATGGGTTTTAACGGTAGACAGCTTATTGCGGCTTCCGCAGGACCAAAGGCGGTAATTTCAGTGCTGGCGACACAAGATGCAAGTCTTGACCCTATCATCAGCGAGCTTGAACGGACTGTAGAGAGGATAAGAGACATAATATAAACCGAAAGAGTTCTGGATTCGCGCGATGAATTGGGACATGGATAAGGATTAAGTCCAGAAGAAATGTTATTAAGAGCATGACCGTTTCAATCGCGCTTGCCGGAAAACCGAACTGCGGGAAATCCACTTTCTTCAAAGCCGCCACCCTTGCCAATGTCGAGATAGCAAATTATCCTTTTACAACAATAGATGCCAATCACGGCGTGGCATACGCCAGGACAGTCTGCCCGTGCAGGGAACTGAAACTTGATTGCGGACTGTGCAGGGACGGCGTGCGGTTCGTACCAATAGGCTTGATAGACGTGGCAGGACTTGTGCCCGACGCGCACAGGGGACGCGGCATCGGGAACGCTTTTCTTGATAACCTGAGGCAGGCAAAAGCGATAATTCATGTTATCGACGCTTCAGGAGGGACCGATATAGAAGGCGCTCCGGTACCTGTGGGTTCGCATAATCCTCTTGATGACATAAACTTCCTCGAGCATGAGATAACAATGTGGATTTTCGGGATCCTGAAGCGCAACTGGGAAAGGCTGTCCCGCAAGGTGAACGCAGAGGGGCTGAAAATCGAGGAGACTATTGCAGAACAGCTTGAAGGCGCAGGAGTGAATGATGCTCATGTTAAGACCGCACTTGCCCGGCTGAAACTGCCCAGGGACAAACCGCATGTGTGGACAGATGAACAGATAATCGAACTTTCCGACATGCTAAGGGCGCAAAGCAAACCACTTATTATCGCAGCGAATAAGATAGACGTGGCTTCGCAGGAAAATATTGCCAACCTCGAGAAAAAAGGCGCGATACCTGTGAGTGCAGCAGCCGAAGCGGCGCTGCGACTTGCTGATAAGAGCGGGGCGATCAAGTATATACCAGGGGATGCGGATTTTACGGAATCGCAAGCACTGTCTCCGGCGCAGAAAGAGGCTCTCTCCAGGCTTCGCGCTCTCATGAAGATAAATGGAGGCACAGGGATACAGAAATGCATCAATGATGCGGTTTTCAACCTGCTCGACCTCGTAGTGGTATTTCCGGTCGAAGATGAGAACAAGTTCAGCGACAAGAACGGGAGGGTCCTTCCTGATGCCTTCCTTGTGAAAAAGGGGAGCACGCCCAAAGACCTGGCATTCATAGTGCATACAGTCATAGGCAAAGGATTCCTCTATGCTGTGGACGCGCGCACTAAGATGAGGCTCGGGGAGAAGCATGAACTGAAGAACGGGGATATCGTAAAGATAGTGGCTGTCAAATAATTCAGAAATATATTAAGATAGGTTTCTTATGCCTTACGCAGCAGGAGATAGAAAGGAATTCATTAAACGCTCTGGTATCAATCCCGGCACCCGCATCCTTGATTTCGGAGGGGTGCTCTATGAGGAGCTTCCATCAGCCGTATCAGGGATAACAGCCAGGAAGCACTTATCAAACGCCGTCATCATGAAACCCGCTCTTGTCCCGTTCAAAGATGCGGCATTTGATGCCGTGGTATCATACCACTACTTTGATCTAATACCCCACGACCTGACAGGTTACGTATTCAGGGAAGCTGCAAGGGTACTAAAGAAAGACACGAATTTCTCGTTCATGGTACAACTATGGGCGCCGCAGAATGAAGCGCAGCGGTCAAGCCTGTTCTTCAATGAACTTCTGAAAATAAGTGGAGCCATATATGCCCATGAGTTCACGGACATCACCAGGGAGCTTTCCGACTCTGGTTTTTGCGACATAACGGTAGAAACAATAAAACGCGATATAATAATACCCCGGGATTTCGTAAGGTCGCACCTAGTCCTGCTCGGCAACCTTGTGAAAAAAGAGCAGGAAAAAGGCGTCGCAGGCATCAAAACCCCTGCAAAACAGTACTTCGAACAGGTCAAAGAATACGGAGAAGCCATGCTTCCGGCTCTCCATTTTACGGCAAAAAAGATATGAGAAGAAGACATCTTGAGATGATGCTGGAGAAGCTTTCGGGCTTTCGAACTCCTGACCCCTTGAAAGAGCAGTACTCAACGCCTGCCACGGTGGCGGCAGAACTATTGCATTTTGCTTTCATGAGAGGAGACCTGACGGACACTGTCTATGACCTGGGGTGCGGCGGGGGCATCCTAGCTATCGGGGCAAAGCTCCTGGGAGCAGAAAAGGTTATAGGTTTTGATGATGATAGTGACGCACTTGAGATTGCACGGGCAAACGCAGAAAGTCTCGGCGTAAAGGTCGAGTTCGTGTGCAGCAGCATAAATGACGTGTGCGGAAAAGCGCATACAGTAGTGATGAATCCACCGTTTGGCGCCCAGGTGAAAGGAAGCGACCGCCCTTTTTTGAGGAAAGCCCTCGAATTAAGCGGCGTGGTTTACTCCATTCACAACGCCGGCAGTATGGAATTCATAAAAAAATTCATAAGTCCTGCAGTCATAACGGACTATAGAACGATCGATTTTCCCATCAAAAGGACATTCAGGTTTCATACGAAAGAAGTACAGGTAATAAAAGTTGAGATATACAGAATAGAGAAAAGATAGAGGGATTATTATTAGAATCAAGAGAAAGAAAGCCACAGGCAGAAGAAAGCTTGTAAAAGGCGATGGAAAATCAAGAACATTTAAGAAAGAAGATAAAGATTTTGAAGAGAAAATAGAAGAAGAGGAAGAAGTCGAGGCAACTGAAGAAGAAATCGAAGCAACTGAAGAAGGGATTGAAGAGGCAGAGCAGCCCCCCGGGGAAATAGCCATGGAAGAAAAAGAAAAGATAGTGCTGCCTGGAGAGCTCATCGGCACTTCAGAGGAATTCGTTCCAAAGAAAGGGACTTTTGAAGACAGGGGTAATATATACGCAGCATCCACAGGATATGTAAGAATAAATGCGAAGGAACGTTCCATCGCAGTTGAACCTGTAACGAATACCCCCCCGCAACTCGCAGTAGGAGATATTGTTATCGGGCATGTCACAGACATGAAAGAATCTGTAGTGCTTGTCGAGATAGCCGGGATCAAAGGCAGGGGCGAGCGTGCTATAGTGAATGCACAGGACGCAGCAATTCACGTTTCTAATGTCAAGGACGCATATGTCAAAGACCTGTCCTACGAATTTGCGCCTTTTGATATAGTGAAGGCAAAGGTCCTGGACCTGCGGAACATGCGCCTTTCTACCGTGAATAAAGAACTCGGTGTCATGAAGGCTTACTGCGGTAACTGCAGGACAATGCTGAAAAGAGAGAATGATAAACTTAAATGTCCCAACTGTAAGAGAACAGAAACGAGGAAAATGTCTTCTGATTACGGGACTGGTATAATTTAGGTGAGAACATGGAACTTACGATAGTAAATAAGACGGAAAACGAGATCAGCATAAAAGTGGCGGGAGAGTCGCATACCCTCCTGAACACGCTTAAAACAGCTTTGCTTAACAACAAACATGTCGAAATAGCTACTTATGATATCAAGCATCCCACGATAAGCGAACCTATACTTTTTGTCAGAACGGACGGCGCCGACCCCATCGAAGCGATAAAAAAAGCGTCAGGGGAACTCGTCAAGGAATGCGATGAGTTTATCAAGCTATTCAAGAAGAAGACGAAGGATTAATTAACGCTTTATATTCCTCATCTATAAGGTTATCCAGAGCTACACCGTGCTCCAGAGCTATGAGTATAGCGCTGACCTCAATTTCTACGAGCTTGGACAGTTCATCCTGTTTCTTATTTATCAGCGCTATCACCCTGCGTTTATCCATTCCAGTTTCCACTGTGATGCGCTCGATTATCCTGTCAAAAAGCGAACGCTCCTCGAAAACACCCGGCTTGAATCCCTGAGGGGGCTCTACCGAGGATAGATCAAAAGCAGGACGAATAATATCTCCCTCTCTTTTTATGAGTCCCGCTTTCTCTGCCTCCAGAACAACTTTTTTTGCCTGCTCGGGAGAGAACCAGTTAAGGTCAAAAGAGAGCGCCAGCACGAACTCGCTCTCTTTGAGTGAGTCCTTTCCCTTTCTCTTGAAAGGAACAGAAACAGTATATATCAGGTCGGTCATTTGGGAGCGTTCTTTATGATCTCATCAACATTAAAAGCTTTCTGCTAAGCATTAATTATCCTGGTGGTGCATTTAGAAGTATATGAAGTACGATGTCGCGGTCGTCGGCGCAGGTCCTGCAGGGGCGATGGCATCGAAATATGCCGCCAGGAACGGGGCGCGGACACTGCTTATAGAAGAGCACGCCAGCATAGGTTCTCCTGTCCAGTGCACGGGACTTATCAGCAAAGCCGCACTTATGCAATGCGAGGTCGGGGAAAGGAACTTCATCCTTGCTAAACTGAAGGGAGCTTTTGTGTATGCCCCGAATGGAGATGAACTCACCATCCGGGGAAAAGATGTTATGGCATATGTCATCGACAGGAAAATTTTCGACAGGGAGCTTGTAGAACGCTCGCTTGATGCCGGCGCTGAACTCATGTTGAAGACGCGCTTTTTGGGGCTGCACAATGGCGGAATTTCAGTATTATCAAGTGGGGAGAGAAGAGAGATCCAGGCCGATATCGTTATCGGGGCTGACGGCATTATGGGCAGCGTGGGCAGGGCGGCAGGGCTCCCGATGTGCAAGAAGTTCCTGTCCGGGATCCAGTTCGAGGCTCCATATTATGCCAGAGACCCGGAATTCGTTGAGATCTTTACGGGGAATAAGTTCGCCCCTGGTTTTTTTGGCTGGGCTGTACCTTTTGCTGGAATGGCGCGCATTGGTCTTGCCAAAAATATGGATGATAAGCCGGCATTGCATTATCTTGAAGAACTCATTAAGCATCCCGTGCTTTCTTCAAGATACAGGGGTTCGCGCACAGAGCATGTGCTGGGGGGGATCCCGCTGGGTCCGCCTGAGAGAACGGCAACGGATAACGTGATGCTCGCAGGCGATGCGGCAGGACAGGTGAAACCCACATCAGGGGGAGGCGTTTATATGGGCGCATTGTGCGCAAAGATCGCAGGCGAGGTTGCGGCGCGGGCAGCACGAAAAGAAGCCGGTCTTGAAGAGTATGAAAAGAGGTGGCGCAGTGCGGTGGGAAGGGAGCTTGCGCTGGGGATGATGATTCATAAGAGCCTGGGGAAGTTAAGCGATGAAAACCTGAATGAGTTCATAGCGTTCCTCAACCGACCGGGGATGAGTGAGCGCATCACGGAATACGGTGACATGGACCGTCCTTCCGTGCTTTTAAAGGAGCTGCTGAGGGGCGCAGATAAGATGCGCCTTGTCAGGTTGCTGGGAGTTGCGTTCAAGACGCTTTTTTAATTTTTGATTTTCAATTCAGGCGCAGGGTTTCAGTCGCCATCTTCTTAAGGATTTTTTATGGCCTCCTACGCTGGTATTCTCTCAGAGAAGATATCTACTGGGACAAGGATAGTTTTATCCCACTTTTCTTTTGTCTGGATTCTCCTCTCAATCTCTTTAGCCACCTTTGCAATGAGATATTTTTCACCACATTGCTGGCAGACTCCAGAAGGCACGTCCTTAAAGATATACAATTTCCCCTTATAACGATAGTCTAATTCAACCCTATCTTCCTTCACTTCTCCGCCACAAAAGGAACAATCTCCATATTTATGCATCACTTTTACCTCATTTAGTTCTCGTTCTTTCATCAATCCATTTTGGCAGTTTAGGTATATATACTGTTATTATTCTGAGCCATTTTATGGATGTATAACCACAGACGATGTGAATTGGCCGATTTTGTGAATAGCCGAGGATAAGACAACTTGGTCCCCTTGGATCATCAAGATAATCTTCCAATATCTCGCCATCGGAGATAGCCGTCTCTAAATCAGAGATTGTTATATCCTAAGCATACCTTTCCTTTTCTGCATGTAAGCTAATTTCATACTCATTATGCCTCCCATCTTTCTATGAAAGCATCATCAATTATGATTTTGTTCTGCATTATTTCCATCTCCTATTTCTGATATATTTCTAAGGAATTTATAATCTTCTACACGATGGGCGCCTAATTTTTGCATTTCATGAGTAGTTCGTCTATCATCGCCTCATGGGAGCACGAGAACGCCTATCGCCTACATTCACAAACCCCGGACTTAAGTACGAGGCCTGTAGCTAGCGTTTTTAGCATGATGTACATCCTGTGTTTCGATGTATTTACTCACGTATTTAAAGAAAATATGCACATGGTCTGGATTTACCGCAAAAACCATATGATCCGTCAGGTGTGACACCGTATGCCTGTCGTGACGCAGCTCATAGTGTCGCCTGCCTGCACAAGGAAAGCTGTTTCCGGTGTTTCATTTTCTCCTGTACGTTCGACAGTTTATTGCATCTGTTATATTCCACAGCAATAATGAATTTTTGGGTCACTTTTTGCTAAATAAATCCATGAAATACAATTTCTATAACCGCGGATGAACGCAGATAAACGCGGATACGCTATCACAATCTCTATTACCTAACCTTTTCCCCCACCACAACCTCATTCCCGAACCCGAAAACGTGCAGCGTCCTGCTGCCTGACAACCCCTCTTCCAGTTTTTTTCTTACATCCCAGTATCTCTCAGGTTCAATATCAAAACGAAGCACAACCTTTCCCGCTTTTTCCGACTTCAAAAGTTCCTTTATCGCGCGAATATCCATATCAGTTTTCCCGACAACCGTGTAGGCATCTTTAAAGAACGGCGACTCAATATGTTTCGAAGACGTCAGCAGCGTGCGCTTCGCGTCTCCTTTATAAAAGAAAATCTCATCGCCTTTTTCCACCACGGCATGCGCAAGTTCATTTAGAAGTTCCGCTTTTACCACCGACGGCTCAGGCTCATAAACGTAATCTTTCAGGTCGCCTGTTTTTATTGCCGCCGCATCGGAAGAGCACAGCTGCGCCTCACCCGGCAGAACGACGGCGCTGCGCTCGCACCTCTTGAGGACGCCAAAATACAGCGTCAGCCTGTTCAACTGCCCGTTCAGCGAAAGGTACTCGCGTTCGCAGTCCAGGTTTATCCGCGAAGGAGGCATCTGGGGCGGCGCATGGAAGGCAAGCTCCGGGGTGATATCTGAATAGAGCCTCAATATTTCTGTTATCGGAGGCTCAAGATTCGTAAGCGTCCGCTCTTTCTCTGACAGCGGTCGCGCAGGGTCTGAGAATATTATATCGGCATCTGATACCTTTTCTTTTACACTTTCAGACAGTGCATCCCCCAGGATGAATTCCACATTTTTGACTCCGTAGAGTTCGCAGTTCTTCTTCGCGTATTCCAGTTTTTCGGGATTTCTCTCGACAGCATATACTTTCTTGCATTCCTTTGCAAAGAAAAGCACCTGACCCCCTATCCCGCAGCCCAGGTCTGCGATTATGTCAGTCTTGAGCCGCCTGGCTATGTATGCTGCGACTATCTCTGGAGTGGATAGCTGCATCCCTTCTTTATTGGATGCGATCGGTCTGGTAAATTTTATCGTGCGCTTATCACGGGTCATTCTATGTCCTTTAAATATCGGCAATGCTTATATTTATTCATCGCATTTGTGAAGATGGAGATATTTTGAAATGATAACCTGCTCAGCCCCTGGAAAGATATACCTGTTCGGCGAGCATGCCGTGGTTTACGGCGAGTCAGCCATCGCGTGCGCTGTGGAACTGCGGACACGCGTCACTGCCACGAGTTCGGACACAATAACCATATCGTCTGACCTGGGGACAACAGGTCTGGATTACGAGATACATCCCTATGTTTCCTCGGCTATCGAGAAACTGGGTACAAGAAACGTCTCAGTGAAAATAAGCTCTAACATCCCCGTAGGGTCAGGTCTTGGCTCATCTGCCGCCGTCACGATCGCCACACTTGCAGCCATCAACCTTGAATTCGGAATCGGGCGCAGCAACGAGGAACTTGCACGAATGGGACACGAGATAGAGCAGAAGGTTCAGGGAGACGCAAGCCCAACCGATACCTTCGTATCCACTTTTGGCGGCGTTGTGGAGATACCTTCGAGAAGGCGGCTTGACATGCTGGAATGCGGCGTTGTCATAGGCAATACCAATAAAGGCGCCACGCCCAATAAAACCGCAAAGCTCGTAAAGCATGTTGCAGTGCTCAGGGAGGAATATCCTGAAGTTATAGATCCAATTATCAGGACGATAGGTTCATTCTCAAAAAAAGGCGAAATCCTTGTAAAGAAAAAAGATTATATCTCACTGGGTAAACTGATGAATGTGAATCACGGGCTGCTCGATGCTCTCGGGGTAGGTACTGCAGAACTATCCGCTCTTGTTTATGCCGCAAGGAGCGCAGGCGCATACGGCGCCAAGATAACAGGTGCAGGCGGCGGCGGGTGTATGGTGGCGCTGACCGATTCGCCCGGTGAAGTGGCATCTGCGATAGAGAACGCTGGCGGCAAAGCGATAATAAGTCATTTTAATTCAAGCGGGGTGAAGCAGGAATGAGCCTCACGATCCTTAAGATAGGCGGAAGCGTGATCACAGAAAAGGGTTCTGTATCTGCGGCAAAGAAGGATGAGATAGACAGGATATCGCAGGAGATCGCAGCATTCAAGAAAGATGTTAAACTGCCACTCATACTTGTTCATGGCGCGGGTTCCTTCGGTCATCCCCAGGCGATAGAGCACATGAGTAAAGGATTCAACGCTAACGGGGTTTATCTCACACACGTCTCTGTAAAATCATTGAATTCCATGGTGGTTGACTCATTAAATAAAGCAGGACTGAATGCGCTGCCTGTCCATCCTTTAAGCTCTTGCCTGCTTGAGAACGGCAATATTGTTGAATTCCAGACAGCTCAGATCAACCTGATGCTTGGCAGAGACATAGTGCCAGTTCTCCACGGGGATGTGGTCATGGACAGGGTTCTTGGTGCTGCTGTCCTTTCAGGCGACAGGATAGTTCCATACCTTGCAGCGGTTACCGCTGCATCTGGAATTGGTGCAGGGAGCAATGTTGACGGCGTGCTGGATAATAAAGGGGGGGTCATAAAGAAAATAACGCCCCACAGTTTTGTGGATATAAAAAAGGATATCCAGGGTGCATCATCTCCTGATGTGACGGGCGGAATGCTCGGCAAGGTGTCAGAACTGGTAGAACTTTCAAAGAAAGGGACAAGTTCGCGTGTTTTCAACGCGGCAAAAAAAAATATGGTTTCAAAATTTTTATACGGTGAAGACGTGGGAACATTAATAGCAGACAAATGATTTATATATAAAAGGTTGAAATTAGGGGGTACTGAATGACTACATCTGACAGGAAGATCGAACATCTTTTATTATGCGTTGAAAAAGACGTTGAAGCCAATAAAACCCATCTGGGGCAAAGAGCTAGCGGTTTTGACGATATTTTCATGGTGCATAACTGTCTTCCTGAGATAGACAAGAAAGCTCTTGATCTGGAGATCGATTTCCTGGGTAAGAAATTGCGGGCTCCACTACTGATCGCCTCGATGACGGGGGGGCATCCTGATACCAAAGCGGTAAATACCGCACTTGCAGGGGCGGCTGAAGAACTCGGGATTGGAATAGGGGTTGGCAGCCAGAGGGCAGCGATCGAAGACCCGGGTCTTGAGGATTCTTTCAGGATAGTCAGGGACAGGGCGCCCAACGCATTCATATACGGGAATGTGGGCGCAGCGCAGCTTAACGAGTTCGGTATCGAAGGTATTGAGCGCGCGGTGGAGATGATCGGCGCTGACGCCATGGCGATACATCTGAATTTTCTCCAGGAAGCCATACAGCCTGAGGGTAATATCGACGCGAAGGGCTGTCTTGCGGCGATAAAGAAGATATGCAGCGAACTTTCCGTACCCGTGATAGTAAAAGAAACGGGAGCAGGCATTTCTCATTCCCAGGCTGTCGCGATATGCGATGCTGGCGCAGCAGCCATAGATGTAGGCGGACTGGGCGGGACAAGCTGGGCTGGAGTTGAGACATACCGCGCGCAAAAGCGCGGGGATATGCTGTCTTACCATCTCGGTAAACAATTCTGGAACTGGGGGATACCCACTGCTGTAAGCATCGTGGAATCCTCGATCACCGTACCGGTTATCGCTACTGGCGGCATCCGCTCAGGCATCGATGTGGCAAAATCGCTTGCTCTGGGCGCTTCCATCTGCGGGGTGGCACTTCCACTTGTAGCACCAGCTTTAAAAGGGCATAAGGACGTTGTGGAAAAGCTCACATTGATAATCGAAGAACTCAGAGCAGCAATGTTCTTATGTGGATGCAGAACGGTTGAAGAAATAAGCAAAGTGCCTGTGGTTATTACAGGCAAAACGAAGGAATATCTGGAACAGAGAGGATTTGATACAGCCAGGTTTGCCAGAAAATAATGGAAATATATTAAGAAATTAAATAATTTTTATGGAGTGAATAAATTGACAGAAATAGGAATAATAGCGGTCGGCGGCTACAATGAAATGGGCAAGAACATGACCGGGATAAGGATAGATAACGACATCATTGTACTGGACATGGGACTGCAGCTGGACAGGGTCCAGATACACGAAGATGTTGAAATAGACAAAATGCATTCAATGGACCTCATAAAGATGGGAGCGATCCCTGACGACACGGTAATGAACGAGGTCGGAGGGACTGTAAAAGCCATCGTATGCACTCATGGTCACCTTGACCATATAGGTGCGATACCAAAACTGGCGCACAGGTACAGGGCACCCATCATCACCACCCCTTACACTGCGGACCTGGTGAAACATGAGATATCGGACGAAAAGAAATTCAAAGTGAACAACGAAGTCATACCCCTGAAACTTGGCGGGACGTATAACCTCACGCCTGATATCCAGATCGAGTTCATCAGGATGCAACACAGCATCGTGGACACAGCCTTCGCTGCGATCCATACGCCGGAAGGTGTTGTGCTCTATGCAAGCGATTTTAAACTGGACAGGACGCCCACTATCGGGCTGCCGCCGGATTTCCAGAGGCTGAGGAAACTCGGAAATGAGGGCGTGAGGGTGATGATAACTGAGAGCACGAATTCCGGGAATTATGGTAAGACCCCGTCTGAGCAGATAGCGAAAGACCTTGTACGCGATGTGCTTCTCGGGACTGAGGAAACGGATTCCGGCATTCTGGTTACCACGTTCTCGTCCCACATTTCGCGCATCAACGCAATTATACAGGCTGCCGAGGAGATGGACAGGATACCTGTACTTCTGGGAAGGTCGATGGAGCGGTATCTATCAATAGCCGAAAAAATGAAACTTATCAAATTCCCCCAGAACCTGGAAATACACGGGAGCAGGAACGCTGTGGAAAAAGCATTGAAGCGCATTTCTCAGGACGGGAAGAAGAAATACCTGCCCATTGTCACAGGTCACCAGGGCGAACCCGATGCGATCCTTACGAGGATTGCCAGCGGAGAGACCCAATTCAGGATCGATAAAGGAGACAAGGTCATATTTTCGGCAAACGCCATCCCCAATCCCATGACGCTGGCTAACAGGTATGCACTTGAAGTAAAACTGAAGATGGCAGGGGCGCGCATTTACGATAATGTGCATGTTTCAGGTCATGCTTCACGGGAAGACCACTGGGAACTCCTGCGGATGATTAACCCGGAGCAGGTCATCCCATCGCACGGGAACATGATGATGCATGCAAGCTATGTGGAACTGGCTGAAGATGCAGGATATGTATTCGGCGATACCGTGCATATCATGCGAAACGGCGAGGAAATGGTTTTATGAAAAACTTTAGGAAAGTTTTATGATCGAAGAAGCCCTCAAAACAAGGGCAAAACTCGTAGATGAAGCCATCCCTAAGTTCCTTCCGATAACTCCTCCTGACGAAATGTATAATGCCATGCGGCACCTTCTGGATGCAGGAGGAAAAAGGCTTCGTCCGAGTGCGTTACTGCTTGCGGCGGAAGCTGCGGGCGGCAAGCCGGAAAACGTGATGCCTGCTGCGGTGGCTATCGAACTTGTGCATAACTTCACATTAATACATGATGATATAATGGATGAGGCAGACCTGCGAAGGGGACTTACCACGGTACATAAAAAATGGGGAGTACCGAGGGCGATCATTGCGGGGGATGCCCTTTATTCAAAAGCTTTTGAGATAGTTTCATGCACAAGAAGTGAACATGCCCGGCTTGTTGAAAGCCTGGAACTCATGTCCAAGACCTGCACCGATATATGCGAGGGGCAGTGGATGGATATGAATCATGCTACAAGAAAAGACGTGACAGAGGCGGAATATTTGCGCATGGTCGAGAAAAAGACCGCCGTGCTTTTTGCCGCAGCAATGAAGATGGGAGCAACATTATCCGGTGCAAATAATGATATCGCGCGGGGGCTATGGGATTTTGGCCGCATGACAGGTATCGGCTTCCAGATATACGATGATGTCATCGACCTTATAACACCAGAGGAGATACTTGGAAAAGCGCAGGGCGGCGACATTATTGAGGGGAAGCGCACCCTTATCGTGATCCATGCGCTCTCAAAAGGTGTCACAATCGACGCGCTCGGAAAGAGCAATGCCACGCGCAGCGAAGTCTCAGCGGCTCTTATGACCCTGAAGGAGTCTGGTTCTATTGACTATGCCATGAACAGGGCTGTAGGCTTTATCGAGGATGGGAAAGCCGCGCTGAAGGTACTGCCTGATTCCGAAGCGAAGAAGATACTTATCGGGCTTGCGGATTATATGATAGCAAGGAAGTATTAGGAAAAACTACGAGAATCCGGGTACAGTCGGTGTGGTCGATGGTATCGTTGGCGTAGAAATTGGAGTTGCTAATGGAGTTGGTGTTGGAGTAGGCAAACTTGTCAATGTCGGGATGGCTGTGGGGATTACTGTAGGTATCTGGGTTGGTATTGCTGTTGGAACTGTGAAAGGTAGCTTTTCCTTTTGCACTAAAAACAGTATTGGCTTGTTATCTATCATTGTAACTACTACCTTAAAATTGTATTTACCAGCCATTAATTGAGTTTTCTCAATTAATTCACTGTTTAATCCTGCAAGTGGCAATTGACCTATTACTGGAGTCGGACTATCAGCAATTGCGGTTCCCTGTACATTCACATCAGCTGGTATCATTTTAACCACTTCCCCAAGCCCAGGATTAACAGTGCGAGTCACTTTCTCTGCAACTTCTTTTACTGGAACATTAGCGCCCAGGGCATATCCCGTGACATTTACCACTTTTCCGTTATACTTCTGGCCATTATTATTGAGCGAAATATTCCATTATTTCCTTTGTTGGATAAATAACAGTTCCGGTTACCTTTCCCCTTCTAATCTGCCAATCGGTATGAACCGGGTCTATTGACATGATTAGTTTTGTTGTATCATCAGGCAAGAATTCATCACCCATCAATCCTGCTCCTAAGTGTATTCTGAGATCTTCTTTAGCTGTTTCTTTTCCATAGCCTAATTTACTTGAACCAGCGGCATAGATTCCATCAACCACGACCCGTTTAAAGGCATAATTCTCTGGATTCTGATTGATTTCTTTGACCGTAGCAGAAATCGGGTTAACCTGGTTTATCTCATTAGCAGCCTTGCACCTAAATTATTTTTTTAAATAGTTCCATTTTCGACCCACACGTCGACCGGCACATATTTATACGGTAAGTGACATACCGTATAATTATGTTTCTGACATCAATATTGAAAAGGATTAACGGTGACGAAGAAGGCGTAATTATAGCTTTCAGAAATAAGCCAAAAACAGAATCAAAAGATATGAAGCGGTTCTGCAATCGTTTATATGGTTACAAAGATCATTCCCAGAAAGGAAAGTATGTCTATGAAAGAAAAGGGCTACTGGATGAAATACCCAACATTCTAATAAACCCAATAAGAAGCATAATAATCGTCAAGAAAAAAGATGCTGAAAAAGTCCTTGCATTTTTAAGAGAATTTGATGCTGAAGTATTCTTCAAAGAAATCAAACTACAAGAAGAAGATATGGAAAAACTTGAAAACCACAATCCATGAGCACGACCAAACGTGATTGGTTTGAATATAAGGAAGTGAAAACACGAAGGTTTCAAAATTTTATAGGTCTATTGTTACTTGTTTTGGATACTGTCCCACTTCCATCTCTATATAGAGGGAAGGGACGAAAACCACCGCCAACACGTGATATTATAATATGTCTTATTTTAAAAATATATTATAGAATAAGCTACAGGGACCTAATTGGAGAGTTACGAAAAAACAAAAATGAACTGGGATTGGAAAAAATTCCCCATTTTAACACTCTGCGAAGGTATATGGTGGATCCAAGAATAGCAGTTCTCTTAGGGATACTTCTTGTTTTTCTACTCCAACCAATAGCTGCATTGGAGACAATTTTTGCCTCAGATGCTACTGGTTTTGGCACTGACCGCAAAAGTGAATATTTTATGAAAAACTATTGTTGCATATGCTTTTTCATGTTCATTTAGTTGAACCGCAGTTCATGGCTGACTCGGTGGCAAGATTTTCAAGGCAGACACACATAAAGACATCAGGTCACGAAAGTTAGGGCATTACCCAAAAAAGTAGGTGAAAATATGGGAGAACAATATATTGAAAGACGTGAAGTTCAAGACATTCGGCTGCGGCTCAGCCATCGCCACAAGCAGCATGATAACTGAAATGGCGATTGGCAAAACCCATGAAGAGGCGCTCAAGATCACGCGCGGGGATGTGGCGGAAGAGCTCGATGGTCTTCCTGCTATCAAGATGCACTGCCCCAACCTTGCTGCCGATGCCCTTCATGCCGCCATAAAGGACTACATGACAAAAAAAGAGGAAAAGGCAAAAATAGAGGCGCAGAAATATGACTTTGATGTGATCGTGGTTGGCGGAGGTCCGGGCGGCCTCGCAACAGGAATACTCTGCGCCTACAGGGGGCTTAAGACCGCAATATTTGAGGCTTCCAACTGGGACGGAATCCTGTCATGGCTCTGCCCGACCAAGATGATTGAAAACTTCCCCGGTTTATGCGAAAAAACAACGTGCCAGGACCTCGTTGATTGCTGGATGAACGAAGCCAGGAAACTGAAGGTGGAATTGAAGAAGGAACGTGTGAACGAAATTACGCAGGAAAACGTGTCCTCATTGTGGGAGGGGGTAATTCGGCTGTGGATGCAGCTTTAAGCCTGGCTGATACTGCAGACCTCATCACAAATCGCCTGAAAGGTTACGGCATGGAAACGATAGAAGGACTTCTTATTAAAGAAAAGCCCGATGAAGCCGGGCTTGAAAAATGCAGGGAGTTTGGCAGAAAGCTTGCGCAGAAGGTTAAACAGTAGTAAAAAACCGCAGATGAACGCGGATGAACGCAGATTTGTTGCCGCGCATCTGTATTTATCTGAGTCATCCGCGGTTTATAAATTCCTATAATTCAAGGGAATCGCCCAAATGGGTGCTGTGCGATGCAGGGTACGGCAAGACCAGGAACCAGATATTGATGAGATTTACGAATTCGCGATCAAGGAGATAAATGGTCTCTCACTTGCTGAGGATGACTGGCAGTATCATGTAAGCATCAACCATACAGCGATGTGTGAACATACGGAATCCATCATAAACAGGCGGAGTCTGGGAATATATTACTTCCCGGAGCAGGCTGCCAGTTTGAAAAATCCGTCTAAAAAATAATTGAGTATCATTGGATTTTTCAAATGACGCTGAGGAGGTCTCGACCTCGACGGGCAAGCAGCGGAGGTTCTCGATCACTTCTGCACACGGGTACGCAGCCCTGTCCTACGCTCTGCTTCCCTACGGCATTCGTGCAGGACTACACTGAGGCTGGGTACAATCAGAATGTGATGACCAGAGCGCCAAGGTTTGCACGGCGAAGGATCGCTTAAATCTCAACGGAAGGCTATTTTAGAGTAACGATGGGTTCGGCTGCACGCGATGCTATGATTATCAAAATACTTTTTGTAAAAGGCTCGAATAATGGTCATATCTAAGAGTGTGTTCGCAGTCCTATTTTCCTGTAAATTTCTAATTTGGAAATGTCAATAAACTCCATGAGTTTGCTTTCAGAGTTTGTAGATCAGCATACATACATGAACTCTTTGGCAAGTGTAAGGATACCAAATTACAAATGTCACCACATTTCGTGAGGGATACAAACTGCTGAGACGGCTTTTCACTACTATAGGATTAATCTTTATTTATACCGTCTACAACTTATTCAACACAGAAAAAACAACTGAAAGGTATATAAATGGGGGGAACATTAAAATCTATAACTTGGGGTGGCATCAAAAAGTTCCCAAGGAAGTTGATTCCGATGAAATCGAGGGGGCTGTTAAGTGTTCTAGCATTTTCAGAGAAGCGAGAAAATATTCTCTTTTTGTTGCTCAAAGAACCAAAGACTTTATCTGAAATTAAAAGCCATCTCAATGTCACTTCCCCAGAGATTCTTCCTCGCATCAAGGAAATGGAAACCAAGAATTTAATTTGCAAAGATGATAAACACTATGTTCTAACCCCAATTGGAAAAGTTGTAGCCAAGTTTTTCCAGCCATTAATAAATACTTTGCATGTAATTGAGGAAAATGAAGAATTCTGGGAAAAACATATGGTTGAAGCTGTTCCACAGGAGTTTTTAGAAAGAATTTGTGAATTAGGAAGTTGCAGATTGGTTGAAAATAGATTGGAAAATATGTACGAACCACATACAGAATTTTTTGAAAATGTATCCAAATCAGAACTTGTAATGGGAATCGCTCCTATATTTAATCCAGCTTATCCCTCGTTCTTTTTACAGTTGGCTCAGCGAAAAGTTCACATAGCTCTGATTTTAACTAAAAATGTCTTTGAGAAAGTTAAGAAAGAGTATGAGGATACTCTTCAAAGATTTTTGGATTACAATAACACAAGCCTGTACATTTTAAATGGAGATATTAAACTTGCCTTTGTGGTAACCAATGAATTCCTCTCTCTTTCCCTCTTCTTTAGAAATGGCACTTTCGATGCCCATAGAGATTTAATAAGTTTTGATAAATCGGCTTTAAAATGGGGAGATGAACTTTTTAAATACTATAAAGAGCGTTCTGAAGAAATAAAGAGTTTATAAATACCCAAAGACTAACTTCCATAGCAGACTCCCCGTCAACCAAGAACTCCCGTATGCGTTTTCTATCATTTGATTCGCCTTCAGTGGCTGCGGAATAATAAGTAATGCAGATTATTCCGGCAGTGAAGCTATATAAAAGTATTATTGGTTCAAACGCTATGAATCTCATAACAACCGCTAAGAGCATACCTAAATGTATCAATATATGCAGGATCAAGAGAAAAGCTATTGTTTTCTTTTCACCTAACTGCACAGGTAAAGTTCTAATCCCTGCCAGTGAATCACCTTTTATATCTTTAAAATCATATATTACTGAATTTATGAAAACCTTGCTGCTGAAAAAAGAAAAAACAAAAATTAGCGGAATTATATTGTTTACAGATTTTCCAGCAATCCCAGTGATAAAAGTTCCCCAAGTCAAGGCAACAATAAGATTCTTAACTCCAAGACCGCCTTTAAGCTTCAAATTAAATCTACAGATTTTTATGCCTTTGCTATACAGATAACCAACCACAAGTGGTAGAAAAGGTAGAACGTATAACTCTTCTTTGAATAAAATGCAGGTTCCAATGATAAAGGCTGAGATGGACACAAAAAAGGCAATATCCTTTCTTGAGCCTGTTAATTCACTTTTGTTAATTATATCTTCCTTGCATTCAAGTGCCCTGTCCAGTGTGTATATTGTATATATTACAAGACCACCAGCTATACAAGCTAAAACTCTGGGTTCTGTTCCTAGGAAAAGGACGGCTATGTATAGCCTGAAAGCTTCCGAAATCGCGACCAATGTTGAAGCGTTTAGAAGATTGACTGTTGCCCTGAAGCCCACGCCCAGTAGATTTTAGGGACTCTATGATATTAGTAAAGTAGTTTAAGATTATACGATTCAACTAAATTGTAGAATTGACATAATATTATACAAAATTACTAATATATACTGGAATAGCGATAAGGGGGAGTAATTGACTGTATAATCCAAGTGGGAAAAAAATGTATTTCACTGATTTATAAGTTATACAAGTAGGAGGTAGAGCAGCATATGAAGTCAGCAACACTATTAACCACAGTGCTTGCGGTTCAGTTAATCCTGTTAACCATGGCAGTATCAGCAGTAAGTTATGAAAGTGATTTTCAAAAAAATAATAATGAAGTTGACATAGGAACACTTGAACATTATGAAACAGACCAAGTAACCAAAAGTAAAATCATCAAAAGTAAAATCATCGACCGAAGAATCGAAAAGGGTATGAATTACCTGTATGAAAATCAACTACCAAGTGGCGAGTTCAGTACATACATCTCATATTCACCAAATATGAGCGGGGCGAAAAATTTTTCTGTAGTTTTTGATACTACATTCATACTTCACACCCTGAATCTTGCAGATAATAAAAAAACTGAAGAAATTGTAAATGAGATGATTACCAGAGCAGTTGTTTTCTTACTGGATAACAGGGAGCCTCCTGGTGTATGGAGGCATGAGGGAAAATATCTTGCAGAGTTAGGGCCACCGGATACTGACGATACCTCAATGGCATTTGCTGCCCTGGTTGAGAGCGGTGTAAATATTAGTGACGAGTCTCTTAATTACATGCTTAATTACAGGACGCCAGATGGGATATTCTATACCTGGATTAACTCGGATGAATGGCTTGACCCATCCAATCCTTACTATGAGTATTATAAAATGAATGATATTGATGCAAATGTAAATGCTGATGTAATCTATGCTTATTCTTTGAGAAATATAACTCATGATGAAGTAGTTCGATATTTAAATGGTATATCTGAAAACAAATCGTTCTTAAACGGTACGATATATTACCCGTCCCCTTATGTGTACGCTTACTTAGTCACAAAAGCTTATTCTGATGGCGATATTAAGGAACTTAAGCCCTCACTTAATAATATAAAAGATTATCTTCTGTCAACCCAAAATAAGGATGGCGGCTGGGGAAATGATCTCTATACAGCGCTGGCATCAGTTTCTCTTATTAACATGAATTATAAGGGAGAAGCGCTTGAAAAAGCTGTCGAACATATCATGGATAACCAGAGAAAAAATGGAAGCTGGGGAACCTATTCATTCTATATAGCCCCATCATCTCCCACGATTTACTACGGTTCTCGAGAATTAACAACGTCATTTAGTCTTGAAGCCCTTATAAAATACAAAATGCGATAAACAATTATTCGGAGGAAGAGGAACATATATGGAATCGACACAACTTTTAATACGTAATCAGGACAAAATTTCACGGATTCTGGCAAGGATAGATGAAGAGTCTGAGACCCCAGAACTTATTACACAGCTAATTTTTTCAGATTCAACCGATAAAAATACTGAGAGGCAGTGTTTATTTTCATTATTAAGATCAGGAATCAGGTATGCCTGCTTTCTTGACAAATATCGTGAAACAGGAGAAAGCATTTATCATGAAGAAGCCCTGAGACAAAGAGAATATATTTTTAGCTCTGTTCCACCTGAAAATCAGTACCTGTTAGAAAATGTTGAAAAAAAAATACTGCCTTTCTGGGATTATGAAAAGCAAATCCAGAAAAGGATCGATAAGGATGATGTGTTTAGAGAGGAAGAGGTTAAAGAATATATCCGCTTTAGGGCATCCGACTCCTTTTTCTATTGTGCCATAGCCGATGTCTTTCGCCCATTTTCGCCTGAAATGATAGGGTTATTTCACAACAGGCTGATACTTTCTGATATTATGGATAGTATAAATGATTATGAAGAAGACCTCAGGGAGCATCACCCTAATATGTTGATAATGTATTTGTTGAACTACGTTTCAATAGATGAAATGCCTGCTTCATTGCAGCAGGCATTAAATCTGGCATGCCAGTTCAAAATCAATTCAAAAATCCATATATTTGGAAGAGAGCTATACTATCAGTCTCTGAAATCCGAGCATATGGACTCTATGCCGTTACTTAGAAAAGATTTTGATACAAAATATTTTATGATATCGGAGTTGTTGTATTGATGGATAAAAACCATGTCAGACAGCATGTATTAGAGATCGTAAAGGATTTACGAAAACAGGGTCTTTCAAAATACAATACAAATACAAGCAGAATTGTAAATGATACCATCAAAAAAGTGAAGTTAAAGAGGGTGATAATAGGTTTAAATACTCCAGGTTGCAGTTATGGGAAAAATCTGGAAGGATGCTTTCACTGTGGCTACTTGAAAGGCTACGGGCATCTGAACAATATGTATAATCAATTTCTGGAAGACTTAAAGCAATATGCAGGACAGGATACTATATATTTATATTCCAACGGCTCTTTTTTTGATCCGGAAGAAATCCCCCATAAGCTTCAAAAAAAGATGCTTATGCATCTCGTTGATTCAGGATTCAAGCGTATAATAGTGGAAACCAGGCCTGATTTTATCTATGAGGCTCATTTAAATGACCTCCTCAAGTCGATACCCTCGCATTATTTGAAGATTGGTTTGGGTTTCGATACATATAACAATGATATAAGAGATGTATGCCTTAATAAAGGTTTTACAAGGTACCAATATGATGATGCTGCCAGAATATTAAATAAAAACGAGATCATTTTTGAAACAAGAATCGTTTTAAAACCCCCTTTTCTAACTGAGGATGAAGCTATCAAGGAGGCGCTGCTTTCAATTGAGCACGCTTTCAAAAAAGGCTCCAATGAAGTTTCACTCGAACCTCTGGCAATTCAGGATTATACTTTGCAGGATTATCTAAGAAAAAAAGGGTTTTATAGGGTTCCATGGTTGTGGAGTGTTATTTCTATAATCAGAGACGTCCATTATAAGGGAAGAACAGTAGTGGGCGGAGAGGCTTTTTTACCACTACCTAAAGAAATTGCACATAATTGCAATAAATGCTCGGATAGTATCTGGCAGGCGATTGATAATTTCAACAAAACACAAGACATTATATTGTTCGATAGCTTCGATTGCGACTGCATCGAAGATTGGAAAAAAGATTTAAATACAAAGGATATCGCGCTTTTCAATCGGATTATGGATAATATAAATGGGGAATGATTTGGAGGGGTACTCCTATGGGAAATCAAAATACTGAGAATAACCGGCTGGATGCCTGCCAATGTACAGACGCAAAATCATATGAGAAATTCAGATCAAAGCAGGTGTTTTTGGAACAAATTGCCATGTCTGGCGATATAGAAACAATGATTAAATTCATAGGTAAAGATGAACCGCTAAAGCATGAAACAAGTAAGGCTTTAATGAACTTTGTCTGGAATTATTTATGGGAAAAAGACATCGAAATACTTCTTGGGACAATAGGGATGAAGAGGAACCTGAGGAGGATTTTCTTATTAGGTTGGGCAACAATCCGGAAAGTCGATGATTTGCTGGACTCCCTGTCTTCTCCTGAACTTCAAATGCATGAGACCCAGAAAGTGATACAGTATATAAATGATATTGAGAGGGATAAAACGTTTATTGTTGAAGATATTTTCGATAAAATATTAAACGTATATGTATTATTAGAGAAAAATAATACTTTAAATACACTGGATTGCTTCAAAAAACTGGCACATTCTGCTGATCTGGATATAGCACGCAGAGGGAAGATTTTAACATGGAATGAATATGAAGAATTGGTGTATTATAAAGCCGAATGTACTACTGAGTATTGGGTCAGATTTCTTTTAAATAGAAACGATAAGATAACGGAAGAATTTGCCCATCACTTTGGAAGATTGAGTCAGTACTGGGATGATGTGGTTGATCTAAATAAGGATTTGAAAGTTGGTATGATAAACATAACAAAAGACGAGCTTGAGAGATTTAAAATATATCATATAATTAATATGACATCCGAACAGATAAAGAAATTATGCGATTATAGGGAGTCTTTAATATGCAATCATTGTGTTGAATTGTTGAAAGTTATTGATACAGTGGGCTCGTATTACCAACGAAGGCTATTGAAATCATATCTTGCATATCAAATGCAGAACATCCAGAATAACACATTCTATCCTGATGCACCATACAGTTTTCCCTTTCTATCCCTGTACAGGTGGTTGCTAAACTCTAAAGACCCTTCAGCTCATGAGTCCCTCTATCAAATGCTTGGGCAGCTATCCGTACTTTTTCCCATCGGTAAAATTCCCACCGAACCTTCATATGTACGCAACAATGGTACCAAGAAGAGATAACTGATGTTAAAATAATTTATCTCTATTAATTTTACTCATATCCAGTGGCTTTGCCTTTTTCCATAATGCATAGAATTCTTCTTTAAGAGTACTTGCAAGGTCTTTATCAAGAAACGTGACCGCAGCCAAAAACTGCTTTGGCATGGATGGACTTTTAATCATGATATTTACCTTTTCACCATCCACTACATCGAAAGGCGTGTGGACATCTTCAACCGTCCTTATCAGCAGGTTCTTTCCTATAAAAGGTGTTATATTTGAGATGAAATCTTTGTAAAACTGTGAAAAAAGAGAATTTATGTCCCGTTCCGGCAAGAGAACCATCATAGTTACATCGCGCCGGATTGCCCGGATAATTTCATCGTATATCTTTCCATTGAATAAAAAATTGTTCTCCTCCAACTCTGTATATGTCAAAATCTCATTTTTCACCTCTGCTAATGATGTTATCAATAAATTAACGTTCTCTTTGTTGCCGTGAGTAACTATCCAGAAAACATTTGAATCTGCATTGGTCATCATCTCGTTCATTGTTGATTCTATTTCAGAGACGAGCCTGTTAAGTTGTCTGGACTTTCTG
>BLYN01000109.1_pt1 | contig 29365 bp, 31 predicted proteins | sample 7848601 | NCBI WGS metagenome assembly BLYN01 (sample SAMD00058756, study PRJDB5105) | groundwater metagenome | biome: groundwater biome; feature: underground water body; material: groundwater | place: Japan:Gifu, Mizunami | collected 2014-06-26 | depth 300 m m
ACAATGATAAATGAAGACTTATGGATATTAGAACTGAAAGCAACAGCAGTGTCACCTCTCTATACAGGTGAGAATAAAATAGACAGCCAGAAAAGAAGAAAGCAGGGAAATCTGCTGCCGACCAGGATGTCGGGGGATGGATTCGCATCAATCAGTATCTTCGGAGCAATTCGCGGATATGCAGAGAAGATCTATAAAGATACTGGGACATGCGATACAGGAAAAGACACAAAAGGCTGCGGGAGATGTCTCACATGCGATATGTTCGGAAACCTGGGAAGAAAAGGAAGGGTATCCTTTGAAGATCTAAAATCTGTCAGACCCTTTGATAAAGTAGTTGAAAGAACAGTACATCCGCACATTGACAGAGAAACAGGCACGATATCGGCAGGAAAAGGCGCATCAATCGAGCTTGAAGAGATCGTGGAAGGAACCGAACTGACAGGCAGGATCGTGATCAAGAACCCCACTGAAAAAGATATAGAAGTCCTGAACGCTGCTCTTGCGGCAGCTGAAGATAATGGAATAGGTGGATGGACGAGGCGCGGGAAAGGGCGCGTTAAGTTTGAAGTAACGGCAAAAAAGGTTAAATGGGCAAACTACAAAGAACAAGGGGCGGTTGAAGCTAAGAAGCTGGTGAGCATGAAATGAAGCCGCTGGCTTTTAAAATACAGGGAGAACTTGAAAACCAGTCAGAGCTGCATATAGCCACAAATAATACATATACCGAAAGGGGATCACAGATAAAAGCAAGTGATATGTATCCTTTAGGACAGAATCTAAGAGGTGCATTCGGATACTTATTTCTTGAGATGAAAAGCAGGATCGCAGATACCTTTGAGAATGGACATCCTGTTATCTATTTCAGGGATGCACTGATAAAACATCATGACGGCACTTTTATTCCTGTCGTTAAATTGGATAAAGGCATAAGACAGGTGGTTTATGAATGCAGTGAATGCCTGCATATTGATAAATACCCTGCTATGAGACAGCCAATGGCTGGAATATCGCTTGGCAGTGGAGGAACTGTCAAGAATATGTACATGACCGATGTTGTCTCAAGCAAAAACAAGTTCAGGTTCGAAGCGATCTTCAACATGAAGGCAAAAAACGTCAAGGAGGAAAAGCTCAACGAAGAATACCTGGCAGAATTTATCTGCGCCCTGAAATATGTTGAGGACAATGGTTTGTATATCGGCAAGCGGAACTCAAAGGGACTGGGTAAGGTACTACTCAAGAAATTGACTATCCTGCCCATTACTATGGAAGATATCAAAAAGAGAGCAAAGATCATTTCCCAGATAGTGAGGGATGAAGACGGAAAAATGCGGATTCATCTTTTATCTGATACCATCAGCAGCTTCCCGCTGTCAGGTGAGGATATTGTAAGAGATGCGAAGAATGCGGCAAAGTTCTTTGATCCTGATTTCGCGCAGTATAAAGATCCGAAAATAACGCATATAGAAAAACCAGTCGAACTTCTTGTCAATTTAAGTTTCCTTGACCTGAAAGTAAAAACAGGAAAACCCAGATTTGAAGCACCAAAGAGTGTTATTTCAAGAGGTACAAGATTTAGATACCAGGTAACCGATGCTGGTCCAGAGTTCTTTAACGCGCTTGCAATGGCAGAGCTGCTGAGAGGTATGGGAGATCGTACAAGTTTTGGAAAGGGGGAGTTTGTAGTAAGTTAGGCGATTGATGTGCATCAATGAATACCTTGTTTTGAGGATGAGGTACGATGCTGGCTTTCCTGATTCTGAAGTATAGTAAATCTGTGCAAGTCTTTATAAATGATGTATCGATTTTGAGAGTATGCACATGATAGTTCCTATTTCAAGGCAATATGTGACTCGAAATGGGAAACGAAGCCTGATTCAAGATAGTTTCAGGACACATTCTCTAAAAAAACATTGCAATCATGAACTTATCCCTGAGAGGAATATCTCAAGTCTCTGCCTGTATCCTTGCGAGAGTGCTTTTAATCTCGGCTTTTTGCATATGTTGCCTCTGCCACCATCGTCACAACATCTATCCATTTCTTCACCAATAGACACCATGGCAGCCACTTTCAGGGTATCGGGGGATTGTCCAACCTTCATGAAAGTCGCCCATAAATTAAAATAAGCGTTCGTTATAAAATTAAATCACCTGATTCCAGGACAGAAGCACGAATAGGGGCGGCATCACGGAAGCGCCTGCGGCGTCCCGCACGGAGCGGGAGCGGCGAAATCACACAAGATTGCAGATGAAAGGTTCATGACGCGGCTTGCAGAAGCAGGAGGCGGCGGGTACCTGAGGAGGGACGCTGCGCATGGTATCAGGGTGTTGTTCGGCGAAAAAGAAATCAGAAATTCAAAATTTGTACATTTTGTTTCAAGAAACTTGATAAAAAGCTATTTTTGCTACAAACTCATAGGGTCGGAAGATGGTAGAGTTAGAATGGGCTTATGATAAAAGTGGATTTATATCGGCTAACAAGCGAAGCTTTGCGCCAGATAACTATAATGCTATAAAAATAAAAGATTTGAACCTGCCTCATGATGTTTTAGACTTTTACATTAATTCAGGTATAATAGAACTCTATCCTCCGCAGGCTTCTGCCGTGGAAGCAGGGCTGCTTTCAGATAAAAACATCCTGGCCGCGATACCCACAGCCTCAGGAAAGACGCTGCTGGCAGAGTTCGCCATGTTAAAATCGATACTTGACGAAGGAAAAAGAGGAAAAGCCCTTTATATAGTCCCGCTGCGCGCCCTTGCCTCCGAAAAATACGACCGTTTCCGCAGTTTCGAGAGCATTATGAGAAGCAGCGGGCGCGGAGTGTCCACGGGCATAGCGACAGGCGACTTCGATTCACGCGATGACTGGCTCGGGCAATCCGATATCGTCGTTGCCACCTCAGAAAAAGTTGACTCGCTTCTTCGTAACAGGAGCCGATGGATGGAAGAAATAACTGTTGTGGTCGCGGATGAGGTACACCTTATCGACTCACCCGACCGGGGACCCACGCTTGAGATCGTCCTGGCAAAGCTGCGGCAGATAAATCCTCGCATGCAGATCATCGCGCTTTCAGCCACTATAGGCAATGCGGATGAGATAGCAAAATGGCTGGATGCAGCCCTTGTAGTGAGCGAATGGCGCCCTATTATATTAAAAGAAGGCGTCTTCTTTGGGAATGCCATAAATTTCGGCGACCGGAGCCAGAGGGAAGTCAAAGAAAGATCCAGGGACGCGACCATTTCTCTGGCAGCCGATACGCTGGCAGAAGGAGGACAGTGCCTGATATTCGAGAGCAGCCGCAAAAATACCGAAGGAATGGCGCAGCGCGCAGGAACTGCGATATCATCCCTGATATCCGGGGAAGTAAAGGAAGAATTAAAGATCATCGCCGATGAAGTGCGTGAGTCCAGTGAGGTGGATACTGCACGTAAACTTGCCCTTTGCATCGAGAACGGGAGCGCATTCCATCATGCCGGGCTCATTTCTGAGCAGCGAAAGCTCATCGAGGGCGGTTTCCGTAATGGGATCATCAAAGTCATATCTGCCACGCCTACACTGGCAGCAGGGCTTAATCTCCCTGCACGGAGGGTAATAATCAAAGGCTACCGCAGGTACGATGCCAACTTCGGTCTTACACCCATCCCCGTGCTCGAATATAAGCAGATGGCAGGACGAGCAGGACGACCGCACCTTGACCCTTATGGTGAGTCAGTGCTTATTGCAAAGACATACGATGAACTGGAAGAATTGATGCAGCAGTACGTGCTTGCAAAGGCTGAAAAGATATGGTCAAAGCTCGGAAGCGAGAATGCCCTTCGAACGCATATACTTTCAACGATAGCTACTGGTTTTGCCCGGAGCATGGATGAGCTCCTTGCATTTATGGGAAAGACATTCTACGCAACGCAGCAGGAGCCCTGGAGCCTGAAGGCGGTAATTGAAAAAGTTATCGCGTTCCTGGTAGAAAAAAAGTTCGTCATCGAAAAGAACGGTCTTTTCGCTACCAGGCTAGGGGAACTTGTATCCAGGCTCTACATAGATCCTCTGTCAGCTTCAATGATACTTGATGGAATGGAGAGGATAGAAGAAAAGGACATGCGGTATAACGAGCTTACACTGCTCCATCTTGTATGCAAGACGCCTGATATGCGCCCCCTCTACCTGCGTTCGAACGATTATGAATGGATAAGTGATTTCGTGATGGAACACAGTAGTGAGTTCGTGCAGATACCGCCGCAGTTCAATAAGGATTACGAATGGTTCCTTTCCGAGGTCAAGACCGCATGCGTGATGCTTGACTGGATAAACGAGATAAAAGAAGAGGATATTGTCAAGAAATTCGGGATCGGTGAAGGGGATATCCGGTCTCTTTCAGAAACGGCGCTGTGGCTTGTCCATTCCATGGCAGAACTCGGAAAAGACCAGAAACGCTCATGTGCAGGAAAAGCAAGGGAACTTGCCCAGCGCGTGGAATATGGTGCCAGTCCCGAGCTTCTTGAGCTTATCCAGATACGGGGCATCGGGCGGGTACGTGCTCGCAAACTTTACACAGCCGGAATAAGGGACATGGAAGCGCTAAATACGTCTGACCTGAATGCGATTGCGCGGATTATCGGAACAAAGACTGCAATGAAAGTGTTGAGGCAGATAGGCAGGGCTCTTAAGGAGACGGAAAAACAGGAGAAAGAAGAACAGCGCCAGCTTGGAGATTTCAGGTAAACTTTAATACATGTTTGGTAATAAATAGGTTAAGTGATATATTGAATTTAACAGGGATCTTATACGGTGGATACGAGGAATTGCTTGCCAGTGAAATAAGAGGTAAGCCCATCCCATCGCATGTTGCGATAATAATGGACGGCAACAGGCGTTTTGCAAGAAAACATGGTCTTTCACAGTATTATGGTCATCTCAAAGGGGCGGATTCTACAGAAAAAGTCCTGGACTGGAGCTTTGATCTGGGTATAAAACAGCTTACTGTTTATGCATTTTCAACAGAGAACTTCGACAGGGATAACGATGAGAAAAATTCGCTCTTTGACCTTATCGGCATCAAGTTCGATAAAATATGCAGTGACGAGCGCACGCACAGGCGCAGGATGAGAGTACGGGTAATAGGAAATATCGATATTCTTCCCCCCTCCCTGCAATCCGCAGCCAGACGTGCCCAGGATATCACAAAAAATTACGACGGTGTGTATCTCAACGTAGCGCTGGCTTATGGAGGAAGACAGGAACTCGTGGACGCGACGCGCGCCATGGCGCGAAAAATTAAAAACGGGAAGCTTTCCATTAAGGATATCACTGAAGATACTTTCTCTAAGAACATGTATCCGTCAACCGGTTCAGTCCCCGGCGTCGATCTGATCATAAGGACAGGTGGCGATGAGCGGATATCCAATTTCCTCCCCTGGCAGGCGAACGGGAATGAATGCGCAGCTTACTTTTGCGCACCGTTCTGGCCAGAGTTCCGAAGAATTGACCTGCTGCGCGCCATTCGTACTTACCAGACCCGCGAACATGAGAGGCAGAAAAATACCGTCATGAGGATAGTGAAATTGTTGAGTTATTACGGGAAGGTTGAGGTAGAGGATGTTTACAGGATCTCACAGAGATCCATCAATGTCCCTAAAAAAGAGTTAGTGAAAATTATCCATGAACTGACAAACCACAACCCGATAATGTACAGCATGATAAAATGGTGAAGTTGTAAGCGTTAAAAAAATTTATAGCCAATAAGACTATAGTAGCACCTTCATGGCAGAAAAGCAAACAGAAGAAAAAAAATCAGCACTTCCATCAAAATCGAATTTCAGCGAATGGTATAACGAACTTCTCATTATGGGAGAGATAATGGACGTGCGCTACCCGGTAAAGGGGCTGTATGTCTGGTTCCCCTTTGGCTTTGATGTACGAAAGAGAACCTATGCCATCATCCGCGAACTGCTTGATAAAGATCACCAGGAAGCGCTGTTTCCCCTGCTCATCCCGGAGAACGAGTTCATGAAGGAAGCTGAGCATATCAAAGGTTTTGAGAACGAAGTGTACTGGGTCACCCATGGCGGCAAGAACGAGCTTGATGTCAAACTCGCGATGCGACCGACATCTGAAACGGCTATATACCCTATGTATAAGGTATGGGTGCGCTCACATGCCGACCTGCCCATCAGGATTTACCAGATCGTCAATACCTTCAGGTATGAAACAAAACACACCCGCCCCCTTATCCGCCTTCGTGAGATAACCTCGTTCAAGGAGGCGCATACTGTACATGCCACATGGGATGAGGCAGCGGAACAGGTGAAGGAAGCCACGCGCATATACCAGGAGTTCTACAGGCGGCTGGCAATACCCACGATAGTCTCAAAGCGCCCTGACTGGGATAAGTTTCCCGGCGCAGACTACACGATGGCTGTGGATACGCTGATGCCGGACGGCAAGACACTTCAGATAGGCACGGCGCATCATCTCGGGAGCAACTTTGCAAAGACATTTGATATAAAGTACGAAGACTTGAGTGGTGAGCAGGTTTACGCACACCAGACGTGCTACGGCATCTCAGAACGCAGCATAGCAGCGCTGATTTCTGTTCACGGGGACGATAAAGGTCTTGTGTTCCCTCCTGAAGTGGCTCCTACTCAGGTTGTGGTCATCCCAATAATATTCGGAAAGAGCGACGACATAATCAGGGCGTGCAGTGGTGTTGCAGAATTGCTGAAAAAAGAAGGTATCCGCACAGCGCTTGACACAGGCGATGAGCGCCCTGGAGCCAAGTATTACAGGTGGGAAATGAAAGGAGTGCCTGTGCGCGTGGAGATAGGTCCGCGCGACTTGAAAAACAACGCGGCTACTATCGTCAGAAGGGATAGCGGGAACAAGGAAACAGTTCCGCTTGCTCATATCGTGGAAGAGGTAAGAAAACGCTTCCAGGCTATCCATGAAAGCCTGCTTGAAAAAGCCGCAACCTCATTGAGAGGACGAATAAAAGATTGCAATACCCTGGAAGAAGTGAAAGAAAATATCCAGGAGGGTATATCAAGGATCGCATGGTGCGGCGAACGGGTATGCGGACTTTCTATGGAAGAAGCCGTAGGCGCAGGGATACTCGGGTTTCCTGAAGGAGAACTCGGGCGCGGTGCGGGAAAGTGCCCGGTTTGCGGCAGGGAAACTGAAAATATGGCTATAATGGCAAAGACCTATTGATATGAGAATAAATATCGAAACCGCAAAAAAACTCCCCAAATCCCCGGGTGTCTACCTTATGAAGGACCTGGAGGATAAGGTCATCTATGTGGGAAAAGCGGCATCCCTGAGGGACAGGGTGAGCCAGTATTTCAGGGAACCGGACTCTCCTAAAACCAGGATGCTCGTGCGGAATATCGATGGGCTTGAGTATATTGTCACAGGAACTGAAGTCGAGGCACTGGTGCTGGAATCAAACCTCATAAAAGAGCATACTCCGCGCTATAATGTGAAGCTGCGGGATGATAAGGCGTATCCTTTCATCAGGATAACGAAAGATGATTTCCCGCGCATCTGCATTGCCCGTCGGCGGGAGCGCGATGGGGCGGCGTACTATGGTCCTTATCCGAGTTCAAAGGCTGTCAGGGAACTAATTAAAATGGCATCGAGGCTTGGTATAAGAAGGTGCAGGAAGAAGCTGCCCTGCCACCCGTGTCTTAACTATCATATAAAGCAGTGCGTTGCTCCATGCGCTGGTATTGTGTCTAAAGAGGAATACCTGGGGATTGTCAAGAATGTGGAAAAATTCCTGAAAGGAAAACACAATGAGCTTATCCAGTCTCATACTAAAGATATGGAACGGCTGTCTGAATTGCAGGAATACGAGAAAGCAGCGCACATCCGCGATCAAATTAATGCTCTGCAGGAAATTTCTGAAAAACAGCGCGTGAACGTGCCAGGGCAAAAAGAACAGGATGTACTTGCATATGCCATCTCAGGAAATACTGCCAGCCTGCAGCTCTTTCATGTAAGCGAAGGGAAGCTCAGAGGGCGTGACATATTTACACTTACTACAGCTGGCTCTGATGAGAACGAGGTGGCGTCGAGCTTTATCAAGCAGTATTATCAGGACGTTATGCCACCGCAGGAGTTGATAATCCCTGCGGAGATAGCGGATAAGTCCATATCGCTGTGGCTCGCAGATAAGGGTTCAAGGCTCAAGACCCCGAAGAACGCAGTGGAGAAGGGGCTTATGAACCTCGCACAGGAGAACGCACGCATGCTCCTTGTCCAGGAGCTGCTTCATGAAGGTAAGAACGAGGGCCTGCTGGGACTTCAGAAAGCGCTTTCCCTGCCTGCTGCGCCGTCAGTTATCGAGGCTTTTGATATCTCGAACATAAGCGGTACGGACGCCACGGGTTCGCTTGTGGCTTTTGAGAACGGGAAGCCGGATAAAAAGAACTACCGGCGGTTTAAAATAAAGACCGTAGAGGGCGCGGATGATTTCGCGATGATGGGTGAAGTTGTGGGGCGGGCTTATGCAAGAAGGAAAGAGGAAGGAAAAAAGATGCCTGACCTTGTTTTGATAGACGGGGGAAAAGGGCAGTTGAACGCTGCGCTGACTGCGCTTGGCAGCCTGGGGCTGGAACTCAATACTGCGGCGCTTGCCAAGGAATTCGAATATATTTTCCTGCCTGATAGGGAGACACCGGTCATTTTGCCAAAGGATTCGCCCGCGCTCAAACTTGTGCAGAGGATTCGGGATGAAGCGCACAGGTTCGCAGTGGGATATCACAGGAAATTGAGGGGAAAGAGGCTCAAGGAGTCGGAGCTTGATGAAATATCTGGTATCGGGGAGAAGAAGAAACTGGCACTGCTGCGGTATTTTGGGTCGGTGGAGAAATTGAGGAAGGCTGATGTTGAGGAGATAGGGAAGGTGCCGGGGGTCAGGAAAAAAGATGCTGAGGAAGTGTGGAAGCATTTCAGGAAATGAATGAGGGATTTGTTTTTCACTTGTGCATAAGTCTTAAATAATTCTAAATCGAGTCACGAAATCCGCTTTGAAAAACGGAGCATCCACGCGCGGGTGCATGAGGTTTCTCTCGCTTACTCATTGCTTTGGCTCTTAAAAATGGGAGGGGGCACGGAATTAGTATGTGATGGGGAAAGATATTGATTTTTACTTTCTTAACATCTTCTTAAATTCATCCACAGATATACCGGCATCAACCAAAATACTTTTAACAACTTTCGGATGTAGGATTTTTCCGCTATGGTAGGCAATAGTTACTCTTTTTCCTTCATCATTTTTGTATATTTTATGGCTGCCTGATTGCCTTGAGAATCGGAATCCTAATCTTTCAACAATTTTGATCATTTCATTTGCAGTTACCCTTGGCAACTTTTCGCTCATGCAGTCACTTCAAGGGCAACCAGACTGAAGGAATTAATCTTTTCGACAGACTCCCCACTTTCAATTATATCTTCTATATGCAGGCGGATAGCATCTTTTATATTTTCAAGGGCTTCTTCATAGGTATCCCCCTGAGAGTAACAGCCCTGCAAAGCCGGACACATTGCAAAATAGCCATATTCGTCTTTTTCTATTACTACTGGGAGTGTATATTTTTCCATCGCTAAGATCTCCTTATAAGTTTAATTGATTTGGAAAGTATTTAATAATTACATATGCCACTTCTGTTAGTTGCTTTTATCGACCAGCCCTTCCCTCAGTATCGTATTTACGCCCATATTTAGGGGAAGATGATTCTTCTTCAGGCTCAAAAGTGTCCATTTTATTTTTAAGTATGTTGTAATTGCCACTGTCAAGTTCTATAATTGTTAATGGAATGTTTAATTTTGCTTCCAAATCCTTGGGCAAACCAAGGGATTTAATTTTTATATAATTATCAGAATTTGTAATCCACTTTACATCGATTCTATTAAAAAACCTAACCTCTCCGCCTTCTTTATAACCTTCAATTTCAAACTTGAAATTTTTATCTTTTTTATAATAACGTTTACGAATTATTTCTCCTATAGCACATATCGTAGCAGGTCTGATCATTGCAATTACATGGTCTCCTTTTTTCATTTCAACCCATCTTCGTATTTGAACCGCATCAATCCCTCCAAACAAATTATCATCGTCTTGATTCCAATCCTGCTCAATCTCATCAATTCCTTTGCTGAGGTCTAATTCGCCCCAACCAACTGCAATGCAAGGCGGTTTTTCATTCTTGCATAAATTGAATACTTTCTCAAATCGGTCAAATCCTTTTTTGGCAGCTCCTAATCGAACTCGCCAAAATTTCTGAACCATTGTATTCCTCCTTAATTCGCATATAGGTGAGTCTTTCATTCAAAGAACTATATAAACTTTCGTAAATTCTTGTAATCTGCCTGTATATATTCTTTAGCCTATGCAAGTTGTGGCGTTAAAATTCCCATCATCGGAACTTTTTAATATAAAAATATTTTTATGCAGGTAATACCAGTCTGTGCGCCTGATTTTCAACTTTGCAAATGGTTATTCTATCATCCTATTGCCTCATGGGAGCATGAGAAATCCATTGCCTTCTGTCACAAACCCCGGACTTAAGTACGAGGCCTGTATATAGAATTTATAGGAATATACAGGATTATTCCCTATTATACCCGTATGTGTTATGAGCTGAAATATTTTTCTTCACGACATCCTAACCATTCCCTGCGCTGCCATGAAACAACCCGGCGCCCAGAGCTGCTCGCCGCACCAGTCCTTGAGATGCGGTAACTCTTCTCTCAGGATTCTGCTAGATCTTCCTTTCAATTTTTTGGCTATAAAACCCTGCTGGAATATAAGCATAGCACCAACCCGAACACGAACGGCGTTTATAATGCATTCACTTATGCGTGAAATACGCCACTACCTCATCCCCGCTTACGCTGTCTATCCTCACGAACCCGAACCTCTCGAACTGCACTACCTTATCCAGTTCCTTCTCCATCCCGCGCTCTCCGATGCCTGTATATTCACCATCAGGGGATAACACCTTAACTTTAAGCCCATCCATAGGAATCCAGTGGATGATACGCGCCTTCTCTTTCTTGACAAGGCCCATATCAGTCCCAATGAACTTCGCCCGCAGAGGCGAGATGCTGGTTATCTCGATATTGTAAAGGTCTTTAAGGCGCAGCCTCTCGCCTTCTTTGAGACTATCTGCATCATTCCTTGTGATCAATACATTTGTTCCTGCGGGGATTTCCCGGAGTCCGCCGCGGGTTGGATGAAGCGGAGCCTTCGCTATTTTCGGTTCTGCGCCCACAACTACGAGTTCGACAGGCTCCCATACAAAGAAATATCTGTTCGCGATGGGGTCAATTATCTTGCGGTTCTCTGCATAAAGTGTATCTAAGCTGAGGCTGATATCCGTCTCGCCAAGTCCGAGGTCAAGCATGAACTTGCGCAGCGCCTCAGGTAATATACCCCTTCTCTTTATTGCCCTGATAGTCGGCAAACGCGGGTCGTCCCAGCCTGTATAAGTCCCTTCAGCTATCGCTTTCTTGATTCCGCTCGTGCTCAGTTTACCGAACTCATGTATCTGCACCCGTCCCCAGTGCATCGTCCTGGGATACTTCCAGCCCATATACTTATAAACATACATCTGACGCTTCTCGCTGTCAGCGAGGTCCTTACCGCGGATGATGAGCGTAGTCCCCAGCAGGTGGTCCTCCACAGCACCCTCAAAATCCAGCAGCGGCCAGGCATAGTATTTACCTCCAACCTCGGGTCTGGGATGGGGCGTCTTGATTATGCGAAACGCCACCCAGTCGCGAAGCGCGGGGTCTTTGTGAGATATATCGGTCTTGATGCGCAGCACTGCCTCCTGCTCTTTATATTCGCCGGCGAGCATCTTTTTCCAGAACTCAAGGTTCTTTTCCGGTTTTTCATCCCTGTGCTGGCATGCTCTCTTAGAATCCTTGAGAGCCTTGAACGTTTCCTGCTCACAGAAGCAGACGTATGCACCCCCTCTTTTTATCAATTGTTCAGCGACTTCATAATATTTCTCTATCCTGTCAGATGCAATTACGACCTCATCCGGTTTTGCCCCGAGCCATTCGCAGTCCTCAAGATACCATGTGTAAGCCTCAAGCATGGGGCGCTTGGTCGCGGGGTCTGTGTCGTCAAAGCGAATGATAAGTTTGCCTTTATATTTTTTTGTATACTCCGAGTTGACCACAATGCCCCTCGCACTTCCAAGCGTAGGAGGTCCATTTGGGTTTGGCGCGAATCTCATCACCAGGGCGCCCTCGAGCTCAAGCGGCGGCATGCCTTTCTCAGGCTCCTTCTTTTCCTTCAGTTCAGCAATGAGTTCAGGAGCGAGCTTATTTAATTCTTCTTCCCGCGCCTCGGTGGTCATCTTATCTATTTCCCCGATAACTTCATTCACAAAATTGGTAATTTCTTTCACACGCGAGCGAAGCTCGGGCTGCGCCATGACCTTACCCATCACAGCGCCTGCCTGCGGCGTCTTGTTATACTTGACCGCATTCTGCAGGGCATATTTCTTAATAAGGAGCTTTATCTCTTCATCAGTTGACATCGAGACTTAATCATCAGCACATAATATTAAACTTCCCGGAACGAAAATGACAAAATCAATAAACTATATATTACTATCATTCATATTCTGGTCAAGGTGATATGATGCAGGCAGAGGTTTCAACAATGTTCGGTTTGAACGTTTATACTGACAGAGGGATATATATCGGTAAAATAAATGATGTCGTACTTGAAGTGAGCGAGAGAAAAGTGTCTGGACTCGCAGTATCGCATTTGAACCCCGAAATGTTCGATACTTCAAAAGCTGGAGTGGTCATCCCGTACAGATGGGTCACTGCAGTTGGTGACGTTGTTCTTATTCGGCATGTCAAAGACCAGTTCAAGAAGCAAGAAGAGGTCCCAGAAGATTATAATATTTCCAACGAGGAAGAACAATAGATTGTGAGTGATGCTTTTTCAGAAAATGAAATGAAAGCAAGGGAGATATACTCTGACCTTCGGGTCTTCCCTCCCTTCGCAGTCAGGATAGACGGACGGGGGTTCCGCCGCGCTCTTTCGGATTTCAAAAAACCTTACGATGAAATATTCGCAAAGGCAATGGCGGATTCGGTGGAAAGCTTCTTCAGGGATAGCGGTTTGAACCCCCTGTTTGCCTTCACGTTCTCAGATGAGATCAATCTCTTTTTTTCCGAAATGCCGTACAATTACAGGATAGAGAAGATCGACTCTATAATCCCGAGCTTCTTCTCCTCCGCGCTTACTATCAGGCTGGAGTTGAAAAAACCCGTATCATTCGATTCACGCGTCATACCGCTTGGAAAGGAAGACATCTACAGGTACCTCTTATGGAGACAGGCTGAGACCTGGAGGAACCATGTAAGCTCTTACGGGTATTACACTCTGCTCAGTGCAGGTCTTTCAGAAAACGAGGCGGCTTCGCGTCTTAAAAAAATGAAGGCCAGCTCGGTCCATGAACTGGTATTCCAGCACGGTATAAATCTTGCGGAGACGCCAGCATGGCAGAGATGTGGTGTATTGGTTTTCCGGGAAACGTATGAAAAAAAGGGATACGACCCCGTGAAAAAGACAGACGTCACAACGCAAAGGACAAAGATAATCCAGGAATGGAACACACCGATCTTTAAGACCGGTGAAGGCAAAAATCTTATCAGCCGGCTGTTATCCGAAGGGTATAATTGAGTCAATTTTTGCCTTTATCATTACATTATAAATAATATCACATGATTTGAGGCGTCTATTATGATAATTGCACATGTCGTTGCTTATTTGGTGGCGGTTTTCATGGGGCTGAACATCGGCGGCAATAACGCAGCGGCGGCAATGGGCGCAGCCTACGGCGCCAGGGTCAGGACTAAGTATCAGGCAGTGATATTGATCGGTATATTCTCTCTTCTCGGGGCGGTGTTTAGCGGCGGGGCAGTTATAAAAACACTCGGTAGTGGCATCCTTCCGCCAGGGACGATACTGCTGAACGGGGCCATCGTCGCGGTGGGAGCGGCAGGCATAACAGTTTTCCTTGCAAACCTGATGCGAATACCCATATCTACAAGCCAGGCTGCTGTTGGTTCTGTTGTCGGTATCGGGCTTTTCTATGGTTCTTCAAAACTGAACCTGCCCCTTCTGGGTTATATCGTAAGCTGGTGGGTGGTGACCCCGATCCTTGCATGGCTGCTTGCATATCTAATGGGAAAATACCTCTACACCGATATCCTTGTATGGCTGGCTGATCACAGTAAATCTGAAGCCTCTATACGGAAAGTCCTGAACGTTCTTCTCACCATCTCAGGCTGCTACGTGGCTTATTCAGCCGGAGCGAACAATGCAGCCAATGCGGTGGGTCCATTCGTGGGCGCAGGTCTGATGGAGCCGCTGTGGAGCGCTGTCCTTGGTGGTCTTGCCATCGGGTTTGGCGCCCTCCTCATGGGCGGCAGGGTTCTGGATACAGTGGGAAAAGAGATCACTGAACTCTGCATAATCCGCGCCACCTTTGTGGGGTTTACCGCTGCAATCATCGTCCATGCGGCTTCTATCCTGGGAGTTCCCGTTTCACTGAGCGAGATAGTGGCGGCAGGAGTGATCGGGATAGGATGCGCCAACAGCGGGATGCATATCGTCAGAGGGGACGTCGTGAAGAAGATCTTGATGGCGTGGATAATATCTCCTCTTCTTGCTGGTGGCATGGCGTTTGCTTTAATGAATTTGATCCAGGTATTCTGACTTGGGGATCTCTACAATAAAAACAGCCCCACCTTGCGGATTATCTTTAACTCCGATACCACCTCTGTGGAGTTCTACTATCTTTTTTACAATAGTCAATACCAATCCTGAACCCTTTATTCCTGTCAATCCTGTTTATCCCGTCCGTTTGGATATCCCCATTTCTTTACGTATAGGACTACACATTAACGTATAGGAATTAAAAACCGCAGATGAACGCAGATAAACGCAGATTTATTGCACTGGATATATCCATTATGAGTGGCAGTGATTTTCGTTTTCTTCTTGATTGATTTTTATCTATACTCATCGGTCTCCACGAATTCAAATGCCATTCACGATCCTTTTAATTTCTACTCTTGTCTTACTGAAATTGAGCAAAAGGCAGAGTTTCAGCCCTGTTATTCTTAGATAGTTCAAGCATTGGGCAAAATGAACTGTATCTATTTCTTTCACAGCTTTTACTTCAATAATAGCTTGAACTTTATGATTTTTCTGCTCACGCAGGAGATGAGCAGTTGAAAGATTTTGTCAAGGGGTTCGTTGATTCTGGCACTGAAACGGTTTTGCTGTGCACGGAGACAACACAGAAGGCTTTGCACGATGGATACATGATGAAACTGGGGTGAAATCAGCTGCTCCAGCCAATGGGGATTTGATTTCAGTACAGTAATGTGTTGTACCGCCACAAAGTATAAATAGGTTGTAATGAATAATAGTTATTATCATAATGATGGAGGTATAAAGAATGCAATCAAGCAAAAAGTTTGTAAAAGATGAACAGGCGCAGGCGGGTATCGGTACGCTGATTATCTTCATTGCCATGGTACTGGTTGCAGCAGTGGCTGCAGCAGTTCTGATCAGCACATCGGGCATCCTGCAGACAAAAGCGCAGAAAACAGGCGCAGAAACTATAGCTGAAGTATCATCAAATTTGATGATAGACACATTAAATGGAGAAAGGACAAGCGCAATAGCTACTGATCTAACAACATACAATATTACAGTCAAAACAGCGGCTGGTGCAGGGCGCATTGATCTGAATCAGTTGAGGATTACTGCTGAAGATAAAGACACATCGAAAGTCCTGAACCGCAGTTCCAGCACTTCAGCCACAACGTTCACCGTAGAAAAGATACGGGACGACGACAATTCTTTCGATGCCAATAGTAGTATTTATGTGATCAACTCTGGAGACCTTGTAAAGATTACCATCGATGGAAGCTTAGTCGATATAGCAGCACCGCCCAGGGCTGAGCTCAGGTTCACCCTGACGCCAGAAGTAGGCAACCCTGTAAGGCAGTCTGTAACCACGCCGAGCAGCTATGGCACCAATAAGATTGTCAGGCTCTACCCAGTTGAATAATTCAACTGAACATTTTTTTTATTTATGGGCTTTGCTGCTTCAATAACCATAGCTGTATTTTTCCTGGCGTTCTTGGTGATTGGAGCAGTCACATATCCTGTGTTTTTCAAATCTTTTGAAAGCATAAAGGATTCGATGGACGAGAAGCACAGGCTCCAGATGGATAAGCTGAATACTCGCATCAGCATATTATCTTTATTATACGTAAACGGCAGCAGTATAAATATGACCGTCTCCAACACAGGCTCCACGATTTTGCGTGCTGACAGGTCGAACGTGCTTGTGAACGGCAGCTTAGTAAATTACAGCGTTAGCCAGAACTTATGGCTTCCAGCTAAGAATGTCACATTCACGGTAAATGCAAGTACTAACCACAGGATAAAAATCACAACAGAGAACGGCATATCGATATACACAGGAGTATAGACCTTGGGCGCAGATACATCTTCCACGCATCTTATCTTCTTCATCGCTGCCCTGGTACTGGCAGCAAGCGTGGTAGGCGTAGTATTTGTGAACTTCAATTCGATAAGTAATGCTGCCCTTGAAGGCGGGAATAGGCTTTCAAAGCAGCTCAAAACAGATATAACCATAATCAGCGACCCGGCAAATATACCAAACAGCTCAGGCAACTATACCTTTTACGTTAAAAACACGGGCAGAATAACCCTTGCACCTGAGCATGTAACTGTGCTGATAAACGGCATTGTTATACCAGACAGCGGCGTGAACAAAACGGTCATAGGCGGAAGTACAGTATGGCGCCCGTCTGATGTCCTCCAGCTTAATGTTACCTACCTCATACCCTCAGGGGATAACAGTATAAAAGTTGTCACTGAGCACGGGATTGATGATACAATGGAGTTCATAACATGACACTGCTATCGTTCGAACTTGAGCGGGATGAATTCAACAAGAAACTCGGTGGAGGATTCCCGGCAGGCTCAATCGTTGTAATAGAAGGCGGCAATGGAAGCGGAAAAAGCACCATCTGCCAGAGGCTTGCATACGGGTTATTGCATAATAGCTTTACTGTGACATATATCTCCACGCAGTTAACAACCAGGGGTTTTATAAACCAGATGTATTCGCTTGACTACAAAATAGCCCCTTGCCTTTTGAAAAAGAAGCTGCTTTACATACCCGTGCTCTCACTGATAGACGCCACGCCGTCAAGAATAGATTTCATCGAGAGATTGAGGACAGGAAAGGAACTCTTTGACAATGATGTAATTATAATAGACACCATATCCTCGCTCATCAAGCACAGTGCCAATGTTGAAAAAAGCATTGAACTTATATCCTTTTTCAAAAGACTCACGGGAATAAAGAAGACCATCATCCTCGCCATTGACTCAACTGAATTGGAGCCCCGCATCCTCACCGAATTCATCGCAGCCAGTGACGTAAACCTGTCCTTAAAAATAAGCACTCTTGGCAGCAACATCAAGAGAACCATAATCGTGAAAAAATTTACAGGAGCGCCTGCCTCTGTAGAGAGCATGATCGGCTTCAGGGTTGAGTCGAAAGTAGGCTTGGTTGTTGAAATTGCATCAGTGTCGTGATTTCAATGGACGAGACGCTTGACGATGCGTGCAAACGCAACCCTCATCTATCTGAATACCTCAGCCAGCTTAAGAACAGCAATAACAGCACCCCCTTATTTACAGCCCAGCTTGCACCTGAGATGGCGCTTGATAAAAACCCCAACATAATTTATCCTGTTGGCGAACCTATATTCATACACATACACAGAGAGCCTCAAAAGGAGATTGAATCTACTGTGATAGAGCCCAAACTAAAGCAGAATGAGATACAGAAATATAACCTGGTGGTTGAAAAGGTTCTCGAGAAAGGAATCCGAGAGGCTAAGCCGGTTTCAAAAGAAGCGCTCAAACAGAAGCTGCTGTCGCTTCTCGATGAAACGGTAAAGGTAGGCGCAGTAGCAAAAAAATTATTCTTGCCCTCTTCTGTCTCTGTCACAAAAGATGAATACGATAGATTCAGGTATCTCATAGTCAGGGATATAATCGACTCAGGACCAGTTGAAGCCCTGCTTCTTGACCCCTATCTTGAGGATATCTATTGCATAGGGTTGAATCCAGTATCCATTGTGCATAAGATATTCGGCAACATCAAGACCAATATCCAGTTCGATTCAAAGGTAGCGCTTGACAGCTGGTTAAGAGCCATGAGCGAGCGCATAGGAAGACCCATTGGAGATGCAAATCCATTAGCAAGTGGTACCCTTCCCTCAGGCTCAAGAATCGCCATCGCTTACAGCGACGACATCAGCAGGCGAGGAAGCTCTTTCAGCATACGAAAATTCACGAAGAATCCATTAAGCATAACCCAGCTCATTAAATTTGGAACCCTGAGTTCAGAAGAAGCTGCATACCTCTGGCTCTGCCTTGAAAATGGGATGAGCGTGTTCTTATGCGGCGAAACAGCTAGCGGCAAGACCGCTGCTTTGAACGCAATCCTTGTATTCATAGACCCAAAAGCAAAAATATACAGCGCTGAAGACGCAACCGAGGTCACGTCTCCTCACGAGGTATGGCAGCAGCTCGCCACCAAAGAAGATGGACCTGAAGAGTCGCAGGTTCAAATGTTCACGCTTTTAAAGGCAGCCCTTCGCTCCCGTCCCAATTATATAATAGTAGGGGAGATAAGAGGCGTTGAAGGAGCAGTTGCATTTCAGGCAATGCAGACAGGGCATCCAGTGATGGCTACGTTTCACGCTTCGTCTGTGAAAAAGATGATACAGCGCTTCATAGGCGCACCAATAAACGTTCCAGTCACATTCATCGATAACCTCAACGTATGCGTGGTACTTCACTCTCTGTACAGAGACGGCATGCTCATAAGGCGAGTGGTAGCGATCGAGGAGCTTGAAGGGTACTATGAAGAGGCAGGCGGCGTGGTAACAAGAGCAGTTTTCCAGTGGGATTCTTCTACAGATAAGCATCATTTCAGGGGGCTGAACAACAGCTACATTCTTGAAGAGAAAATCGCAAAAAGGCAGGGGTACAGGGATAAAAGGAAAATCTATGACGAGCTTGCTATCCGTGCAAAGGTTCTCGATGCCATGCTGGATAACGAGATATTCGATTTTATGGAGACGTTCGATATCGTAAAAATTTACAGAGAACACGGCGTGGAAGGACTGCCATTCCCTGTAGAGGTACCATGACGCTTGAAGAGGCTGTTAAAAACAATCCGCATCTTGGAAAGTACGTTAAGGAATTTCATGATAAAAATAGCTCTGTACCAGAGTTTCAGCCCCAGCTTTCAAGAGACATTGACGTTTTTTTTATCAATATAGTATACCCTGTCGGAGACCCGATTTTCATACATGTTTATGGCACTCCGAAAACCCCTGTCATGTATTATTCTATCGAGCCTGAACTTACCGATATTGAAAAAACTAAATACAGCGAGATTTTGAACATCATCCTCAAAAAAACACCCGAAGAGCAGGTTGCTGATACCACTGAAAAGCTCAGACAGCATTTTGATCAGCTTCTGAAAAAAGTTGCTGTTGTAGGCAGGAGCACAAAAGATAGCGAGAAAGTCTCAGTGACCGAGGAAGAGCTTAAAAAAATCAGGTATTTCATAGACCGGAACATTGTGGGTCACGGCATTATCGAACCCATAATTCGAGACCCGTATCTTGAGGATATTAATAACATAGGTAAATACAACATTTTCGTGGTGCATAAAACCTTTGGAATGATGGAGACAAACATACGGTTTTCTTCAGACGAGGAACTGGATGAATGGATGCGCGTGATGAGCGAACGCATCGCAAGACCTGTGAGTGATTTCAGACCCATTGCAGATGGAGCCTTGCCAGACGGCTCTCGTATAAACATCATCTACAGCAAAGAGGTCAGCAGACGAGGTAGCTCGTTTACCATGAGGAAGTTCAATGCTATTCCTGCCAGCATCACTCAGCTGATAAAATGGGGCAGCATCAGCGCAGAGATTGCTGCTTACCTCTGGCTCTGCCTTGAAAACGGCATGAACGTTTTCGTGAGCGGTGAAACAGCAAGCGGGAAAACTACTGCCTTGAATGCCATAATGCCTTTCATACATTCAAAAGGCAAGGTGTACAGTGTCGAGGATACCGCTGAAGTAATAGCGCCGCATGAAACATGGCAGCAGATGATTACCCGTGAAACAGGTCCGAAAAATTCACAGGTGGATATGTTCTCGTTACTAAAACTGGCGCTTCGCTCCCGTCCAACGTATGTTATCGTTGGTGAGATAAGAGGCGTTGAAGGGGCGGTGGCTTTTCAGGCTATGCAGGCTGGAAACTCCGTCATGGCTACGTTTCATGCCTCGTCTGTAAAAAAGCTCATCCAGAGAATCACAGGCGACCCGATTAAGGTTCCGGTTACCTTCATCGACAACCTCAACGTGGTATTAATACTACAGGCTGTTTACAGGCAGGGCGTATTTCTGCGCAGATGCGTTTCTGTTGAGGAGATAGAGGGATATCTTGAAGAATCAAAAGGCGTGGCAACAAGAGCAGTTTTCCAGTGGGATCCAACGTTCGATAAACATCATTTCAGGGGATTGAACAACAGCTATGTGCTTGAAAGTCTCGTGGCTCAGAAACTGGGATACGCTGACAGGAAGAAGATTTACAAGGAACTTGAACTTCGCGCCAAAGTGCTTGAAAGAATGGTTGCACAGAACATAACCGATTATTATAAAGTAAAAGATATAATATGGGCTTTTGAGAGAAACGGCATCGACGGTCTTCCTTTTGTGATTTAGGTGAAACATGTTTAAAAAAGCATTCGACAGCATGGACATGACGATGGAGCAGTACATCGTAAAGTTTGCTCTTCCAGTCGTGCTCGTGGGTATATTGTTCCCTGCTGCGATGCTGCTGCTTGTGCCGGATCTGGTACAGAGCATGTTCTTTTACGTGCTGCTGCTCGTACCTTTTCTTCTGATCGGGCTTGTGCTCTTTTACCCTCTTACCGTGATGGGGAGCAGGAAGACACAGATAGACCAGAACATGCATTACTACATCACTCACATGGGCGTGCTTGCAGCCTCGAACATGCCCAGGAAAGAAGTAATTCATCATCTTTCAAAGCATGAAGCATACGGTTATCTTGCTGCTGAGAATAAAAAAATTTATTCATTGATGAACGACTGGAATCTCAGTCTTGGTCAGGCAAGCAGGTTTGTTGCAAAAAGAACGCCTTCCGCCATCTTCGCTGACTTTCTCGACAGGCTTGCGCATTCAGCCGAAGCAGGCGAGCCCTTTGAGCAGTTTGTCTGGACTGAGCAGAAGGTGGTGATGAACGAATTCGATACCATGTACAGGAAATCCATAAATGAGATCATGATGACAAAAGAGATATTCGTTGCCATGATGACCGCTCTCATCTTCCTTACCTCGATCTCATTGATAATGCCAGTAATAACAGGCATGGACCCTTTTGTTCTCATGATTGGTTCGATAGTCACCTTTCTTGGTGCTGAGGGCGTACTTGTGTATGTGATGAAAACAAGGGCTCCAAAAGATAAAATCTGGCATACGTTGAATATTGAAACTGATGCTGACAGGGCTATTCGAATGTCTTTCCCTCTTTCCATCATCGCAACCACGATTCTCTCTATTACGCTTCTGCTCGTAGGCGGAGGCATTCCTGTTACAATAATGATAGCAATAGCACTTACTCCGCTTGCTATAACAGGTTATTACGCAAGAAGGGAGGAGGAATTAATAAAAAGAAGGGACGATAACTTTGCTTCGTTTATTCGCGCCCTCGGCTCAACTGCAGGCGCAAGAGGGGGTATAATAAGGGAGTCGCTGCGCAGCCTGAGCTATCATGATTTCGGTACTCTGACCTCTGACATCAGCGATCTGTACAAACGCCTTGAAACCAGAATCAACAAATACATGTCGTGGAATTACTTTGCCGCAGGCACAGGCAGTAATTTAATCGAGAGGTTTGCCACGATATTCGCAGAGGGAATAGACAGAGGAGGAAAACCAGAGGTAATAGGTGAAATAATAGGAGATAACTTCATGCGCATAATTTCAATGAGACAACTCAGATACTCTCTTGCAAGAAGTTTAGTGGGCGAGGTTTACGGCTTAACTGGGGGAGTAGCCTTTACCATGTTTCTAACCTTGGGTATAGTGAAGATGCTCATAGACATATTCACAGGCATGGAAATGCCGGGAGGCATGGCTTCGATAATTTCACTTGGAAGCGTTGTTGATATTAATCTGTTAAGTTTGCTGCTTATGGGTATGATGGTAGGTCACTCCCTGCTCTCCTCACTCATGGTGAGGGTAGTAGATGGCGGGAGTTTTTTCAATTCCTACATTCACTTCGTAGGTATGGTGTGGCTCTCTGCAATTGCAGCAGAGATTTCGGTGAATGCGATGTCCAATCTGCTGTGAGGTAAAAATGGTCTCAAAACAATTTTCAGCACTCAGCATTCTGATGCCTGTGGCAATGTCCATTGGAACGCTTATTGCAGTCTATGCATACAGAAATTCACAGCAGACCCTGGCGATGGTGGCGATAATAAGCAGCGCGCTGTTAATGATCCTTCTCTTCTACACATACGATAGAAGCAGAAAGAAAATCTAGAGCACCAGCACTTCGCTGCTGCGTATGATCTTATCAATGTCCCGCTCAAGCTTTGAGAGCAGGTTCTTATCCATCTTCCTGCCTCTCAGTTGCTCTATGAACAGCAGTGATTTCGTATGGTCTTCAGGAAGGAGCTTCCATGTAGGTTTTTCCACGTAGTAATCTATTCCGTTAGCATAGTCCATCATCTTTGTACACACCTCCTGGCTTATCCATCCTATCTCAATATAATACTCAAGCACCTTGATGAGATTATTCCTGCCAACTTTCTCAAGAAGAAACTCTATCCAGTTAAGGAGAATGATAGGGGTTTCAGGGTTGTTCTCAAGGTAAGTAAGCCTTGCACCCGTCTCATCTACTTCGTTCATAGCCTGCGTCTGGACTTGCTGCTGGGGTGTGACATGGGTCTTAACTTCTGGTTGCTGTGAAGAAACCGGCATCATGGGTTTTATTTTCTGTACAGGCAAATCTCTGGTGCATTCAAGCACTCGTGCTGTGACCTTTTCGACAAGAGCCTCCTCATCAATGACGTTTGCCTCTATCTTCTTTTTTATCCCTTCCATCTCATTCTCAAAGGTTCTCAATTTATTATCATAATCTGCTTTCAGGTTCGAAGGTATTTCAGGCGTTTTGCTGCTCACATTTTCAACCTTTTTCTCGAGGGCTTCAAGCTTCTCAGCAAGCGGATTATTTTTATCATCCACAAATGGATTGACCGTGCTTGAAACTACCTCGTATAAGGACAATAACTCAAGCATGGTCTCGTCTATCTTGTCAAGCCTCTCTTTAAAGTTGTCAGTGCCTTTTTTGCTGGAGGCAATCTGTTCGAGCTTGCTTACCTGAGCTTCAAGATTTTTTACAGCCTCAGCATTGGCTTTTATCTGCTCTGCCTTTGAGCTCACAAGTTCTTCTAACTTTTTAGCCATCTCCTCCTGTACTTTGTTGAGCTGGGCTGATATATCAGGTAAAACAGGTGCAGCAGTTGCCTGAGCCTCGCTGGCTTTTTTGATCTGGTCAAACCTTTTTATGAGCGATTTTTCAGGCATCTTTAGTTTTTTGAGCTTTGTTGTGAGGTCATTGAGCATGCCTTCTCCTTAATGATATAATGATAATCATTATATACCTTTTTGTTTTTATACCTTGTTATTGGAGAAAAGATTTAAACCAAATGAATTCATTTTAAAGTATAATGAGTCCAAAAATTATAATATGTTTCATAATACTTTTTTTTATTTCCCCAGCGTATGCAAGCACAACAGATAACGTATGGGTTGCGAAGCATTCAGGCTTCATCACATCAGACGAGCCTCTTTCGTTTGAAAATTACATCATAAAATCAAGAATTTTAGACAGCACAAGTGCAACAATAACAATTTACAAAAACCAGAATCAGGTGGATGCAAGCGATTTTAATGTAAACCAGTTCAAAAGTTACGACGACGTAGGGGTGACACTGCTCGGAATAAAAGGGGTTTATTCGTGGATTGCAATCAGCAAACTTGAGAATAGAGCCGTGTGGAGACCGATAGATAGAAAGCTTCTTAACTGGGGCGGCAGGTATCAGATCGATAATTATACCATCAGCATAGAAACCATTGGCACCCAGTCTGTAAATCTGAGAATCTCCAGCAGCACCATGAGCGAAACAAGCGCAATTTCAAAGGGAGGTTTCAAAGACTACGGGAATTTAAGGCTCTCAGTAAAGGAAATAAACAGAACAGGCATTGTGGAGCTTGAGTTTTTTACAAATAAACCGCCCGCGATAAAGGCTGAAATATCGACTGATAAGGGGGAGTACTTTCCTGACGATGTTGCTAATGTAAAAGTGGCGGTAGAAGATGTTGTGAATGTTGTGGGCGTAACTCTTGAGAGCAGCCATTTAGTAGAGTTCATACCAGACAGGTACACAGCCACAGGCACTGGAGCAAGAGTCTTTTATTCGCAGATAACGGGCTTGCCTGCAAATTCTACGATGACAATAACTGCTAAAATAGAGCAGCGGGATTTTTACAATCATCCTTACGCAGCGACCGTGTGCACTGACGTGCTTATAACTCCAGAGGTATCTATCAGAAAAATAGTCCCGCAGGATACGGACGATGAGAACGTTGCCGTGGAACTTCATGTTTATAATTCAGGATTGTTCAACAGGTCAATACGCGTCCACGATACCATACCTGAAGAGCTTGTGAAAAAAGAAATGGACTGGAATATCGAACTCGGACCAAAGAAATCTACTACTCTTAGATACTCGGTAACCCCTCAAGGACCTGGGCTGTATTTACTGCCCCCGGCGATAGCGCAGTGGGACGGGCAGTCCTCAATATCTAAAAGAATGAGAATGACGATGCACATGCCATATATAACTCTGGAAAAAACCGCAATCATTAACGGAAGCGTTACAGACGTGAATATCGTTATTTCAAATAAAGGTGATCGGCGCGCTGAGGTAAAAATGAAAGACAGTATACCTGAAGGCGCATCGTTAATCAGCGGCAGTACTCAATGGCAGGATTTTCTCGGCGCAGGCAAAAGCGCAACAGTGGAATATTCCCTGCAGGGCACTTTCGAAACCCTTCCTGCAGCAGGTGCAACATACAGAGACGTTAGAGGTACTGTAAGACAGGCGAATTCGAACATTATCGAACCAATTATTAACAAAGAGATGCCTTTAAGTTCAGAGCAGGAGCTATTATCGTTTATGGCTGTATCGTTCGCTGCGATTGCGGGAATTATCTCTGCTGCTGCGCTGTTTATTTATTTAGTGACAAGACTGAGGAAGGGGTAGAAATATGGACGTTCTTTCCCTGCTGATTTTTTTTATCTACACGCTTGTTGTCCTGCTCGTTCTGGTATTTGTTTCACCGTTAATTTCTGCAGTTGCAATGCTTCTTGTTCCTTTACTTTCGGTGTACGTTCTGCCTTCCCAGAGTTCGCAGTTCTTTTCTATAAAGCAGTTCTCCTTTGCAGGAGTAGATGTGCACAACATCCATCTTTTGCTTCTTATCTGGTCTGCTCTTATCGCAGTTATTGTATATACTGAGATAATATCCTGGTATCTCCTGAGAGAAAGAAAGCCAGCGTGGATTAAAAAACCTGCTGCTCAGGTTGCAGCAACAGCTTCGCCAAAGCCAGACGAGCCCCCGAAGCCTTTAAAGATCAGAGTCGAGGATTTCCTGCTCAAACTCGGAAAGCTCATGAGCGGGAAAAAATGACCTAATCCAAGCCTGTAGAAAAGCGCGGCAGAATCAAGGATTATCAACCCTATCATCTCGTTCATGAGCTTTTCGATATTTAGAGACCGTTTCAATTCGTGTTGGTGAATTTTAATAAGTTGATTAGTGCCTGGGTGTGGTAAAAATGTATTACGACCTATTAAGCGAAAAAAATAATTTGCAGATGCAAAACTTGTGGAAAGACAGTTATAGTTCTGCCTAAAGGTGTCAGATATTACAAACGATTTGCTGATATAGATTACAGGGAAATGGTAGAACAAAGACTAGGGATGGGCAAGAAACCTGTTCCTCGCGAACTCATTTAGGATCAGCTCTTTTTTGGGGATGTCCTCGTCCTCGCATTTCTCCTCTTTCCATGCCTCGATTGAACGAAAAATAAAAAACATACTGTCCTTTTGTTTGGAGGCTTGGAGATTCGTATCGTCAGCTTTATCAAAAAATGCCCGATATCCGTCTAAGACTGTCATTTCAGAACATAATCGTGTTAATCATTAATGAAGCTTACGATTCTATTTTTGAATGTACCCAATACCTATGGGTGCAAGGGCGCATTAAAAAGAAAAAAGAAAGAAAGTGGTGTTTACTTACACCAGTTTCTTTATCGGATGGGATTCTGCCAGAACACTGAGTCCCAGATCTTTTGCGGTCTCACCAAGCATGATGTCCACCATTGCCACAGCAGGGAAGACGCGCTTCACGTTCTCAATGGGTCCATAGAGCAGGAAGTTCGCTCCCATTATCTGCGCTACGAGGTTCGTGCCTATATCCACCGGCGGCCATGACTCGGTCTTAGCTTCCGGGTCTGTCTTCTTGAACTTCTTCATCCAATCCCATGCTGAAGCCATGTTATGGAAGCCTCCGCCTGCAGGAAGTCCGAGTCTCCCCTTGATGGCAAGGACTGATCTGATGGTTGCTCCTGAACCTGCACCGAGCGGCGTTGCTGCAACGTCGATGAGTGGTCTTGTGATCCCGACTTCCTTTGCGACATCAAGCATTCCCTTTGCCTGTCCAGTGCCTCCTTTCTCAAGGATCTCCAGCTTGCCTTCAACGCTGGGATTTGTGGCATTGAACGCCAGCACTATTGCCGAGGTGAACTTGCTCTCCTTGAGCGCCTTTATCTCCTCAGCGCCAATGCTGGCATTGATGGAGTTGTGTATGGCGCGCTTCTCCACTCCTATTTCCTTTGCATATCGCGCTGCTACGGCTCTAACATGACCATCTGATGAATCCACAAGGAACGGGACGTCATCGCAGATGTCCACGAACCAGTCGATGTACTTCTTGATGGCTTCAGGGGTCTCTCCTACAATCTGGTTGAAATATGGGTTGCCTGTAGTGTCTCCCATCACTTGCTGGGTGTTCCACAGTTTCTCTGCCGCTGCTTTATCGAATGTGCCCTTGTCCTCATCGGTCACGATCTTGTGTTTTAAATAGAACATCGTGCTGACAAGCACTGTTGGGTATTCTCCAGGCTGCCCGCCTACCTTTATCTTGCCGAATTCAAATACTTCCTGTTTCTTATCATATCTAAACATCTTAGCACCTCATTTACCGAATATCAACATTGAAAGCGTTTTCTGTATCACTGAAACTAATGGAGACAGTATAAGCAGCAGATAGACCACAACTATGGTCAGCGCCGTGCTTATCCCATACAGTATACCTATGTCTCTTCCCAGTTTTTTCCCGTATCTCTGGTGAATCTCCGAGTTAGTGAACTCGATCTTCTCTTCTATCTCGTTCAGTTTCAGTATTATTTCCTTGTAATCTTCGGGATTCACTATCACTGTGGGGACTTTTTCTGCCATTTATATCACCCCTTTTAATATCAGGGGGACAAATAAAAGCATCATTACAAAAACAAAACCCAGCAGGAAGCCTATCACTCCTGTGGCGCCCACGCCGGATTCAAGTTTCTGGTTCCTCGCAATAAGCTGACCCCTGTACCTGATATCTTCTACAAGCGATTCTATTGTCGCCATTGAAGGAGCCACGACCATGGGTACGCCCTTGCCATATTCATATTCTTCCGCCATTTTATCCACCTCCGAAAATCGTTATTCCAAGAAGGGTCAACCCGACCACCAGCCCGATCATGATGCCTTCTATCTTTCCTGTATAGATGCCTGACATCAACTTGTTCAAATTGCCTATCTGGATGGTCTGCGACTGGATGCCCCTTATCCTTGCCTGGATGGTGGCTATCTCGGCAGCCATGGGTTTGACGCCGCCAGCTTCCTCTGCTTCCTCCTTGGCGCCCACCTGGATGATCATGGGTTCGCCCTCAAAGGCTCCAGGATCTTTTGCAGCAAGTTCCTTCACCCTGGCAATGATAGCGCCTTCATCCTCGATACCTATCATTTCGGATATTGTTATCTGCGCCTGGAACCTCTTTACCGCATCGTCTGGCAGGTTCTCGATATACGGTATGGCTCCAGTTGAGCCCACTATCCTGTTTTCCTTGATGCCGTTCTTGTGAAGCATTATTATGGCTTCACCCGATATATGACCCTTGACCTCTGCTCCTGTTACGAGCAGGAAGCGAATGTTGGGGTTGGAGATGATGTTGGCTACTATCTTCTCTATCCCCAGGTTCTCTGTTTTTTGAGGGCCTGTAATAGCTGCGCCGGCTGCAAGTTGTCCTGCACCTTTGACATGCGAACCGCATGTGCTTACTGCTACGGGATTTTCCGGATTCCCGGATTCGTATTCTCCTTTAACAACAGGCCATCCTTCTGCCGGTTTTACCTTGTTTGCCATTTATATCCTTCCTCCCAGCCTGGTGACAGCTTCTCTGACGACAGGGATGACCAGCAGTAAAAAGGCTATGATAAATCCTATCACTGCGCCGTAGAAAGCGTTGGTGATTATCCCTGCATTGTATGAAGCGTTCTCCCTTCCCGGGAACATGCTCAACAGCGGTGCTTTTGGTTCGAGCTGGTTCATCATATCAGTGACGACCTTATCCAGCTCATCCAGTTGTGTCCTGACCCCATCAAGTGAATACTCCACAACGTCTTCGCGTTCTTCTGCTATTATGCCTGTTGAGGGGTCAAGTATAAGGTGCATTTCGGGTACAACCCGTATATGACTCATATTTATGCCTCCGTCTTGGGGATCAATCCGGTTCCGACCACTGCCGCCGCATCTTTATAGACCTCATCCCAGAATTTCTTGTAGAAGATGAACCACAGGATTATTCCGAACAGCAGAGTGATCATTCCTGATGTACCGAGCGTCATCATGGCTGCAATGCCGATTATTGCCATTGTGATAGCGCCTGTCGAGCCTGCAAGATACAGCAATCTCTTTTGCTTCTCATCAGGTCCAAGGCAGGCATTGTATGGATGCAGTATTGCCACAGCCCCTACCCAGAAAGCAACCAGT
>BLYN01000139.1_pt1 | contig 27476 bp, 30 predicted proteins | sample 7848601 | NCBI WGS metagenome assembly BLYN01 (sample SAMD00058756, study PRJDB5105) | groundwater metagenome | biome: groundwater biome; feature: underground water body; material: groundwater | place: Japan:Gifu, Mizunami | collected 2014-06-26 | depth 300 m m
ATAATGACTTTCAGATAACCGCGCTCCGATAGTGTAGCACGGCCAATCATGTCAGACTCTCACTCTGACGACTGGGGTTCAAATCCCCATCGGAGCATTTTTGGTGCATTTATTTTATATAGAATGATAAATGGAGAGTAACAAATAACAAGGGGTAAACGATGGAACAAATAATCGAGGTCAGGTCACTGTCAAAAAGCTACGGGGATTTCATGGCTCTTTTTGATGTGTCCCTTGATATCGAAAAGGGAGCCATATTCGGTCTTCTTGGTCCTAATGGAGCAGGTAAGTCCACACTGATAAAGGTGCTGTCATGCCAGTCCCGTCCTTCAGGAGGCCATGTATACATAGACGGTCTTGATGTGGTAGTTGATAAAAAAAAGGTGCTTTCGATAATCGGGGTCGTTCCGCAGGAGAACAGCTTCTACGACGATCTTACGGTGAATGAGAACCTCACATATTTCGGTTCATTATACCGCGTCCCGGGCCCTGAAATAAAAGAAAGGAGCCGCAATATCCTTACTATGCTCAAACTTGGCGAGAAAACAAACAGCAGGGCAGGCACGCTTTCCGGGGGTATGAAGACGCGCCTTAATATCGCCTGCGCGCTGGTGCATAAACCCCGCGTGCTTATCCTGGATGAACCATCTGTAGGGCTTGACCCTGTATCCAGGCAGGCGCTGTGGGACACGATAAGAGAAGTGAACAGGGAAGGCACGACGATACTTATCACCACGCATTACATGCAGGAGGCAGACGCGCTGTGCGACAGGATCCTGATAATGAACCGTGGAAAGATCGTTGTGGAGGGAAAACCCGGGGAACTTAAAGAAGCGGCGGGTGAAAAGGTGCTCCAGATAGCAAGCAGTCCCGGGAATTACGGGATAATAAAAAGCGGTTTAGAGTCAATGAATGCGATACGATCGTGCAGTATTAATGAGAATGGATTGAAAATAACACTGGGTGAGGAACTGCCGGTACATGATATCTTTGATGTTTTCGAATCGCATGGTGAGAAAATAAATAGTGTTGAATCCTCAAGTCCATGCCTTGAGGACGTGTTCATACATGCAGCAGGGGAGGCGTGGCATTGACCGGTTCAGTCATCAAAAAAGACCTGAAGGTATATATCCGCCACAGGAAGACGCTGATGCTGATATTTATCGCCCCGATACTTATCATGGTATTGATCGGGTCTGTCTTTTCAGGCGCCTCGGAAGGCGGTCTCAGGGACGTGAAACTGGGCGTTGGCGGAGGGTCGGAGCAGGGGAAAAAGATAATCGAGGAACTCAACAGCAGCAGGATGTTCATAATAGTTGAGGAGAACACAACCGACCCTGCCGTCATAGAGGAAGGGGTCAGAAAAGGACGCTACAGCGCAGGTATCTTCATTCCAGAAGATGAAACGCAGTCACTGAGACTCTTTCTTGATAATTCAAGGGTCCAGATAGCGCCTGTTATTTCAACCGCATTTCTTTCTACCACCGAGAAGATGTCCTATGAACTCACATTCGGTTTTATAAGCAAACTCTGGAAAAACCTGAAACAGATGGAATCCGAACTGAAACCCTTGAAGGAAGGTGTCCTGCTGATAAACAGGAGCATTGTCAGTCTCAACAGCGATACCCGCAATGTCCTTTCCTCGATGGATGAGATCGACGTAGAAAGCCTCAATGGGTCAATAAGCGTGATGAAAAATTCGCTCGGGCAGATGAGAACAGACCTCCTGCAAAGCGCTGCTGATATCAATATAACACGCCAGGAGCTGCGGGAACTGGACAGGAACGTGAGTTCCATCCACAACGACACCGTTGAATTAAGGGACGACCTGAAGTTCGTGGTAGATAATATCGATGCTGCTGACACTTCAATGCGGGATGTCCAGACAGAGCTGCACAGGACGTATAATCTCACCTGCACCATCGACCCGTCAACGCAGCAGTGCGTTTCCATGGCTCTTGCTATCAGGCAGTTGCGGGATACAAGAGCGCTCATGCTTGAGAAGACAGGGCGCATCAGGGCGCTGCACAGCAACCTTGAGACCATTTCCCGGAGAAGCGCAGAACTGCATGAAAAACTTGAAAAGACTGATATTAAGCTTCAGAAAATGCAGGAGTCGATAAGCAATTACACATCTGAGATCTCAAAAATATATGGTAATATCACGAACATCGAAACCGCTATTGATTCACTCGGAAATGTTAAAAGCCAATCAGCCAATGTTTCCACCCAGATGGAGAAACTCACAGCTGACATGGTCAACAGTTCTTCTGCCCTGACATCTGACATCGACAGGACAGGGCTCGTCATTGGCGAAGTGATAGCAAGGTCTCCCGCAGTTATCGCTGCTCCTATCAAACTGGATCGGACCCCTGTGTTCAAAGACAGGTCTTATCTTGATTTCCTGATGCCCGGCATCATTTCCATCGTGCTTATGTTCATTTCGTTCCTCCTGGCGTCCATTACCATAGTGCAGGAGAGGTCTAAAAGGACACTTATCCGGACGCTTTTGACCCCTCTCTCACTTGGAACGTTCATCTTTGAAAAGACCGCAGCTCTTATTATTATCGCAATGCTGCAGGGTATTATCCTGATAATTGTCGCATTCGTGTTCTACGGGATCGCTATCCCGTCAGCACAGCTTGCCCAGCTTTTCCTTGTTATCCTTATATATGCTGCAGCTTTTATTGGCATTGGTATGGCGCTTGCCACGCTGGCTGAATCCGAAAATACCGCCATGCTGCTGACGCTTGTTTTAAGCATCCCCATGCTTTTCCTTTCTGGCGTTTTCTTCCCCTTTGAGACAATGCCTGAACTGATGATACGCCTGGGGAACGCCCTTCCTATCACGATGGGAATACGGGCGCTTGAGACCGTGCTGATATACCAGAAAGGATTTGAGGCATTTTCAGTGTACCTGATACCGCTTCTGGTGTACGGGCTTGCAGGACTTGGGACTGCATATATTCTGCTGAGAAAGGAGATCATGGATTGAGCGCCCCCTTCAAAAGGTTTTTTGACGTGGGTTATCATGAAATCTTTAGTAGATCTCCTGAGAGATAAGCTCTTTACTGAAACCCATGGATACGCTCGGGTTTGATAAAATTGCTGCGATAAAGGCTGCGGATAGGGATATATTCGAGCCTGATACCGGACAATACGAATCAATGGAAGAAGTTTTTGGTCCGTGCGCCGGTGCGGCGCTGTATCGAAAAAGCATGCCCAGGACGGGATCCGAACCCGTGACCTCCAGATTTCTCAGGAAGCAAAAGCGCCTCTTCAAATTACCCTATGAGTCTGGCGCCCTAACCAACTAGGCCACCTGGGCATAACTCACCCTACATGCAAAGAAGGTATTAAAACATATCGTCTTTAAGGTAGAATTCGCAGATAGCGGGGCATGGATTCGAACCATGGATCTACGGGTTATGAGCCCGTCGGGATTTCCTGACTACCCTACCCCGCTGCGGAGTGAAAATAGTAACCCTCAAATGTGAATGATATGTGATAAAGACTTCGGTTAGGGAAATATGGAAATGATGTCGTAGCTTTCATCCCTGCAACCACCTCCACAACGGTATGAACCTGATGCTGCTGCCCTCGAACTTCACCTCACTCTCCTTGTCCCAGGTGATTTCGCCAGTTGCTAATTGATATACAATTCGTGTCTCATTTTTTTGGAACCTGACTCCGATTGTCATGTTGTTCGTAAGATCATTCAAAAGTTTCAGGATTAACAGATATGCATCGGAGTGGCGTTTTAATAATATGATTCGTGCAAGTATTTCCTCATCTATTAATACATTAGAATATTTTTTGACAATATTCAAATCAATTTTACCTGAATTTTCCAAATCTTTAAACTCTTTTCTGATTAATTCCAATGCATCCTTACGCAATTGATTTTCGACTTTTTGACGTGAATCATTATCAGATTGCCTTATCCGTCCCTGTTTATGGATCATTTCAGTAATAAGCATGTCTGTGCATTCGATGATAAACGAATTCTGTATCTGAAAAATAAGCTTTGCTTGAGCCTCTAACTGCTGGTTTGGAGGTATCGAGCTGAGCAACTTATTTAAGAACTTTCTTTTTGTTAAAATTTCTGGATAATATCGATATGCATTGACTTCATATATGGAAAAAGATTCTTTGGCTTTGATCAATCTTTGAAAAATAGCTTCGATATCTGGACCGCCATATGTTTTCATGTCTGAGAATGTGAATATTGTCTTGAGTGATTCTCGATTTTTCTCAACCGAATAATCTTCAGGAAATGTTATTTGTTTTGTTTTGAACCAATTATCTCGCTCTGAACCGAACATTGAGAGGATTTTTTGATTCATACCTCTGTAAAATGTGCTTTTCGCTAATGGTTCTCGATTTCTTACAATTCTTTCTTCTTGAATATTTTCGTATATTCCTTTTTTAACTTGAATCGGATTTGATTCAAGTTCTTGTTCAATCTTGAAGAACTCAAATAGAGTTATGGGCGGTTTTTCTTTTCCAAGATAGATGAATTGGGAGAATTTTTTATCAGTTTTTATCCAATATGATATCCGCATTCTCATCCCACGTGGCGAAACTCCTAATAATTCGGCTAATTTTGTAATATCTTCTCCAGTGTATCCACCCTCAGATTCTTGTTTTAGTCGAAGAAATTCAATTACTTGTTCCTGCTTTATCATGCAGAATGTCTTTAATTGAAGATATTATGTTAAACATTGTCATTTAAATATAAATATATTTAGTTCTTCCGATCATGGGACTAATATCGGAACAACTTGTAATAGAGCAAATAAAGGAGAATATGCACTTAAAAAGAGAGTGAATCTAACCCTTTTCTTTAATGCCATAGTATCCACTCATCTGCATTCATCTGCGGTTCGTTATGTTTAGGATAGAACACGGATTGCACTGATAATACGGATGCGCACGGATTAAAAATATCCGTGAAAATCCGTCCAATCCGTGTCATCCGTGTGCCATGTCGCTGCTGTAGCATCTCACCAATCCCCGTCATCCTGCCGCCCTCTATGTTCATCCCCCCGCGCGGCTCGACCGCTGATGAACGGCATGCGCAGGCTGCGGCGGTGCGCGCTCATGTGCCACATCGAAAAAGCCATTTAACCGCAAAGAGCGCAGAGGACGCAAAGATTCCTGCTGCATTGCTTTGCGCTCTTTGCGCCTTTAGCCCCTCCGGCAGGGCGCCGATTTTTATATTTTTGTGGTCAGAACTTTGCATCATTTTTTCACTCAGCCTCCCCCAGAACCTCCCAATATCCTTCTTCTCTTATAGCTTCAAAATGGATTACGCTAGCCGAAGAAGCAATCGAATCTAATCAAAAAATTATTATGAATATCCGGATTCTACAATGGATAATCTTTAAACATTTATAAGATAAATGGTGTTCATGCTTTATGCAATAGAGACTGAGGAAATAACCAAGAATTTCGATGATATCGTTGCTGTAAATAAGGTCAGTATCTCTGTGAAGCCGGGAGAACTGTTCGGGCTTCTGGGACCCAACGGGGCAGGAAAAACCACTCTCATAAGCATGCTGTCCACAATGGCAGAACCAACATCAGGAAGCGCAAAAGTCTGGGGCTTTGATGTGGAGAAGGAGTCTTCGCAGGTGCGCGAGAATATCGGCATGGTATTTCAGGACACCACGCTGGATGACAGGCTCACTGGCAGGGAGAACCTCGACCTCCACGGCAGGCTCTATGGACTTGACGGCAAAACACGAAAAAAGAGGATAGAAGAGGTGCTGGCTCTTGTTGAACTCACAGAAAGGGCTGATTCTATTGTCAAGACGTATTCGGGCGGGATGATGAGGCGGCTTGAGATAGCGCGCGGGCTGATGCATCATCCCCATGTGCTGTTCCTCGATGAGCCCACGCTCGGGCTTGACCCGCAGACAAGGAACCATATCTGGGAATACATAAAGACCCTGAACAGGGTTGAAGGCGTGACAATTGTGCTCACAACTCATTACATGGAAGAGGCAGACCACCTGTGCGACAGGATAGCCATCATCGACCATGGAGACATAGTAGCGCTTGACACTCCCGAAGCATTGAAGGACAGGCTGGGAGGCGACGTGATCACTCTTCAACTTGAAAAACCGGACGATAAATCAAAACTGTGCGATATCTATAATAAAAACGGGTGCGCTAAGATTGTTTCCCGGCAAAATGGCGAAGTCTTCATAACGGTCAAGAACGGGGAGCACCAGATACCGCACGTTCTTTCTCTCGCTTCGAACGCAGGGATTTCCATCCTTGCAGTGAGCCTTAGAAAACCCACGCTCGACGATGTGTTCCTCCATCATACCGGTCGCGCCATACGCGACAGGGGCGCAAGCGAGATAGAGCAGGTCGGATTTAGGCTCCGCTCACGGAGGAAATAACTATGAAAAAAGAATTGAAGAGGGCGGTACAGACGGTGTATACCATGTGGCTGCGGGAGATGCTGCGCTTCTGGCGCTCAAAGTCGCGTATTATCGGATCGCTTGCCACACCGCTGTTTTTCCTTGTATTCCTCGGGGCAGGCTTCAGCTCGTCTTTCCAGGTCGAGGGAGGGCGTCCATTTGATCCTGCTTACCTGGCGCCTGGTCTGATAGGCATGGTCGTGCTATTTTCATCCATGATGGGAGGAGTGTCCATTATATGGGACAGGGAATTCGGTTTCCTCAAGGAGATACTCATCGCACCTGTGAGCCGGTTCTTCGTGGCACTCGGGAAAGCTGTGGGAGGTGTAACCGCATCAGTGATACAGGGTATTTTGATCATGATCATCGCCTGGTTAATGGGTATCGAATATCGTTCATTTTCAGGAGTATTGGCGGCGATAATCGTCATGTTCGTATCAGGGATAGGGTTTATCGGTCTGGGTATCGCTGTGGCATCCAGGATCGATAGCCATGAGGGATTCCAGATGGTCATGAGCTTCCTGACCATGCCTCTTGTCCTTCTGAGCGGGGCGTTCTTCCCTATTTCGAAACTGCCCGCATGGATGATGTTGCTCGTGTATTCCAATCCCCTTACATACGGGGTCGAAGCGCTTCGTTATTTCCTGCTTGGCGACTCAATAATCCCGATCTCCAAGAGCATCATTGTCCTGCTCGCCTTCGCGCTGGCTATGACGGTTCTGGGTGGGAAACTGTTCGGGAAGATGAAGGTGTGATATGATAGTGCTTTCGGGTGGAACTGGCACGCCCAAGCTGCTGCAGGGTCTGCGAAAGCTTATTCCCGATGAGGAGATCACAGTAATAGTGAACACGGCGGAGGATATTATGATTTCCGGGAATCGTGTATCCCCTGATGTCGATACCGTACTATACCTTTTTTCAGGGCAGCTTGATGATGCAAAGTGGTGGGGTGTCAGGAATGACACATTCCATACGCACACTGCTTTAAAAAAAATGGGGATAAATGAAAAGCTCATGATAGGGGATGCTGACCGCGCCGCGCATATCATGCGCTCGGAATTGATGCGAAAAGGGGCGCGTTTAACAGAAGCCACCTTGCAGCTTTCAAAAGCGCTCAGGGTAAGGGCGAAGGTGCTTCCCATGTGCGATGAAAAGGTTGATACGATGATAACCACACCGCAGGGGGAGATGCATTTCCAGGATTTCTGGGTAGGGGCGCGTGGTGAACCTGACGTGCTTGATGTTAAAATAACGGGGCTCGAAAAGGCAAATACGACAAGAGAAGTGATGGGGGTGCTTGGCTCTGATGATAATGTGATAATCGGGCCGAGCAATCCCATAACAAGCATAGGACCTATACTGGGGATGAAAGGGATGCGGAAGTTGTTATCTGAAAAAAACGTTATCGCTGTGAGCCCCATCATCGGGGATGCGCCTGTGAGCGGACCTGCCGGGAAGTTGATGAGAGCGCGGGGATATCCGGTTTCATCGAAAGGGGTTGCGGAATGCTACGGGGATATCCTGGATATGATGGTCATCGATGAGAGGGATACCGCGGATGAGAAGGATTTCCCTGTGAGGACTGTAAGGTGGGATACCATGATGACCTCGATCGAGAAAAGTGAGGCGCTTGCCCGATGCGTGCTGGAAGTTTTCGAAAAACTTTGAACCTCAGATGCTTCAAGCTCGTCATCTGTTATTTCTTCGCCTTTACTCAAGGAACATCTCCATGAAGATGGGGAGTTTTGAAGCATCTTATAGCGCATCTTTCGCTGCCTGCTCCCAGCTTTCTGGGGAGGAGCCCACTGTATCGATTATCTTGACGAATGGCATGTATTTCACCTTTAGGTATGTTGGGCTGCAAGAGTATTAAATTTCACTGAGAACCAAAAGCTTTATTATTCTGGACGTAAATTATTAGTATATTGTACGTAAAAAGTACAATAGTAAGGAGGTAAATAAACGTGGCTGACAAAATGAACCGATGGAATAACAGAGGAGCGACATTAAATGAACTGTGGCGTAAAATCAACAAAGAAATCGTACAGAGATTTGAACGAATTGAAAATACGTGTGCAGGAGCTGGTTTATAAAGAAAAATATGTTATATTATGGAACCATATAAAACAGCATCATCCAAATATCACAGAGCAGGAAATCCTGAGCGGTCTGATATATGGACTCTATAAGGCAGACAAAAATAATGAAGGACGCTATGTATCATGGTCAAAATTTACAAGCCCGGTAAGGCTCATACGCATTGTGTTCGAAGTCCATGAAACTCATGATAATGAATTTGTGCTTGTGATTACAGCTTGCGAGGAAGAATAAGATAATACAAATAAACCCCAGGGAATAAAATAATGAAAACCAGGAAAGAAAAAACGGAAATGCCAGAAAATATACCCATCATAACCAATGAAATGATGGAAAAAACCGCCATCGAGATAGCTAAAAGGTGGGCTGACAAAAAACAATCGCCAATGAAAGGTGTTAAAGATATTGAATGCCCTTCTTGTGGGAATAATACAATGAGCTATGCGGATGATCTAACTTTTGATGTTACACTGACTGGCGAAAGAATAGTGATACCAAATCTTACAGGCTTGAAGTGCTCAAAATGCGATGAAGTAGCCTTTGATGCGAATTCTACCAAAATTATAGAAAACTACACTGCAGATAAACCAATGGGAGGATATGAATTGAATGTCTCCACCGTTGGCGGAGGAAAACTCGGAATGTATTTTCCAAGGGATGTTCTTAGAGTTATGAAGATAAGCAAAAACGATAAAGCTATTTTGACGCCGCTATCAAAGCGTAAGATGATAATTGAATTGCTGAACTCGACAGCATGAATCTGTCACAAGATTCTTTCTTACGTTCAGCCTACTCTCATCGACGACGTCAGTGAATTTGACTTGTAACCAACATAGAGCCGCCATAGGGAACCACCATAATTCTTGCGCTCTCACCATGCTTTGCAAGCGCCGTCTCCACCGCCTCTTTTAAAGCAGAAGGTATAAAATTTGCCTTCCTGACCATCTCCTCAGGCAGCGAAGATACAAGGTATAGGTCCGCCTTCTTGGACAAAGCTGCAATGAGCGCTGCTTTATGCCCGCCCATAACGAAACCCTCCCTGAACCTTTCGATCACTTCATCCCTTCCGTACTTAAGCCACTCTTCATAAACCCGGTTGCCGTACCCTTCCCCGCACTCAGCCACAAGGATGATAGAACCACCTTCCTTGATCGCATTCCTGATATGTTCAAGCGCCTTATGGGACTGGAATATGTCGATATCCTTCGGAAAGCCTCCGGGAGAGACTATTATAATATCCGCCGGCTCGACCTCTATCTTTGAGAGCCTGTCGAGAAACCCGGCACACTTTCGATGCGCCTCGATGTGATCCCCGGCTGCGGCAAACACTATTTCCTTTCTCTCGTTCAGAACTACGTTCAAGATAAAATCGATGCCCAGCATCTCTGCTGCCTCCTCGATATCCTGCCTTACTGCACTGTCAAGCCGTCCTGCGGAGGATGTCGGGTCAAGCATCAGGGCATGGTTGGCATCTATGCTCTTCTTTGAGGATACAGCAGGAAGAATTGACTTTGCTCCACCTGAGTAGCCTGCATAATAATGGAACTCGATAGTCCCTGTGCAGATCACGATATCTGCTTCAACGACATGTCTGTTAATCTCGACCGGCGTGCCCCGTCCTGTTGTTCCCAGATAAACGCAATCATTCACGTAGTGCTCGATGCTATTGATATTACCATACAGTTCCCCCAGTATTTTCTTTTTTTCATCCTCTGTCTGCTTCCTGTGTATGCCAAGACCAAATACCACAGTGATGTCTTTAATCCCGCCCTTTTCAAGTTCAGAGATAAGCGGCGGAAGCAGTTTTGCCGTTGGGGTGGGGCGCGTGGTATCGCTGACAATGATCACCGCCTTTTTTCCTGGACTGGCGATTTTGGATAATCTTCTGCTGTTTACGGGATTCTCCAGAGCCTTTTTAACAAGCCCAATTCCATCCTCGACAGCTGGCACTTTAACCGGTTTTATCACTTTGACCCTGCACTCAGGGGGTATATCGATAGAGATCTCTGTATTTCCGTATGGTAAATGGTATAACACATCCTGCCTCAACGCATAAAAATTACATATATTTTTGGATTCGAGGGAATAATTATCTATATTTGCTGCCTTATGTTAGTCATGTTCGATATCGACCCAAAAATTATATCTTTTTTTGCCATCCCGTTATCCTATTTTATTGTTATTTTCTCAGTACTGCTCATACAGTGGGGCATGGTGAATATAATAGAGAGGCACATCGGCAGGATATCCTTCAACCATCCAAAGCTTGTCAGGGCGATGAACTGGTGGGGCGTTTTTATCCATGAACTTTTCATCTGCAAAACCAAGTTCAATAAGCGGAAAAACCGGGAATCAGGGGGATATCCAGTCGATTATCCGGATGTCCATTAAATTCCCTGTTTACACACTGTTATTCATGCTCATCTCCATCCTTTCTTTCTGGATTCTATTCAGGTACAACATACCATTGTTCTCGATAATCCTCACTTATCTGCTGTTACTGCCAGTATTATCCATATTCGGTCTGCTGTTCAACTATCTGTTCATCATACTTGTCAATTTGTTTGGCAGGTCTTCTTTACTGAGGATAATGATCGCGCTGGCGGCTTCTGTACTTGTTTATGCGGGTTTGACGCAGTATGTCGCAGCGCAGTATATTATAAATATTTCCAGCATCGCAGTACTGATTGGATTCTTGAAATTGTTAAGATAATAATTCTGTTTTCATCCTGCCTTCCTCAAAGCCTCTTTCATTAAATGCTTTCAAATGAAACGGATTTTAAAAGACCTGGATTCGTCCTTCTTCCATAAAATTCACATGAACTTAATGCCCCTTGGCATCTCTCCAACCATCTCCCTGAAAGCATCAGGCCAGTTCCGCTCCTCAAATCCCTTCTGGGCAAAGAACGTGCTTGCCCATCTCTCAAGCCCGATGCCCGAGCAGCCGCTCCATACATCCTTTCCAGATTGCGATTTCACATTGAACCCTCGGGGATACTTGTCTCCGTTTATGCTCAGGTTCTGGAACTCAAGCCACTCACCGTCTTTCCCACGGTAGGGCAGCGGCGCCTCAAAATCAATTGTCCCGACATCTTTTTTCTCAGCAAGCCCGGTAAGCCCTTCCTGCGCCATGAACCATGGGGTCACCCACGCCATCCGCCATTCCAGTTCCAGGATCTCGTTGAATACATGCTTATAGCATTCCTGCATCTCCTTTGAATGAGCTGCGACCTGCTCAGGTGAGCCAATGAACACAAGCTCAATTCTATGGAACTCATCCACCCTCTCCATGCCGTGTATACCGCCGCTCTCGTACCTGTGGGAGGTGCCGGAGCGGTCGAAAACCATTATCGGGAAGGATTCCTCGGCAATGGTCTTACCCTGAAGAAAGGGCCAGAACGAGGGGCACTGGGCATAACACAGGGCGCCGAGGGGTTTATCTATCTTTTCAGCGATAAGGTCAAGCGGCACTTCAAGTGTGACCTTGTAATTGTCAATTACTTCCTCCCAGAAAGCCGGGTCTCTTGTCTTCGGGGCGCAGACGTAGTATATCTCAGGATAAACACCCTTTGCATGCCCTGAATGCATTAACACATCCCAGGGATCAACTTTGGGGAATATCATTTCTATATATCCAAGGGGCTTTATCACTTCTTCAAGCACTATCTGCTCGAACGTCCTGAAGATGCGAGCCATCTGGGCACCGTGTATCCACTGACCGCGCCCCACAGACCGCTTTATCCAGCCGCGCTTTTCAGCCTCAACCGTCGGGTCGCCTGTGAATTTCATCTCTTTTTTGGGGCTTTCCCAGAGAAGGCTCCAGTGCTCGGCTTTGCCGCCAAAACTCTGCGCTGCGATTTTATCCTCGATGAGTGAGATTATCCTGTCAGGGACCTTGTTCTCAAGCTGTGATTCCCCGACATCGAGCGAGAGCGTTAGCATGCTGTCCGAGAATTCGATTCCTTTGACATGCGGTATCTTTGTCTGGCGCAGCGCTTGCTCTGAGGGCAATTTGATGACGTATTCTTCTATTTCAGCGCCTCTTATGCCTATCTTATATCCCTTGCCAAGCACGCCTGCAAGCGGTTTTCTGAGGCGTATGAATGCGTCATGGGCGCGCAGGTACCGGTCAGATTCGATATCGAAGAAGACGGCGTTATCCAATATGTCCCACCCGATGATCTTAGCTCCTCTGCCGGGAGGAACGCCTTTTTGCAGGATGGTGGTTTTCGCTTCTTCGATGAACTTTTCTATATCGGCGCGGGCGGGTGAGGCTCGGGCGCTGGTTTTGAATGCGCCTTTTAGGTGAAAGTAAGGTTCCATTTTATCGTATCCTTTGAGTTTTGATTGAACATGTCATATTTATGCCTCATCATCTTTTATCAAGGTATCTTGAGATTTTTTCTTTTTCATCCATAATACCTAAATCCCCTTCACGGCTACCTTCTTCAAAAACTCGGATGCCGCTCTTTTTTCATAGTACTTCCTGTCAAGATACCTCAAAAGTACCCTATACTCAAAATCTATCTTATCCGTTTTGTTCCTAATTAATAAGGGGCGATTTGTTTTAATTATTTCATAATTAAGGGAATTAGGCGCATCGTTCATAACCACAAGGTCGATTCGGTTTGTCTTTAAAATCTCAGTAATATCTCCAATAAATTTCAATTGCGACTCAAATCTCTCTTTCTTACTCAACGAGTCATCGAGCAACACCCCAATATCCACGTCGCTCAATTTTCCCTCTTTTCCTTTGGCCGCAGAACCATAAAGATACGCAAGCCTAACATTCTCCTGCTTGCTGAAATAATCTATGAGTTTATTATCCTGCTCTCTCAATGCCTTTTTCATTTTGTTTCCTTATTGAGCATATATAGAACTTGATATTTAAATTATAATTCTCCACACAACAATCGATAAAATTATAACCATTGATGAATAAATCCGGTGCAACAAATCTGCGGTTCCGTTTTCTTGGTTCCCTTCATTATCTATTTCGTCAGCATCCCCATCAACCTGTGCCCTTCCACAAGCCCGAAAACCCCTTCCTTTGCCGAGAACTCATCGAACCTGTCCACATAATCCGCTTTCTCGGTGGAAGAGTAGAGCGCAAAAGGAACAGGTTCCCGTGTATGCGTCCTGATAGGAATGGGTGTTGGATGATCAGGTAATACCAGGATACTGTATTCCCCGTATCCCCCGAGTTCGTTGAGCATTCCTCCTACCACCTTCTCATCAAAATCCTCAATGGCTTTTATCTTGGCTTCCAAATCTCCCATATGACCTGCCTCATCCGGCGCCTCGACATGGACGAACACAAAATCTCTCTCTTTCAGCGAGTCAAGAGCATAGGCAGCCTTGCCCGAAAAATTGGTATCCAGGTAACCCGTAGCCCCGGGAACTTCAATGATATCAAGACCTGCATATTTTCCGATCCCCTTGAGCAGGTCCACTGCAGATATTAACGACCCTGTAACGCCATATAATTCCCTGAAACGCGGCATATCCAGTGCTTTTCCCTGCCCCCACGGCCAGATAAGGTTCGCAATGTTCTTCCCATCCTTTTTCCGTTTCAGATTGACTTCATGGTCCTGAAGAACGGTCTTTGAAGACCTTATGAGGTCAATAAGGATATCAGAATCCTCTCCGCGCGGAAGGACATCCTCCACAAATTGTCCCACCACATCATGCGGCGGGGTGCATACTGTTTTCTCCCCTCGCTTCATAACCAGCAGATGCCTGTAGCTCACACCTGCATGGAACCTGCAGTTGTTAGCAAGTTCACTATCCACAGCCTCTATCAGGCTCCCGGCTTCTTTGCTTGAGATATGCCCTGCACTGTAATCAGCAAGCAGCCCGTCCTTCTCAGTAATGAGATTGCACCTGAAAGCTATATCGTCCTTTGCAAGAGGTACGCCGATGCTTGCTGCTTCAAGAGGTCCGCGGCCGGAATAATACTGCGCCGGGTCATACCCCATTATGGAAAGGTTAGCCACGTCGCTCCCGGGGGGCATCGTGTCTGGTATGGTCTTAGCTATTCCGTTCCTGCCGTGTTTTGCAATAAAGTCCATATTAGGAGTATTCGCAGCCTGGAGTGGGGTGAGGTTGCCAAGTTCAGGGAGGGGATAGTCTGCCATCCCGTCGCCGACAAGTACGATGTATTTCATAGCCTCCACTAACGGAACACCAGTACAATAAAATATCGGTCAAATGGCTGGTTTATTATGGTTTATAATATTTTATAAACAATCCCAGCAGCCCGACAAATATTACCAGGGTAAGCGCTAACAGAAACAAATACAACTTTATCATTGACTGTATCCCGCCTATGCTTTTGTTCAAACCAGAGAGTTCGTTCGTGAGCTTCTTTATGGACTCTTCAACTTCAGGGGAAGGGACATGTTTCACTGTTTCCGGTAAAACCGGAGCTTTTACAGGCTGTGGTGGAGTGTATGTTTTTTTGAGGACAGGCATTACAGGCCTGACCTTCTCTATTTGCTTATAATTCGGGTCTCTTCCTTTACCGAGCGTGTGAAATATTTGATCTTCCGTTACATCGAGAATTGACATAATTTACCTTCGACCATAGTACTATTGGTGCTGTTCTTATATATTTCTTTTTGTATTACATAAAATATACATAAAAGTTAGTTGTATTAGCCCAAAAGTAAATACATTTAGAATCCAGGAGAATCTCATGAACCTTGAAAACACACTTCTTATGATACCCGGTCCCGTGCCGGTCGCACCCCGAATACTTCGCGCCATGTCAAAACCAATAATCGGTCACAGAAGCAAGGATTTTGGGAGCATGTACGGCGAATGCAGAACAATACTCCAGGAGCTTTTTGACACAAAAAACGACATGTACGTGATAAGCGGCTCTGGAAGCTGCGCCATGGAAGCTGCTGTCAGTAACGTCATCGGCGAGAACGACACACTTGTCACTATCGAGAACGGGAAGTTCGGTGAGCGCTTTCGGGAAATTGGCGAGCGCTACGGAAAGGTCAGGGCTGTCAAGTTCGACTGGACAAAAGGCGAATCGATCGAGCTTGATAAGGTCGAAAGTGCGCTTGCGGAAGGCGCTAAAGCCGTGACTCTCGTGCACAATGAGACATCTGTGGGCATCAAGAACCCGGCAAAAGAGGTAGGCGAACTGGCGAAAAAATACGGCGCTCTTTTCATTATGGACGGCGTGACAACGATCGGCGGGGATGACGTTCATGTAGATAAGTGGGGCGTGGACCTCGCTGTTGTCGGGTCGCAGAAGTGCATTGGTGCGCCCCCGGGGCTGTCAGCAATTTCGGTGAGTAAGTATGCATGGGATGCGATCGTCGAGAAACCACCATATTACATGGACCTCAAAGCCTACAGGAAATCGGCAAATAAAGAGAGCCCCGAGACCCCTTATACTCCAGCGGTGTCGCTTTTCTTTGCGCTTCATGAGGCGCTGAAGATAGTAAAGGAAGAAGGGCTCGAAGCTCGCATCAAGAGGCATGCAAAGTTCGCTGAAGCAATACGAGCCGCAGCGGATGCCATGAATATCGAGATGTTCCCGCAGTTGAATGAGTATAGTAAATACTCGAACACGGTCACAGCGATGATAATACCAACTGGCATCGACGACAAGAAGCTCAGGGGCGGGATAAAGGAACTGGGTGTCCAGGTCTCAGGCGGTCAGGGACCCCTTGAAGGCAAGATATTCAGGATAGGCAGCATGGGAAACATAAGCAAGCTTGATATACTGAGCACCATCCAGACTGTAGAGATCGTACTCCACAGGAATGATGTTGTTAAGAAGATGGGGCATGGCGTTGAAGCTGCCAGTAATGTCCTGAAGTGAACCTGGAAAAAAAATCAGAATCCCAATTCCACATTTTTCAGTTCACTTCTTTTTTTCTCAAGGAACTTATAAACGGGACCGTGGGTCGAGCCCTTTAAAAGCATATCTATACCTGCGCGCGCTACTGCATTCTGCTCAGGATAACCGATAATAGAAATGGTTTTACCATAAACCGAAATGCGCACGTTTGTGATTTCTTCAAAAATCTCACGCGTCTTTCCTGCTCTGCCGATAATTCGACCTTTTAACCGTTCCATATCTTTTTCAGTTCGTGCAATGTTTGATAGGTCGATAGTTTCAAACATGAGGTAATCATCGTCAAATAGCTTCATGGCTTTCTCTGGACTGAAACCCCTGGCTATTGCATGGACTGCATCCCTTGCCCGCATTCCCTTGATGGGATCTTTTGCGTCCATTATCTCGACATCCCCGCTGCTGCTGTCGATATTTATAGGGGCGGTTGATTTTTCTTCAATCAGCTCTTTAATGCTGCCTTTAGGACCTACCAAAACTGCGACCCTGTCGAGCGGGATCTTAATATGTTCATTCATTTTTCTACCTCCTTGATCATTGACATCATTTTCTCTTCGTTTACCGGGACATTCAATTTCTTAAAAAATCGCGCCACATTAAAAACATCTCGCCTTAAGAATGTTTCTGCGTGAAGATGGTCGGTTGTTACCGATTGCCCCATATCTATTATCACCGGGGACATAGTATCTATGTCAACCAGTATATTGTATTCTGAAAGGTCGGCATGGATAAGCTTTGCATCGCGATACAGAAGGGTCATGTATTCAAGGACCCTTTTAAAAAAAAGCGGCGCTTCATCCTGCGTTATTTTTGCATCCTTTAATTGCGGCATGGGGACACCGTCTTTCCCTATAAATTCCATTAACAGGATATTCCTTTTTGTTATATATGGCTCAGGCACCCTCACCCCGGCATCTTTTGCGCGTTTCAAATTCTTGAATTCCTTTTTTGCCCATGCAAGTATAATATCATGTTTTGTCTGTTTGATGCCAATAAACCGCGGGTCTCCTATAATATATTCTTTCATGGCCTGGAAATTAGCTGTGGACATCATGTATATCTTGACCGCGACCTCTCCTTTTTCTTTCGAGACCGCGTGGAAGATATTTGCCTCTTTTCCTGTACTTACAGAACCCCCCATGGCATCAATATACCCTTTACGTGCAAGCTCATATAGAGCCATCAGCGTAGCTGTATCAAATACGTCAGAAAATACCTCTTTCCGGTCGGAATCCTTGATACGCATCCGGAATTCGTCGACTTTCTCGTCCATTCTCCGGATCTTTTTGTCACTGACCATACCATTAATTTAACTTTTTAAAAATCCTTTGCGCTGCAGCCAGTTCACCTGCGGTCCGCTGTATTTCCAGACGATATCAGCCTTTTCGTTCTGGAAAGACCAGGGTACAACAATAACGATATCTCCTTCCATCATCCATATCCGCTTCTTGATCTTCCCTGGAATGCGAGCGAGCCTCACGACGCCGTCCATGCACCTGACCCTTATTTTGTTCGCCCCCAGCAGGGTTTCAACTGTAGCAAGCACCTCATTAGCGCTTTTTTGGGGGATCCTGACCCTTGTGAATTCCTCAGGTACTGTACCGGTTTTCTGTCGCTGTTTCAGTATAACACCTCATGTAAGTGTTCTTTATAGTTTCCGATATATGTAAAGGTTACTGAGTTTAATGGATGATATATAAAACCATCTGCAGTTAATTTTTCCTGAATATCCCATATAGTAAGGTCAGCTATCTCAGCAGCTTATTTTAAAGTCACTTTTCAGTCTTAATCATGCTCAACTCATCGTTCGCATCCTTCTTTTTTGCCGCGGTCGCTTACTATGCTGGCAAAGGGGGCTTGGGATTGCAGTTTAGGAAAAAGGAATCACATAAGCCAACAGATTTAATTAACTTTAAATTTATATATCTCCGGCGCCTCTGCAATCCCCATGCAGCCACGCATCCATAAATAAGCATTCACAACTTTTAAATTGATCACCTGCATCTATGCACAAAAGATGCAAAATGATAAACATGAAAATCCTTAAAGCAGGTGGTGAAGAATTCACAGGCAGCTCAGGTGGAAAACCGATAAGCATTGTGCTGATGACTGCTCACAGGGAGTTCAGGGAGCTTGACCTGCGGAGGGCGATAGAGAGAATGCGCATGCCGATAATAATAGATGGCAGGCGGGTGTTTGACCAGAGTCACGCCTCAAAGAGCCCGAGTCACGCCTCTGGAGGGCGTGTACACGTATTGCTCCGCAATACGTGGGCGCGGAGTCGAGAACCCGCAGGGTTTCGGAGCCGGCGTGTCCAGCACTTCGGCTGGACTATTTTAGAGCAGGCTGAAGAGGTGAGAAGGCTGGGGTTTGTGTATAGTGGTTGGGGCTCACAGCGCATTACACCGCAAAGTTCGCAAAGAACGCAAAGAAAACGTCCCGTTAATCTTGTTATACTGTCGATAAGAGATTACTTAAATTAAATACTTAAAAAGTGTCGGCGCTTCGTAAAACCCGATTCGACTGCCCTCAAAAAATTCATTTATTTGCTGAACGAATTTTTCTTTTAGTTTTCTTTGGTAGATAACGGACAGATCTCAAATTCGCTTCTATAGGGCCTTCCCATCCCTGGAATTTTTCCGGATCCTCATCAATAAGCTTGAGGAGATCATCCTCATCTTTTGCTTCGTATCTCTTGGATTTCATAACATTCATTTCGCTTTGTAATCATATATCTCTTTGTATTCGGAAGCCATCCTTGCACTGAACACTTTAAGTTTGTTGCTTCCTGACGGTACTGCTATAACCATTATAAGTCTACCGAACGCATCGCCGATTATCTGATAGCGTAATTCTCTGTTGAAATATATCTTTCTTTTATAAATCTTGCCTTTAAAAATTTGTTCTATTTCATAATCTTTAATCCCATGTTTGAAAGCATGCTCGTCGAATTCCAAGTCCAAATTCTTCCAATTGACCATAACTCAGTACCTTAATGCACAGGACTATTTAAAACAGTTTTACAAAATTTTTCATATAGCCTTTCAGCATACCTATAGTAAAAGAGGGAGTGGGTTCAGGAACGAACTATGCTCAAGGTGTTTTAAAATGGCAGCGCTTCCTAAAAAGCCGATGCTGTCTCCAATCTAAGAAAATATTAACCGCAGATAAACGCAGATAAACACAGATTTGATTACATAAATATCATATTTATACAGTGGCGGCGCACGATACGAACCCCATGCAACCACGTCTCCATAAACCCGCATCCACAACTTTTAAATCAATCACTGCCATCTTAAATAAAAATAAGTAAAGATATCATAATCCTCAAGGAACCATGATGCATGTCAGGCAAGAACCACTGGCAAAAACCAGGTGAACCCACATATAAAAAGGCTTTAAATATTCCTATGACGCAAAAGGTTAGAAAATGAAAAACAAGAAAGTAATGGTAACAGGCGGTGCCGGTTTCATTGGCTCTCATCAGGCAGAAGAGCTTGCAGATAATAATGAAGTTACTATAATTGATGACCTTTCAACCGGCAAAATAGAAAATATAAAAGAACTGATGAAAAGAAAAAACGTGAAATTCATAAATGGAAGCATTACTGATTATAATCTGCTTCAGAATGGAATGAAGGATCTTGATTATGTCTTTCACCAGGCAGCTCTTCCAAGCGTTCCCCGTAGCATTGAGGACCCTATAGGCTCAAATGAAGCAAATGTAACAGGAACATTAAATGTTTTGACAGCTGCTAAGGATTCAGGCATTAAAAAGGTTATCTGCGCGTCATCTTCATCAGTATACGGGGATACCCCGACACTGCCAAAAACAGAAAGCATGCCTGTAAATCCGCTGTCTCCATATGCAGTAACAAAAGCTGCTGGTGAGTTCTATTGCAAAGTATTCCAGGATATTTATGGACTTAAGACTGCCTCGCTGCGATATTTCAATGTATTCGGACCAAGACAGGATCCGAATTCTCAGTATGCTGCAGTAATTCCAAAATTCATCAATGCCATAATGAACAATGAACCTCCTGTTATCTTCGGAGATGGTGAGCAGAGCAGGGATTTTAGTTATATCAAGCATGTAGTAGATGCCAATATTCTTGCATGCGAATCTGATAAAACTGGTATTTTCAATATAGCATGCGGCAGAAGGATAACCATTAATCAATTGGTTGATATGATTAACGAGATTCTTGGGAAAGACATTGAACCTGTATATCAAGAACCCAGACCAGGCGATATAAAACATTCATTGGCTGATATCTCAAGAGCAAGAACATTCGGGTATGAACCTGAAAGTGATTGCCGAAGGGGAGGAGAGAAAACTCGAGCTTCTGAAAGAAAACGCTGATATAAAGAACCGCTCATACAGGTGGAAAAAATAGAGAGCAGCTATAGCGAAGCTACAGGCGAGTTCTCAGGCTTTTTTAAATTAGTAAAGGAGGGCGAGACGGATGAACGCCTTGATAGAGCAGCAGAGCTTCTGAAACAACTTATAGGGGCTGTACAAAACGGCTTTAGCGAAACTGTAGGCGCTATAAAATCTGTGAAAGCAGACACGTCAGCAATGCTGGAAAAACAGGACAGCATGCTGGAGAAACAGGATTCTCTAATAAAAATTACTGAAAAAGGATTTACTGATATGAAAACAGGTTTTATGGAAGTCAAGGAAGAGATTCGCTCAGTAAGGGACGACTTCCGCGAGATGTTCATGCACGAGGTCAGCGAACTCAGGGGCGAGATCTCAGAGATAAAAGCTACTCTCGCAAAAATGCAGGCAGCGGGATAGGTGATGCAGGTTAGCGTTACAAACAGTTATAAATAATTTGAGTTGACTGAATCGAAAGATTTTAGTACCTTCGTGATGATGTTATTCTAACGGTTTAATGGAATCGCTTGAAAATAAGCGGATGCTGGCGGCGCAGGTAAGCCAAAACCTTACAAAAATACTTAAAGTTTTAAGCATCAGTTATGTTAAAACTTAAAACATACTGTTATATATTATTTTGCTCATGGTACATATGGTGAAAAAATGCCTGTGATGCTTGAGAAATTGATTAAAGTTCTAGAGAATATAGATATTGGAGTTAAAACTGAGGGGGATTTCGCAGATAAATGGCTTGGGGCATTTGAAGGCGCTATTCCTGAAGGATTAACCAGTACGGAATATATTAAAAAGCTAAGAGAAAGTTGCTATGGAAAAACCCAGGATATTTCTGGATACTGATGTTTTGATCAACTGGATAGTTAAAGAGGTTGATAAAAATACAGGGTTTAAATTATGGATATGTCCTTATGAAATTATGAAGCTGGTTGAGGCAGAAAAGGTTACTGCCTGCTCTGCTTTAACTAATGTTTTTGAAATCAGGTTCGTTCTGAGAAGAAAGATGAAATTTTCAGAAGCAAAAATTAAAGGCTTCATAAACGACATTTACAATAATTTGAGTATTGAAATTCCAGATTCTCTGGATTTACTTTCTGCAAACAAGCTACAGGACGAGCATCCGCTTGATCCTTTTGATGCGATTGGATTAAGTTTAGTTCACTCGATAGATTCTGTTTCTCTCGTAAGTAGAGATAGTGACTTCTTACAGCTTGCAGAGAATATTGACGCTGAGGCATATTTACCGGAAAAATTTTTGCAGTTATATTTTCCGGAGATATTTGACAGGGTGAAGGCTGATCTGTATTGAGGTGATTTACAGAGAAGTATTTGCACGAGATAGGCGAAGCGAGATCGCTGAGATAAAAGCCACGCTTGCAAGGATGCAGGCAGCGGGGTAGGGACGGGCGGATTTGCGTAACGCATAAACAATATTAACTAATATAAATTGTCGGCATCAAAAGATTTTAGTACAGGCATGCAAATCTAACATTGCATGAAGCTTAAGGTAAAAATAAAAATAATTGGCAGCAAGGTGCATGAGGTGGGCTATAGAGTATTCTTACTCAGAAAAGCCCTTGAGCTTGGAGTGGAGAGATTCAATGCATATAATACGAAGGAGAATGGAATGCAGGTACTGAATGCTTTTTTAGAAGGCAACAAAGACCAGATTGCTGCATTTCAGGAGTTTGCAAACGAGAATAAACCAGAAGATGCAGAAGTATCTGATAGAGTGTTTGAGGATTATGATGGCTATGTGATAGGCATCGCAGATTACATGCACCTGATTCAGGTGGAGCAGCTCAGCAAGGGCATACCTGCTATACTGAGCATCGACAGAAAGCAGGACAGGATGCTGGAGAAGCAGGACACCACCATACGTATCCTGGAAAGAGTGAGTGAGGACACCTCTGATATGAAATCCACCCTGTCAAGAATAGAAATCGATGTTAAGGATACAAAGTTCAGTCTTTCCTCTTTTATCGAGGAAAAATTCCGCAAGCAGGAAGTGGAGATCGCAGAGATAAAAGCCACGCTTGCAAGGATGCAGGCAGCGGGGTAGGGCTGGGTGGATTTGCGTAACGCATAAAAATAATTATACCTAATTTGAATTGTCGGCATCGAAAGACTTTAGTACCTTCATGATATTATTCTAACGGTTTAATGGAATTGCTCGAAAAACGGCGGCGGGCATTCCATAGCTATGGAGATGATGAATGGTCGGGAATAAAGTGCGTGGAGGGCGTGCGCTCAGGATTGCGGTTGGGATGGCGGCGCTGGTATTATTGATGGCGGGAGGGGCGGGGGCGGCTACGCTTACGGTGGATGACAGCGGCGGCGCGGATTATACGAGGATACAGGATGCGGTGAATGCGAAGCTGAATGTGCCAAGTGAGCAGGTGCCTGAGAATTATCAAAGGACGGGGAAAATCTGGGGAGTTAAAATGAAAACAACAATGATATATACCATGCAAGTTGGATTTATCAGGCTGACTAAATCAGTTTTTGAGGTAAACAATGAAAGCTCGATTCATTCTCACTGACTATGTAAATCAGCTTATGGCTCATGCAGTCTATGACAAACTCGAAGACAGTACCTTTGCCGGGCGAATCCCAGAGTGCAAAGGAGTGGTTTCGTTTGGAAAAACATTGCGAGAATGCGAAGATGAACTGCGCTCCACACTTGAAGACTGGATTCTGCTCGGTCTTAAGCTTGGGCATCCTTTGCCTGTAATTGCAGACATTGGCAATTATAAAATCGGAGATAATGTTAATGTAAATGTAAGCGGGGGAGTTAATAATATGAGGCTTGTACTTTTCACTGTTGACAAACTCACGCCATGGTTCAAAACATTTTATGGAACGTCGGGTTCTGTTTCCACAACAATCCCGGCAAATAGATTTAATTCAAGCTGTCCTGATGTTTGCGAAGACGCTAATGGCGGCTATATTATGGGTCCGGGTATCTATGCTCTTGCGGTTCAAAACCGTGATACTTCTAGTTATTTTATAGCAAAACCCGTAATTGTTTCGGATTATAGTTTATCCGTAACTCCAAATAGCACACAGGTGAGCGCAGGAGGTGCAATCAAAGTTAGAGTCAATGTTTCTAAGAATGGAGCTCCCATAAGCGTTAGCCCCAATAACGTCAAAGTAGAGTTTGTGCAAGGTTCAACCAGTACGCATTTTGGAGGTAATGCTGCAGCCGCCGCTACTACTGGTATATATGAAGCAAATATCCAGATACCATCCACTGCATCAGGTAGCTATAAGTTATATTCTGCAATCACCACCAACAGAAATATTTATCAAGACTATCCAGAAATAATAGGCGCAACAGGTTACAGCGTAACTATTGCTGTATCAACACCAACATCAACACCAACACCCACTCCAACACCCACTCCAACATCTGCACCTTCCTCTCCTGGTGAGGATCTCAAAAATATAGAACTCAATGAAACCTATAAAAAATACATTTCCAAAGACGCACCAGCCTCTTACGTATTCAGGCAAGCAGGCAATCCTGTCAGCGAGCTTTCAATAACAAGCAATATTAATGCAGGTGATATAGCCGTTAAAATAGAGGTACTTCGAGGAATCTCATCCATGGTGAGCAGCCCTCCGCCCGGTACTGTATACAAAAATATCAATATCTGGGTGGGAACATCGGGGTTCGCTGTGCCAAAGAACATAAAAAATGCTCTGATCAAATTCAGGGTCGATAACTCGTGGATAACAAAGAATGCTATAAATGCTATATCAAGTAAAGATGTAAAAATGTTCAGGTGGGACGGTAGCCAATGGATCCAGCTTGAGACGACGGAAAAAGAAAAGAGCGCCGAATATACATTCTATGAAGCAAAGACAAATAGCTTCTCACCATTTGCAATTGCAGCAAAAGCGCCTGAAATTACTCCGACCGCAGAGATAACTGACACAAAGCCAAAAACAACAAAAACGCTAACAGAAACAACAGAACCGACTGGATATGGTGAAGCAAAAAATATACCGACCGGGATTGGAATAATATTGGTTTTTATCATCGTCATTGAAGTGTATTTGATAAAAAAGAAAAAATAAAATATCTGAAATGGATCATGGGGATCCTCGGGATCTTTGCCAGTGCGAAAGTCTTATCATAATAAGTGCATATAGGCTAAATCCGCTATCCCGGAGAAAAAAGATGCCAGTCAAACAAAAAGAACCACTTATTATACATCCACGCCCGAGTTCGATCGTTGCAGCACTGTACACCCTGAGAGACCTTGAAACAGATGTGGTGATACTGCACGGACCTCCCGGATGCAGCTTCAAGCATGCCCGTCTTCTCGAAGAGGACGGCATGAGAGTCGTTACTACTTCTCTTGATGAATCAGGCTTTGTCTTCGGGGGGCACGATGCCCTGGTCGAAGTGCTCGATAAGGTCATCAAGCGCTTTAATCCTAAGCGGATAGGCATCGTGGGGACATGCGCTTCCATGATCATCGGCGAAGAACTGCATGAGGCTGTTATGGACGTCCAGCCCGACGTTCCCGTTATTGAGGTCGAGGTGCATGCAGGATACAGGGACAACACGAAAGGCGTCATAATCGCCCTTGAATCAGCGCTGGCAGCCGGGATCATTGGCGAGGTTGAGTTCGAGAGGCAGAAAGCGCTATTGAAGGAAGCCACCATGGTCGAGAAGCGCCACGGCGCCGCAAGCAAGGAGTATCTTGCTCCCAGCAGAGGGGATCTGAAATACAAGGTGGCAGAGAGATTGATAGAACTTATAAAGCAGGGAAAAAGAGGTCTCAACATTCTTAACGCCAAGAAAGAGACTGCCTTCATGTTCGCTGATATTAATCTTGCAGTTGCCCAGGTTGCAGAAAAGCTTGGGTCTGGCTCCGATATTATAAATATGGCGAATCTTGATGAGAACCTTGGATTACCCAAGAACCGGAGGAACGCCCGGGAAATAAACGACGACCTCAGGAAGGCGGGGTTGGAAATACATCACATCATCGGAGGACTGGACGAGTATCCCATAGCGGGAAATACTGCCAGCCAGATTATCGGTGAAAAATATTCTGATTACGATTTTGCAGTGATAACAGGCGTGCCTCACGCGCTTCCTATGGACAACATAAAGAACATGGAATTATTCTCAATAACCAATGGTCCCCGGCAGGTCGTCCCGCTAAAAGAGATGGGACATAAGCACGTCGTGGTTGAGATAGACCTGCACCCCAGGACGCTTGGAGTGAATCACATCGTGGAATCAGAGTTCGGCGCAACGCTGAGGGAGCTGGTAAAAGATGCCTAAACAAATTGCGATATACGGAAAAGGCGGGATCGGAAAATCAAGCACTGCTTCGAATGTCGCAGCAGCCTGCGCAGATGAGGGCTACAGTGTAACGATAATAGGATGCGACCCCAAGAGTGACTCATCCATCACACTTCTGCGCGGCAGGCGCATACCCACCATCATGGACCTGATGAGGGAGGGCGAAGACATAGAGGAAGTAGATATCGTTTTCACAGGATACAAAGGTGTGAAATGCGTAGAGATAGGCGGACCTGAACCCGGTATCGGCTGTGCTGGCAGGGGAATCATCGTGGCGATAGGATTGCTCAGGAAGATCTCAAAAGCCATCGAGGATACAGACCTTGTAATTTACGATGTGCCCGGTGATATCGTGTGCGGAGGATTTGCTGCTCCTGTCAAGAAAGGACTGGTGAACGAAGCTTATGTGCTTACATCCGGGGAGTACATGCCCCTTTACGCAGCCAATAACATCTGCAAAGGGCTTTCCCGCCTTGAGATGACGCTCAACGGCGTTATATGCAACTCGCGCGGCGCGCCGAACGAGGAAAAAATAGTGGGCGAATTTGCAAAAGAGATAGGGAGCCAGTTGCTTGCCTTCATCCCGAAGGACGTGCTTGTGCAGACCTGCGAAAGAGAAGGGTTTTCTGTTATTGAAAAGGCGCCGGACTCGGCTATCGCAGGAGTGTACAGGAAGCTTGCAAAGGCAATAATGGCAGATAAAGATGCGAAAATCGCCGTGCCGCTGGATGATATAAGGTTGAGAGAATTGACTAATATATAAAAAACCGCAGATTGAATAAACCGCAGATGATGCGCCCAGAGTCGCGCCTCTGGAGGGCGCACACACGTATGCCCTGCCGGGCATACGTGGATTTCTTTACGGTGTTCATGAATGCGTGAAAAAAAATCAAAAAATATGACAGAAAAGCTCGACATCCCTCGCATACTCATAGCAGGAGACCGCTCTTCAGCCGGTAAGACCACCATCTCTATCGGCATAATGTCTGTGCTTCAGGATATGGGATATAAGGTGCAGCCGTTCAAGGTGGGACTCGATTTCATCGACCCGAGCTACCATACAGAAGTTACGGGCAGGTATTCGCGCAATCTTGATGGCTACCTGATGTCCGGGGATGCATTGCGGGAGGTATATTCCCATGCTGTTCCTGGCGCTGATATCGCGGTCATCGAGGGCGTACGCGGGCTTTTTGAGGGGCTTTCCGCAACAAGCGACATCGGCAGCACGGCGCAGATAGCCAAGCTGCTTGATTGCCCTGTAATACTTGTTATCAATGCAAGGAGCATCACGCGGAGCACTGCTGCGCTTGTTTCTGGGTATAAGTCGTTTGACCCTGAGGTAAA